>Ga0111539_10011640_pt1 | contig 11037 bp, 11 predicted proteins | sample RhiMethybrSRZTD1_FD_79667 | JGI IMG/M metagenome (GOLD analysis project Ga0111539, IMG submission 79667) | Populus rhizosphere microbial communities from Tennessee, USA - Rhizosphere MetaG P. TD hybrid SRZTD1 (version 2) (version 2) | ecosystem: Host-associated > Plants > Roots > Rhizosphere >... | reverse complement strand
TCACTGGCTGCCCCTCACCCCGGCCCTCCCCCCGTGAAGGACGGGGGAGGGAGGGCATTTCAATACGTCTTGGCCTGCGCGGCGGGGGCCTTGCCGCGCACCTCGTTGACGGCATTGGCGGCCGCCACCGCCAGCAGGCGCACGTCGTTGAGGATGGTGCACATCTGGAAGCCGGCCTCGTAGCGCTTGATCGCCGTGGCCGGACTGTCGGTGTGCACGCCGGCGATGTGGCCCCACTTGCGCGTGGTCTTGACGATGATGTCGATGGCGGTCAGCACCTCCTTGTCCGTGGGGTCAAGGGTGGGCGGCTTGCCCATGCTGAGGGAAAGGTCGGAGGGGCCGACGTAGACGCCGTTGATGCCCTTGACCGAGAGAATCTCCTCCAGATTGCTCACGGCCTGGCGCGTCTCGACCATGGCGAACAGCAAGATCTCCTCGTTGGCCTTCTGCCAGTAGTCGGCGCCGTACTGGGAGGCGCGGTAGGGCCCAAAGCTGCGCTCGCCCATGGGCGGATAGCGGCAGGACCGCACCAGTGCTTCGGCCTCGGCCTTGGTGTTGATCATCGGGCAGATGATGCCCATGGCGCCCGCATCGAGCGCGCGCATGATCTGGCCGGGGTCGTTCCACGGCACGCGCACCAAGGGGGTGGCGTCGCTGTTGCTCTGGATCGCCGTCATGAGCGGCACCGCATCGTTGATGTTGCTGCCGCCGTGCTGCATGTCGAGCGTGACGCTGTCCCAGCCCTGGGCCGCGTAGGTTTCCACGGCGTAGGGGTCGGGTATCGCGACCCAGCCGCCCACGCAATTCTTGCCCTCGGCGATTTTCTTCTTCAGCAAATTGGGTTTCATTCTCGCGCTCTCCTCCTACTCGGCGTCATGCCCGCGTCTCCGACGCGACGCAGGGATGACGTCCTCAATGAATCTCATCCTGCTTGGCCAATGCCTCGCGCAGCCTGGCGACGTTGAAGCCGGGCGCGCGCGCCATTTCCAGGATCACCGCCTCTTTGCGCGCGAGCAGGTCGCAGGCGGCGGGGATCTTCGGTGCGAGAGCGGCGGGGATCGTCACCGCGCCGTGGCGGTCAGCGTGCACGAGATCACCCGAGCGCACCAGCATGCCGGCAACCCGCACCTCCTTGCCGAAGTCGTGCAGATGGACGTGCGCGTGGCTCGGCATGATGGAGCCGGCCAGCGCCTGGAAGCCCGGCGCCCACTGGTCGATGTCGCGGATGCAGCCGTCGGTGACGACGCCAAGGAGGCCGAGGCCCTTGTGCACGGCGCTCATCACCTCGCCCCAGAAGGCGCCGAAGCCGACATCGGGGCCGTCGAGGTCCTGGATCAGCATGATGCCGGGCTGAGGCTTCTCGGCGATGTATTCGTAGTAGGCGATGCGTTGCTCGCGCTGCTTCTTGGCGTCGAGCTCATGTGCATGCGTGGTGCGGATGGTGGCGGTCTTGGCGTAGCCGACGATGGGCGGGAGCTGCGGGAACGGGCACGCCAGCGGCTTCGTGGTGAAGCCCGTGAGGCGCCGGGCCGGATCGACGATCTCCAGCGCGTTGCAGATAGTGGGCGTGTCGTAGCTCTTGAGCTTTTCGAGTAACGCGCTGTCGATCACGGATGGAACTCCTCGGTGGTTATCTCCCTCTCCCCATGCAGAAGGGCATGGAGAGAAGGAATAGCGTTGCTCCTCACGCCGCCCCGGCCAGCTGGATACGGCGCTCGTCGACGCCGACCTCCCGGGCGGCGGCGACGATGGCGGCCCAGGTGTCGTCGGGGAGCGGGATGCCGTCGCGCAGGCGCTGCTCGCGCGTGCGGGCCTCCGGCTCGCCTGGAGTGAGCACCTCGCCGGCGGGCGTGACCGGCTTGGCGCTCTTGTAGTAGGCGAGGTAGCGCGCCACGTCCTGGGGAAAGAGGCCCGCCGGATCGATCACGGCCGGATTGACGTAGAAGGAGAGCATGCCGTTGCCCCCGAAGGTACCGCGCCCTTCTCCGGTTGCCTTCATGCCGGTGAGCGAGCCGCCGAGCAGCTCACAGATCAGGGCAAGGCCCGAGCCCTTGTGCTCGCCGAAGGCGCGGATCGCACCCGTGCCGGTGCCGGGCGTGCGCAGGCTGGTGGCAGTGTAATCGCCGTAGAGGACGTGCGGGTCGCCGCTCTTCTTGCCATCGAGGCTGATCAGGGCGTCGTCGGGCAGCTTCTTGCCGCCCTGGCTCGCCACCATCACCTTTCCCTCGGCGACGACCGAGGTGGCGAAGTCGAGCACGACGGGAGGCTCGCCCGGCCGCGGAATGCCGACGCAGAACGGGGCGGTCGAAAGGCGCCGCTCGGTGCCGCCGAAGGGGGCCACCAGCACGCTGCCCGAGGCATTGACGAAATGCACCGAGACAAGGCCGGCCTCGGCCGCCATCTCCGCCCAATCGCCGACGCGGCCGATGTGGCCGGCGTTCTTGAGAGCCACCATGGAGAGGCCCATCGCCCTGCACTTCTCGATGCCGATGGCGACGGCCTGGGGTGCCACCGTCTGGCCGAAGCCGTGCAGACCGTCGACGACGGCGAGCACCGGGGTTTGCGTGACGACTTTGGCCTCGCGATCGGCATGCACGACGCCGTCGCGCTTCCACTGCAGATAGCGCGGCACGCGCGCGACACCGTGGCTGTCGTGGCCCGTCAGGTTGGCCGAGACCAGGTACTTGCCGATACGCTCGGCCTCCGCGGGCGAGCAGCCGCCCTTGGCAAAAATATCGCGCACGAGATCGGCCAGCGGACCGGCTTTGATCGTCACCATTGCAGGCTCAATTCCTCCCCGGGGGCCCTCTGTTCCCGGGAGCGAACGGGCCACATTAGAGCAGGGGCGCGCCCAAGTCATGGGCCGCCGTGTGCTGGGCGGATTCGGCCGTCGGAGAGGGCTCGCTGAACTGCAAAGACTGAGCCGGCGCTGCCGGTGCATTTCCGCAGAAGACGGGGGCGCTGGAAATCCCGGGCGGGCGACGGCATGATGGGTGGGTCGAGGAGGCCGATAGCAATGGGCGAGCCCAAACGGAAGAATATGCTGCGCAAGGGGGCAGGCGGACGGGCTGCCCACGATGTGGGCGGGCTCGAGTTCGGGCCCATCGATCGCCACGAGCACGACCTCGCGCTATGGGAGAAGCGTACCGACGCCATGCTGATCCTGCTGCGAGACAACAAGCGGCGCGTGCTCACCGTAGATGCCCACCGGCGCATGATCGAGAGCTACGGCGAGCAGGAATACGATCGCACGACCTACTACGAGAAATGGATCCGCTCCGTCCGCAATCTGCTGGTCGAGCAGGAGGTGCTGACGCCGGAGGAGATCGACGCCAAGGTGGCAGAGGTGCGCGCCCGATTCGAGGCGGAGGGGCGCAAGGTGGCAAAGGAAACGGTGCCGTGGTGAGCAAGCGTGCAAAAGGGTTGGGGGCCCCCAAACCTGCGCCGGCGTTTGCGCCGGGCGACGCGGTGCGTATTGCCAGCCGGCCTGTGGTCGGCCACTGCCGCACGCCCTGGTATCTGCGCGGCAAGACCGGCGTCGTTGCCGCGGTGCAAGGGACGTTCCGCAACCCGGAGCAACTCGCCTATCACAAGCCGGGGCTGCCGGGGTTGGTGCTGTACAAGGTGAGGGTCAAGCAGAGCGAGCTGTGGAGTCGATACGCGGGCCCCGCGCGCGACACCCTCGAGGTTGACATCTACGAGACCTGGCTCGAGCCGGTGAGATAGGAGTGCCGTGCATGCACGACCACGATCACGACCATGATGACCACGATCATGGGCACGGGCATGCGCACGCACCGCCGCAGAAGGACCACGACTCCGAACCTGCTGGCGCCTACGAGATGCTGGAGAAAGCCATCAGCGAACTGCTGATCAGCAAGGGCGTACTGACGGCGCAGGAGATCGCCGCTCAGATCGACAGCATGGACAGCCGCTCGCCGGCGCTCGGGGCCAAGGTGGTCGCCCGCGCCTGGACCGACCCCGCCTTCAAGCGACGTCTGCTCAAGGATACGCGCGGGGCGCTGGCGGAGTTCGACATCGACATCGGCTCGCTCGCCGATTTCCGCACCGTGGAGAACACGGGCGAGGTGCACAACGTCATCGTCTGCACGCTTTGCTCGTGCTACCCCAAGATGCTGCTCGGCATTCCTCCGGCCTGGTACAAGAGTCTGGCCTACCGCTCGCGCACCGTTATCGATCCGCGCGGCGTGCTGGCCGAGTTCGGCGTTGAGCTGCCGGACGATGTCGAGGTGCGGGTGCACGATTCCACCGCCGATTTGCGCTACATCGTGCTGCCGATGCGGCCCAAGGGCACACGCGGCTGGAGCGAGGAGAAGCTGGCCGCGCTCGTCACGCGCGACAGCATGATCGGAACGGCCCTCGCCAGCCCACCCGAGAAGCCCGCTGCGCCACGCAGGGGCACGGCCGCGTAGGTTTGCGCCTGTCTCAGTGAAAGTGGCGGCCGGAGTCGATGACGATCGTCTGCCCGGTCATGGTCTCGGTGCGGCACATGGTGACCACCATGTCGGCGCAGTCGTCCTTATCGGCGGGCTTCTTGAGCAGCGATCCCGCCGAGGCGCCCTCGATCTGTTCGCGCCGGAGATTGGAGGTTGCGCGCGTGCCCTCGAGCAGGCCCGGCGCCACGCAATTGACCAGCACGTGGGGCGCCAGCGCCACCGCCATGCAGCGCGTGAGATGAATGAGGCCCGCCTTGGACACCGCGTAGGCGATGGAGGAGCCCGTCGGCGCTAGCCCTGCGACCGACGCGATGTTGACGATGCGGCCCCGCCCTTGCGCCTTCATGACGGGGCCGACCGCCTTGGTGAGACGCATGGGCCCGGTCAGGTTGACAGCCATGATCTTGCTCCACAACTCGTCGGTGAGATTGTCGAGGTCGGGGTATGGCACCGACTTGTTGTAGGCGGCATCGTTGACGAGGATGTCGAGGCGGCCGAAGCGCTTGGTGACGTTGCCGGCCAGCTGATCTACGGCGGTGGCGTCGGTGATGTCGCAGGCGAACGCCGCGGCATTGATCTGGTGGCGAGAGGCCAAGTCGCGGGCCACACCCTCCGCCTGCTCGCGGCTCTGCGCGTACATGACGGCGATATGCACGCCCTCCTTCGCCAGGGCGTGGCAGATGCGCTGCCCGAGCCCGCCGTTGCCGCCCGTCACCAGTGCGACCGCGCCGTCCAACTCCATCGGCTTTCTCCTCGATGCAAGTGCGCGCGACCTCTCATACCGGTCGGCAGTGTGCCGAACCGTGCCTCGAGACAATCGGGCCGGCGGACTGTCGGCCGAGAACTTCAGGCTGCTTTGGCCTTGGCGGGCAGCACCCCGAACTGCCAGAGCTCCTCCATCAGTTCGTACATCGCAGCCTCGCGTGCGCGAATGTCGGCGGGCTTCCACTCGGTTCTGCCGCGCAGGTCCTCGTTGATGGCGACCACCGGCGCGGCGCGCGTGTTGAAGTAGACTTGCAGCTTGCGGGCAAAGTCGTGATTGCCGGCCTTGTCGTTCTGCGACTTGGTTACCAGAACGAGATTGCCGATCGATTCCGTGCACACCTCCCGATCCTCCGGCTCCTTGTGCCAGTGGCGCCACTGGCAATCGGACCTGAGCGTGCGCGGCAGCACATGCTCGACCGTCATATCGGTCGGCAGGGACAGGGATTGGGGGGCGCCCGCTTTGACGTCCGTGAGACGCAGCAGCAACTGCTTGGCGATCGAAGGATTGCGCGCGTGCAGGTCTTGCAGGTTGTACTGGATGGTACGAAGCTCGGGCCGCGAGAACTCCAGCGGACTGCCTGCGGCATAGAGGTCGCGACCTTCGCGGATCGCGGTCACGACCGCGGCGAACCTGCGCGTGCGCTTGTTGCCGCCGATCCCCAAAACCTTGCTGCCGAAGGCCAAGCGGTCGAGTCGGGCAAGGAAGCGCTCCAGTCCCGGGGCGTCGTCCCTGTTCTTGAGCCACCACAGCATGGCGGGCGGGATCCAGTCGGAGAACGAGTGCCAGCCGAGATAGCGCAGATAGTCGGCTATCCGCTCCGAGTTGAGCGAACCGGCATGGCGTGCGCTGCGGATGTCGGTGATGATCCGGGCCGCCGGCTGCACCACGCGCTCAACGAAGGCCTGGGCGCCGCCGCTGGCCTCGCTCACCTCCAGGATGCCGGAGATGATCTGGCCACCGGGCCGCCCATACATGGCACGGATGTGGCTGAATAAACTCTCGAACTCGTCACCGAGAAGCGCCTCCGCCTCGCTCCAGATCGCCGTGCTCCTGGCCGCCGCGGCGCGCGGCATCTCGCCAAGCAGGATCGCCTTCAAAATATCGTTGCGTGCGAGCGGCTTACCTCGCGTGTTGAGGACGGTGAAGATGTGATGCGCCCGGTCGATGTCGCTGGTCGTGACCATGACGGCGCAACACGCGTCGAGAAGAAAGTCGGCGAGTTGTCGCCGCTCGGCGATCTCGTAACCCTTGAGGGTTGCAATGATATGATTGCGCACCTCCAGGATGTTGGTCTCGGCCGGCGACAGGCCGTTCTCGATCGGTGAGAGGCGCGTGGCGCCGGCGGCCCGCACGTACTTCTGAAAGAAAGTCTCGTCCGGCTCGCGCAGGGTCAAGCGCGGGCGGGCGGCGGGGGCGGGTCCGGACTGGATTGCAGCCTGCAGACGCGCGCTGGTGGTCCCCTCCGGGCTGACGTCCAGATCGCGGAGAACGCAGAGCAAAATGGTGAGCGTGGTCAGCCGCTGCAGGCCGTCGACCACCTCCAGGGTGCGCACCGCCCTCGAGCGCGGCCAGGGAATGCGGGACGGGGTGCCGTCGCGCTCGATGAACAGCATTGTGCCCACGAAGTAGCCGCCGGCATCGCGCGCCCGCGCCGCCTCGTGCGCGGTGGCAATATCCTCCAATAACTGGTTGCCCTGCTGGGCCGACCAGGCGAACGAACGCTGATAGGAGGGAGCCTCGACCAGAATGGGATGAGCAAACAGTTGACCAATATGAATGATCTGCGCAGTGAACTCAGGCATAGTACGCGCCTTCGGCTTTTTAGTTGTCTGCAACTCACTCAGCACGACTCAAATCGCCGTTGCAACTAAACATCGCTCTTGCCTCGCACGTCCGTTTGTGCTCCCCGCAGCACAAATGTGGTGCAACGGCTGCTGCCGTGGCGCCGCGTTGATCAAATAATCGTCATCGCTTTCGCGGTACGTCATGTTCCAAGCCGCCTTCCCGCTCGTCCGCCCGTTGCTTTTCGCGTTCGATTCCGAGCACGCGCACTAGCTGACCCTCAAGGCGCTGGAGGCGGGGACGCCGCTGCGTCAATTCAACGGGTTGAGCCTCGATCTTGAATAGACTATGCAACCTTGAACTCGCCACACCCCGTCGCTTGTTGGCTAAATACCCAGGCTAACCTTATCCGCCTCATAGTGCGCCCTTCCGAATCAGCGTATCTGCGCTCAGGTTTGTCGTTTGGCGTCTTGGAGATGCAGGACGGACAACCTTGACCTTGTCAGCACTTCCTTCCTCCCGACAGCAAGTACCCGAGATATATACTGGCGCGCCTAGCCAGACGACGGGTAGTCGGGTGGGGAAGTGGCGGATGACGGATAGAGTCTTTCAGTTAGCGCGTCCCTTCCTCTATGCTCTCGATCCTGAGCGGACTAACGAGCTTACTCTTAGGCTTCTTGAGGCGGGGTGCTACGAACGTTCGTCATCGGAAGACGATCCCAGATTGGGAATGAGTGTCTGGGGCTTCAAACTCTCCAATCCGTTGGCAGTTGCTGCTGGATTTGACAAGGACGCGCGCGTCACAGACGCCGTGCTAGGAATGGGCTTTGGCTATACAGAAGTTGGGACCATTACGCCAAAGCCTCAGTCGGGCAACCCGCGTCCGCGTGTCTTTAGGTTGATCAATGATCGGGCTGTGATCAATCGGATGGGCTTCAACAATGCCGGCCATGCTGCGGCGCTGGAGCGGCTTGCGCGCAGAACGAGTAGCGGGGTCGTCGGCGTCAACATCGGCGCCAACAAGGATGCGACCGACCGTGCCGCCGACTATGTCGCGGGCATTCGTTGCTTCTACGACGTGGCGAGCTACTTCACCATCAACATCTCCTCGCCCAATACGCCGGGGCTGCGCGACTTGCAGGCCCCCTCCGCGCTCGACGATCTGCTGGCACGAGTGCTGGCGGCGCGCGCGGAGCTGGTGGCGGCCGGCAAGCCGCAGCGGCCGATCGTCGTCAAGCTGGCCCCGGACATCGCCGAGGCCGACGTCGAGTCCATCGCTGCAGTTCTGACGGCACGCGGCGTCGACGGCATTGCCGTCGGCAACACTACGCTGGCGCGAACCGGCGTCGGCGATGTGGGACTCGCCAAGGAAGCGGGCGGCGTCTCGGGACGGCCGCTGTTTCACCGCTCGACCGTGATGCTGGCCAGGGTGCATCGCGCCACGGGGGGATGCATTCCGCTCATTGGCATCGGCGGCATTGATTCCGCCGCGGCGGCGATCGCCAAGGTCGAGGCCGGCGCGACGCTGCTGCAGATGTACACGGGCCTCGTGTTCGAGGGGCCCGGCCTCATCGGGCAAATCAAGGAGGGGCTGGTACGCTACGCGGGCGAACGCAACCTTGCCCGCGTGGCCGATGCTGCCGGTTGCCGCGCAGCTGAATGGGCGGCAAAGCCGCTCGAGGGTTGAGGCCCGCTTCGGACAGCGTCTACGCGGCCGGCTTGGGAAGTTGGACGAGTTCGATGCGGACGTCGTCCGGCACGGCGAGGAACGCGAACCGGACACCGTTGGGTGCGAGGATCGGTCCCTCTTGATGGTGCGCGCCCAAGTCCTTGAGCCGGGCGATGTCGGCGTCGATGTCCGCGCTCTCGATCGCGAAATGCTCCAGGCCCAAATGCGCGGAGGCGCTGCCCGGGCCCAGGGCTTCGTTGGTGCGGGCGTTGGAGATGCTGATCGTCATGGCGCCGTCCTCAGTGAGGCAGCGGATGAATCGGTCGCCGAAGACGCGCGTCTCGTCGCTGACGATTTTGAAGGCGAAGGCGCGCACCCACCATTCGGCCGTCTTGCGCGGATCGAGTGCCTTGATGTGGATGTGATTGATACGGAACGGCATGAGACCTCGCTGCGCTCGCCTCGCGACCCACTCGCGAGCCTGCGCGCAGTCTAGCATCTGCCGCGTGCTGGCGTAGCGTGCAAAGCGCCAGGGCATTGCACCGGGCGCGCGCATAGTTCGGCGCAATTCGGCTTCGCCTTTTGCGCCCTACCATTCCTGCCTCACCGGCCGCGGTAGTCGGGCGGGCGTTTCTCGGCGAAGGCCTTGCGGCCTTCCTCCCAGTCGGCGCTGGCGAAGATGGTGTCGGTCTGGGCGCGGGCGATGCCGGCTATCTCGGTCGGGCCCTTCGGCATGGCCTCCGCGACGAAGCGCTTGAGCGCACGCGAGGGCAGCGGCGCAGTCGCGGCGATGCGGGTGGCGTAGTCAAGGGCAGCGGGCATCAGGTCCGCGATCGGCACGACCTTGTTGACGTAGCCGACCTCGTAGGCGCGTTTGGCATCGATCGGCTCGCCCACCAGCAGCAACTCCATGGCGATCTTGTGCGGAATGCGACTGGCGATGTTGGTGATCAGACCGCCGGTGAAGCCGACCTTCACTTCGGGATAGGAGAAGCGCGTGGTATCGGCGGCGACAAGCAGGTCGCACATGGTGGTGAGCACCATGCCGCCCCCCACGACCCAACCGGCCACGGCACCGATCACGGGCTTGTCGACGGGCACTCCGATGCCGGGAATGGCGCGGTAGAGGTTGTTGGGGGGAGCACGCAGGTCCGCGCCGGCAGAGAAGGCCTTGTCGCCGGCGCCGGTGAGGATTGCAACCCGGTCCTCCTCGCGCGCCATGAAGCGCAGCCAGGCTGCATGCAGCCCCTCGACCACGTCGGCATCGATGCGGTTCATGCGATCGGGCTTGTTGATGGTGATAGTGGCGATGCGGTCGGCCGAGCGGTAGGTCACGGCGTCGCTGCCGGCTGTGCTCATGGGCGTGATCCTCCGGATTCTGCGCGTTGGCGGCCAATTGGTCACCACTTGCGGTCCGATGTAAACACCGGAACAATGCAAAGCAGCCGAGGGGAGCGGCGGCGGAGCGCGACGAAGGAGGCCCCCCATGACAGCCATGACCAGCGAGCGCGGCGAGGAGTTCGGCTTCGCCCCCTCCCACGATGCGCCGATCCCCTACATCCAGAGGATCCGCGACTACTACGTCACGCTGGGCTACGGCGCGCCCTACGAATGGGCGCACTACGCGACGGTGCCGTTCCAACCGCTGAAGAAGCCATTGGCCGAAGCCCGCGTGACGCTGATCACGACTGCGGCGCCCTACCAGCCCGACAAGGGCGACCAGGGTCCGGGCGCGCCCTACAATTCCGCGGCCAAATTCTACAAGGTTTATGCCGGCGAGACCGCGAAGGATCACGACCTGCGCATCTCCCACGTCGGCATCGACCGCAAGCATACGACGGCGGAGGATTCCAATACCTGGTTCCCGCTGCCGGAGCTGCGTCGGGTGGCCAAGCGTGGGCGCATCGGCGCTCTCGCGCCGCGTTTCTTCGGCTTGCCCACCAACCGTAGCCACCGCGTGACGCTCGAGATCGACTGCCCGGAGATCGTGGCGCGCTGCAAGGAGGACGGAGTGGATGCAGCGCTGCTGCTGCCGAACTGTCCGGTCTGCCACCAGAGCGCAAGCCTCGCGGCGCGCGCGCTGGAGGCGGCGGGCATCCCCACCGTCGTGATGGGCTGCGCCAAGGACATCGTCGAGTACGTCGGCGTGCCGAGATTGCTGTTCTCGGATTTCCCGCTCGGCAATCCGGCTGGCCGGCCGAAGGACCCGGAATCGCAAGCGGCGACGCTGGAGATGGCGCTGCGCGTGCTCGAGACGGCGCCGGCCCCGCGCACGACAGTCCAGAATCCGATCGCCTGGAGCGCGAGCCCCGCCTGGAAGCTCGACTTCCAGAATGTGGCGCAGATGTCGCCGGAGGAGATCG
>Ga0111539_10011635_pt1 | contig 11039 bp, 10 predicted proteins | sample RhiMethybrSRZTD1_FD_79667 | JGI IMG/M metagenome (GOLD analysis project Ga0111539, IMG submission 79667) | Populus rhizosphere microbial communities from Tennessee, USA - Rhizosphere MetaG P. TD hybrid SRZTD1 (version 2) (version 2) | ecosystem: Host-associated > Plants > Roots > Rhizosphere >... | reverse complement strand
TCGTCACGACGTCAATCCTGCCCCTCGCCCGCAGCCCGGCGCGCCCGGTGATCGCGGTCGAGGAAGGCATTCGCCCAGGCGCTCGTGCCGGCGAGGGCATTGTCCTTCACCACGACCGGGCCGTCGAGCATCCCCTCTTCCTCACCGTACGCCTTCAGCCGCTCGTACGCCTGCGACCAGATGCACTCCGTGTCGTACACCTCGCAAAGCCCGTCGCGGGTCCCGCCGCACGGGCCGTTCCGCTGGTTCTTCGCGCACATCGACTCGGGGCAGACGTACGCGATCTCGGGGAGGGAGCAGTCGCCGCAGTCCTTGCACCGGAACATCGACACCTTCGCGGCCTGCTCGAGGGCGTGCGCCGCCTTCCCGACCGCCTTCGGCGCCCGCTCGATCCGCCCGTAGACGGCGCGGCCGGTCGGGTGGAGCGGCGCGTCGTCGGCGAACGCGAGCTGGTGGAGCTTGCGGCTGAAGCGATACCTCACGGGCACCCGGAGGTCGGTCTGCCGGCGGCGCCTCGACTCGACGTACGAAGCGCTCAGGACGTCGGACGAGAGGCCTGTCTCCGGGTCGCGCTCGAAGACGTAGAACTCGCCCGGAAGCGGATACTGGATTTCGCGGGCGAGCGCGACCCAGTCCTCGGCGTAGGCGTCGGCCGCAGTGAGGACCTCGTCGAAGGTCGCCACCGGCACGTGACCGCCGAGGTAGACGCCGGCGAAGCCGAGGCCGCGCGCGACCGCGACGTGCTTCGCGGCGAGGTCGGCGAAGAACGCCTTCCCACCGTCGGCCGAGGCCGCTTCGCGCTCGACGATCCCGAGCAGCTCGTCGCACACGACCACGCCGGGGATCACGCCCCGATGGAACGCCCGTGCTGCCGCTCGCGAGAGGACGTACACGTTCGCAAGCGGCGCGACCGGCAGCCCCTTGCGCCGGATCCAACGCAGGAGCTCGTCGTCCTTCCTCGTGTCGTAGCCGATCTGGTTGACGACGAACTGCGCGCCCGCCGCGACCTTCTTCTCGAGCTTGAGGTACTGCGGGACGACCTCGCGCTCGTGTCGCTTGTGGTTGGTGACCACGCAGCCGAGGAAGAAGTCCGTCCGTCCGAGCTCGAGGTCGGGTCGCCGCCCGTCGTGCAGTCCCTCGTTCATCTGGGCGAACAGGCTGAGGAGCCCGACCGAGTCGATGTCGAACACCGGCGCCGCGTGCCCGTCGTGACCGGTCACCGGATAGTCGCCCGACATGCAGAGCACGTTGTGGAAGCCCTCCGAACCGAGCTTCCACCCGCGGCTCTCGAGCGCGTTCCTGTTCCAGTCCTTGCACGCGAGGTGGATGATCACCTCCTGCCCGAGCGACGCGAGGTCGCTGCCGAGCGTGTCCGGCGCGAGCATCGCGTTCCCGCCCGGGTTGTCCGTGAGCGAGAGCACGTCGATCCGGGGGTTCGCGGCGAGCTCCCTCGCCCTCGCCTGGAGCGCCCGCCCGCTCTCGGCCGAGAGCAGGCCGCGGCTCGTGACGAGCTCGGCCGCGACAACGAACGCTCCGGGCCGTCCGAGCTGCTCGCGGAGCGTGCCCATCTCGTCAGCCGGCACGCCGCAGCAGAGGCGCGCCGGGGAGCCGCTCGAGAGCCGGCTCGCTGGCGAGCACGAGCTCGAGGTTGAGCATCGCGAGCCGCGCGTGCTCGCGTGCGATCTCCTCCGCGCGCGCGCCGTGCCCGGCGCCGACGGCCTCGAGCATCGCCCGGTGCTGGTGCTGCGCCACGACGAAGACCTCGTGCTCCCGCGTGAGCGCGGCCTGGGACGCAAGCAGCGCCCCCGGCGACGCGAACGGGAGCGCGACGACATTCGCGATCGCTCGCGTCAGCGCGTCACTCTTCGCCAGCTCGACGAGCACGCGGTGGAACTCGTCGTTCAGCTCGACGAACCGCTCGAGGAGAGGCGACGGCACGCCGACGACGGCGTCGAGCTCCTCGGTCACGGCCGCAAGGGCGGCGAGCTCCGACCCAGAGCCGAGCCGCTCGGCGGCAAAGCGCGCGGCCGTCCCCTCGAGGACGCCGCGCAGCTCGATCGCGTCGGCGACGTCGTTCAGCGAGAAGGAGCACACGACGAACCCGCCGCCCGGGAGCGCGCTGAGGAGCCCCTCGTGCGCGAGCGTCGCAAGCGCGAGGCGGAGCGGCGTCCGGGAGACGCCGAGACGCTCCGCAAGACCGATCTCGGGGACGCGCTTCCCCGGCTGGAGCTCGCCCGCGAAGACGAGCTCACGGAGCCCGAGCGTCGCCTTGGTCGTCTGCGAGCCGGCTGTGTCGCCGCGGGGCACAGGCAGAGCCTATTGCATGCAGAACAGCGGCGCTAGGGCTCCAAGTCGGCGCGACCGACGGCTTTCTGCATGCGGTCGCGCTCCCCGCTCAGGCGTCTCCCCACGGGCGAATCCGCGGCGGGGCAGGCTCGCCGTGCCCCTCCTGCCACGAGATCACGGGATTGCGGAGCACGCCGATCCCCTCGATCTCCGCCTCGATCACGTCGCCGGGCCGCAGGTAGAGCCGCGCGCGCTCCTCGGGCGACTTGAACCCTGCCACGCCCGACACCGTCCCCGTGGAGAGCACGTCCCCGGCCGAATATCCGAGCCCGGAGAAGTTCGAGAGGATCTCGGGGATCGTCACCGACATGCGGCTCGAATGGGACTCCTGCCGTACCTCGCCGTTGACGCGCAGCTGCATCGCGAGGTCGTGCGGGTCGCCGAGCTCGTCCGGCGTCACGATCCACGGGCCGAGCGGGCAGAACGTGTCGATCGCCTTGCAGAAGCTGAACACCCCCGAGCGCATCTCGCCGCGCTGGATGTCCCGCGCTGTGATGTCGTTGAAGATCACGTAGCCGCCCACGTAGTCCATCGCCTCCTCCGGCGAGAACCAAGTGCCGGCCTTCCTCAACACCACGGCAAGCTCGAGCTCGTAGTCGAGCTCCTCGGTGAGGTGCTCGGGGTAGATCACCGGCTCGTCCGGGCCGACGATCGCGTCGACGTTCTGGAAAAAGTTGATCCACGGGGCGATCGCGTGCGACCAGTCGACGTTCTTCGACTCGTCCTCGTGCTCGCGGAAGTTCCCGGCCGTGTGGAAGAACTTCTTCGGGACGATCGGCGCCCGCAGCCGCGTCTCGGCGAGCGCTACCCGCTCGCCCGTCTCGTCGGCGCCGCCGCGCTCGAACCACTCGCGCATCGTCGGGACGTCGAGGACGGCGATCTCCTCCCCGTCCAGCACGCCGACCCGCCTTTCCTCCCCGAACGTCACGAGCTTCATCCGTCGCTGCCCTCCGTCGATCCGAGCTTGTGTTGAATCAACACAAGCGTTGTCACACCACGCCGCAGACCCGCATCGCGACCCGGGCGTACACCTCCGCGGTGCGGACGAGGCCGTCGATCTCGAGGTTCTCGCCGAGCTCGACGTCCATCAGCCCCGTCGAGGTGCCGTAGTTCACGGTCGGAACCCCGTAGCGGGTGAGCGCCGACGCGTCCGAGAACCAGCGGGTCACGTCGCGTCCGGGCGGAGCGCCGTAGACCTCCTCGTGCACCTCGTCGATCGCAGCCACCAGGGGGTGCTCCTCCTCGATCTCGGCACCGGGCGCGGTGACGTACACCTCGCCTTCGATCCCGTAGTCGGGGAACTGCTCCGCCAGGTCGCGCACCATGCCGAGCACCTCGCCACGGGCAGCGGCCATCTGCTTCGTCGGCGGCACGCGCACGTCGAGGAAGACGTCCGTGTGGTGCGGCGTGCGCGAGACGCGCCAGCCGAAGCCGCCCTCGATCGCGCCGACGTTGACGATCGCCTTCGCGCCGCGGTACGTGTTCGCGGGGTCGTCCTCCCACGACGGGATCCAGGCGAGGATCGCCTCGAGCACCTCATGCGCGCGGACGATCGAGTTCTCGTCCCGACGACCCTCGCTGAACGCGGTGTGGATGAAGTTCCCGTGCACGCGCACCTTGAGCCAGAGCGCGCCGAAGTGGCCGAGCACGACCTTCCCCTCGGTCGGCTCGCCGAGGAGGCACATGTCGGCCACGCCGCCGTGCGAGACGAGATAGCGCGTGCCGGCCGCGTAGCCGCGGTACTGCGAGCCCTGCGCGTCGCCGTGCTGCGTCTTCTCGATCTCGCCGCAGACCGCCGCGAGGAGCACGTCGCCGCGCAGGCGCACGCCGGCATCCTGCAGCGCAGAGACCGCCTCCACATAGCACGCGAGCGCCCCCTTCATGTTCGAGATCCCGAGGCCGTAGAGCCGGCCGTCCTCGACGAAGGCGGACGGCTGGAAGCCACGGACGTTCTTGAGCCACGGCTCGCGACCCGAGTACGAGGTGTCCATGTGGCCGTTGAGCATCAGGCTCGGCCCGCCGCCCGCGCCGGCCCACGTGCCCAGAGCGTTTGCCCGCCCGTCCTCCACCTGCTGCCACTGCACGTGGAGGCCGCGCGCCTCGAAGAGCTCGACCATGAGGCGGGCCATGCCTTCCTCGTCCCCCGTGAACGAGTGGGTCCCGATCATCCGGCTCGCGGTCTCGACGAGCCGGTCGCGGTCGATCGAGACGCTCGTCATCCCTGCTCGAAGGTGAACTCGACGTCGACGATCGCCTCGACCGACAGCTCACCCGCCTCGATCGGCACGGCCTCTACAGCCGCGGCCGTCATCCGCATCATCGGGCGCGGCTCGGGCGGCCCGAGGCGAGAGTCACGGACGGAGACGACCGCCCCGAGCCGTCCGCCGAGCGCCTCGGCCAGAGCCTCGGCGCGCGCACGTGCGTCGCGGGCGGCAGCCCTCGCGGCGTCCCGGTACGCGGGGTGCTCGGGAAACAACCGCCAGTGAGGCCCCTCGACTGCGGCTCCGACGCTGTCGACGGCCCTGGTCAGGACCGTGCCGATCGACTCGACGTCGCGCACGCGTGCGGTGACGCGGTTCGTCGCGCGGTAGCCGCGGTGCTGCCAGCGGCCCTCGTTGTCGTGCTCGCCGTGCTCGGCAACGCCGACGCCTGTCGTCGTGACGTCCGGGTCGGCGAGGCCGACCTCGTGACACATTGCCACGAGGGCCTTCGTGCGTTCCGCGACATCCGCGAGAGCCTCCGCCGCGGTCGGCCGCAGCGACTCGACGCGTAGCGAGAGCGATGCCTCGTCGGGCGTCCCGTACGCCGTGCCCGTGCCGCGAACGGCGACCGTCGCCATCAGGGCTTGGCCCCCGACGCGAGCTTGACCGAGACGGGAACATCAAATCCGTCCTCCGCACGATGCGCCTCGAGCAGGTCGTCGTAATGTCGGCGGATCTCGCGCCGGACCTCGTCCGTCTGCCCGATGATCATCGGTCGCACGCGCACGGATCCAGCCAGGAGGCCGTCCCAGAGCTCGTCGGCGTCGACGAGGTGGAGATCGAATGCGATCCGGTCGACGCGGACGTCGCGGAGCGCTGCGCCCTCGAGCAGAGCCGTGAACGCGGCGTCGTCCGCGAGCCTGAAGAAGTCCGGGCCGCGCGGCACGTCCGGTGGCGGCGTTCCGCCTGCAGCCGTGAACGCCTCGAAGAAGACGCCGAGCCACCGCCCGCGCGAGGGCTCGTCCCACACCGTGAACGCGGCCCTGCCTCCGGGCTTCAGCACCCGCGCCGCTTCGGCGACCGCACGCTCGGGCGCCGCGAGGTGCAGCAGGACGAACGCGGCGACGACCGCGTCGAACGAGCCGTCCTCGAACGGGAGTGCGGTCGCGTCGCCGAGGACGAACTCGACGTCGCTGACCTGCGTCCGTGCATGAGCGAGCATCGTCTGGGAGAAATCGAGGCCGACCGGCTCGGCGCCGCGCCCTGCAGCCTCCGCCGCGACGTATCCCGGACCGGTGGCGACGTCGAGGAGGCGCGAACCGGTCCCGGCGGCGACGGCGTCGAGCAGAGGCCCAGCCAGACGCGACGTGACGCGCCCGGCGAGAGCGTCGTACGCCTCCGCCTCCTTCGTCGTCCACCCTTTCGCCTCGAAAGCGTCGAACGCGGCAGAGTCGAACTCGCTCACGACCTGAAGTATGGGAGAACGCGCTCGCCGAAGAGGCGGATCTGCTCGTGGCGGTCCTCGCCCCAGAGCTCGAGCATCACGTGGGTGCAGCCGGCGTCGCGGTACTCCTCGATCGCCGCGATGCAGTCCGCGGGCGTCCCCGCGATCGGCTTGCACTTGTCGAGGAGCGCGTCCGAGACCTTCGCCTTCGCGGCGAGCCGCCCGCCCTGCTCCATCGCCTCGGCGACGGGACGGATCTCGTCCAGCTCGATCCCCGCGAGGTCGAGCAGCGTGTCCGCGGCCCCGGCGATGTTCTGCACCTTGTTGGCGAGGTACATGCCGGCGATCTCGCGCGCCCCGTCGCGTCCCGCGTCGCGGTCGGTCGGGTGGATCGACGCGACGACGGTGCAGCCGATATCGATGTCGGCGGCCACGTTGTCGCACGTGTAGCGCACGAAGGCCGGCGTGGTGATCGACGGTGTCAGGCACCCGTCGCCGATCTCGCCGGCGAGCGCCTGCATCTTCGGCGCCGTCGCCGCCACGTAGACGGGTGGCACCCCGCGGGGCGTGTGCGCCTCCGGGGAGAGCGCGGGCACGTCCGCGCTCCACGTGTCGCCGTCGTAGGAGAACGCCTCGCCGCCGAGGACGCCCTTGACGATCGAGACGGCGTCGCGCATGGGCCCGAGCGTCTTCTTCGTCTGGCCCTTGATGTTGTTGAGGAAGATCTTCGAGGTTCCGAACCCGAGCAGGAACCGGTCGGGCCCGGCCGCCTCCTGGACGACGCGGGCGTCCATGGCGACCTGCACGGGGTGGCGCGTCCAGGGAGAGATGATCCCCCAGCCGATCGTGAGCTGCTTCGTCTCGCGCGCCATCAGGGCGGAGACCACCGTCGATGAGCGCGCCTCCATCTGATGCTTGCGCCACCACGGGTACGCCTCGGCGAGCCAGATCGTGTCCATCCCCGCCTCGTCCATCGCGCGCGCGGAGGCGAGCATCTCGTCGAGCGGCTCCATCGTGAGCTGCATGACGCCGACACGGAACGGAACCGCCACTATTCGCCTCCCGGTCTCCGTGACATGTCACGGAAACCTAACAGGACACGAGCGAGGAGTTGCCCCTACCCGCCCGCGTCGGCCTTCTCCGCCTGCACCTCCGTGTCGAGCGCGGCGAGGACGTTCCCGACCTGCTGGTTGATGATCGGCTGGAGGACGCGCTGGCCCATCGAGCCGACGGGGCCGGCGATCTTCACGTCCGCCTCCCACGCCATCGAGGTCTTCTCGCCCTCGCCGGAGAGCGTGAACGACGTGGTCATGTTCATCAGCGCGCCAACGCCCTGACCCTTCGCGTTGAGCGACGCGAACTCGAGCGGGCGCTCCTCGAGCTTCGTGAAGGCGATCGACATCTTCAGGCCGCCCAGGCCGAGCGGCACCTTGACCTTCGCGCTCCAGTGCGTGTCGTCCGCGATCTCGAAGCTCTCGACCCCCGGCATCGTCTTCGCCATCTTCGACGGGTCGTTGATCACGCTCCACACGACCTCGCGTGGCGCCTCGAACTCCTTCGTCCCTTCGAGCTTCACCGGTTGCTCACCTCGACCTTCGCGCGCGCTTCGTCGGGATGCGTGAGCATCTCGAAGACGCGGTGGTAGGGGTTGTGGCTGTCCGTCACGATCGCGCCGCCGGCGGCGCGCAACGCGTCCTGCAGAGCCGCCGAGATGGCGTGGATCCCGCCGCCCCCGCCCTCGCCCATCCCCTTCGTGCCCAGCGGGGTGAAGGGGGATGGACTCTCCACCGCCGAGGTCCTGAGCGGCGGCATGTCGAGCGTGTGCGGGACGTGGTAGTCGTAGAAGTTCGGGGTCAAGAGGTTCCCCTCGTCGTCGTAGGTGAACGACTCGAACATCGCCGCGCCGATCGCGTGCGCGGTCGCGCCCATCACCTGACCCTCGACGATCTTCGGGTTGATCCGCACCCCGCAGTCGTCCACGGCCGCGTAGTCGACGAGCTCGTACACGCCCGTCTCGGGGTCGACCTCGAGCACACACGCGTGGATCTGCATCGAGTACGTCAGCGTGAGATTCCCGAACTTGCGCTCCTTGTCCGGCACCTCGAACGGCGGCCGGTAGACGAACCGCGCGTTCATCGGCGGCGGATCGACGGGGAAGCCGGCGTTGTTCGCGTTGGGGATCGCCCCGAGCGCCATGAACGGGAGCGCCGCCTCGTGGTTGTCCGCGATGCGCGCGAACCCGTCGGCGAGCTCAATCGCCTCCTTCGGGCACTGGAAGACCATCGACGCGAGCGTCTTCATCTGGTCGGCGAGCATGTCGGTCGCGCCCTTGACCGCCCCGAGGCCCGTCACCGCGAACTGGCTCGCATAGGTGCCGGAGAAGCCTGCGTGCGAGTTCCAGTAGCTGTCGTGGCCCGCGCGGACGTGGACGATGTCGACGTCGCAGCCGAGGATGTCGGCGACGACCTGCGCGGCGGTCGTCTCGTGGCTCTGGCCCTGCGGGGTCGTCCCCAGGGTGACGACGATCTCGCCGAAGATGTCGAGCTTGACCGTGGCGACCTCGTTGTTGCCCGAGAACTGGAGGTCGGGGTTGATCAGCTGCGACTGGCCGAAGTTGTTCGTGCCCGAGTCGAGCGTCGAGCCGATCCCGAAGCCGAGCAGCTTCCCGCGCGAGGCAGCCTCCGCCCGCCGCTCCTCGACGGTGTCGTAGCCGATCAGCTCGAGCACGAGGTCGAGCGCGGCCGGGTAGTCGCCCGAGTCGTAGACGCAGCCGTTCGGCGTCTCGTACGGCATCTGCCCGGGCTGGACGTAGTTCTTCTTGCGGACCTCGACGCGGTCGAAGCCGAGCTCCTGCGCGACGATGTCGGCGAGGCGCTCCGTGAACCAGAGGTGCTGCATGCGGGAGTACCCGCGGTTCGGCGAGCACGGCGCCTTGTTCGTCACGACCTGCGTGAACTCGAGCCGGATGTTCCGCCAGCCGTACATCCCGGCGGCGACCTGCGACCAGATCACGCCGCCGAGCGGCTCGTAGCGCAGGTACGCGCCCGCGTCGTCCAGCGCCTTGGTGCGGAAGCCGGTCATCGTCCCGTCGGCCTTCACGGCGACCTCGGTGTCGAGGAACCACCGCTCGTTCCCATGCGACATCGACTGGTGGAAGTCGGTCCTCCACTCGGTCCACTGGACCGGCCGGTTGAGCTTGCGCGCGAGGAGGCAGCAGGCGACGAGCTGCGGGTGGGACGTGATCTTGTTGCCGAACCCGCCCCCGATGTCCTGCGTGACGAAGCGGAGCTTGTCGGTGCCGACCCGCATCGCCGGCGCCATCATGATCACCGCGAACCCCGGGAACTGGTTGTTCGTGGTGATCGTCCACTGCCCGGTGCCGCGGTTGTACTCGGCGAGCGCCCCGTCGAGCTCGAGCGGCGTCGAGTTGAAGCGGTCGAAGTGGAGCTCCGAGATCTTCACGACGTGGTCTGCCTCGGCGAACGCCTGGTCGACGTCGCCCCACTCCCAGACCCCCTCGTAGGTCAGGTTGCCGCCGCACTCCTCGTGGAGAACGGGCGCGTCGTCGTCGAGCGCCCTTCGCGCGTCGACCACGACGTCGAGCGGCTCGTAGTCCACGAGCACGAGCTCCGCGGCATCGCGCGCCAGCTCGCGTGTCTCGGCGACGACCGCCGCGACCGGCTCTCCGACGTATCGGACCTTGCCCACAGCGAGGGCGTAGTCCTTCATGCTCCCACCCGGCTCCGCGGCGATCTGGAAGAACGGGTCGGTGAGGATCGCGACCTCGTCCCCGGTCAGCGTCCCGTAGACGCCGGGCAGCTCGAGGGCGGGCGCGACGTCGATGGAGAGGATCCGCGCGTGCGGGTACGGCGAGCGGACGAAGTGGAGGTAGCCCATCCCGTGCCGCTTGACGTCGTCGAAGAAGACGCCCTGTCCCTCGACGAGCCGGCGATCCTCCTTGCGCGGGACGCTCTGACCCGCGAAGCCCTTCTGGATCGTCGGGGTGGTGGTGGTCTCGGTTTCGGTGGTCGTCATGCCGACCCCTTCCCGGCCGCGACCACGGCCTCGACGATGTTCCAGTACCCCGTGCAGCGGCAGATGTTGCCCTGGAGCGCGATCTTCACCTCGTCCTCCGTCGGGGTCGGGTTCTGCTCGAGGAGGGCGGTCGCGCTCATCAGCATCCCCGGTGTGCAGTAGCCGCACTGGAGCGCGTGATGCTCGGAGAACGAGCGCTGGAGGGGTGTCTGCTCCTCGCCTGCGAGGCCCTCGATCGTCGTGATCTCCGCTCCGTCGGCCTGTGCGGCGAGCACCGAGCAGCTCTTCACGGGAACGCCGTCGAGGTGGACGGTGCAGGCGCCGCAGCTGCCGGTGTCGCACCCGATGTGGGTGCCGGTGAGGTCGAGGTCGTCCCGGATGAAGTGCACGAGCAGGCGCCGGGCCGGGACCTCGTGCTCGTACTCCTCGCCGTTCACGGAGACCTTGACGAACAGACTCGTGGTCGGTGTCACGCTCAACCCCTCGCTCGCTCATTTGCCTGGACGACCGCGCGGACGATCGACGTCTCCGCGAGGCTGCGCCGGTACTCGGCAGATGCGTGCACGTCCGAGGGCGGGTCGACCGTCGCGCCGACGCCCTTGGCCGCGGCCCGCGCGGACGCATCGTCGACATCACCCGAGAAGGCCTTCTCCGCGGAGGTGGCCCGCACCGGAACCGCGCCGACGCACCCGAGCGCGATCCGCCACGTGCCGTCGACGACCGACGCCGCCGCGTTCGCGATGTACGTGCCGTGCGCGCCGAGCGTGACGCCGGACATCCCGTCGCCGGTTCCCTTGCCGGCGGCGGGCACCGTGATCTTCGTGAGGAGCTCGCCCTCTTGCACGGTCGTCTCGAACACGCCGACGAAGAACTCCTCCGCAGAGACGACACGCTCGCCGCCGACGCCCGCGATGGTCATCGACGCGTCGAGCGCGACGAGCAGCGGTGGAAAGTGGTTGGTCGGGTCGTTCACGCAGATGTTCCCGCCGAGCGTCCCGCGGTTTCGCACCTGG
>Ga0111539_10011634_pt1 | contig 11040 bp, 8 predicted proteins | sample RhiMethybrSRZTD1_FD_79667 | JGI IMG/M metagenome (GOLD analysis project Ga0111539, IMG submission 79667) | Populus rhizosphere microbial communities from Tennessee, USA - Rhizosphere MetaG P. TD hybrid SRZTD1 (version 2) (version 2) | ecosystem: Host-associated > Plants > Roots > Rhizosphere >... | reverse complement strand
GTTGGCGCACCCTAGGCCTCGGACCTCAGGCCTCGGGCTTCTGGCTCCGGATCCGGACCTGAGGCCCGAAGTCCGACGTCTGAGGTCCTTTGGATCGAACCAGTCATCTTCACTGTGGCGAGGGACTAGATGGTCTCGACCGCGAGCGCGATGCCCTCGCCGCCACCGATGCACAGCGACGCGACGCCGCGCCGCTTGCCCGCGTCACGCAGGGCCGCCAGCAGCGTCACCAGCACGCGCGCCCCCGACGCGCCGATCGGGTGTCCGAGCGCGACGGCGCCGCCCCACACGTTGACGCGGGTGGGATCCAGCCCGAGCAGCTTGTTGTTCGCGATCGATACGACCGCGAAGGCCTCGTTGATCTCCCACAGGTCGACGTCGTCCTTCTTCCAGCCCGCGCGGGCGAGCACGCGCTCGATCGCGCCGGCGGGCGCGGTGGTGAACCACTCGGGCGCCTGCGCGTGGCCCGCGGCCGCGACGACACGCGCCAGCGGCTTCGCGCCGCGCGCCGCGGCGGCGTCGCTGGAGGCGAGCACCAGCGCCGCCGCGCCATCATTGATGGACGAGGCGTTGCCCGCCGTGACCGTGCCGTCCTTCTGGAACGCTGGCTTCAGCGCGCCCAGCTTGGCGACGACGCCGCGCCCCGGCTCCTCGTCGTCGACGACGACGACGGGGGCCGCGCCCTTGCGCTGGGCGATCTCAACCGGGGCGATCTCGCCCTTGAACTTGTTCTCGGCCTGCGCGCGCATCGCACGCCGGTACGATTCAGCGGCGAACGCGTCCTGGTCGGCGCGCGTGATGCCCTTCTCCTTGGCGCACAGCTCGGCGCAGTCGCCCATGTGGACGCTGCCGTAGGCGTCCCACAGGCCGTCGTTGATCAGCGAGTCGATCACCTGCGCGTGCCCCAGCCGGTACCCCTCGCGCGCCTTGGGCAGCAGGAAGGGCGCGTTGCTCATCGACTCCATGCCGCCCGCGACGACGAGGTCGTGTTCGCCGGTCGCGATCGCGTTGGCCGCGAACACCACCGCCTTCAGGCCGGACCCGCACACCTTGTTGACGGTCACGGCGCCGACGCTGTCGGGGATTCCGGCGGCGATCGACGCCTGGCGCGCGGGCGCTTGCCCGATGCCGGCCGCGAGCACGCAGCCCATGTAGACCTCGCCGATGCCGGCGCGCGCGTCGCCCGCGATGCCGGCGCGCGCGAGCGCCTCCTTGATGGCGATGGCGCCCAGCTTGGGGGCAGACAGCGACGCCAGCGCGCCCTGAAATGATCCGATCGGCGTGCGCGCGGCAGAGATGATGACGACGTCTTTCATCGCTTCGATTGTACCGCGCGGTGAGCGAGCGACCCGATGCTCCGTGCATCGGCTTCGACGGAAAGCTCGAGGAGGATCGTGGCGCTCGAGCACGGACCGGAAGACCCCTCACCCTAACCCTCTCCCCGCTGCGCGGGGCGAGGGAACCGGATCTGCTCTCCCTCTCCCGCTTGCGGGAGAGGGCCGGGGTGAGGGCAGGCCGCTTGAGATCGCGCGTGCGCATCAGCTCTCGCCACGACCAAATGCGCGAAATGTGGACAGGTGTCCTACCTCCACCTACGATCGCGATTTCCCGATGCCGATGCCACTGTCACTGCCTGGTGAGGACCGCAGCCGTCCTCGCCTCCTCGAGGTCCTGCTCACCATCGCCGTCGTGGTCGGCCTCTGCAGCTTCGGCTGCGCGACGCCGTCGCCGCGCGCGTCGCGCGCGCGCCGCCCCGCCGCCGCCCCGGTGATGGCGGCCGCGCACACGAGCACGCCGCCGTCCGCGCGGGCCCCCGCGCTGGCGAAAGAGGAGGGCGCCGAGTTCGTCGCGCGCTCGCTTCGCGACGGCGGTCTTCACTTCGGCACCGACGGCAGCACGCGCGCGCTGTGGGGGTACCTGCGGCTCACCCACGAGACCGTGGCGTCGACGCGAGCGCGCCCGGGCGATGTGTTGTTCTTCGACACGCGCGCCACCGACGCCGGCCCGGATTGTGACGACGTCACCGATCACGCCGGCATCGTCGAGAGCGTCGAGCCCGACGGCCGCATCGTGTTCGTCGAGGCGCGCGGCGGCCAGGTCCGGCGCAGCGTCGTCGATCCGACGCGGCCGACCTTGCGGCGCACCGAGCGCGGCGAGATCGCCAACAGCTTCCTGCGCGCGAAGCGCGTCGCCGATCCGCCCAACGCCCGCTACTTCGCCGGCCAGATGCTGTGCGGTATCGCGCGCGTCGATCGCTGACGACGATGACGCAGCCGCCGCCAACCAAGTGGTTGGCGCACCGCCAACGAGATTAGCGATCCCGACCTGACGACGCCCGGATTCGCCGCGCTTCGCGGTTGGTCCGGCGGTTGCTCATGCACACCTCCAGCAGGAGGTCCCAAATGATGTCCGACGTCGGTGTCGCTGGTTCGTTTCGTGGGCGTCGCTGGTTGATTCGCGTGGTCGGCTGGCTCGGTCTGGCCGTCGTCGTGCCCGCCCTCGCCGCGTGCGCGGCGCGCAGCCTGGAGCCGCCCGAGCTGGTACCCGAGCCGACGGGGATCGCGCGTGGCCCCGTGATCTTGAACCGCAACGTCGATCTGCTGTTTCTCGTCGACGACTCGTCGTCGATGAAGGCGTCGCAGGACAGTCTGCTTGCGAACTTTCCCGTGCTGATGAACGCGCTGGAGAACATGCCCGGCGGCCTGCCCAACGTGCACATCGCGGTGGTGTCGTCGGACATGGGCGCTGGCGACGGCTCGGTCGGCGGCTGCGACGCGACCGGCGGCAAGAACGGGATCTTCCAGTACACCGCCCGTCAACCCTGCACGGCGACCGGCCTGGATCCGGGCGCGACGTTCATCTCCAACATCGCCGGCGTGAAGAACTACACCGGCAACCTTCCGGACGTGTTCACCTGCATCGCCGCGCTGGGCCAGGAAGGGTGCGGCTTCGAGCACCAGTTCGCCGCGATCACGCGCGCGCTCGGCGCCGACGGTCGGGACGCGCCGCTCGAGAACCGGGGGTTCCTGCGCCCCGACGCGTACCTGGCGATCGTGATGATCACCAACGAGGACGATTGCTCGGCGCCCCCCGGTTCGCTGCTCTTCGACACCAGCGCCAACCTGACGCTCGCCTCGGTGCTCGGGCCGCCCAGCAACTTTCGCTGCAACGAGTTCGGTCACCTGTGCGACGGCGCGCCCCCCAGCCGCCTCGCACCGGGCAACGACATCGGTGCCACGCAGGCGTACGGCAACTGCGTCTCGGCCGAGGGCGCGGGGCCGCTGCTGACGGTCGCCGACACCGTCGCGCGCATCAAGGCGCTCAAGCCCGATCCCGACAACCAGATCATCGTCGCCGGGATCAGCGGTCCGGAGACCCCGTACGGCGTGCACTGGAAGACGCCGTCGGGGAACGATACGGGCCCGTGGCCCGAGATCTCCCACTCCTGCACGGCCGCCGACGGCAGCTTCGCCGATCCGTCGGTCCGCACCAGCCAGCTCGTTCGCGGGTTCGGCGCCAACGGCCTGCTGCTTCCGATCTGCGCCAACGACTTCAGGCTCGCCCTGCAGCTCATCGCCGACAAGATCATCGACCGCCTGACCAAGCCGTGCATCACCGGCACCGTCGCGAAGCGGGCGGGCACCACCAGCGACGACTGCAACGTCGTCAGCACGTCGGCCAGCGCCGATTCCAGCGGGGCCGGCGGTCAGAGCATCGAGAGCGTCGTTCGTTCCTGCGCCGACACGGGCGGGGCGGGTCCGTGCTGGCGGTTCGTCCCCGGCGAAAACGCGTGCACCGGCCAGGGCGTCGAGATGGTGCCGGATCCCGCCGCGCCGCCGCCGGCCTGGCAGTCGATCAGCGTGCAGTGCTCGCTGTGCGTGGCGGGCGTGCCGGATCCGGCCCGCGGGTGCCCCTGACCCCGACTCCGTTGTCCTGGTCCGCCAACTTGATTTGCGACGGGCGGTGCCCGCCCGCGCCGTTTCGCGGGCAGGGCATGGCCCGCCGGTTGCTTTACACTTGCCCGGCAGAACGCCGGAGGTCCGCATGAAGGTCGATGGAGTGTTGCAGCTGCTGATCGCGCTTGCCGCCGTGTCGGGGTGCAACCCGCGGCCGTTCCCCGATCGGCCGCCGATCGACCCGAAGCCCGATGCCGGGTCCGTTCCCGGTCTGCCGCGGACGAGCCACTACGTCGCCAGCAACCGCAACGTCGATCTCCTCTTCATGATCGACGACTCGTCGTCGATGCGGCTGTCGCAGGACAACCTGGTGCGGAACTTCCCGGCCCTGATGAACACGCTCCAGAACCTGCCCGGCGGCATGCCGAACGTTCACATCGCCGTGATCTCCTCGGACATGGGGGCGGGCGACGGATCGGTCGCCGGCTGCGATACCACCGGCGGCAAACAGGGGATCTTCCAGTACACGCCACGCGGCACCTGCCCGTCGAGCGGCCTCGCCGCCGGCGCGACGTACATCTCGGACATCGGGGGCGTCAGGAACTACACGGGCAACCTCGCGGACGTGTTCACCTGCATCGCGGCGATCGGCGAGACTGGCTGCGGCTTCGAGCATCAGTTCGCCGCGATCACGCGCGCACTCGGCGCCGACGGGCGCGCGGCGCCACCGGAGAACCAGGGCTTCCTGCGCGACGACGCCTACCTGGCGATCGTCATGATCACCGACGAGGACGACTGCTCGGCGGCACCCGGCGTGCCGCTCTTCGACACCGGCTCCAACACCAACATCGCCTCGCAGCTCGGGCCCCCATCCAACTTTCGCTGCAACGAGTTCGGCCACCTGTGCTCCGACGGCACCGGCAACGTCGTCCACCCGAACCGCAACGCCCCCAACAACAACGTGAACGACGCGGTCAGCTACGCCAGCTGCATGTCCAACGACGCGGAAGGGTATCTGCTCTCCGTGCGCGCCACCGCGAACCGCATCAAGGCGCTCAAGGCCGACGACGGCCAGGTCATGGTCGCCGCGATCACCGGCGCGCCGTCGCCCTACGTGGTGGGCTGGAAAGCGCCGAGCACCGCGGATGCGTCGTGCGGCGCCTCGTCTTGCCCCTGGCCGGTGATCAAACACGCCTGCACCGGCGCGGACGGCAGCTTCGCGGATCCCGCCGTGCGCATCAACGAGCTCGTGCGCGCGTTCGGCGCCAACGGCACCACGCTGTCGATCTGCGACGACAACTTCTCGCCCGCGCTGTCCAACATCGCCAGCGAGATCGTCGAATACGTCAACGCGCCCTGCATCCAGGGACGGATCGCGAGGCGGGCGGGCACGACGCGCGAGGACTGCACCGTCACCGACAACGCGACCGGCGCCAGCGTGCTCGCGTGCGCCGACACCGCCAACAACGGCCTGTGCTGGCGCCTGGTTGCCGGCGCGACCGCGTGTGGGGGCGGCGTCTCGGTCTCGGTGCAGGGAAGCGCTTCCCAGGACATCACCGTGGACTGCACCATGTGTATCCCCGGCGTGCCCGACCCGACGCGCGGCTGCCCATGATCGTCGGATGATCGGTCGGGCGCGCGCAAACCTCATTGCGCGTGGGGCCAACTTTGTTGGCAACCAGGCAGGTCAACCCCCCGTGATTCCTGGGGGATTCTTGGCCCGCCGGTTGCCTAGGTTTGATGATGGGCCAAAGAATCCCGCACGAACAGGGCAGGATTGCAGTCCACGAACACTCTCCCTATAATCGCGCAACTTTAGCGCCGCCCCCCTTTGGCCCCGGCGCACTGAGTCTGAACCGCCACCATCTGCCGCTCTGCTTTGAGGAGGCTCCCATGACCGGTCGTTCTTTATTTCGCGTGCTTCGCTGGGTCGGCCTGGCCGCGGTGGCTCCCGTGCTCTGGGCGTGCCAGGCGCGCAGCCTCGAGACGCCACAGCTGAAGCCCGAGATGACCTTCGGCAAGAACTTCCAGCAGACGATCAACCGGAACGTCGACATGTTGTTCCTGATCGATGACTCGTCGTCGATGCGGCTGTCGCAGGACAACCTGCTCCGGAACTTCCCGACGTTCATGACCACGTTGCAGGCCGCGCCCCAGGGGTTGCCCAACATCCACGTCGCCGTCATCTCGTCGGACATGGGCGCGGGCGACGGCTCGGTCGCCGGCTGCGACACGACGGGCGGCAAGAACGGCATCTTCCAGTACACGCCGCGCGGCACCTGTACGGCCAGCGGCCTCGATGCGGGCGCGACGTTCATCTCGGACATCGGCGGCCAAAGGAACTACACCGGGATGCTTCCCGACGTGTTCACCTGCATCGCGGCCATCGGTGAGACCGGCTGCGGCTTCGAGCACCAGTTCGCTTCCATCCTGCGCGCGCTCGGCGCCGACGGCCGCGGGGCGCCGCAGGAGAACGTGGGCTTCCTGCGCCCTGACGCGTACCTCGCGATCATCATGATCACGAACGAGGACGACTGCTCCGCGACGCCCGGCGTGCCGCTGTTCGACACGGGCTCGAACACCAACATCATGTCGCAGCTCGGCCCCCCCGCGAACTTCCGCTGCAACGAGTTCGGCCACATCTGCGACGGCATGCACCCCAACCGCAACGCGCCCAACAACGACATGGCCGCGACGGTCCCCTACACCAGCTGCTCCTCCAACGACACGGAAGGCTACCTGCTCAGCGCCAAGGAGACCGCCGACAGGATCAAGCTGCTGAAGGCCGATCCGAGCCAGATCATCGTCGCGTCGATCCAGGGTCCGGCGACGCCCTACACCGTGAACTGGAAGGCGCCGAGCACCGCGGACACGTCGTGCGGCGCGGCGTCCTGCCCGTGGCCGGTGATCGCGCACTCGTGCACGGCCAGCGACGGTAGCTTCGCGGATCCCGGGGTTCGCACGGCCGAATTCGTCGGTCAGTTCGGCGGCAACGGCGTCGTGCTGCCGATCTGCGCGGACAGCTTCGCGCCGTCGCTCGACCGCATCGCGATGCTGATCAACGCGCAGCTGCAGCCGCCGTGCATCGGCTCGCGGGTCGCTCACAAGGTGAACTCGCCCGAATACGACTGCACGGTCGTCAGCCACACCTCGAACGGCGCCGGCGGCACCATCGACGCCACCGTGCCGTCGTGCGATTCGAACGGCAACACGCCGCCCTGCTGGGCGCTCACGCCGGGCGGGACCTGCACCGGCGCGATGCCCACGACCGTCACGGTCTCGACGGATCCGAACCTTCCGCCGTCGACCGCGCAGAACGCGACCGTCAACTGCGCGCTCTGCGACCCGATGTTCCCCGACGCGTCCAAGATGTGTCCGTAGCCGCGGTCGATTCCGCGTAAGATTGGCGGGGCGATGCTCCGCCTGCCGAGGAGATTCCGCGCCGGCGGCGGCGACAAGTCACCGCTGTCCATCGCCGGCGACAGCCGCGGCGTGCTGTGCCTGCACGGCATAACCGGCACCCCGTTCGAGATCCGGCCGCTGGCCGAGGCGCTGGGGCGGCGCGGTTGCAGCGTGCTGGCGCCGATGCTGGCGGGGCACGGGGGCACGCTCGCCGACCTGGCGGCCAGCGGCTGGCCCGACTGGCTGGCTTCGGCGGAGGCCGCGCTGGACAGCCTGCAGGCGCGCGCCGGCGGCGGCCCGGTCGCGATCTGCGGCTTCTCGATGGGCGGCCTGCTGGCGCTGCGGCTGGCGCGCATGTTCCCGGAACGGATCGCGGCGCTGGTCGTGATGTCGATGCCGCTGCGCCTGCGCCCCTTCCAGGTGGCCGGTATCCGGGCGGTGACGCGGCTGCCGATCGATTTTCGCGCGCACCCGACGGTGTGCGTGCCCAAGCTGGACGGCTCCGACATCTCCGATCCCGATCTGCGCTACGAAAACCCCGGCCTGCGCGCGTTCCCGATCGCCGCGCTGGAGGCGCTGCTCGACCTGATGGACACGGTGCGCGCCGAGCTGCCCGCGATCCGCACGCCGACGCTGGTCGTGCACGGACGCCAGGATCACACGGTGCCGATGGAGGATTCGCTCGAGCTGACCGGCTGCCTGGGCAGCAGCGTCATCGAACGCCTGTGGCTCGACAAGTCGTTCCACATCGTCACCCTCGACGTCGAACGCGACACCGTCATCGACGGGGTGACGCGGTTTCTCGCCGCGCACGCGGGCTGGCCGGCGGCCGCCCAGGCGGCGACAGCGGACAGGTAATCGGTGCTATTTTCGCCGCTGCCGTGCAAGACCTGATTCTCGCCATCGACCAGGGAACCACCGGGACGACGGTCCTGTTGCTCGACACCGCGCGCACCGTGCGCGCGCGCGGGTATCGCGAATTCGCCCAGATCTACCCGCGTCCGGGCGAGGTGGAACACGATCCGGAGGCGATCTGGGCGTCGGTCACGGGCGCGCTCGCTGATGCCCTGAAAGGCTTCGACGCGAAGCGGATCGCCGCCATCGGCATCACCAACCAGCGCGAGACGACCGTGCTGTGGGACCGGGCGGACGGTCGCCCGATCGGCAACGCCATCGTCTGGCAGGACCGGCGCACCGCGCCGATCTGCACCCAGCTGAAGGCCGCCGGTCACGAGCCCGCCGTGCGCGCGCGGACGGGCCTGGTGCTCGATCCGTATTTCTCGGCGACGAAGATCAAGTGGATGCTGGACAACGTCGCGGGGCTGCGCGCGCGCGCCGAGGCGGGGCAGATCGCGTTCGGCACCGTCGACAGCTTCCTCATATGGCGGCTGTCGGGAGGCAAGACGCACGCGACCGACGTCACCAACGCGTCGCGCACGCTGCTCTGCGACATCCGGACGCGGCGCTTCGATCCCGAGCTGTGCGCGCTGTTCGGGGTGCCGCCGGCGATGTTGCCCGAGATCTGCCCCTCGGCGGGCCGGCTCGCCGAGACCAAGGGCGTGCCGGGCCTGCCCGACTGCATTCCGATCACGGGCGTCGCCGGCGATCAGCAGGCGGCGCTGTTCGGCCAGGACTGCACCGAACCGGGCGACGCGAAGTGCACGTTCGGGACGGGGGCGTTCCTGCTGATGAACGTCGGCCCGGAGCCGAAGTTCTCGACGCGCGGCATGCTGGCGACGGTCGCCTGGACGCTGGATCTCGAGACCGACGCGACGCGGGCGACGTCGTACGCGCTGGAAGGCAGCGCGTTCATCGCGGGCGCGCTGGTGCAATGGCTGCGTGACGGGCTCGGTCTCATCGCCCAGGCGGCCGACATCGAGCCGCTCGCGCGGTCGGTGCCCGATTCGGGGGGCGTCACCATCGTCCCGGCGCTGACCGGTCTGGGCGCGCCGCACTGGCGCGCCGACGCGCGCGGCCTGGTCACGGGTCTGACGCGCGGAACGACGAAGGCCCACATCGCGCGCGCGGCGCTGGAGGCGATTGCCTTGCAAAACGTCGACCTGCTGGCGGCGATGCAGGCGGACGCGGGCCTGGAGATCAATCACCTGCGCGTCGACGGCGGCGCGGCGGCAAATGATCTGTTGATGCAGATCGAGGCGGACCTGCTCGGCATCCAGATCTTCCGTCCCGAGATGGTCGAGTCCACCGCGCTGGGCGCGGCGAAGCTGGCGGCGCTGGGCGTCGGCATGCCGCCGGTGGAGAAGGGCAGCCAAACCGCGCGCATGCGGATGTTCACGCCCAGCATGCCCGAGGCGCGGCGCGCCGAGCTGCTCGGCAACTGGGCGGCCGCCGTCGCGCGGGCCTGACCGGTTCGGCTAAGGGCCTCGGGCCTCGGACCTCAGACTTCCGGGGGACGAGGTCCGAGGCCCGACGCCCGAGGCCCCTTATCCGGCCCCGGGGATAACCCCGGGTTCCATGTTGCGGGCGGGTGCGTTACCACGCGAAAACCTTGTAAAAAGGGGTTGATCGACGGTGGGCCTATTTGCGAACTTTGACCCTTCGATGACCGCTCCACCGCTCCCCGGCGACCCGGACCCGAGCCTGCCCCTGGTGGCGGCCGGTCTGGCACACCCCGGGCAGCAGCGGCCCGAGAACGAGGACGCGTTCGGCAGCTTCGCCGAGCACCGGCTCTTCATCGTCGCGGACGGTATGGGCGGGCACAACGCGGGCGAGGTCGCGTCCGCGATGGCGATCGACACCGTCGAGGGGTTCTTCACGTCGTTCCACAACGATCCGCGCCAGGTCTGGCCCTACGGCGTCGATCGCGCGCTGTCGCTCGCCGCCAACCTGCTGCGCGTCGGGATCAAGGTGGCGAACGACAAGATCCGCGAAGCCGCGAACGCCGACCGGGCGCGGGCGCGGATGGGCGCCACGGTCGTCGCGATGGCGGTGGGCGAGAAGCAGGTCGCGATCGCGCACGCGGGCGACAGCCGCGCCTACCGGCTGCGCGGCGGGACGCTGACGAGGCTCACGCGCGACCACTCGATCGCCGAGGAGATGCGCGCCGCGCGTCCGGAGATGACCGACGAGGAGCTGGCCGGCTTCGCTCACCGCAACGTCGTGATGCGCAGCCTGGGGAGCAAAGAAGAGCTCGAGCCCGACGTGTACGTCAACAAGGTCGCCGCGGGCGACGTCTACATGTTGTGCACCGACGGCCTGTGGGGCTCGGTGCCCGACGTGAAGATCGCGTCGATCCTGACGTCGAACAGCGACGTCGAGGCGGCGTGTCAGCTGCTCGTCGACGCGGCCAACGAGGCCGGCGGACCGGACAACATCACGGTGCTCCTGGTACGCTTGGGCTAGCCGCTCTCGCGCGAAGCGCGAGAGTGCGGCTACTTTTGAGATATGTTCTTACCGCCCGCGCGGGCGCACCACGAATGATCCAGGCGCTCGTCAACGACAACCGGGTCCTCGTCTGCGTCGGCCCGGGCGGCGTCGGCAAGACGACCATCGCGGCGGCGGTCGCCGCGCTGTCGGCGCGGCGCGGGAAGCGGACGCTGGTGTGCACCATCGATCCCGCGCCGCGGCTGGCCGACGCGCTGGGGACCGGCGGCCTCGGCTCCGAGCCCAAGCCGCTGCCGCCCGACGCCTGCCGCGCGCTGGGGATGGACGCCGCGGAAGGCACGCTGCACGCGGTGCGGATCGACACCGAGGCGACGTTCGAGCGCCTGGTGAACGAATC
>Ga0111539_10011633_pt1 | contig 11041 bp, 9 predicted proteins | sample RhiMethybrSRZTD1_FD_79667 | JGI IMG/M metagenome (GOLD analysis project Ga0111539, IMG submission 79667) | Populus rhizosphere microbial communities from Tennessee, USA - Rhizosphere MetaG P. TD hybrid SRZTD1 (version 2) (version 2) | ecosystem: Host-associated > Plants > Roots > Rhizosphere >... | reverse complement strand
CGCCTCGGCGCCGATGACCGGGCGCGGGCCCTGCGGCTCGACGATGCGCAGGAGCGCCACCGCCGCCTGACGGCCTATATGGGCCTGCGCGTCGTGCTGGAGCGGGTGGGGGGCGCCGAGGTGCGCGGGCAGAAGCTGGTGCGCGGCCCCGCCGGCAAGCCTCGCCTCGCCGCCGGCGGCCCGGCGTTCAGTCTGGCGCACAGCGGCGGCATGGCGCTGATCGGCGTGGTGGGCACCGGCGCCGTCGGCGTCGATCTGGAAGCGCCGCGTCCGCTCAGGATGTCGAGCCGCCGCCGCGAGGAGATCGTGGCCGCCGGCGCCGGGCTCGCCGGCAGGCCGCACAGCGAGGACCCGGCCGGCGACGAAGCCCTGCTGCGCGCCTGGTGTCGGCTCGAGGCCTTCGCCAAGGCCCGCGGCGAAGGGCTGTCGCACCTGTTGGGCGAGCTCGGCCTGCGCAAGGCGGGCGGTCGCCAGCTCGGCGGCGGCCAGATCCTAGCCGCCGCGCGCCGCCTGGCGCGCCAGGCTGGGCTGGAAGCCGCCGACCTCAAGCTCCCGCATGGACTCTACGGGGCGGTGGCGGCAGCGGGCCTGTCCCAGCCCCCACGCCTGCGTCGCTTCCCCGTCGGCCGCGAGGCCATTTGCGGCATGCTCTCCGCGCGCGGTTGAGCATCGGTCCGCGGGTGGCAAATAGTGCCTCAAGTCGGGCCTAGCGCAGCGTGGAGAGACAGCCATCTGTCAAAATGCTCTGAGCGCGGACAGGCCCTTGACTCTTTCCAAGGCCGATGCCGAGAATAACCCATTGGTTCGGGTGATGGCGGAAGGCGCGGCGTTGCACGCCTTTCGCAGCCTCACACAAGCGGAACTGTAGCGCGGCTCAAGCGAGTTGGCACTATGCTTACGGCGTCGGTGCCCTCGAGACCATTTCCGAGGATCTCATGTCCTCAGCTGTAGGAAGCGGCCCACTGTCCTTATCGACTTTTAGCGCAGGGCCTTGGAACGCCGAGGGCTCCCGGCCAGCCACGGGCGGCCAGAGCGAAGGCATACTCGACGGCGAGGTTGTCGGTGCGGTCAACGCGTTGGCCCCTCACCCGGAGGACAGCGGCATACTGTATATCGGGTCGGTCAATGGAGGAATCTGGCGCACTGCCGACGCTATGAGCGCTAGGCCAACATGGCAGCCGCTGACGGACCAAATGTCTTCGCTGTCCATCGGCGCATTGAACCTGGATCCTACCGATCCGAGCCGCCAAACGCTGGCCGCGGGGACCGGACGGTTCAGCAGTCTGCGGCGCAGCGGCGGAGCATTGGTAGGTGTGTTGCGGACCGTCGATGGTGGGGCGAACTGGACCGTCCACGACAATGCCGGCGAATTCCGCAATGCCCACATCACGGGGGTGGCGGCGCGCGGCGCAACGATTGTCGCGACATCGAACAATCGCGGTCAATTCCGCAGCGCCGATGCCGGTGCAACATGGCAGCAATTGTCCGCCCTGCCTGCCAGCGGCATCCCTCCCGGCAACTCATTCGATCTCGCCGGCGATCCGAGCGATGCGTCGTGTCTGTTCACGCATGCAGGCGATCGTGGCGTCTTCCGTTCGATCGACACGGGCGCCACTTGGACAAAGGTGAGCGATACGGCGATTGACGGCATGCTTCGTCTCAATCTGACCAACGTGCGAATTGCTGTCGGCAATACCGGCAATGTCTACCTCGCCATCGCCTCGTCCAATCGGCTTGCGGGTCTGTTCCGTTCGGCCGACCGGGGCGCAACCTGGAAAGCGCTCGACCTGCCGATCACCCGTGAGCGCGCGGGAACAACCTTCGGTGTCCATCCGGGAGGTCAGGCCGCGATACATATGTCCCTGGCAGCCGATCCCCGGAACCCAACCATCGTCTATGTCGGCGGCGATCGGCAGCCGGGGTTTGACGAAGCCGCCCCGGCACCCACGCCGATGCCATGGCCCAACTCGATCGGAGCGAGAAACTACTCAGGGCGCCTTTTTCGGGTAGACGCGTCGTTGCCGTCCGGCTCGCAGGCCGCGCACATAACACATTCCAATACGGCGTCGGGCAGTTCACCGCATGCCGACTCGCGCGATCTGGCCGTTGCTGCCAATGGCGTCCTCTTGGATGCCGACGACGGCGGCGTCTACCGGCGAACCAAACCCGACAAGGACGACGGCGATTGGTTCTCGACAAATGGAAGCCTGCAAATATCGGAATATCACTCCGTTGCGTGGGATGCGAACACCAAGACCGTCATCGGCGGCGCGCAGGACACCGGCATCCAGCAGCAAGAGAGGGCCTCGCCGGATCGATGGCCCAGCGTGGTGCAAGCCGACGGCGCCGTGGTCGTGGTCGACACAAATGGCCCCGCTGGACTGTCCGTGCGCTATTCGAGTTGGCAACACCTCGGCAGTCTCCGCCGCGAAGTCTATGACAGCTCGGGCGTGCTGCTCAGCAGGAAGCGCCTATCCCTCAGTGTCGAGGCGGGCGGACCGCCGCTCGCACCCCAATTCTACACGCCGATCCGACTCAATCACTTGCGCGCCGGCCGCCTAATTTTTGGCGCTGCCAACGGCGTGTATGAGTCTCTCACGGAGGGCGAGACTGTCCGACATATCGCCCCCCTGGTGGCAAGCCAAAGCGGCGCCATAGCCTACGGGGCAGCAGACAACGAGGATATCTTATACGTTGGCTCCGGCTCGCAAGTAATGATTCGTTTAGCGGCCCACCCGGCGCCGTTGGCGCCCTCCACAACCTTCCCTGGCAGCGCGCCCATTCAAGCCATCGCGATCGACCCCGGCAATCACAAGACGGCGTTTGCCATCGACATGGAAGACGTGTTCCGCACGGGCGATGCGGGTGCAACCTGGAGCATTGTCACGAGCAATCTGCGAACCGTAGGTGCCAACGTGTTGCGCTCGGCAGTCTTCTGTCCAACCCTTGGTTCGGGCACATTGGTCGTCGGGTCGAATTCCGGCGTTTTTGCCGCCGAGGCTCCAAGCTTTGCGACCTGGATGCGGATCGGGACGGGGCTCCCGCTGGCTCCGGTGCTGTCCTTGCAATACAGTGATGTTGACCGGCTGGTGCTTGCCGGTACCCAAGGCCGCGGCGCATGGACGCTGAAATTCCCTGTGTCGCCGGTGGCGTGAAGTTAGACACACACAGCGAAGCGTCGGGTAGATCGGATGACCGGCATCAAGCTTACTGACGGCGTTATCGTCGATCCGCAGCGAGGTGAGGCCTACGTCATGAGTCCCGATGGCGGCATCGTTTCCATCGGCCTCGACCGCGGACAGGAAGTATGGCGCTCCAACAAGGCGGCCAAGCCACTGCTGCTGAGCGACGACTTCTTGCTCGGGCAAGTGGAGACCGCTGGACCCGGTCATGTCTTGCGCATCGCCAGCTTGAGAACGCGGGAGCAGGGTGCGCTGGCGAGCGAAAGCAGTGTGTCGCTGCCCCCTGGCGTGGATCCCTTGATCGAGCAACGCGCCAGCCGCGCGTTCGTCGTGACCGCTCAACCGCTCGATGGGGACGCTGCCGTTAGTTGGGAATATGTTGAGCGCACGCTCACGGGGCTGCCGCCTGGGCAAGCGGAGGTGCTGCCCGGCGAACAATCGCCGCAGTTCACTGCGCATGCCATTCCCGGGGCGTTCGAGTCCGCCGCCCGGGATCTCGGCATCGTACACCGCGGCGCCGTACGCGTGTCGCCGAGAGACGGAGCCGTAACCCCGATGATGGAACCTCATGCGGCGCCGGTGCCGGGTGCCGTCGCATCTGCGGTTTTCGCGCCCAGTACGGACGTCATACGCGAAACTCACGTTGCAAACATTCCTGAGCCGCAATTCGCATCCGCCGATGGTCGCCACATCCTGAGCAGCAAGCGGGTTGCCGACGATCCCGAGTGGTCGCGCTACCTCTGGCGCGTGTTCGAGGCCGCTACCCAGAAGGAGATCGGGGAGTTTTTCTATCACTCCGCCTTTGCCCCGTTCACCGTCGCGGGCGATCGGATCATAGTGATGTCTCAGCCCTACCAGCTGCGCATCAGCAACGAATTGGTCGACCAGCCGTTACAGATTAGGTCGATCGACCTCAAGACCGGCGCTTTGATCTGGCAGCGCCCCGTGCGCGACACGGCTGAGATTGGCCCGCCTCCCCCCTAGAGCGGATTGCCCACACGCCCGCAGACCACGAACTACAGATGCCTTCTACGCGCACCGTTGGGAGGCAAAAAGCGCGCAAACCCTTGGCAACCGGCCAACCCCGATGAGAGCCGGGTCCCAAGGCCTTCGCCTGGAGAACCCGGATGCGGCAGCGGCCCTTTCCCGGCTATCCCAATCCCCGCAGTTGACCGCTGGTCCGCAAGTGGGCACATAGTGCCTCAATGGTCCGGAGCGTAGCGCAGCCTGGTTAGCGCACCAGTCTGGGGGACTGGGGGTCGGGAGTTCAAATCTCCCCGCTCCGACCAATATTAAACGAATTCAATAGCTTATCCGAGTGGGAGTTAGCTGACTGCTGGTAGTTTGCAGTATTCGCAGATTGGCAAAACTGCGAATTTCCTTGGCGGACGAAATGCAGAATCGCCGCGTTGTCCTAGCCCGTGGACCGAGTCAGGGGCTGTGCGTGACTGACGTGAGCGTGCAGCTCGGTCGTGCAGATCGCCACAGCTTGTGAGAGGGACGTAGCGACCAGGTGGGCGCCGACGGCGGCCCGCCACTCCTCGGCTTTTTCATCCTGCCCCAGCAACATCCAAAAACCCGCAAGAAATCGCGCGTTCGGCATGACGCGGCGCAAGCGGCGAATGAGATATCGCACATGCGCGGGATTGCCGGCACTGCCGAAGTAGGAGAGGCAGACGAGGGGAGCGTCGGGAGTGTCGATCTTGAAGGATCGCGCGGTGGCGACGTCGGTGAAGGGCTGGACGCGCGCGGAGAGGCCGTGCTTTTCCAGCAATTGCGCGAGCATGACTGATGCGGCCTGGTCCAGCGGACTGCGGCTGGCGACGCAGAGGACCGGATGATCCGCCCGCGAACCGCCTTCAAGACTTGGGTCGGGGGCGCGAGGCTCGGCGCCCGATTCGGGATCCCGATCCTCGTAGTCGCTCAGGTCCTCGACGACCTCTTCGACCGTATCGCAGATCTCGAGCTGCTTGTCCTGGGAGAGCTTGCCGTGTGCGGCGTCAGTCTGCGCCAGTGCCAGCGCTGGCATGGCGACCGCGTCATAGTAGGCCGATAAGCTTTTCTTCTTGAGCTCCGTCTCGGCCATGTCGGCTGCCTCGGTGTCATCGCCGGCAAGGAGGCGCTGGTAGAAGCGTTCGTGCGGCTCGAGTGCCGGTTCATCTCCCAGCAGCACCTCGATGAACTGCAAGGCCTCGATGTGCCTGCCGAGGACCACCAGGCATACGGTCAAGGGCGTCGCCAGAAGCAGTCCGATCGGCCCCCACAGCAGCGTCCAAAAGAGCGTCGAGATGACGATGGCGACCGGCGATAGGCCTGTGTGCTGCCCGTAGAGCAGAGGCTCGATGACATGCCCGGCGATCGGCTCGGCGATAAGGAACAGGCCGGCGGTTGCCAGCACCATGGTCCAGCCGGGATCGACCGCAGCCGCGAGCAAGATCGGGAAAAACGCCGCGATAATGCCGCCGATGAACGGCACGAACCGCATCAGGCCGGCAAAAATTCCCCATAGCACGGCGTTGGGCACGCCGATCAGCCACAAGCCGATGGCGATGAACACGCCAAAGCCAGCATTGAGAAGAGTTTGCATCAGGAAGAACCGGCTCAGGCGGCTGCCTGCATCGTCGAGAGCCGCGGTTGAGCGCTGAAGATCCGCCGTGCCGGCAAGTCGCAAGAAGCGATCCCGGATGTCTTCACGCTGCAGCAGGATGAAGATCAGGAACAGCACCACCAACGCCGTCATCGCCAGCGGCGAAAGCAGCGGGCGGACCAAATTGGCGATCGACTCGAGCCCCCGCGGCTCCGGCTGGCGAACCTCGACAAGCAGCGGCCTTTGACCCGGTGGTGAAGTTGCGGGCGATGCCTTGGTGATCTCCTCCTGCAGGTCCTTGAGGGTGCCCGAGGCGCGCTCCAGGGCCCCCGACGTCAGCTTGCCACCCCCCAGAGCCCTGATCTTGGTGCGAAGGTTGGTCTCATAGGTTGGCAGGTCCTCGGCAAGCTGTGTGATCTGAAGGGCAATAACGGCGCCAAGGGCACTCAGTATGGCCAGGGCGAACAGCACGGTCAGAACGACCGACGGCAAGCGCCACACGCCCCAATGTCGCAAGCGGCGGATGAGCGGGGAGAGAATGAAGGCCAGCAGGGCCGCAATCACGAGCGGCTCGATGATCTCCCGCCCCAATAACAACAGGGCAACTATCAGGCTTGCGACGATAAGCCCGTAAGCCAAAGCGCCGAGGCGGCTGGCATCCACACGGGGCGACCTGAAGACCAACCTCGTCATGCCAACTCCAAGGGTGAGCGCGTCGCAAACAGGTGGCGGCCACGGCTACAACCCAAACGAACTAATCGGCTTGGGGGTTCAATGGGATGCACGGGTCGGCCGCGTTAGGAGAGGGCATTCGATATGATTTGGAACCAGTCGAGTGCTTGGGTGTTCCGCACTTGCGACACCCTTTCCCGGAGAACTTCGATGAAGACCCTCGCCGACGCGTTCGAGCACACCCTCCAGGACGTCTATTTCGCGGAGAACGCCATTGCGAAGGCGCTGCCGAACGTGATTGAAGCCGTGAGCAACTCAGATCTCAAGACCGCCCTGAAGGATCATCTTGGCGAGACCAAGGGCCAGATAAAGACGTTGCAAGCCGTCTTCAAATCGATCGGCAAGAAGGCTTCCGGCGAAAAGTGCGACGCGATCGAGGGATTGATCAAGGAAACCGAGGGCGTCATTGAGGAAGCCAAGGGCGCAGTCGCCCGGCACGCCGCGATCATCGGCTGCTGCCAGGCTGTCGAGCACTACGAGATCTCCAGATACGGGACGCTGCGGGAGTGGGCCAAGGCGCTTGGCGAGACCGAGGCGCATGACCTGTTGTCCGGCATCCTGGATCAGGAAAAGGCGGCGAATAACAAGCTGACGCACATCGCCATTGCCGAGATCAACAAGCCTGGCAATTGACGCTGCGGGCGGTTCGGAAGGGGAAGTGCGAGGGCCCTTCGGCGCGATGACGCTACCCAAGGGCCATCGGCACCCCCGCCGCGCCGGCCAACCTACCGGCCGGCGGTTGGATGTCCCTGATCTGGATCAGTGGACTTTTCGTTTTCCGGACATGTGTGGCGCCTAGTCCCGCGCATTGAGGTAGCCGCCGTGAAACCCGACGCCGCATGGCGTGCGGTTGGCGCTCCAGTCCGCTGAAGGAATTCAGCTGCGGCGCGGAGTCGGGATCAGCCGGTCCTCTTGGCCTGTTTCAAGCACTTGGATCGGAATTTCTTGCGCGGCTTGCCGTGCAGACCTTTCTCGTCGGCCTGTCTGGAGCACTCGAGCGAGGCAGCGCTTCGCTGCGTCTTGGCAGGCTGCGCATAGGCGGCGCCGACCAGCATGAAGGTGGCTGCGATAGAGCCAAGGAGAATCTTGAGCATCGGTTCCTCCACCAGGACTAGCGCGGCTCGGCTGCGTCGGCGGGACCAGGCAGCATGTCCTGATCCGACGGAAGCTGGCCGTGCGGGGTGAGCTTGTCGACCACGCCCGGCAACACTTGCGAAAGCTGCGAGAGGAGATCGTCGCGAGGCATGCCGGTTTCGCGCGTGAGATCGTCCACGGTCTCTGAGCCTAGGGCATCATGTAGCTGATGAGGGGAGACCGGTTTGTTGGCCCCAGTGCCGATCCAAGAGTTGATGATGTCGTCGAGGCCGCCCTGGCGGAAACGTTCGACAAGGCCGCCGAGTCCCCCAAGATCGTCACTCGCTGGCGCTTGGGTACTGCTGCCTCGCCCAGCCACGGCGCGTGATGCCAGCAAGGCAAGGAGGGCCATGACAATCGGCGAACGGCCACGGCTCGACTGCGAGCCGAGGGCTGAGCCGACCGCCGAACGGATGATCTGGTCGAGAAAACTCATCGCAAACTCCCTTGCAACTGCGGGAACAACGCTGATGCTCCAGGTTGGTTGCTTGGTTACTCTCGCGCTTGGAACTCTGCTTGGCCGTCCCCAGGTTCAATCCAGTGGGGGAGAGCCATCGAACGCTCTCGCGGGGATTTAGACCGAGCTCGACGGGAACGACGTTGCGATGCCGAAGGCGAGGGTCCCATGACACCGATGGCGCTGCTGCTTAACCTCCTGTGGTTGCTGTTCGGCGGCGTATGGATGGCCGTGGCTTGGGGTGTCGCCGCCGTCATCATGGCCATTACGATCATCGGCCTGCCTTGGGCGAGGGCGGCGTTCAACATCGGCGTCTACACGCTGCTGCCGTTTGGCTTCAAGGCGGTGGATCGGGATGAGCACTTCGGCAGGGGGGACATCGGCACGGGACCGCTCGGCGTGATCGGGAACGTCGTTTGGCTGGTGCTGGCCGGCTGGTGGCTGGCGCTGGGGCATGTGCTGGTTGCCATCGTCCTTGGGATCACCATCATCGGCATACCCTTCGCATGGGCGCACCTCAAGCTCGCCGCCATTGCGCTTTGGCCCATCGGCAAAATCATCGTGCCCGCGCAGGACGCTCCGCTTAGATATCCTCGGCCGCGATAGGAACGCGAGCAACACCGGAACGCCGGCGGGCATATTTCATCGTCGCGCTTTTTGCTTCGTGCGCGCTGTCGCAGCGTAAGCGGAACCGCAGCACAAGCGGGGCGTTGAGTGGGGGATCTCGAACGCGGGTGGCGGATGCCGCCACCCGCCGACACTAGCACCAGCCCATCGTGAGGCCTGAGCATGTTCCCGTTGGGCGATGACAATTCGCAGCGTCGGTCGGTTCCGGTCGTGACGTTTGTGCTGATTGCGCTGAACGTTCTTGTGTTTCTGGTCGAATTGAATGGCGGACAGGCCTTCATCCAGCAATGGGCGTTCGTGCCGAGAAAGTTTTCCGCCGACCCAGGCGGGCAGGCGCACACCATCTTCACCGCGATGTTCATGCATGGGGGCTGGCTGCACCTGTTCGGCAACATGCTCTACCTGTGGATCTTCGGCGACAACGTCGAAGACGAGTTCGGGCCGTTCAAGTTCCTCGCTTTCTACCTGCTGTGCGGTGTGGCTGCGACGTTGGCTCAGTACTATGTCAGCACGCGCTCCAGTGTCCCAAACGTGGGTGCATCAGGGGCCATCGCGGGCGTGCTGGCGGCCTACCTCCTGATGTTCCCCGGCGCTCGCGTGAACGTGCTCGTGTACAATCGGGTGGTTGCGATGCCGGCGATGATCGTGCTCGGTTTATGGATCGTGTTGCAGCTTTTCAGCGGCTTTGGCTCGATCGCCGCAACGAGCGAAACGACCGACCAAGGCGGGGTTGCCTACATGGCGCATGTCGGCGGGTTCGTGGCCGGGTTGGCACTCACGTTTCTCTTTCGTGGTGGCCGGGACGGGTTGCGGGCTCGCTAGGAGCCGAAACCCGCGGGAAAGCTCATCCCTCGCGGGTCTTTTCGCAGTCTATTGCGGCTGCCCCGAGAGCGGCGAGCGGGAACGAGCCGCGCGGCAAAGCTTAAGCCCAAGTTCAGGCAGCGTTCAGGTTGTCCACAGGATAAGCATAAGCACGCAGGAACGCGGCAATCGCGGCGGCCGTTTTGTCCGTACAGCGTGCCGCGTAGAACAGGTGAGTGTCCCTGATGCGAGCCTTGAACGCCCTCGTGACTGTTGCTGGTTTCGCCGCCATTTGGGCAGTCCTCTTCTTCACTAGCGCGGTCGTCACCGCCACCATCCACAAGGCGCTCGCCACCGCCGCGGTTGTCGCGACCGCGGGATAATCTGGGGTCGGCGGCCGCCCTACAAGGTGTGGAGACGCGAACGCCGAGGTTGGGTCGTCCTCACAGCACGGCCAGGACCCTTGGAACTTCCGTGTCGTCGTCGGCTTGTAATGCTGCAGTGCAGCATTACATGCTGGCGGTCGGCGCAGAACCAAGAAAGGTCGCTCATGAAAGGCTTGAAGGACACGCTCGCCAATCTCTCGCGGCTGCGGGACCGCTTCGAGCGGCTTCTCTCGTCGGCGGTGAAGCGGGGTGGAGGCCAGCCTTCTGTCTCAGGCCGCCTGCGCGAGGTAGTCGGCTTCGGCACCAATCCTGGCAATCTGCGCATGCTTGCGTACGTGCCGAAAGATTTGGCGAAGCCGCGCGCGCTGGTCGTGGCCTTGCACGGGTGTACGCAAACCGCGGCTGTCTACGACCACGGTTCGGGATGGTCGACGCTCGCCGACACCCACGGGTTCGCGGTGCTGTTTCCCGAGCAGCAGCGCGCCAACAATCCGAACAACTGCTTCAACTGGTTTCTGCCGCCCGACACCCAGCGCGACCACGGCGAGGCGCTCTCGATCCGGCAGATGATCGAGCGGATGATCCGGGACCATGGCGTCGATCGCCGGCGCATCTTCGTCGTAGGGTTGTCCGCCGGCGGGGGAATGGCCGCTGCCATGCTCGCGACGTATCCCGATGCGTTCGCCGGAGGGGCCATCATCGCGGGCCTGCCCTACGGTTCTGCGAGGAATGTGCAAGAGGCCTTGCAGGCCATGGCGAAGGGAAGCGATCGCTCGGCGCGAGCCTGGGGCGACCTTGTGCGGGAGGCTTCTGGCCATCGCGGGACATGGCCGATAATTTCAGTGTGGCACGGTTTGTCTGACGCCATCGTCAATCCCAGCAACATGGAAGATGCCCTCAAGCAGTGGAGCGATGTTCATGGCGTAGGCGTTCAGCCGCGCATCGAGCATACGGTGGAGGGGCATCTACGCCGGGTGTGGCGCACTGAAGCCGATGAGGACGTGATCGAGGCCGTCAGCATAACGGGCATGGGCCACGGCGTACCGCTCGCGTCGCACGGGGTTGAGCGTTGCGGCAACGCCGGGCCGTTTCACTTCGATGTGGGCATATCCTCGAGCCAGCACATCCTGCGATT
>Ga0111539_10011631_pt1 | contig 11043 bp, 7 predicted proteins | sample RhiMethybrSRZTD1_FD_79667 | JGI IMG/M metagenome (GOLD analysis project Ga0111539, IMG submission 79667) | Populus rhizosphere microbial communities from Tennessee, USA - Rhizosphere MetaG P. TD hybrid SRZTD1 (version 2) (version 2) | ecosystem: Host-associated > Plants > Roots > Rhizosphere >... | reverse complement strand
GCTTGGAGTTGTTGTCGTCGATGTTCGTGCGCGCGCGCGAGGGCTACGACGTCGTCCTTGCGAGCCCCTATCTCTACGGCGGCTCGATCGAGAACACCACAGCGTGGCGTGTGATTCTGAGCCGCATGGCCAACGTCTTCGTCAAAGAGGTCCTCGGACTGACCGGACTGGCGACAGTCAGCTCGTTCTACCGTCTGCATCGCGGCAACGTGATCCTCGACCTTCAGCGCTGCTACGGACCGGGCATCGTCGAGCGCGCAGGATTCGAGTGCATGGTCGAAATGCTCATGAAGATGGTCTACCTGCGCACGACCATCTCGGAAGTGCCGATGACGCTCGACACGTCGCTGCGCGTCGGCAAGAGCAAGATGAAGGTCCTGCGAACCGTATTGGGGTATCTGCGGTTGTGGCAGGACAGACGCCGCTGGCGCACTGCTGCGTTGCCCGCGACTCACAAGTCACCGGCGCCCGCACATGGCGCCTGAGCCGGGATCACGCGCGTCGCGCATCGCGCTCGGCGCTCTGGTAGTGGCGGCGCCGGCGATCGTCACCTGCGTCCTGTTGGAGGCGATGTTCAGCCGGTCGCTCTTCGACTACCTTCCACAAGTCTCGGACGAGATCGCCTACAACCGCCAGATCGCGGCGTTCGTCGAGGCCGGCTTCAACAGCGGCTATTTCAACGCCTACGAACGGCCGGCGCCGTTCGCCTTCACCCATTTTTCGGTGCACGGACCCGCGTTTCCGGTGATCTACGGTCTGGCCGGCCGTATCGTCGGATGGCAACTCTACTCAGGGCCGATCTTCAACCTCGTCGTCCTGGCGCTTGCGACGGCGATCTTTCTGGCAATGAGCCGGCTCTCCCGTGCGCAGGTGCTCGTCTGCGGCGCGGTGATCCTGACGTCATGGTGGGTGCTTCTGATGGCGTCGATCACCATGCAGGAGTCGCTGAACCAGGCGGTGATGATCGTGATGGCCGGCTCTGCCGCTCGGTTGATGCATCCCGGGACACAGCATCATGGGCGACTGCTTGGAGGCGCGCTCGTGATTCTGGCGATCGCGGCAGTGCTGCGTCCGACGAACTGGATCGTCGCCGTACCGCTCGTGGTCGTCGGGATGCCGTGGCAACGGCCGCTGCGCGTCGCGGTGGCGACGGGCGTGGCTGCTCTCGGCATTCCGTTTTTCTGGCTGCTCTGGCGCTACCTCAGCGCGCCCATTCCTGACCTTGCCATCGAGTGGGACCCGGCGACGTCGAGCGGCGCCGTCGGGATGATTGCGGCGTATTTTGGCGATCACCTTCGCCGCAACGCGGAGATCTTCGAGGTGTCGCGATTCCTGCAGGCGCCGTTCTTCCAGCACGTCATGTTCGAATCGGTTCTCGTCGCGCTGGTGTCCGTGCCCCTGACGGCGTTCGCCGCGCTGCGCCGGTCTCGCCTTCGCGCCTCCGGCGCTACGGCGGAGCAAGCGCCGGCATTCAAGGCCGACCTCTTCAACCTGCTTACGCTCGTCCTCGCGCTCGTGGCATTCCTTGGCTTCTACTTCGATGCGCAGGCAAGCATCAGCCGCGTGATGTCCCCGTTTCTATTGCTGGCGCTGCTGATCTACGCGGCCACCCGAGTCCGTCGCTGGATGGTGGGCGCCGCGATCGCGGCGAATCTCCTCATAGCGCCGTCATTCCTCGCGACATATCGCGAATGGCGAGTCGAGCTCTTCAGAAGCAGGCATGGAGCGTACGAGCAGTTCCGCAATCAGCTCGCACCGGTACTCAAGTTCGACCCGCGGCGGACGCCGTGGTGCAACACCTTGCTGACAACGACCTATCAGCATGAGCTGGCGGCCGTCCCTGCGGGAATCGGGTTATCGGTGGCCCGGCCGGTGGACAGCCTGACGCCACCGATCAAGTCCGGTTACGTACTGCTGACGCCGGACAGCGTCGAGGGCTTCGGCAGCAAGGCACAACTCGAGCACCTCGCGACGACGTCGCTGGGCGAGCTGTATGTGAATCGCGACGCGGGGTGCAAGTAGGCGCGCGCGCCGGCGCGGCGTTAATCCGTCGACGGGCGTTCAGCGCGGTCGATGATCAGGACATCCACCGGTCCTCGTCCCGATTCAAGCTTCAACCCAAGCTGCTCTTCGAGCGCCGTGCCAATAGACGGCGCATCAGGATCCGTGACCGTGCGGCCGAGGGGATCGCTCCGCTGAAAACCGTCATTCGTGGCGCGCAGCGTGATGTTGTAGACGCCTGGAAGGCCCGTGCGGTCCTGCACGATACGCCCCACCGATCGTGACAGCTGGCTGGCGAGTCCAACCATCGAGATCTTCGTGGCGACGAGTTCACCAGGACGGCCGCGCGTTTGCGCTTCATCGTCTGGCGACGAGGGCGTGAGCTTCGGCCCACCCTTCGCCACGATGAGCACCAGCACCGGTACGTCGCGCCGCACCTGTCGCACCATCAACTTGAAGCGATCCGCCAGCGCTGCGCGCAGCATGTCGCGGATGAGTGGGAACGATTCCGATCCAGCCGGCTGCCTGGCGTCGATGTCGAAGCGATCCGACCGAACCCAGTCGGGTCCACCTTCGATGTACATGCCGTTGATGCCGTAGGCGTACTCGATGAAGAACCCGAGCGTGCCGCGAGCCATGAGCCTGCCAGGCGTGGTGTTGACGAAGGGACCGGGCCCGCCGCGGCTTCCGGGTTGGGTTGGCTTGATCGACACGACGTCGAACTGGGGCGTCTGCGCGTGGGTCGTGTGGAAAATCCCCGCGAGCAGGATCGCAACGGTCAGCCCCACCATACTCGACTTCATGCGCCGTTTACGGTCGCACAGGAGGACCGAGGCCCGCAATAGAACCTGCCGCTATCGGGAGACCCTCCGTTACCTACTACCAATTCCCTCCGCAATTCGTTCAGCATCCGCCCGCGAAAAGGGGCCGGTAATCATGGCCCACTCGCCAATCGGCGCTCGCACAACTGGTGTCATGACGACACGCCCGTCGATCAGAATCGCCAATGGTCGCCCGATGTGCGCCGACGTCGCCTGTTGGATCCGCTCGGTGCCAGGTTCCAGGAACCGCACGTTGACCGAAAACTGGTTCGGTGCGTCCTGTGAGACCGACGCCTCGGCGATGTCGTCGTTACCCACGACGATCTCGGGATGCAGATAGACGAGGCGATTCGACTGCCCGACCTGCGCGACGATGAGTCCTGGCGTCGGCTGATCCTCGGCCAGTCGGACCTCGAAGCGGACGGCTGCAAAGACCGGTGTGGCCGCACGTTCCCACAGCGTATACGCCAACGTAGCGACGATCACGGCAATCAGCGCGCTGGCGAGAATCGGCACTCGCACGATCCGCGCGCGCGACCGCTCGCCCTCAGTCGCCCGACGCATGGCGAGCGGCGACCGCTCGCCCTCAGTCGCCCGACGCATGGCGAGCGGCGACCGCTCGCCCTCGCCCGCCCGAAGCATGGCGAGCCGGATCCGTTCGCGCGCGGCGTCAAGGCGTGGAGCTTCGCGAGGAAGCGGGTCGGCCTGCTGCAAGAGAGTTCTGAGGCTGCTCATCGGATTCTCCCAGTTCAACGCCGAGTGTCTTCGCCAGTTCACGCCGGGCTCGAGACAGATGCCAGCGAACGGTGATGCGGCTGATGCCGAGGAGTGACCCGATGGACGCGGTGGACAGCGCCTCGAACTCCGCCATCACGACAATCGCCCGGCGACGAGGCGACAGATGGTCCAGCGCTCTCCACACGTCCGCGCGAGCCACGAGGGCGCGTTCCGGATCGTCCTGCTCGAGCGCCGTTGCCGTGACGTCAGAGGCATGACGCGTGCGGACGGCGGCCTTGCGCCACTCGTCGCGTCGAATGTTGATGAGGACTCTGACCAGCCAGGCCTCTTCGTCAGCCAACCCTACCGGGATCGACGCTGGTGAACGGGCGGCTTTGACGAACGTCTCCTGAACGAGGTCCAGCGCATCGTCGGCGCTACCGACCAGACGTCGCGCCAGCCGGTACAGACGATCAGCATGCGTATCGAACAGCACCGAGAGCCGCTCGGCCTGCGCGGGGGTCATACCCTACTAAACGTGTTGGACGGGTAAAACGATGGTCAGAGGTAACGGAGTAGGCGGAGGGAACGGATCCGTGTTTTTCCGTTACCTCCGCAACCTCCGTTGCCTCCTAGAAGTCGATCTGCGCGCCGAACTTCACAAAGCGCGCCTGCAGCACCGAGTTCGGCCTCAACCAGGAGCCGGGAGTGGTCGCCGTCGGCAACACGAACGTCTGGTTGTACGTCAGGACCGCGTCGGAGTTCGTCAGGTTGTAGACGTCGAAGCCGACCGTCGTTCGCGAGCGGCCGAACCTCAGAATCTTCGCGAACCGCATGTCGATCTGGTTGACCCGCTCGCCGTAAAGCGTGCCTGGCTCGATCAGATTCACGGTGATCGTCTGGCTGCCCAGGCCGGCCAGCGGCCGGTTCAGGCCGACAAACGAGGCGGCCCCTGCTACCCAGTTCGCGGCGAGCTGGCCGCCGGGATCGCTGCGCAGCGTGCCTGAGACCTGCACGTCCACCTTCGGAATCGTGTACGAGCCCAGCGCCGTTGCGCGCGTGACCCATCCTGACGAGGTGTCGCACCACGGATTGGTCGGCGACTGCGCAAGAATCACCGTCCATTCCGGAATAGCCGCTCTCACGTCGCAGTAGTCGTTGGTGTTCGTACCGCTATTGAAGCCGCCCTGCAGCACCAGACCATTGCGCATTCGTGCCGTGACATTCAGGTTGACCGAGTTGGCGATCTGGCTCCAACCGCCGACATTCGAGGACAGGGTCTGGTAGTTGTCCACCAACCGCGTCGCAGCCTCCGGCGTGACGTTGTAGAGACCATCGAGCACTCCGCCGCCGCCGTTCGGCAGCCGGGGGTCGGTGGGAATCGTCACGCCAAACACCGTGTGGTCGGCCGCCGACCGGTTGCGGTTGTCCGTGACCAGCGAGTTGACGAGCCACCGGCGCTGGTAGCCCACTTCGACGGCGACGCGAGGCAGCACTTCGTGCTGCACTGACACACCGTACTGCCAGTCACCCGAGCGCACGCCCCATCCCGACAGCAGCCCCGGGTCAAGAGTCGAGTCGAAGACCTGCGTCCCGAAGTTGGGGCTCGCGTTGGCGCTGCAGAAATCGATGCCGTCAGGGACTCCGCCAGCCGGCGTCTGCGTGCCCTGCGCCGCACTGTTCTCGAGCGCACACTCTGGGATGAAATTCCCGTTGTCGTCCTGCCAGGTGCGCGTCGTCGTGGTTGAGAGCCGCCCAGTCGGATTGAGCGCGATGAACAAGCCGCCGTTCTGCGCCGCTTCCAGATAGCGTCCGAAGTTGAACTTGACCGACGTCTTGCCGGTTCCGAACAAGTCGTAGGCCAGGCCGCCGCGAGGCCACAGATCGTGATAGCCCTCGACACCGGTCGTGCGCGGATACGTCACGGCCGTCGGGAAGAAACGGACCGGTCCGACCGTCTGCTCGGGGAAGTAGCTCCACGCGTGGTCGTAGCGGATGGCGCCCTGCGCCGTCATCCGCCCCATCGTCCACTGTTCCTGGGCATAGATCGAATCGAAGCGGACCGATTGGAGGATCAGGAACCGGTTGATGTTCAGCGTGATCTGATCGGGAATGGCGTTGTTGGTGCGGTAGTTGATGAATTGATTGTTCCCGAAGTTCTTCCGCTGATCGATGAGCAGGCCCCCCTGATACCCGAGCTTGATGCTGTGGCTGCCGGTGACGAGCGACGCCGCCGCGTTCCACGAGTTGTTCCAGTTGATGTTCGAGAACCAGTTGACGGACCGGTAATTCAGTCCGGCGATGTTGCCGTTGTTGACGCAGGTAACTGCGCACTGCTCGGTGACGCGAACCAGATTTTCGGTTTCGAGCCCGGGGATTTGTCCGCCACCATAGCGACTGAAGTACATGCCGAACCCGCCTTCGAGGAGGAGCTTATTGTTCACCGGCGACGACCACTTCGCCTGCGCCACGCGGTTGCCGTAGTCACGGTACGCGGCCGTCTCGGGCGCCGAGGTGGCGGACGCCGACGGCGTCGGAGCGGCCGTCGATCCGGCGAAGATCTCGTTGTCGCCTGACTTACGACAGGCGTTGCCCGAGAATCCAGGCGCCGCGCCGCCTTCGCACGGGCGCTGCTGGTCCCAGAAGATCGTGATCTTGTTTCGCGGGGTTGCCTGCGAGGTGAGCCTGAGTGCGGTGATGCGATATGACGCCGCGACGACTGCCGGACGGCTCGGGTCAGCGACGTACGTCCACTTCGTCGGGTCGCCGGCGTTCCGGTTGGCGAACATGCCCGGAACGGTACGCTCGCTGCCTTCGTCGCGCAGGTTCGCGTAGAACCACAGGCGATCCTTCGCGACAGGTCCGCCGATTCCGAGATTGAAGTCCCACACCTTTCTGTACTCGCCAGGCGTGGTCAATCCGCGATCTTTCAGCTCCTGCGTGTAATTGCTGCCGATCATGCCGCTCGTCGATCCCGCGCCGAAGAACGTGCCGCGAATGGCGTTGCCGCCTTCCTTCGGCAGCACGTTGAGTGACGGCCCGCCGCCTTCGGTTTCTCCAAGGCCGCCCGAGGTGATCATCGAGATCTCGCGTGCGTTCGCGACGTCGGCGATGTAGGAGGACACGCCCGCGCCGTTGAACGCCGAGCCGACGCTGATGCCGTCAATGTTGACGCGCCCTTCGTTGGATCGGCCGCCGAATCCCCCGAACACCACCATGCCGGGCACCACCTGGACGTCGGTCGGCGCGCCCGCCTGATTGACGCTGTTTGGAATCAGCTGAATCAGGTTGTTGTACGACCGCGAGGACGGAATCGCGCTGATGATGTCGTTGTCGAGCACCATCTGGCGTTTGATGCTCTGCACATCGACGATGGGCGACTCGCCGGTGACGGTGATCGTCTCGGTCAGCTCGCCGACCTTCATGTCGATGTTGATGGCCGCGGTGAACGACCCTTCAAGGGCGACACCCTCGCGCTTGACCGTGGAGAATCCCGACAGTGAAAACGTGACCGTGTACGAGCCGGCCCGCAGATCGACGATGCGGTACTGGCCGTTGCCGTCGGTCGTAGCAGTCCTGACCTTTTCGATCAGTGCGGGGCTGGCCGCTTCGACGGTGACGCCCGGAAGCACGGCGCCGGACGTATCGCGAACGGTTCCGGTGATAGACGCTTGGGCGAACGCGTTAGGAGCAGCCGCCAGGAGCAGGGCAACCACGAGACATGATGCGCGGGTTATGCGCATGACACTCCCTCCGAAATGGGTGACGGGGTTCAGACAGCGGGATTGTTGCAGGAGACGGCCGCCGACACGAGCAAAAAACAGTCAAGAACCAATCGGAAATGCCCCCCGGGGGCCTTTCTTTACAGATTGGCAGACTAGTCGGTCGCCTTGCCCGGTAGAAGCGGCTCCGTCTTGAGCGTCTCTGGCCCGTTGGCTGTGCATACGGCAAACGAGCCTTCGTACATCGATACGCCAGCGTAATCGCCCTTGGCATTCACGATGTAGAAGTTCAGCCCGAAGTTCGGGTTTCCGGCAGAGTTGAGCAGCCGTTTCTCGACAGTATTCGCTTTCACTCGACGCAAGGCGTTCAGGCCCGCATCCTTCGGCGACACGCGGCGCCGCATGTCCTCGACGATCAGGAACGAGCAGAGGTTGAAGAGGTTGGCTTCGCCGCGACCCGTGGACCCCGCAGCGCCAATGCCGTTGTCCACGTAGAGCCCCGCGCCGAGGATCGGCGAATCGCCGACGCGGCCGGGAATCTTGAAGGCGAGACCGCTGGTCGTCGTGACGCCGCAGATCTCGCCGCGGCCATTCACGCCATTCATATTGATGGTCCCGAAGTAGTGGTCGGCGTCGATGAGCCCGTCCCGAACCATCTGCAGGCCAGCGTCGAACCCGGCCTGCGCACGCTGTTTCGGATCGAGGAAATGCTCCGGATCGATGCGCCGCTTCCATTCAAGCCAGCGTGAACGGGACCGGTCCGTATTCAGATCGTCCTCGACCCTGAATCCCATCTGGCGTGCAAAGCTCTGTGCGTCGCGGCCGGCGAGCAGATGGTGATCAGTGTGGTCCGCCACACGCTGGGCGACCAGCGACGGCGTCCGCACGCCCTCCAGACACGCGACCGCACCGGCACGCCGGCGCGGGCCGTGCATGCAACTCGCGTCGAGCTGCACCACGCCGTCGGCATTCGGCAAACCGCCGTAGCCGACACTCGTATCCTCCGGATCGAGCTCGCAGATATTGACGCCAGCAACCACCGCGTCGAGGACGTCGTCGCCCCGGGCGAGCATCTCGAACGCCTTCTGTACGCCTGTGACCGGGCCGCCATTCTTGAACCGATTGCCGTTCGCCGATGCGACGACGACAGGCCTCACGCCAGTTCGAATGGCTGGCGCCTGGCTCATGGCACCACCGACCGACGGGCTGATGCCGGCGATGGTCACTCCAGTCGCCACGAAGTCGCGACGAGTTATGCGTCTGGCCACTGCGATCCTCCGCGCAGATGATACGTCTTCGGCTGACCTGGTCTGAACCTTTCCCGCCTTGCGACCGTCTTCTCCCTTGGCTAATCTACAAGAGAGGCAGCGTAGTGTCCGCCTTTAGGCGGACCTCAGCGGAGGCGGATGAGCGACCAGACCGACGTCCTGCAAGGCACCCTCGACCTGTTGATCATGCGCACCGTCGCCCTCGAGCCGATGCACGGCTGGGCCATCGCGCAGCGCATCAACCAAATCTCCGATGAATTGCTGCGTGTCCAGCAGGGCTCGCTCTATCCGGCGCTCCATCGGCTCGAGCACCAGGGCTGGATCACGGCCGAGTGGGGCTCGTCCGAGAACAACCGCCGCGCGCGCTTCTACGGCCTGACGAAAGCGGGCCGCAAGCAGCTCACCACCGAAGTCGAAAAATGGGAGCGACTCTCGGCCGGGGTGAATCTGCTGCTGCAAAGGACATAGCCATGCGCGCCTGGGACATCCTGCGAAGCCGGCTGCGATCGATCGTGTTCCGCGATCGACGCGAATCCGATCTCAGCGAAGAGCTGCAGCTCCATCTCGAGCGCGAGACCGAACGTCTGCAGGCGACTGGCTTGTCGCGCGAGGAGGCGCGGCTTCAGGCGCGGCGGCTGTTCGGCGGCGTCGAGCAGATCAAGGAAGCGTCACGCGACGCACGCGGGACCGCCGGCTGGGACGCGCTCGTCCGAGACACGCGACACGGGCTCCGCCGCCTCCTGCGCGACTGGCGCTTCACGACGGCGGCAGTGCTCATCCTCGGCATCGCGATTGGCGCCAATACCGCGATCTTCAGCGTCGTCAACGCAGTGTTGTTCCGGAAACAGGCCTTCGCCGACGCTAATCGCCTCGTCAACATCTATCAGAACGATCGCTCGGGCAAGCCGATGATCGTGATCGCGTACGCCGCCTACATGGAGATGGCGGAGTACACCGACGTCTTTTCCGGGACGATGGCGTCCAGCATTCCGAATCCAGTGCGCTATCTCCACGACGGCGCCATTCGCAACGCCGTCGCCGAGTTCTCGTCCTCGACATATCTCAAGGTCCTGGGACTGCAGCCATCGCTTGGCCGCTGGTTCGACGAGACCGAGGAGCGGCCCGGGGCTCCGCTCGTCGCCGTTCTCGGGCATCAGGCGTGGACAAGACTCTTTCACGCCGACCCGTCCATCGTCGGACGCGTGATTCGCATGGAAGGTCTGCCGGTGACGATCGTCGGCGTCGGTCCGGCCACTCTGCGCGGCACCCTTGACGTCGGTCTCGGCACCGATTTCTGGATGCCGATCACGGCGGTGCCTGCAATGATGCCAATGGGCGCCCCCCGCGACGCGCCCACCATCCTCGTACCCCTGTTCGTGAAAGCGCGTCTGCGCGACGGCGTGACCGTGGCGCAAGCCAAGGCGGCAATGGACGTGCTCGGACGCCGGCTCGCAGACGAGTATCCAGACCAATTCCGCAATTCTGGTGAGTTTGCGATCGGGCCCGGTATCACGGTCCTACCGTCGGCCGACGTGCGGGTCCACCCGCAAGCGGACGTGCCGTTCATGGCCCTCGCCTCGATCGTGCTCTTCATCGTCGGCCTCGTGCTCGCGATCGCGTGCAGCAACCTGGCGACGCTGCTGCTCGTACGCGGCGCCGCGCGCGCCAAGGAAGTCTCGGTGCGGCTGGCCATGGGCGCGACGCGACGTCAGCTGGTGCGACACCTGCTGATCGAAAGTCTGCTGCTCTCGCTCGCGGGCGGCATCGTCGGCTGCGTGCTGGCGTGGTGGGGCATGCGAGCGCTGCAGACGATCGAGCTGCCGTTCCGAGTGGATATGAACGTGGACTTTCGCGTGCTGGCGTTCGCGATTGTGCTGTCGCTCGTCACGGGCGTCGTGTTCGGCCTGGCGCCGGCGATCAAGGCGACGAGAATCGATCTCCTGCAGACGCTGCGAGACGAGGGGCTGCAGCCGATCGATCATCGCCGACTCACGTTGAAGAACGCGCTCATCGTCGTGCAGGTCGCCATCTCCGTGCTGCTCCTGGGCGGCACGAGCATCTTCCTGCAGGCGACCGCAGCCACGAGAGCGCTTCGGGTCGGCTATGCCGTTGACGGCGTGGCAATGCTCGAGACCGATTGGCGGTTTGCCGGCTACTCCGAGAGCGCGGCGAAGACCGCACACGACGATCTGCTACGCCGGATCGAGGCCATTCCTGGCGTCGAGTCGGCGGCGCTGCTGCGCGGCCTGCCGATGGCGTCCACCGGCATGTCGATCGTCGTGGACGGCGCGACGAGTCAACCAGGACCGGAAGTCGAAACCCACATGATCGAAGGCGGACCAGGGTTTTTCGACACGCTGCGCATTCCGCTTTTGTACGGCCGCGTGTTCGATGCGCGTGACCGCGCCGACTCGCCACGTGTGGCCATGATCACCGAGGCGATGGCGCGGAAGTACTTTGGCGCCGTGGATGCCGTCGGCCGGCGATTCCGGTTGCAGGTCGATCCGAACTCCT
>Ga0111539_10011629_pt1 | contig 11044 bp, 6 predicted proteins | sample RhiMethybrSRZTD1_FD_79667 | JGI IMG/M metagenome (GOLD analysis project Ga0111539, IMG submission 79667) | Populus rhizosphere microbial communities from Tennessee, USA - Rhizosphere MetaG P. TD hybrid SRZTD1 (version 2) (version 2) | ecosystem: Host-associated > Plants > Roots > Rhizosphere >... | reverse complement strand
GCCTCATTGGGGTACACGGCAAGCAGTTTCTCGAAATCCGCCTTCGCTTCGGCGGCTTTGCCTTGGGCCAGCTCTTCTCGCGCCTGCGCCCATCTTTTATCGCTTGCGAGAATCGAGTCGCTGCCCGCGGCAAAAGAAATCCCCATGCCCATGAGGAGGGCTAAAATAACCAGCCACGCCCTCACCATGGATTATTTCCACATTTCGTTGGGGATCTCGTCTTCTTTGCCTTCTTCGATCAGTTTGTCGTTTCGGAATGCTTCGCGCAGACCCAGCCACGTAAAGAAGATGACGAGAATCAGCATCCCGACAATCGGGATATTGTCAGGTTTGGTCACAATCTCGAGAAAATTATGCAGTCCGCTCTGCTCGTCCATAAAAGTTAAGCACCTGTAAAATCAAGATAAATTAAAAGTATTAAAATAGTCGGTTAAAGTCAATAAAACAGGCACGAGAGCGCCGAGCTTAAGCGCTCTCAGCGCTCACGGAACGTTTCAATGCGATTGATGATGGCCGCGACCGTGCTCGGTATGGCGAAAGATCAGCGATTTGATGACCACCGGGACGGCCTTGGCATCGGGCAGCTCTTGACCGATATCGATGAAATCGAAATCTTTGAGATCGATGCCGTCGATCGAGATGATGCCGGCGCCAGGAATTAGCTCGCGCTCGATGATATTGCCCATCAGTTTGGCGATATCGGCGTCAAAGACCAAAACCAAAGGTTGGCCCTGATCGGTGTGGCCTTTCATCGCGCTGACCAAGCCCTCTGCGAGAGTGCGAATCAACGGATAAGCGGGACCAAGTTCCCAGCGTACCGCCAGCGCCACCGTGCGATCGGTATCGTGGGCATCGAAACGTTGCAGCGCGCGGCTGACCGCGTCTTTGATCTCCGCCGCGGTGATGGCTTCGTTTTGCTCGAATTGCGGCGTCACAACCTGCAGATTGCGCAGCGGCAGCAAGTCCGGATGCGAAAGATAAATGGTGTTGCCGCTCACCTGCACGGTGTACTGGGATGCGCCGATCACGGTTGCGCGTATTCGCACTTCGGCCGGGCGCAGCGGAATATTGCCGCCGCCGAGCTGGTTTGCCCGCGCCCGCACTTTCTTGCCGAATTGCGCGCCGAGGTCGCCGAGATTGCGTTTTTCATAACCGTAGACAAATTCCGAGACCCCGCCAGAAAACATCACGGCATGGATCGGATCCTTGAAATCGAGATTCGGCGTGAGCAACAGATCTTGCACTTGCGGCGAAAGCGGTCCACGTTCCATCACTTCGAAAAGCGCATCGCAGAGCGCCTTGGAGAACTTCTCCTTGTCGTCCTCGCCCATCGTGCCGCCCAATTTAAGCCCATCGATGCCGGACATCTTGGCAAACTTAAGCGCGGTGTCTTCCAAGCGGTTGATCACGCCGTTTTCGTCCATGGCAACCAGCCGCGCGCCGACTTCGATCGCGCAGGTATCGATGACCTTGCCGCCTTGCACGATCGCGATCTTGCTCGTGCCGCCGCCGATATCCACGTTCATCACGGTGAAATCTCCGCCTTCATGATACGTCATGTGCACGGCGCCCGAACCGTAGGAGGCAAGAATGGCTTCCAGGTTGTGCCCGGCGGTGGCGCAAACGAATTTTCCCGCTTCGGCAGAAAACAACGCGGCGATCGCTTCGGCATTTTTCTTTTTCGCCGCTTCGCCGGTGACGATGATCGCGCCGGTATCGATATCCTCGGGCGTCAGATTCGCCCTACGATAAGCCTCATGAATAAAGTCGCCGAGACTATTGGTATCGATGGTGGTCTTATCGATGTAAGGCGTCAGCAGGATCGGCGACTCGTGGAGAATCTCGCGATTGATGACGACAAAACGGCTCGACAGCGCGACGCCCTGGCGGCGCAGCGTCAAGCGAGAAAAAATCAGATGGGAGGTGGACGAGCCGATATCGATGCCGACCGAGTTAAGCGTGATCCGCTCCGAACGCCACATCGGATGGTTTTCGTCCATGAGCTCTTCGTCGTCATCGAAGTCATCGTCGTGCCCCTCGTGCAATTTATAATTTTCCGGTTCCAAGTTCTCCATGATTGCTAACAATTTCCTTTCGCTTTTATCTCCAGTGTATCGAAGTTGCATAGCACAAGAAGTTCCGTCTTGCCACCGATCGAAAGATGCGCGACCGGGATAGACAAGCCCCCCTAATCGGGGCTAATATGCGATCTGTTCGTGACGCTTCATGGGTCAAGAAGAATATCAAGAATTGTCATCGTTTTTACGGCGCTTCATCCGGCGCCTGAAGCTGCTTGAGGGCGTCGAGGGACTCTGCCTAACGGCGATCTGCGCTCTGTTGCTTTTCGCGCTCGGCCCCGGTGTCGATCAGCTCAAGAATCTCCTTCCTTATGCGCCGCTCGCTTACAGCATTCTCACCGCCATCGTCCTTTTGACGGCGCTCGGCTGGTCGCTGTTTCGCTTCCTGCGCCGGCTTTCGCAAGAACGAGCGGCGCTCTACATCGAGCAGAAACAACCCAGGCTGCGCAATAATCTCATAAATTCCTTGCAGCTCTACCCACAGGTTGTCGGCGCCGAAAATGCTCAAGGCTTTTCCTCCGGCATGGTGCTGGCGCTCCTACGCACGACCCGAAAACAGATCGCCGGCCTGCGGGTTGAGGATCTGCTCGACAAACGGCGCTTGATAACCAGCCTGCGTCTGCTCGGTTTCTTGATCGTCCCGGTAGCGGCGATGGTGCTGCTCAATCCCTCCTGGGTGGGCGGCACGATCAGCCTGTTGACCCGACCGCTCGATCATTTGCCACCGAGCCAAACGACCGTCGAGATCGAGCCCAAAGGGTTGCGCGTCGTGCGCGGGGCGCCAGTGACGATCCGCGCCGCTACTGCCGGCGCGCTACCGGCGACTTTGGATTTGATGACTTGGACGGCCACCGACGAGGGCGGCCAACCGGTCGGCTTGGAAAAAGTGCCGATGGAAAATCTCGGCGCAGGACAATTCAGCGCCAAGGTCGCGCGGTTAGAAAAAACTTTGCGCTACCGAGCGGTCACAGGCCCGTTTACATCGCCGACCTACACTGCCGAAGCCGTCGATCCGCCGGAAATCGCCAACGTCCAACTGATGCTTTATCCGCCCGCTTACACTGGCCTCGCATCGGTTTCCGTGCCGGAAGGCAATATCGAAGGGCTCAAAGGATCGACGCTGCGGCTCGATGCGGTCACGACTAAAGATGTCGTCAAAGCCGACATCGTCATGGATGACGGCAAGAAAATTCCGCTCAAAATCGATGGCCGCAAACTGCAGGCGAACCTCGTCTTGTTTCAAGCGCAATCCTATCGGATCCTGGTCGAAGACAGCTACGGCTTTCGCAACACGCCGATCAGTTACGAGCTGCGCGTCAAACCCGACGGCTTTCCCACGGTCGACTTGCTGCGACCGACCGAAGACTTGGAAATCAACGGTGACGAAACCCTGTCGCTGGAATACAGCGCGCGCGATGATTTCGGCATCGGAGAAATCGCCTTGATCACCAAGGTCGGTGATCGCGAAGAAAAAATCAGCTTGCAAAAGGAGGACGCTAAGCGGCTCATCCTGCGCGACCAGTACGCCTGGAATCTCGGCAAGCTCGGCTTGCGCGACGGCGAAGAAGCGGTATTCTTCCTCCAGGTCTTCGATAACGACACGATCTCGGGCCCGAAAATCGGCACCTCGCGCTCGATTCGATTGAAGCTGAAAAATCTCAAAGGCGAACACCAACAAGTCGCCGACATGGTGCGTGACTTGAATCAGCGTATGGTCGATCTCTTGGGCGATCATCTCGAAACCCCGGCGCCGGGCGAAAGGCCGGCGGCACCGGAATTAGACAAAAAGTTCGAGCAGAACCTTACCGACGCGCTCAAGCGCACCGAGGACGTAATGCGCCAGACGGAAAAAGACCGGATGTCCGATTACGCTACTTGGACCGATCTCGAGGCGCTCAAGCGCAATCTGGAATTCACCAAAAACGAGCTTTTAAAGAAACAAGAGCAGGCCGCCAACGACAGCGAAAAGCTCAAGGCGCGCGACGATATCGCTGCCGAGCTCGAGCGCATGTCGCTTCTGTCCGAAGACATCGGCAAGCGGATGAAGGCACAGGAGTTGGCCTCGACGGCGCAAGACTTGGCGCGCAATCAAGAGCGCCTTATGGACGCCTTGGAGAAGCTCCAGAGCGGCGACAAGAATCTCGACGCCATCATGAAACAGATTGCCGAGCTGGCGAAAACCTTGGCGAGCTTGCAGCAGGCGGTCTCGCAGCTCGCGCAACAGATGCCTGACGATTTTATGAATGCCGACACCATGCAAGGTCTCGGCTTCAATGATATGTTTCGCGCTCTCGATGAGATTCGCAAAAAGCTCATGGCCGGGGATATCGAAGGCGCGCGCCAAATGGCACGGGAGTTGTTTAGTCAGATGGCGCAGATGGCTGCAGCGATGCAAAACGCGCAGCGCTCCGCCATGGCTTCGGGCATGGGCCGCATGCAAGGCGAGATGCAGCGCCAAAGCAACGAGCTTCAGGAAATTGCCCGGGAGCAGCAAGAGATCCTGGTCAAAACCGAAGGGATCAACAATTCGGCTCTGACCGAGCGCGACTCCGCGCTCAAGAACAAACTCGATCGCTTCCTCGAAAAGGCTGTCGCCGAGTTGGGTCAATTGACCGAACTCTTTCCCGACCGTGAAGGCCCCGACGACCCGAACCTGCTAACCAACTTGGACGACGCGACGATGAATTCGCTGCTCAAGAATCTTATCGCCAAGCTCTCCAACAAGGATTTTCCCGGTTACGGCGAGGGCGACGGTTGGGCGCGCAAAGAGCTCGGCAAAAAACGCTCGCCGGCACAGGAACGTCGCGCCCAGCGCGCCGAAAAAAGCCTCGATGACATAAAATCCGAGCTCCAAGCGCTGCTCAACGAGCCGTCTCGGGCACTCTCCGATGCGGAGAAGCGGGACGTGCGCGACTTGGCGCACCGCCAGGACGTGCTCAAAGAACGGACCGAAGAGTTGCACGAGAAATTGGAATCGCTCTTTCAGCTCTTCCCTCAGCTCGATCCGAAGATCGTGCAGAACATCGGCGAAGCCGGGCAATCCATGGGCAGCGCGCAAAATCGGCTCGGCCAGTTGGATTCGCGCGGCGCGGTGCCGCCGGAGCAAGCCGCCCTCGACCGGTTGTCGCAATCGCAGCAACAGATGCAATCTTCGATGCAGCAAATGGCGCAGCGCGGCCAGCTCGGCAACATGCCGATCACCCGCCTGTTCCGCCAGGGACGATTTCTGCCCTATGGCTCGATGACGCCCCTTCCCGGCATGCCGCAGTTTCCCCAATTCGATATCGAAAGTGGGTTCAGCGGCCTCGACACCGAAAAATTTCATCTGCCGGGGAAAGACGAATACAAAGCACCGCGCAATTTCCGCGAGGAAATCCTCGAGTCGCTCAAGCAAGGCGTACCGCCCCAGATGAAAGAGCAAATCGAGCGCTATTTCAAAAATCTTTCCGAGTGATCCCGCATTGAAGTATCGAGTTTCTTTGTTCTCCTGTCTCGTGCTTTTTTTGCTGTTGGCCGGGCCGACGTTTGGCGCGGAGCCCGACCCAAAATTCAAAAGCGGCGAGGAAATGTTGGACGCCTGGCGCACAGTCCAGGCCGAAGAATTCGCCGCCAAAGCGCTCAAGGAAGATCCCAAGTCGGCAGCGGCGCTCGAATTCGACGCGCGAGTGAAATTCTACGAAGGCCGTTACACCGAAGCGCTGGCGGTTTTCGAGCGCGCTCTCGCCATCGACTCGACCAACCAAAGACGCCAAGCGCTAAAGCTGCTCACGCAGTTCACCGTCGATGTCCACAAATCGCTCAAGCGCCACGAAAGCGCGCATTTCGTTTTGTTCGCGGACGATAAACGCGACGCCATTCTCGTGCCGCACGCGCTCGCGGCCTTGGAAAAGAGTTATGAAACCACCGGAGCGGAGCTCGGCTTTTATCCGAAGGAGAAAGTCCGCGTCGAGATCGCGCCCGACGCGACCAGCTTTAACGCCATTTCGACGCTTTCACTGCGCGATATCGAGGAGACCGGCGCCGTGGGCATCTGCAAGTTCAACAAGCTCATGATCATCTCGCCGCGCGCGTTAAGCTTCGGTTATCGCTGGTTGGATTCCCTCAGTCATGAATACCAGCACTACGCGATTGTCGCGCTCAGCAATAATCAAGCGCCAATCTGGCTGCACGAGGGCATGGCGCGCTTTTACGAAACCCGCTGGCGCAAACCGGCGCCCACCACCGACGCTGCGGAAGATTATTTGACACCGGCCAATCAAACCTTGCTCGTGCAAGCTTTGGCGAAAAACCAGTTTGTCGGCTTCAAAAATATGGAGCCGTCTTTAATCCACCTCGACACTCCCGAGCAAGTGCAGCTCGCCTACGCCGAGGCCGCCTCGGCGGTGGATTTCATCAACCAGAGCAAAGGCCGGGCCGGCGTCCGCGAACTGCTCGCCACGTTGAATGACAAACCGACACCAGAAGCGATCGAAAAAGTCTACGGCATGTCTTTCGATGCTTTCGAAACCAAATGGAAGGGTTTTCTCAAAACCAAAGGGCTAAAAGAAATCGAAGGAAGCCGCGTGCGCAAATTGAAGGTCAAAAAGGACCAGCGCGAAGACGAAGAAGTGGTCGAATTGAGAGAAATCCAATCGGCAGTGGCGCGCAATCGCACTCATCTGGCCGATCAATTGCTGGGCAAAGGACGCAGCGTCGCGGCGACCGCCGAATACCAGCGCGCTTTGCAGGCTAGCCCGTATTCTCCGATCATTCTCAACAAGCTCGGACGGGTGATGATCGAAACCAACCGTCCGGCGGAAGCCCTGCCGCTGCTGCAGAAAGCGCTCGACGTCGATCCTGATAACGTCAATGCGTACGTGCAATTGGGCCGTGCCCAGAATGTCACAAAGAATTTCAAAGAGGCGCGCAGCGCGCTCGAGGAAGCCATCCAGATCAACCCGTTTAACCCGCTTATCTACCGCTTACTGGGGGACACCTACACGGCCCTCGGCGAACCGGAAAAAGCCCGCCTCGCCAAAGCGACGCTCGACAAACTCATGACCGGGAATAATTAATCGATCGAGAAGGAGGACCATGGAAGCAACGGAGATGGAACAACACGAGATTGCGGAGATCGAAGAGTTCGCGAGCAAGCGCGACAGCATGCTCGACGAGATCCGTAAGGTGATCGTCGGCCAAGACCATGTGATCGAAGAAGTATTGATTGCTCTGTTCGCCAGGGGTCATTGCCTGCTTGTCGGCGTGCCAGGATTGGCGAAAACACTTCTGATCAGCACGCTCGCGGAAATCTTGGATCTCGACTTTAACCGCATCCAGTTCACTCCCGACTTAATGCCTTCCGACATCACCGGCACCGATATCTTGCAGGAAGACGCCGCCACCGGCCGGCGTGCTTTTCAGTTTCTCCGCGGGCCAATTTTCACCAACATCCTGCTTGCGGACGAAATCAACCGGACACCGCCCAAGACCCAAGCGGCGCTTTTGCAATCGATGCAGGAATACAAAGTCACCGCGGGCGGCACCACTTTTCCGCTTGACCTGCCGTTTTTCGTTCTGGCCACGCAAAACCCTATCGAGCAAGAAGGCACCTACCCGCTTCCCGAAGCCCAGCTCGATCGCTTTATGGTAAACGTGGAGATCGGTTATCCGGATTTTGAAGACGAAGTGCAGATCGTGATGCAGACAACGTCGACCGGCAAACCGTCGCCGCACAAGATAATGGACGGCCCGGCGATTTTGCATTATCAGGAGCTAGTGCGAAAGGTTCCGGTCTCGCCCTTCGTGATTTCTTACGCGGTCAGCTTGGCGCAGCGCTCGCGGCCGCGAAACGCCGACGCTTCGCAGTACGTCAAGGATTACGTCGAATGGGGCGCCGGCCCGCGCGCTTCCCAGTATCTCATCCTCGGCGCCAAAGCGCGCACCATCTTGCAGGGCCGCTATGCCGTTTCGATCGAAGATATTCAGGCGCTGGCTCCTTCCGTGCTCCGTCACCGCATCGTGCCCAACTTCAAGGCTCAAGGCGAAGGGCTCTCCTCCGGCGATATCATCAAGCGTCTTTTGACCGATATAAAACCTTCTGCGGACGGCAGAGCCGCGAAGTAAATTTCCAACCTTCCACGCGGCGCAGCCGGCTAGATTATCTTCGACGCCGGTGGTAAAAATTTTGAGGATAGAAAATCGAAGATGGAGGATAGCGATCTTCTATCCTCGATCCTCGACGAGTGAAGAAGCATGGCCGACAGCGCCAAAAACTATTTCGATCCCAAGGTTCTCGCCGGGATCTCCAATCTCGCCTTGCGCGCTCGCTGGGTCGTCGAGGGATTGATGTCCGGCGTGCATCGGAGTCGCTCCAAGGGTTTCAGTGTCGAATTCGAAGAACACCGCGAATACTCGCCAGGCGATGAGATTCGCCGCATCGATTGGAAGGCGCTCGGCAAGTTCGACCGCTACTTCATCAAAGAGTATGAAGATGAAACGAACCTGCGCGCGTATCTCCTTTTGGACGCCAGTGCATCGATGAATTATGCCTCGGATGGCATTACGAAATTTGACTACGGCTGCACGCTCGCGGCATCGCTCGCTTATCTCATTCTCAAGCAGCAAGACGCCGCCGGCGTCGTCACCTTCTCCGACCATATCGAATCCTTCGTGCCGCCGCGCGCCAAGCGCGATTACCTGACGCAGATCCTGAGCGCCTTGGAAAAGCGCGGGCCGGGCGGCGAGACCAACGTCGGCAAGATTCTCGAAGACATCGCCGGCCAGGTGAAGCGACGTGGGCTGATCGTCCTGGTGTCTGACTTGCTCGACGAGCCCGAGGCGATTCTCAAGGGGTTGCGCCAGTTTCGCTTCAGGGGCAACGATGTCATCGTCTTCCATCTGCTCGATCAGGCCGAGCTCGATTTGCCCTTCGATGGCAACATCTTGTTCGAAGATTTGGAAGCCACGAATCTGCACGTGATCGCCGACCCGCGCACCATCCGCACGACCTACAAGCAGGTCGTGCAGGAATTCATCGACGATATGCGCAAGCAGTGCCGCGACAACACCATCGACTATCAAATCATCTCGACCGCGACGCCTCTGGACCAGGCCTTGGCCAGTTATCTGAGCTGGAGAGGCTAGCGCGCCGCCATGTCGGTTTTTTTTCTCTATCCGCTTTTTCTGCTCGGCCTTTTGGCGGCTTCGCTGCCGGTGCTGATCCATCTGCTCAACCGCCGCAAGCTCAAGAGAATTCGTTTTCCCGCCGTGCGCTTCATCCTGCTCTCGCAAAAGCGCATCTCGCGCAGTTATCGTTTGCGCCATTGGATTCTTCTGGCGCTCAGAACTCTGGCGGTCGTATTTCTCGCGCTCTTGCTCGCCAATCCGATTTTTCAAACCGGCGCCGGGCTATTCGCCGGCGGCGGTCCGGTCTCGTTGGTCGTGCTGCTCGATAATTCGCTGAGCATGACCTGGAGCGGCGACGGCAACGGTTTCAAACAAGCCAAGGATGCCGCGCGCATGCTGATCTCGGCGTTGAGCGACGACGACCGCGCGGCGATCGTCCCGACCAACCTAACCGGCAAAGAGCTGTTTCGGCTGAAAGGACAAAAAGACGTCTTACTGCGGGAATTGGATGGCATCGAGATTGCCGACGGCAGCGTCAATCTGGAAGCCGCTCTCAGCAAGGCTTACGAATTGTTGAATGTCCCCGCGGGCCAAAAAGAAATCCGCTTCATCACCGACATGGGCCTTACGGGTTGGGATCAATTCTCCATCGCCGGGTTGAAACAGCTCGATCCATCGATACCCTTCAAATTGATCCACGTTGGCCGCAAGCAAGCGCCGCTCAACGGCAGCATCAAGGAAATCCGCTTAGGCAGTCAGGGCGTCGGCGCCAATCTGCCGCTGCAGATCGACGTCACGGTGGCGAACTTCGGTGACAGCGAGCTCAAGGACGTACTCGCCCAGCTCAGCATCGACGGCCAGAACAAAGAGCAAAAACTCGTCACGGTAGCGCCCAAGGCGGAAAGTTCCTTGAGTTTTCAAACGCGGCTGAGCCAGCCGGGCGCGCACACGGGGCAGGTGACGCTCAAAAAAGCCGGTCTCGCCGGCAACGCAACGACGAATTTCACGCTCGACGCTCAGGACAAGATCAAAGTTTTGATCGTCGACGGCGATCCGCAAACCTCGCTGGTCCAAAGCGAAACTTTTTTTCTGAGTCGCGCGCTCAGTCCGTCCGGCGAGCGCGACTCGTCTGTTTTCCTGCCGACGGTAATCCTACCCGATGGACTGAACGCGGCGGCGCTGGAAACGTTCCAAGTGGCGATTTTATGCAACGTTGCAACCCTGCCAGATAGCCTCTCGCCGAAATTACAGAATTTTTTGCGCCAAGGCGGCGGTGTGTTGATCTTTTCGGGGGACAAGTTTCAGGCCGATAGTTACACGCAAAAACTCGCGCGCGATCTTCCCGGCCAACTCGGCGAAAAAAAGATCGGCCCGGAGGCGAATGGCGAAAAAATCGTTAATTACGATGCCAAACATCCGGCGCTGCAGTTGCTCGCCGATCCGATTCTCCTGGAATCGCTCAAGTCCGCGCGCGTTTGGGGCTACTTACGCACCGCGGCCGTCGGCCGCACGCCTTTGATCGCGCTCGCCAACGGCGATCCTTTGTTACTCGAACAAAAAATCGGCGCAGGGCGAATCCTATTCATGACCTCATCCGCCGACCGGGACTGGACCGATCTGCCATTGAAAACCGTCTATCTGCCGTTAATGCAATCGCTCGCGCAATACTTGGCCGGCAGCAGTCGGGGCGCGTTGGACGGCGGTATCGCCGTCGGCGCGGCGAAGGAAATCGCGCTGCCGCCGACGTTTGTCGGGAAAAATTTGCGGATCACCAAGCCGGATAAACAGACGGCGGAGGTGGCGATCACCGCTGTTAAAGACCGCGCCGGCGCCCGCATCGAGGAAAACGACCAGGCCGGTAT
>Ga0111539_10011627_pt1 | contig 11044 bp, 10 predicted proteins | sample RhiMethybrSRZTD1_FD_79667 | JGI IMG/M metagenome (GOLD analysis project Ga0111539, IMG submission 79667) | Populus rhizosphere microbial communities from Tennessee, USA - Rhizosphere MetaG P. TD hybrid SRZTD1 (version 2) (version 2) | ecosystem: Host-associated > Plants > Roots > Rhizosphere >... | reverse complement strand
CACCTTGCTAGGCGGCGAGCCCGGCATTGGCAAATCGACGCTGCTGTTGCAGCTGGCGAATCACGTCGCCGTGTCGACGCCGACCCTGTACTTGTCCGCCGAGGAGTCCGCCGCGCAGATCGGGGTGCGCGCACGTCGGCTGGGCGTGGGCGCGTCGAACCTGCGGGTGGTGGCGGACGCCGATCTCGATGCGGCGCTGGCGCGCGTGCGCGAAGAGCGCATCCGCTTGCTGATCGTCGACTCGATTCAGACCGTGCAGCTCGCGAGCGTGGGCACCGCCGCCGGCGCCGTCACCCAGCTGCGCGAATGCACCGCGCAGCTGGTGCGATTCGCCAAGGCGGAAGAAGTGAGCGTGATTATCGTGGGCCACGTGACCAAGGACGGCGCGATCGCCGGTCCACGCGCGCTCGAGCACCTGGTCGATACGGTCCTGTACTTCGAAAGCGATGCCTCGAGCCGCTTCCGAAACGTGCGCGCCACCAAGAATCGGTTTGGCGCGGTCGGTGAACTGGCGTTCTTCCACATGAGCGAGCAGGGGCTGCGCGAGGTGCGCAACCCCTCGGCGATTTTCCTGGCGCGCTCCGGTGAGCCCGCGCCGGGCAGCATCGTCACCGTGACGCGCGATGGGCGCCGCCCGTTGCTGGTGGAATTGCAGGCACTTGTCGACGCATCGCGTTTCGGTGCGCCGCGCCGCGTGGCGCAGGGTCTCGACGCGCAGCGCGTCGCCATGTTGTTAGCCGTGCTCAACCGTCACGGTGGCGTCTCGTTGCAGGAGCATGATGTGTTCGTGAACCTGGTGGGCGGACTCGAAGTCTCCGAGACAGCCTGCGATCTGCCGGTGGCGCTGGCCCTGGCCAGCAGCCTGGCCGACAAGCCCATCGCCCAGGGACTCGTGGCGTTTGGTGAGCTGGGCCTGACAGGTGAACTGCGCCCGGTGGCCTATGGTGAAGAGCGCCTGCGCGAGGCTGCCAAGCAGGGTTTCACCTCGGCGCTGGTTCCCAGGGACAACGCGCCACGTTCGCCGATCGAAGGCCTGCGCGTTCGGGCCATCGAGCGTCTCGATGAGGCGCTGCGCGCAGCGCTGCCTTAGGAGTTGCCAGCGGCGGCGGGCGGCGCGCGGCGGGCGCGCACCGTGCGAATGGTGTTCTCGCCGATCTGCAGGACTTCGAACTGGTACTCGCCGATCTCGACACGGTCGCCAGCCTCCGGCAGCGTCTCCAGTTGCTCCACCAGCAGGCCATTGAGGGTCTTTGGACCGTCGGTGGCGAGTTGCCAGCCGAGCGAGCGGTTCACCGCGCGAATCGTGGCGCTGGCATTGATGATGAATACTCCGGGTGCTTCGCGGTGTACGTGTTTGTGGGTCACGGTCGCCGGATCGGTGGTGAATTCGCCGACGATCTCCTCGAGGATGTCCTCGAGCGTCACGAAGCCCTGGATGTCGCCGTATTCATCGACGACGAAGGCGAGGCGACGGCGATTGCGTTGAAATGCGTTCAACTGCACGGTGAGCGAAGTGCCCTCGGGGACGAAGTAGGGCTCGCGCGCCTGCGCCAGTTCGACCAATCGTTCGCGGGTCAGCGTGTCGCGCGCCAGTTCCTGGGCAACGCGCTTCATGTGGATGATGCCGATGAGGTTGTCGAGCTCGCCGTCGTGCAGTGGCAGCCGCGTGTGCGGGGTCTGGCGCAGCTGATCGAGGATGTCCTCCCAGTTGTCCTCGACATTGATCGAGGCGATCTCCTGGCGCGGGACCATGATGTCGTTCACGGTGACGTGTTCTAGGTCGAGGATGGACAGCAACATCTGCCGGTGACGGGTGGGAATCATCGGCCCCGCCTCGGCCACCACTGAACGCAGGTCTTCGGCGGACATCGAGCTGCCGTCGGTGCCGCCCGGCTTCACGCCGAAAATTCGCAGGAACCCATACGCCGCCTTGTTCGTGAACCAGGTGATGGGCGTCGCGAGGAACACCAGCACCTTGTATATGTAAGTGGATGACAAGGCGACGGGATCGGGCTTGAGCGCGGCATAGATCTTCGGCGCGAGCTCGCAGAAGACGATCATGAACACCGACAGCGCGGCCATGGTCGCCGGGATGGCGTGCTCGTAACCAGTGCGCTGCGCTAGCAACGTGGCGATCGAAGACGCCGCGACGCTCGCCAGCGCCAGCACTACCAGGTTCGCCCCGAGCCAGCTGTCGGGCTTGGAGAGCAGTGAGTCGAGCACTTTGGCGGTGCGCTTGCCGGCCTTGGCGGCGGCGCGGATCTTGTAGCGATTGGCCGACAACATGGCGACTTCGGTTCCCGACGAGAACGCGATCAGCAGCAGCAGCACGAAGAGTGCGACGCCAAGGACGAGCGAGGGTGCGTTTTGCATGGGACATAGGATAATCCGCGTCCCATGGCGCTTTTCGAAAACCTGACGGCGCGGCTCAGCCGCACCGTCGACACCCTGCGCGGCCGCGGCCGAATCACCGAAGAGAACGTCGGCGAAGCGCTGCGTGAAGTACGCATGGCGCTGCTGGAAGCCGACGTGGCACTGCCGGTCGTCAAGACCTTCATCGAACGCGTCAAGCAGAAGGCGCTCGGCGCCGAAGTCACCGCCAGCCTCACGCCCGGCCAGGCCTTCGTCGGCATCCTGCACCGGGAGCTGGTGGAGATCATGGGCGGCGAGCGAGCACGGTTCGAACTGCGCGCCCAGCCGCCGGTCGTGCTGTTGCTGGCCGGACTGCAGGGCGCAGGCAAGACCACGACCGCGGGCAAACTCGCGCGCTGGCTCATCGAGTCGCAGCGGAAGCGCGTGTTGTTAGTCAGCACCGATATCCGCCGACCGGCGGCAATCCTGCAATTGCAGCGCCTCGCCGAGCAGGTCGACGCGGGATTTTTCCCCACCGACGCCAGCCAGCGCCCCGCCGACATCGCGCGTGAGGCGCTGGACGCGGCGCGCAAAGGTGTCTACGACGTGCTGATCGTCGACACCGCGGGCCGGCTGCACGTCGATGCCGAGCTCATGGAAGAGGTGAAGCAGATCGAACGCGCGGTGGAAACCCACGAGCGGCTGTTCGTCATCGATGCCATGGCCGGCCAGGACGCGGTGAACGCCGCGCGTGCGTTCGGTGCGGCGCTCGATCTGACGGGCGTCATCCTCACCAAGGCCGACGGCGACGCACGCGGCGGTGCGGCCCTGTCGGTACGCGAGATCACGGGCAAGCCCATCGTGCTGGTGGGCGTTGGCGAGAAACTCGACGCCCTGGAGCCCTTCGATGCCGAGCGCATGGCCGGGCGCATTCTCGGCATGGGCGACGTCGTGGCGCTGGTCGAGCAGGTGCAGAAACAGGTCGACGTCGACGAGGCCCAGAAACTCGCCAGGAAGGTGGCCAAGGGCAAGGGATTCGACCTCGTGGACCTCAGGAGCCAGCTCGAGCAGCTGCAGAAGATGGGAGGGGTGGCGTCGCTGATGGACAAGCTGCCCCAGGCGGCCATGAAAGGCGGCGCCGTGGCCCCGGACCAGGGCGACAAGGACGTGCGCCGGCAGATTGCCATCATCAACTCCATGACCCGGAAGGAGCGCCGCAGTCCGGCCATCCTGGACGGTTCCCGCCGCCGGCGCATCGCCGCCGGGGCCGGCGTCCAGGTCCAGGACGTCAACCGGCTCATGAAGCAGTTCATGGAAATGCAGAAAATGATGAAAAGCTTCTCGGGCGGGAAGCTGAAACGCATGATGCAGGCCTTCAAGGGCGGCATGCCCCCCGGATTCCCGCGGTAGGGGCCTTGTGCCGGGTGAACAAAGTGGGGATTGCCGGTAAGTCCTTGCCCTGACTGCTAATCCCCACTTTGTTCACCCGGCACCAACTGGCGCTTCCTCCAAGCAACTGATTTGCGTAGAATCCGCGCTCTTTTTTGGCCGGCCGGGACGGGATTTCCGCCCCGGGGCCGCAGGTAATTGAAGGTTTAAAGACATGGTGACAATTCGTCTGACGCGCCGCGGCGCCACGAACACTCCGTTCTATCACGTGGTCGTGACCGATAGCCGCAAGCGCCAGGGTGGCAAGAGCCTCGAGCAGGTCGGTTTCTTCAACCCGAAAGCGGTGAAGAACGAGACCAAGCTCAAGCTCGACCTCGCGCGCATCGATTACTGGGTGTCCAAGGGCGCCCAGCAGTCCGATCGCGTGAAGAACCTGGTGTCGACGTTCCGAAAAGCGAACGCCTGATCTCCCCGCCGGCGCGCGGTGGCACGATGAGTGAGCCACGCCGTGTCGAGGTAGGTAGATTGGGAGCGGCGCACGGAGTGCGCGGCTGGTTGCGTGTGCAGTCGTTCACCGACCCGCCGCAACGACTGTTCGAGTGGAAGTTGTGGCGCCTGCAACCCGAACATGGGGCTGCCCGCGAGGTGAAGTTGCTGGAAGCGCGCCCCCAGGGCAATGGGTGGATCGCGCGGCTCGAAGGCATCGAGGAACGCGATGCCGCGAGCAGATTGACGGGGCAGGTGATTCTCGTGGAACGGGAAGCGCTGCCGCCGGCCGAGGGACGCGAGCACTATCGCGAGGACCTGGTCGGTTTCGAAGCGAAGAATCTGGAAGGTGCGTTGCTGGGTGTGGTCGATCATTTCATCGACACACCGGGGAACGCGGTGATGGTGATCCGTGGCGCGCGCGAGTACCTGGTACCCGTGACGGCGCAGCACCTGCGGAAGGTGAACAAGGAGAGCCGCAGTTTGATCGTGGATTGGCCCGAGGATTTCTGACACGACTCATGCACATCGAGGTCGTGACATTGTTCCCCGAGTTGGTCCGCGACGCGGTGAAGTTCGGCGTGCTGGGCCGTGCGATCGAGCGCGGCATCGTGCGACTGGGTTGCGAAGACCCGCGCGCGCACACGCGCGACGTGCACCGCACGGTGGACGATCGGCCGTACGGTGGCGGGCCGGGCATGGTGCTCAAGCCCGAGCCGATGACGGCGGCGATCGACGCCGCGGTGGGACGGCTGCCGGCCGGAACGCCGCGGGTTTATCTCTCGGCGCAGGGCGTGCCATTCACGCAGGCGCTGGCGAAGGAATTTTCGACGCTGCCGGGCCTGCTGCTGGTGGCGGGGCGATACGAGGGACTCGACGAGCGGGTCATCGAATCGCGGATGGACAGAGAAGTGTCGATCGGCGACTACGTGCTGTCGGGCGGTGAATTCGCGGCGCTCGTGGTGCTCGACGCGGTGGCGAGACTGCTGCCCGGTGTGCTCGGCGACGAGCGCTCGAATGTCGAGGAGTCGTTTGATTCAGGTTTGCTCGACTGGCCGCATTACACGCGGCCGGTGGATTTCGAAGGCCGGAAGGTGCCCGACGTACTGCAGGGCGGGCACCACGCTGACATCCAGCGCTGGCGGTTGAAGCAGGCGGTCGCGCGCACCTGGTTGCGCCGGCCGGATTTGATTGCGAAGGGCGGGTTGCCGGCCGATGCGGCCAAGCTGCTCGATGAATTTCTCGCTGAACGCGAAGGTGAAGGACATGGCTAACATCATTCAGGAAATCGAAAAGGCGCGCATGTCGCGCAAGGTGCCCGAGTTCAATCCGGGCGACACCGTGATCGTGCAGGTCAAGGTGAAGGAAGGCGACCGCGAACGCGCGCAGGCCTACGAAGGCGTGGTCATCGCCAAGAGCAATCGCGGCCTCAACTCCTCGTTCACGGTGCGCAAGATTTCGCACGGCGAGGGCGTGGAGCGCGTGTTCCAGACCTACAGCCCGGCGATCAGCGAAATCGAGATCAAGCGCCGCGGCAGCGTGCGCCGCGCCAAGCTGTACTACCTGCGTGACCTGTCGGGCAAGGCTGCCCGCATCGAAGAGAAGGTCTAAGCGGCACTTGGACGTCTGGCAACGATGATCGGCAGGATCCTGGCGGGTGTGTGGCGCGGCCTCGATGGCGTGCGCAAGTTTCTGCACCTGCTGCTGCTGCTGGTCATCTTTGGTTTCGTCGTGGGAGCGCTGCGCACCACGATACCGCGCATCGAAGACAGCTCTGCGCTGGTGATCGCGCCGCGCGGTGAAATCGTCGAGCAGCTGACGGGCGATCCCATCGACCAGGCCCTGGCGCGCGCCCAGGGCACGCGCCAGGCCGAAACCCTGCTCTGGGATCTGGTCGATGCGCTCGACGCGGCCAAGAAGGACGCCCGCATCAAGGCGGTGGTGCTGGACCTCGACAGCCTGGCGGCCGGCGGCCAGCCGACGCTGGCCGAATTCGCGGCCGCCATCAGGGACTTCCGCAGTTCCGGCAAGAAGGTCATCGCGCACTCCACCTACTACGGGCAGGAGCAGTATTACGTTGCCGCGTTTGCCGACGAGATCTATCTCGACCCGCTCGGGTTCGTGGCCATCGACGGCTTCGAACGGTATCGCACGTATTACAAGGAGCTGTTCGACAAGCTCGGCGTGGAAGTGAACCTGTTCCGGGTCGGCGCCTACAAGAGTGCCGCCGAGGTTTACGTCCGCAACGACATGTCGGCCGAAGATCGCGAAGAGAGCCTCGCCTACCTGAATGCGCTGTGGGCGAGCTACCGCACGGCGGTGGCTGAAGCCCGCGGGCTGAAGCCCGAGGACATCACCGCCTACGTGGCGAACTCGGTACCCGCGCTGCTTGCCGCCAAGGGCGATGCGGCCAAGGTGGCGCTCGACGCGAAGCTCGTTACCGGCCTGAAATCTTCGCTCGAGGTCGAGCGCCGCATGGTCGACCTCGTCGGCGTCGATACGCCCGAGAAGAGCAAGAGCAAGATCGAAGCCGAAAAGAGCGACGCCGGTGAGTCGTTCAACTCCACCTCGCTCGAGGATTACCTGCGCATCGTGCACGCGGAGAAAGAGGCCCGTGGCGCCGGCAAGCCGAAGATCGGCGTCGTCATCGTGTCGGGCGAGATCCTCGATGGTTCCCAGCCTCCCGGCTCGGTCGGCGGCGACAGCACTTCGGAGCTGATCCGCGAGGCGCGCCGCAACGACGACGTGAAGGCCATCGTGCTCAGGGTGGATAGCCCCGGCGGCAGCGTGCTGGCGTCGGAGGAAATCTACCGCGAGGTGCGTGCGGCACAGCGCAATGGCAAGCCCGTCATCGTGTCCATGGGCGACCTGGCGGCATCCGGTGGGTATTACATCTCCGCTTCCGCCGACGAGATCTGGGCGCATCCCGCGACCATTACCGGCTCCATCGGCATCTTTGGCGCCATCCCGACATTTCAGAACACGCTCGCCAAGATCGGCGTCAATGTCGATGGTGTCGGGACCACGAACCTTTCCGGCCAGCTGCGCGTCGATCGCGCGCTGGGCGATGACGCCAAGCAGATGCTGCAGTCGGCCATCGAACACGGCTACGAGACTTTCCTGGCGCGCGTGGCAGACGGGCGCAAGAAGTCCCGCGACCAGGTCCACAGCATCGCGCAGGGCCGCGTGTGGATCGGCACCGATGCCAAGGGCAACGGACTCGTCGATCACCTCGGACTGTTCGGCGAAGCTGTGAAGGCGGCCGCCCGGCTCGGCAAGATCAAGGGCGAATACGAGGTCGAGCGCATCGAGCCGCACCTGTCGTGGGCGGAGTCGCTGGCGTTGCAGTTCAAGGTCTGGTTCGCCAAAAACGTCGCCGGTGAAGTGGTGGCACGGGTGCCGGCGATCCAGGTGCCGCAGCAGTTCGCGCCGCTGCAACGTGAGCTGGCGCGCTGGACGCGGATGAATGCCCGCGACAATCGCTACGCCTACTGCTTCTGCGACGTCCGCTGAAGTAGCTAGTTCAGCGTCGACCAGTCGAGGATCACCTTGCCTGACTGACCCGAGCCCATGGTCTCGAAGCCGCGCTGGAATTCCTGGATGGGGAAGTGGTGCGTGATGACGGGCGTGATGTCGAGTCCGGCCTGCAGCATCGCGGCCATCTTGTACCAGGTCTCGAACATCTCGCGTCCGTAGATGCCGCGCATGTTGAGTCCCTTGAAGATCACCTGGTTCCAGTCGATGGCCGTGTCACCGGGCGGTATGCCCAGCAACGCCACGCTGCCGCCGTGGTGCATGGTCCGCAGCATGTCGCGGAACGCCGATGGATTGCCGGACATCTCCAGGCCCACGTCGAATCCTTCCTGCATGCCGAGTTCCTTCATCACATCGTCGACCTTCTCGCGCGTGACATTCACGGCGCGCGTCGCACCCATCTTCTTCGCGAGTCCGAGCCGGTAGTCGTTCACGTCGGTGATGACCACGTGTCGCGCGCCGATGCGCCTGGAAATGGCCACTGCCATGATGCCAATGGGGCCGGCGCCGGTGATGAGGACGTCTTCACCCACCATGTTGAAGGCGAGAGCGGTGTGCGTTGCATTGCCGAACGGATCGAGGATGCTGGCGATGTCGTCGGTGACGGCGTCCGGCAGCTTGAAAGCGTTGCTGGCGGGAATCGACAGGTACTCGGCGAAGCAGCCCTGGCGGTCGACGCCCACACCGACCGTGTGGATGCAAAGATGGCGGCGGCCTGCGCGGCAATTGCGGCAGAAGCCGCAGGTGATGTGACCTTCGCCCGAGACCCGGTCGCCCACGGCGAACCCGCGAACTTCGCTGCCCATGTCGACGATGCGGCCAAAGTATTCGTGCCCGACGGCCATGGGTACCGGGATGGTCTTCTGTGCCCACGCGTCCCAGTGGTAGATGTGCATGTCGGTGCCGCAGATCGCGGTCTTGCCGATCTTGATGAGTACGTCGTTGGGGCCGACCCTCGGCACTTCGATGTCCTTCATCCAGATGCCAGGTTTCGCTTCGCTCTTTACCAATGCCTTCATTTGATCAACTCCAGTTCACGCCCCACCTTGACGAAGGCCGCGAGCGCGCGATCGAGCTGCGCATCGTCGAGTCCCGCAGACATCTGCGTGCGGATGCGCGCTTCCCCCTTCGGCACGACGGGGAACGAAAAGCCGATGACGTATACCCCTTCACCGAGCAGCCGGTCGGCAAAGCGGGCCGCCACCGCGGCATCACCGATCATCACCGGGATGATGGGATGTTCGCCGGGAAGTAGTCTGAAGCCGGCGGCCTGCATGCCGGAGCGGAAAGTCGTGGCATGACGTCGTAATTGTTCGCGCATTTCCGGGTTGTGGACTACGAGGTCGAGGGCGCGCAGGGTCACGGCCGCGACCACCGGGGGGATGCTGTTCGAGAAAAGGTAGGGGCGGGAGCGCTGGCGCAGCCAGGAAATCGCGCTGGCCCTGCCGCTGGTGTAGCCGCCACTGCCGCCGCCCAGCGCTTTGCCGAAAGTGCCGGTGAGAAAGTCGATGCGGCCGGCGACGCCGCAGTGTTCGGGAGTGCCGCGTCCACCGACGCCCATGAAACCCGTCGCGTGTGAGTCGTCGACCATGACCAGCGCGCCGTACTTGTCGGCGAGCTCGCAGATTTCCTTCAGTGGCGCGATGCTGCCATCCATCGAGAACACACCGTCGCTGGCGATGAGCCGCGTGCGGCAGTCCTGGGTGTCCCGCAGATGCTGCTCGAGCTCGGCCAGGTTGCGATTGGCGTAACGCAGCCGCCGCGCCTTGCACAGCCGGATGCCGTCGATGATGCTGGCGTGATTGAGCGAGTCGGAGATGACCGCATCCTGTTCGCCGAGCACGGTTTCGAACAGGCCGCCGTTGGCGTCCCAGCACGAGGAATACAGGATGGTGTCTTCGGTGCCGAGGAAACGCGACAGCGCCGCTTCGAGTTGCTTGTGCACGGTCTGCGTACCGCAGATGAAACGCACCGAGGCCATGCCATAGCCGAAGCGGTCGATGGCGCGGTGCGCGGCCTCGCGAATCGCCGGATGGCTGGCAAGTCCCAGGTAATTGTTAGCGCACAGGTTGATGACGTCCGCGTCATTGGCGCGGATCTGCGCGGCCTGGGGGCTGGAGATCACCCGTTCGGACTTGAACAGTCCCTGCTGGCGCAGTTCGTCGAGTTGCGCATCGAAACGATGGTAGAAGGCGTCGTCCACGCGTCACCGGGGGTAAAGACCGAGTATGGGAAATAGCGCGCAATTATACTGGCCCCCGTCATGGCAAATGCACACCAAAGCGAAGTGATCGAGGGCGCAGAAGGCGGGGGTGAGCGCCTGCGAATCGACCGCTGGTTGTGGTGCACGCGCCTGTTCAAGTCGCGCACGCTGGCGGCGGAGGCGGTGAACGGCGGCAAGGTCCATCTCAACGGGCGGCGCGTCAAGCCTGCGCACGCCGTCGGTATCGGCGACACGCTGTCCATCACGCGAGCCGGCTACGAGTTCGAGTGCGAAGTCCGGAAGCTGCCGGACCGCCGGGTTTCGGCGCCACTCGCCCAGGCCTGTTACGCGGAGACCGACAGCGCGCGTGCGGCGCGCGAGAAGTACTCCGAGCAGAGCCGGCTCGCCGCGGCGTTCGCGCCGCGCAGCCTCGAGCGTCCCGATAAACATGCCCGCCGCGAATTGCGCCGGCTGCGCGGTCGCGATTGAGGCCGTCGTGCGTACCACCGACCTGCGCGCCAACCGGCTGTTTATTTTCCTTGCCGGATTCTTCCTGACCAACGCGCTGATCGGCGAATTCGTCGGCGTCAAGATCTTCGCGCTCGAGGCCACGCTCGGCGCCGAGCCGTTCAACTGGTCGCTGTTCGGCATCGAGGGCACGCTCAATTTCACCGCCGGTGTGCTGGTGTGGCCGTTCGTGTTCATCATGACCGACGTCATCAATGAATACTTCGGGGTGCGCGGCGTGCGCCTGATCTCGTGGGTCGCGGTCGGGTTGATCGCCTACGCATTCCTCGCCGCCTATGCCGCGATTTCACTGTCGCCCGCGACCTTCTGGGTGGACATCAACAAGGACATGGGTGTTCCCGACATCCAGAAGGCCTACGCCATCCTGTTCGGCCAGGGCCTGTGGACGATTTGCGGTTCGATCGTGGCCTTCCTCATCGGCCAGCTGGTCGACGTGGTCATCTTCCACCGCATCCTCAGGATCACCGGTGACCGCTTCGTGTGGCTGCGGGCCACGGCGTCGACGGCGGTGTCACAACTGTTCGACAGCTTCATCGTGCTGTACATCGCCTT
>Ga0111539_10011626_pt1 | contig 11045 bp, 6 predicted proteins | sample RhiMethybrSRZTD1_FD_79667 | JGI IMG/M metagenome (GOLD analysis project Ga0111539, IMG submission 79667) | Populus rhizosphere microbial communities from Tennessee, USA - Rhizosphere MetaG P. TD hybrid SRZTD1 (version 2) (version 2) | ecosystem: Host-associated > Plants > Roots > Rhizosphere >... | reverse complement strand
GGCGTTGAAGCACGGCCTGTTGATATTAATTATTCTGATTGGGATCACAAACTGGAGGAATCCCAATGGCTATCGGGATCAGGCAAGTATTGTGTCCTCAGGTTGGGATTTAGACAGGTGAAAGGCATAAGGGAGGAAGACATGAAGGTATTGATTGGAGAAAGAAAAAAAATGTTTAGCAGCATTCATGACCTGCGGGATATTGGCCTGTCGGAAGCAGCGCTGGAAAAATTAGCAGATGCAGATGCATTCAGATCCATTGGCCTGGACCGACGTCAGGCATTGTGGGAGGTTTCTACAAAAGATCGTCCGTCGGCAATTTTTTCCAGTAAGCAATCCAGTGATACTGAGGAGGAAAAAGTGACGCTTCCGGAAATGTTTCTATCAGAGCACGTGGCGCACGATTATGCAGCTACATCCTTATCCTTAAAAGCGCATCCTGTGAGTTTTATCCGGGAACAGCTTGATCTGCTTCATATTCTTTCTGCATCAGCCTTGGAGAAAGCAAAAGACGGTGATATAGTAAAAGTCGCAGGACTTATCCTGGTTAGACAAAGACCGGGAACAGCAAGCGGGATTTGTTTTATTACCATCGAAGATGAAACCGGATGTGCTAACCTGGTAGTTTTTCAAAATCTATTTGATCAATATCGAAAGGAGATCTTACAATCAAAACTTCTGATGGTTGAAGGGAAACTTCAGCGTGAAGGAGAGGTAATTCACGTTATTGTGAAGCGTTGTTTTAATTTATCGAAATTGTTGCGGCAGCTGGTTGACGGTAAAAAAGATAATCTGCCTTTGACTCCATTATCCCGGGCAGATGAAAGAAGTGCTCTAATACCTGGAAAAAAAGAAAGAATACAACAACATGAAATGCTCCAGGAAAAAATTTTTCCTGAAGCACGGAATTTTAGATAGAAGTGTTGAACGAGGTTATTCCAGTTTCGTAAAATGGATATTATCACGTGTTGTTCGTACGTTTACCATGTTGTTTGTCTAAATTTTCCCTGTTAATGAGTGTTTAATTCTGATCTTTAGGTAAATGAAGATTTCATCCAATATCAAGAAAAAGAATTCAATTAATCTATACAAGGTGGGTCTCCACGTACTTTTTTGGACGTGTAGTCTCATTTATGAGGCCTTTATCTGGGGAATGGTGGATGGAGAATATTTAGAAAGGCTGGCATTTTCTTCCATTGAACTTCCTATCAAGATAATAGCGGCATATTTTACCCTTTATTATATCATTGATAAATTGCTTTTGCCGCGAAAGTATACCCTTTTTATTCTTGTCCTGGGATTATCAATGGTGGTTTTTGGAATAGTGCTGCGTACGCTTTCTTACTACACTGTCTATCCTGCTTTTTACCCTGAAGGACTTCGATTGCCAGTGTTTTATTTTCCGAAAATCCTTATTGCCATATTTTCAATCTATTCTATTGTAGCTATTTTGGCATCGTATCATCTTGGGAAACATTGGTACAATTATCAGCTGGCCGCACAACAGTTAGAAAAGGAAAAGCTGGAGTCGGAACTCAAACTTCTCAAATCACAGATCAATCCTCACTTCCTTTTCAATACGTTGAATAACCTGTATGCATTGGCAATCAATCAATCCAAACGCACGCCTGAAACGGTTCACAAGTTGTCTGAATTGATGAGCTATATGTTGTATGATAGTAATCAGCCAGAGGTGCCGTTAAAAAAAGAGCTGTATTACATTGAAAACTATATCGCATTGGAAAAGCTCAGGTATGAATCCCGGCTTGATATTAGTCTAAATGTTTATACAGAGCTGAATGGTATCATGATCGCTCCGCTTATGATTTTGCCATTTGTTGAGAATTGTTTCAAACATGGTGTGAGCAAACAAATAGACCATTCCTGGATACGAATAGACATCTCGTCAAATGATAATATCCTTACGATCAAAGTTGAGAATAGTAAAATTCCTGAAGTGCCTAATGCAATGAAAGCGGTATCGGGCATTGGCTTGCAAAATGTTAGAAAGAGATTGTCCCTAATTTATCCCGACAGGCATCAGCTTGATATTCATGATGAGGAGGAATCATACCTTGTGGTGCTAAAACTCGATATTCCCAACCCGATAGAAAACAATCAGAAATTGCACACCTTGAAACATTATACAGCATGAGATGTATGATTATTGATGACGAGCCGTTGGCTCGGGATCTGATTGAATCTTACGTTGGGCGAATGGAGAACCTAACGCTGATAAAAAGCTGTAATAACGCCCTCGAAGCTTTTCCGATACTACAACAAAAACAGATCGAGTTGATTTTCCTGGACATTCATATGCCGCAGTTGACAGGAATTGATTTGATAAAATCTTTAAAAGACAGGCCGAAAATAATTTTAACCACCGCCTACAGAGAGTATGCAGCTGAAGCTTTTGATCTTGACGTGATCGATTATTTGATTAAGCCGATAACGTTTGACAGATTTCTGCGCGCAGTAGGAAAGATTTACCAATCTGGGGTAACCGTTTCAGATGAAAATCCACTGATGAAATCCTTTGATGATGCTTACATTTTCCTCCGTGAGGACAGGGAGATGGTAAAAGTTTTTCTGAGGGATATCCTGTACATCGAAAGTCTTCGTGACTATGTAAGAGTCAAGACCTCGACCAAACAAATCATCACCTACCAGAAAATCAGTGTTCTTGAACAAAAACTCCCTGAAAAAGAATTTGTAAGAATACATCGGTCATTTATTGTTGCTATAGGTAAGGTGTCATCTTTTACAGCCAACACAGTAAAGACAGGAGAGATTGAAATACCCTTGGGAAGAAACTATAAGCAGCAAGCACTCAAGGTCCTCAATAAAAATAATGCGCTGACGTAATCTATAGCCAGTAAACAAGTTTTGCTGTAAATGCCTGATTTCTTCTTGACCAGGGTTCGGTTTGATGATTATTGGTATAAATAATGAACAGATCGGAGAGCGGTCGGAATCTCCATTGAAGCCGGGCATAGGCGCCAAGATTCCTGTTTTGACTATTGTACTGAACGATGGTATTCACAAACAACGATCTGGAAAATGAGATCTCTGCTTTGGGACCAATGGCAAAAATAGCATTGCGTGAATAAGGATGTGGAAGATCGATTCCATTGCCATCAATGTTCAAACCGATACTTCCCCAAGGTTGAAGTTTTTGATTGAAGTTTATGCTGAATTGTGCAAAGGTGCCATTAAAGTACTGGCCTGCTTTGAACCAAAGCGAACCAAATCTGCTTTGCCTGTAATCGGTTCTATAATAGATGCTTCCAGCCGAATAGTTGTATGCGGACCCGGCGGGAAGCATGGGACCGTCGTCTTTTGCTGGATTAAATTCAGAAGTTAGCCTCGTGTATTCATGCCATCCGAGTAAGTACATATAAGAAGTATTCTTCAGCATGATGTACAACCCATACCGCAGCTGAAGATCAGTTTTTCTGTCAGCAGAATCCAGGTAAATATCAAAATGACCGATCGGCGCGATGAAGTTAAATTTACTTTGAGGGTTTTTGGGATATAGTTTTATATCCATTTCCGTGTAGAAGTTTCTGAAATTTCTTCTCGGGACAAAACCCATATCGGGATTAAAGGATTTACTAACGCTGGTGTATCCTATGTATGAAGCGGATCGAACCGTATTTCGCGAAAGCAAAAGGCCGTGAGCGTTTTCAGGTTTATCGATGTCATTCACCCAGGAAAAATTCGTAAATACTTTCCCGGTCCAGGTGTTATCTCGTGACGCGAGGTTATACTCCACGCCTAATAGTCGGTTGTAGCTTTGCTTGTCAAATGCAAATTCCGATATCGAATCTGGTTTCATACCTTGTCTGTTCTCCAGGATTAATCCAATATTCGATCGTGAAAAAACTTTCTGTTGAAGTGCAAAAACAGAGTAATTCTGGCCTGGCAGGTGCGTAGAAGAATTGTTTTCGTTCTCGGCATCGAGGGAGGCAGTTTGAACGCTCATTAAACCAACACGAAGATTTTTGTTCAGTTTTCCACTGAGGCGAACTCCTCCAAGAAGTTGGGATCGCTCGTACAGCCCAAGGTCGGCGTTGTACTGTAATCCAATTCTTCGCGAATAAAATGGCCGTATCGGAGACGTGCCTGTCATTGTTATCCCAAACTCGGCGAAAAGGTCGCTGTTCTCGATAAAGAAAAATCTCTTTTCAGGGAACACCAGTTCGAAACGGGTTATGTTAAGTTGGACTTGATCGACTTCAGCTTGTGAAAAATCAGGATTAATGGTGACATCCAGGTTGAGCGCTGAGGTGATGGAAATTTTTGCGTCGAGTGAGAGTCTTCCGTTGGTGGATATGTTTTCTTTAGCTGTTTGGCCAGCGGAATAAGTGAGGGAAGGAATGATAGAATAATATTTCTTCAGTCGTTCAAGTTTTTGAGAAAAGGCGATGCTGCCATGGTAAGCAAGGCTGGTGAGCGCAAAATTACGGGGAACATGTGCCCAGGATGACCGCTCATTGGAAGCGATATCATTTCGAATAAAGTTCACATTCCAGTGCGTGAGGTCTTCATTATAGCGAAGGTATTTAAATGGAATGGCCATCTCCACACTCCAACCGGCGGAATCGTAGGTGACTGCGCTAAACCATTTTGCATCCCATGTCCCATCCGTTGCTGACCCGCTGAAAATTTGTTCTTCGCGTTGCACGCCGTAAGCACTTACATAGAATCCATAACCGTTGGTTTGATCTAAATAGGTATCGAGCACAACACCAAAGGCGTCATTTTCAACAAATGGATAATCGCGGCGCAAAGAGGAGGCGACATAACGATGATCCGTGGTTGCATTTTTGCATTGCGCCGCGATGTAGATAAATTCACTATCGAATAAAAGTCTGACGAAAGTCTGCCCTTTGGCAAGGGCAGTGTCTGCAGGAAAGTTTGTCCAAAAGCCACTGACAGCATTTGCATTGATCCAGTCCGATTCACTTAGAACACCGTCAATTTTAATATCATCAAGTGGTTTTGAAGTGTTGATTTCGGGAATGATGGGAGTTTGTGCAAATACAAAGTTGAAGCATCCGAAAATGAAAAGTGTTGTGATAGATTTCATGCGGCCAAATGGAGGTACTTCTCAAAGAAGTGCAGTTTTATTTTTCTGCGCTGGACTATTAGACTAAGGGCGTGTGAATCTTATACTCATTGAAATGGCCTGACAGAGATTCTTAATATGGACAGCAGGTTGCTCGTGGGGTTTAGCGGTATTTCATCTTAGATGAAATGATCTATTTTTGAATAGGCGTCAGATGAAAGTAAACAGGATTAGGGTTTGGAATGAACGTCATTGCCATTAAATTGGATATATTGAAAGTTGAATAGTGCCTTTAAAATTTAGACAGAAAAATCAAGACCTTTTGATATCAATCGGAACAACTGAAATTAAGCTATGAGTAAGAGAATAGTTAATGTCGTAATACTTTTGTGGGTGGTCTGTCTTGCATCGTTGGGAAGTAGTATGTGTTATGCACAGTCATCCTCCGAATTTAAAAAGTATACTTTAACAAATGAGTTCCTGTCCGAAGGAGTAACCACGGGTGATGTCAACAAGGATGGTAAGATCGATGTACTCGCCGGAGCCTTTTGGTTTGAAGCACCAGATTGGAAGCAGCATGAAATTGTTGAAGGAAAACCCTTTAACCCTGCAAAAGAGTACAGTACTTCGTTTCTCAATTTTAGTATGGATGTAAACCTGGATGAATGGATTGATCTGATTGTCGTTGGCTATCCGGGCACGCCTGGAATATGGTATGAGAATCCTAAAAACGCTGAAGGATATTGGAAGAAACACATCATCGCGGAAACGGTGGGAATAGGCAACGAATCTCCCAATTTTGTGGATGTGGATGGTGATGGGAGGAAAGATATTTTATGCGCCGATTCCAATGCAAAACAAATGGTATGGTTGCGGGCTCCGACAAAGAAAGGTTCAACAACCTGGGAGCGGATTCCCATTAGTGAAACCAACGTTCCCGGTACAGATAAATTTTCACACGGACTTGGTTTAGGAGACATTAATAAGGATGGGCGTAAAGATATCGTGATAAAGGCTGGTTGGTGGGAAGCGCCGTCTGATCGTACGCAGCCGAACTGGACTTTTCATGCCGCCGATTTAGGAGAAGATTGTTCTCACATGCATGTGTTCGATCTAAACGGTGATGGACTGAACGATGTTATGAGGTCCTCAGCGCATAGATACGGCATTTGGTGGGATGAACAATTTAAAGATGCCAGCGGAAATATCGCCTGGCGAAATCACGAAATCAGCAAATCAATTTCCCAAACGCATTCGTCAGTACTGATTGATATCAACGGTGACCGGCATCCTGACTTTATTACTGGAAAACGTTTCTTTGCCCATAACGATACCAACACGGACCCGGGGACTTATGATCCCCCTGTATTGGTGTGGTTTGAATTTAAGCCAGGCAAGAATCCGTCATGGAATCTACACGAGATCGATAATAATTCAGGCGCCGGACTTAATTTTATTGTTGAGGATATCACAAAAGACGGATTACTGGATATAGTGATTTCAAATAAGAAAGGGGTTTATGTATTTGAAAATAAAATGAAAAAAAAGGGTCGTTAGCAAACTGAGTTTTTAATATCTGGATTACCAAGAATAGATAAGTCAATGATTATGCATGTACATAAGTTCTCAGCTTTAATATTTTTTGTAAGCGTATGCTTTTTTATCGGATGTAAAGACAAAACAGAACCCGTTGCGACGGACGATAGCAGGTTCAGTGGCAAAAAATTTAATGAGCACATCAGATCAACGGAAGCCCGCACACCCGATGAAGAGCGTTCGGGATTCAAGCTACCCTCGGGCTTTGAAATAGAATTGTATGCATCAGAACCTGATATTGGCAAACCGATCAATATTACTTTTGATGCAAAGGGCAGAATGTGGGTCACACAATCTTTCGAATATCCTTTTGCCGCTTCACCGGGGAAGGGATCAGACCGTATCACCATTCTCGAAGATACTGATAGTGATGGAAAGGCTGACAGGTTCACTCATTTTAGCGATACGTTAAATATACCGATCGGCATATTACCCCTTAATGATGGTGCTGTGGCCTACAGTATTCCCAACGTCTATCGTTTTACCGACAGCAACAATGATGGGAAGGCTGACTCAAAAAAAATCTTGCTAGGTCCTTTCGAGCATCGCGATACGCACGGTATGGTAAATAATTTTATGCGGGGATTCGATGGATGGATTCACGCTTGTCATGGTTTCACCAACCGTTCAACGGTTGCAGGGACGGATGGCGACTCGATCAAAATGATCTCCGGAAATACCTTCCGTTTCCGCCCTGATGGAAGCCACGTGGAGCACTTTACCCACGGAAGAATCAATCCTTTTGGTTTGGCCTATGACGAACGCGGATATTTATACTCGACCGATTGTCATACCTCACCTTTATACCAATTAATCCGAGGAGCTGACTACACACAATGGGGGAAGGAGGAGGCCATGGGATTTGCTCCGGATATGAAACCATTGGAAAGGGAAGCAACAGCCCTCGCCGGCATTGCTTATTATGCCGACGTTAAATACCCTGAGGAATACCAAAGTAATTTTTACATCGGCGATGCCGTGGCTTCACGTGTCTACAGGAATTCTTTTACATTCAAAGGTTCTTCACCAGTGGGTAAACTCGAAGAAGAGTTTGTGTTGAGTGAGGATCCGTGGTTTCGTCCGGTAGACGTAAAGTTAGGACCTGATGGCGCATTATACATTGCTGATTTTTATAACAGCATCATCGGACATTATGAAGTTCCCCTTAACCATCCCAAGCGTGATAAGATACGTGGCAGGATATGGCGCATCACTTACAAGGGAGACCGTAACGAAGTTAAGGATCTCATAACGGCTTCGCTGACGGAATTGTTATCGGCGTTGGATCATGATAACCTGGTTGTCAGGCTGGCCGCGGCAAATCAGCTTGACGACAGAATTGGCAAAGCTGCAATAGATCCTCTAACCAATCTCATCGCTAAGCAAGAAGTGAGCACCAGAGCCTACATTCATGGCCTTTGGGTTTTACATCGCCTTAATGCTCTGAGCCATGAGCTGATTTTGAAATCTGCGGAACATAATGATCCTGTAATAAGGTTACACACCATGCGTATCCTGGCGGAGAAAGAGTTGGACGATTCTTTTTTTGGATTGGTTTCGAAATCGTTGGAAGACAAAGATCCTCATGTGAAAAGAGCGGCGACCGAATTGCTGGTAAAATTTCACACCATGCCTTCATTGAACCTTACGCTCTCCCAACGGCGTAGTGTTCCGGACTTCGATACACATCAACTTTATACCGCACGTCTTGTGTTGAGAAACCTTCTAAGAAATGACAACCTGATGAAAGAAGTTGTTGCGCGCGAATGGAATCAGCAAGACGGCGAATTTATTGTTGATGTGATGTTGGGTGTTCCGTCCAAGGATGCAGCAATTTTCCTTTCGCGTTACATCAGCAAGACCGCGGAGAAAGGTGATAGGTTGTCCCGGTTATACGAACACCTTGCCCGATATATACCGGCTGAACAATTGGAGGAGATAATTACTTCTGCAAGATCGGCGACCACCAATAATGTGGATGCTGAATTTATTGCGTTGAAAGGCATTCAGGAGGGAATCGCAAGGCGGGGAGGTAAAGAGAGTTCACAACTTCAGGGGTGGAGCAATGGGGTAGCGACGTCCTTACTAGCGAAATACCCGCCTGAGTCCAATTCAAAATCGCCTGACGAAATAGCCAAACAAAAGTTTGCTACTGACCTGGTGGGGAAGAACAAAATCAAGGCGCTGGAGCCGAAATTATTAGCTTTTTTAAAGGCAGGTTCCTCTGCTGATCCTGAAGTTAAAGTTGCAGCGCTGAGATCGCTGCTGACGCTGGATACTGATAAATATGCTTTATTGGCGGGAAAAATTTTAAAGGATACGGTTCGTCCTCAATTCAAAAAGCGGATAGCCTCGCTGTTGGGCGACTTTTCGAGCCCAGCGGTAAACAAAGTTTTGGGCGATGTCACTAATGCGCCACCGGATCTGCAGTCAGAGGTTTTTATGTCATTGGCGGCTTCTCCGGAAGGTAAAAGTATTATTTTCAGAAAAGTTAGGAAAGGCGAAATATTGCCGCGAACCCTCCTTGAACCAAAAGTGGAGGAACGCTTAATAATGAATATGTCCAAGGCGCATAAAAAAGAATTTGATGCAATCACAGCCAATCTCGAACCCATCAGCAAGGAAAGGCAAACGCTGATCGATACCCGCCTGATAGTATATAACGGTATCACTGAACCACTGTCGGTAGATTCCGGAAAAATGATATTTAATAAGAATTGCTCCCCATGCCATACGATACAAAATAATGGAGGAACGATTGGTCCCCAGCTTGATGGAGTGGGTAAATGGGGATCGAGAGCATTAGCAGAAAAAATTCTCGACCCAAATCGCAATGTGTCTGAGTCGTTTAGAAACTACACCATTACATTAAAGGATGGGAAAGTCATGAGTGGTTTATTCCGTCGTGAAGAAGGGGAGGTGATCGTATTTGCCGACATCAGCGGAAAAGAGTTTTCAGTTCCTAAAAATAATATTGCCGAACAGAAAATTTCAAAATATACGTTAATGCCCGATCACTTCGGAAATGTGCTCTCACAGGAAGAGTTTAACACATTGCTTAAATATTTGTTGAGTGTGCAAAGTTAATATCGTCTTGCTTCGGACATAGCTGTAGATATGGGTAATGGGACCGTAGGATGATATTATAGAAATTAAAATCCAGCAACAGAAATTCACGATCAGTGCAATGGTTTTTTGGGCGCCAGAAAGTTTCAAATCAGACATCTCAATGTTGATTATCTAGTTCATTGACTATCGTTTTAGATAATGATGATGTGGAGTTTTCGGTGCTATTGTGCCTCAGCACAAATTCAGCCCGCCTGTTTTTTTGATGATCATCTTCGGAACAATCCACCGCATAGCAGGGTATAACGGGTAGTGACTCACCATAAGCTCTTTGAATGATGCGATTCTTGAGTATTCCCTGACTCACTAAGTATTTGGTTACCGCCTGGACCCGCCGCTTGGATAATTCGATGTTGTAGTTGTCATCACCGCGATCATCCGCGTGACCGGCTACGACTAGTTTTAGGGAAGGATCGTGTTCCAGAATGTTTTTCACCTCGTTCAGATAGGTTATGTCCTCACGGTCTAAGGTTGCTTTATCAAATTCAAAATAAATATTCCGGAGATTGGTCCGATCTGATTTTTTTATTCCAAGTTCTTTGAGCAAGGGCGATGGATCTGTTCTCATGTTGGAAATATTTCCCTTGGCTAAATATTCAACGCCCAGCGGAGTCATGAGGTACAGCTGATTATTTTTTTCCGTGATTTCGTTTATTGAGTCTCCGGTCTTAACATACATTTTTGTGGTTCCTTTGTCGGTATCGACCACCAGCAGTTTTGACACTTCGGGTCTTTTTTTAAGGATCACGGTAAATTTTTCAGTTTCGGGACCAGTCATTGGGATATTCAGTTCCTGAAAGGCGGTCTCATAATTTTCATGTCCAACAGTTATGTTATAGGTCTCACCTCGCTCCACATTAAATGTCATTACCCCTTTACTTTGTTGTAAGTGGACATCGGCCCCGGTTTTTTTATTGGTAACTGTCGCCCTGAACCCATCGACAGGTTCTTCAGCCGTGTTTTTTACCCAACCCATGGCCAAAACATGGTTGACGGATAACTTTTGAAAGGAGAAAAGGTCATCATTTCCCGTGCGCGAAGATGCAAAGTAGCCATTCCGTTGGTCTGGGGCTGTTACCAACGAAAAGTCGTCGGCAGTCGAATTTATGGGATAGCCCAGGTTGATAGGAGGCGTAAACTCACTGTTTACCTGTTCACTCCTGAATATATCAAGACCACCCAGTCCGCCGTGACCGTTGGATGTAAAATATAAAGTGCTCTCGATAAAGAAAGGAAATGCTTCATCTTCTGT
>Ga0111539_10011617_pt1 | contig 11051 bp, 7 predicted proteins | sample RhiMethybrSRZTD1_FD_79667 | JGI IMG/M metagenome (GOLD analysis project Ga0111539, IMG submission 79667) | Populus rhizosphere microbial communities from Tennessee, USA - Rhizosphere MetaG P. TD hybrid SRZTD1 (version 2) (version 2) | ecosystem: Host-associated > Plants > Roots > Rhizosphere >... | reverse complement strand
GCCGACGCGATGCCGACCGCCGCCGAGGTCGAAGCGCTGATGGCGCAGACCGGCGCGGAAGCCGGCGCGGGCGCGGAGGCGAGCCGTGCCTGAAGCCTGGCTGGCCGACCTGGTCGAGGCGCGGGCGCGGCGACCGCGCGAGATCGCCGCGGCGCTGGCCCGGCGGGAGCGCCCGTCGTCGCTGTTCGGCCGGCACGGCCGGCTCATGATGATCGCCGCCGACCACCCGGCCCGCGGCGCGCTGCGCGCCGGCGCCGACCCGCTGGCGATGAGCGACCGGGCGGATCTGTTGCGCCGCATCCGCATCGCGCTGGCGAACCCCGGTGTGAACGGAGTGCTCGGCACTCCCGACATCCTCGAGGACCTGCTGCTGCTGGGCGCCCTGGACGGCAAGGTCGTTGTCGGCTCGATGAACCGCGGCGGCCTCGCCGGCACGTCGTTCGAGATCGACGACAGGTTCACCGCGTACGACGCCGCGAGCATCGCCGCCGCGGGCTTCGGCGGCGGCAAGATGCTGCTGCGCATCGATCCGGACGACGCCGGGACGGCCGGCACTCTGGTCGGCTGCGCCAACGCGGTCACCGACCTGGCCCGGCTCGGGCTGTTGGCGATGGTCGAGCCGTTCATCTCGCACCGCGTCGACGGGCGGGTCCGCAACGACCTGTCGGCCGGGGCGATGATCCGCGCGGTATCCGTCGCGGCCGGTCTCGGCGCGACGTCGGCATACACCTGGCTGAAGGTGCCCGTCGTCGACGACATGGAGCGGGTCATGGCGGCCACCACGCTGCCGACCCTGATCCTGGGCGGCGAGGTCAGCGCCGACACCGACGCGGCCTACGCGCGGTGGAGCAAGGCGCTGGCGCTGCCGACGGTGCGGGGCCTGGTGATCGGCCGCAGCCTGCTGTACCCGCCGGGCGGCGACGTGGCAGCGGCGGTCGACCGGGCGGTGAGCCTGCTATGAGTCTTGAGACCGTCGTGCGTGCCGGAAGCGCGGCGCTGGAACCATTCAGCGTGGCGATCACGCCGGAACGGGCCGGCTGGTCCTACAGCGGACTGGCCGTGCTGGACCTGCCAGCGGGCGGGATGGCCACCTGGCGCTCGGGCCGCGACGAGATGCTCGTGCTGCCGCTCGCCGGCGGGTGCGAGGTGGCCTGCGACGACGAGCGGGTCACGCTCACCGGGCGCGAGTCGGTGTTCAGCGGCGTCACCGACTTCGCCTACGTGCCCAGGGACGCCCGCGTCCGGGTGTCCACAGTGGATGGTGGGCGGTTCGCGATCCCGGCAGCCCGGGCCTCGCGGCGGCTGCCGTTCCGGTACGCTCCGGCCGCCGGCGTGCCCGTCGAACTGCGCGGCGCCGGGCGGGCGAGCCGACAGGTCAACAACTTCTGCTCGCCGGAGGCGTTCGAGGCCGACCGGCTGATCGCCGTCGAGGTGCTCACTCCGGGCGGCAACTGGTCGTCGTACCCGCCGCACAAGCACGACGAGGCGGGCGCGGGGGAGTCGGAGCTCGAGGAGATCTACTACTTCGAGTCGACCGGCGTCGGCTACCAGCGCGTCTACGGGCACCCGGGCAAGCCGATCGACGTGTGCGCCGAGGTGCGCACCGGAGACGTCGTGCTGATCCCGTACGGCTTTCACGGTCCGTCGATGGCACCGCCCGGCTACGACCTCTACTACCTCAACGTCATGGCGGGGCCGGGGGAGCGCCGCTGGCTGTTCAGCGACGACCCGGCGCACGCCTGGGTCCGCGGCACGTGGGCCGACCAGCAGATCGATCCCCGCCTACCCATGAACGGAAGGACCCGATGAGGCTCACCGTCGCCCAGGCCGTCGTCCGGTTCCTGGCCAACCAGTGGACCGAGCGCGACGGCGTCGAGCAGCGCACGATCCCGGGCTGCTTCGGCATCTTCGGCCACGGCAACGTCGCCGGTATCGGGCAGGCGCTGCTGCAGGCACACCGCACCGGCGAGGCCGACCTGCCGTACCACCTCGCCCGCAACGAGCAGGCCATGGTGCACGCGGCGGCCGGCTTCGCCAGGATGCGCAACCGACTGTCCACACTGGCCTGTACGGCGTCGATCGGGCCGGGGTCGACGAACATGCTCACCGGTGCGGCGCTCGCGACGGTGAACCGGCTGCCGGTGCTGCTGCTGCCCAGCGACGTGTTCGCCACCCGGGTAGCCAACCCGGTGCTCCAGGAGCTGGAGGATCCCGGCTCCTACGACGTCAGCGTCAACGACGCGTTCCGCCCGCTGTCGCGGTTCTTCGACCGGGTCTGGCGGCCCGAGCAGCTGCCCTCGGCGCTGCTGGGCGCGATGCGGGTGCTCACCGATCCAGCCGAGACCGGCGCGGTGACGATCGCCCTGCCGCAGGACGTGCAGGCCGAGGCGCACGACTTCCCCGACGAGCTGTTCGTCAAGCGGGTCTGGCACGTGGCGCGGCCGCCGGCCGAGCGCGCCGCGATCGGGCGGGCCGCCGCCGTCATCCGCGCGGCGCAGCGGCCGCTGCTGATCGCGGGCGGCGGCGTCGTGTACGCGGAGGCGAGCGAGGCACTCGACCGGTTCGCCCGGGCCACGGGCATCCCGGTCGCCGACACCCAGGCCGGCAAGGGCGCGCTGTCCTGGGACCACCCGAACAGCGTCGGCGGCGTCGGGTCCACCGGCACTCCGGTCGCGAACCGGCTGGCGCGTGAGGCCGACGTCGTCATCGGTGTGGGCACGCGCTACAGCGACTTCACGACGGCCTCGCGCACCGCGTTCGCCAACCCCGGCGTGCGGTTCGTCAACGTGAACATCACCTCCTTCGACGCCGCCAAGCAGGCCGCCACGACGGTCGTGGCCGACGCGCGCGAGGGCCTGGCGGCTCTCACGGAGGCGTTGCGGGGCTTCCACTACGAGGGCGACCACGGCGAGTCCGTCGCCGCCTGGCAGCGTCAGGTCGACGCGGCCTACCACCTCGGGCACGGCCCGGTGCCCGCGCAGAGCGAGGTGATCGGCGCGGTCAACGAGGCGTGCGGCGAGCGCGACGTGGTGGTGCAGGCGGCCGGCAGCATGCCCGGCGACCTGCAACTGCTGTGGCGGGCCCGGGATCCGAAGCAGTACCACGTCGAGTACGGCTACTCGTGCATGGGCTTCGAGATCGCGGGTGCGCTGGGCATCAAGATGGCCGCGCCCGACCGCGAGGTGTTCGCGCTCGTCGGCGACGGCTCCTACCTGATGATGGCGCAGGAGATCGTCACCGCGGTGTCGGAGGGCATCCGGCTCGTGGTGGTCGTGGTGCAGAACCACGGCTTCGCATCGATCGGGGCGCTGTCGGAGTCCGTTGGTTCGCAACGGTTCGGCACGAGGTACCGGTTCCGCGACCCGGAGACCGGCGACCTCGACGGTCGGCCGCTGCCGGTCGACCTCGCCGCCAACGCGGAGAGCCTGGGTGCGCACGCGATCCGCTGCCGCACCATTGACGACCTGACCGCCGCGCTGAAGGCCGCCCGCGACACCGACCGGCTCACCGTCGTGCACATCGAGACCGATCCGCTGTCGCCGGTTCCGTCGTCGGAGAGCTGGTGGGACGTGCCGGTCGCCGAGGTCGCCGAGCTGGAGAGCACGAAGCAGGCGCGGGTCCGCTACGACGAGGCGCGCCGCCGGCGACGCAGCCACCTGTAACGAAAGTAGACCCCCGCAGTGTGACGCCGATGGAGGCGACCATGTCCCGAACAGCACGAGACGCAGTGACCCTGAGGCTGGGAAGTTGTCCGGACTCGTGGGGCGTCTGGTTCGCCGACGACCCGCGGCAGACGCCGTGGCGCCGCTTCCTGGACGAGCTGGCCGGCGTCGGCTACGAGTGGCTCGAGCTCGGGCCGTACGGCTACCTGCCGACCGACCCGGCCGAGCTGTCCGACGAACTGGCCGCCCGCAACCTGACGGTGTCCGGCGGCACCATGCACGGCCACAGCGGGCTGCACCGCGCCGGCGAGCTGCCGGAGATCCTGGCGCAGACCCGCAAGGTCGCCGCGCTCACCGCGGCCGTCGGCGCCCGCGACCTCGTCTGGGTTCCGGTGCCCGGCTACCGCGACGACGTGACAGGCGCCTACCTGGAGCCCGGAACGCTCGACGACGACGGCTGGAAGAACCTCGTGCGCGGCGTCAGCGAACTGGGCCGCGCGACAGCCGAGGAGTACGGCGTCCGCCTGCAGTTCCACCACCACGCGGACAGCTACGTCGAGACCCGGCCGCAGATCGACAGGCTGCTGGCCGGGACCGACCCGGCATTCGTCTCGCTGTGCCTGGACACCGGGCACCTCGCGTATGGCGGCGGCGACGCGGCCGCGCTCATCGCCGAGCACCCGGACCGGATCGGGTACGTCCACATCAAACAGATGGACCCGGTGATCGTGGCCCGGGCCCGGCGCGAGGACCTCGCGTTCGGGCAGGCGGTGGCGATGGGGGCCAGCTGCGAGCCGCCGGCCGGGATCCCGGACGTGCCGTCGGTGGTGCGGGCGCTGACCGAGCGGGGCCGGGACACGTTCGTCATCGTCGAGCAGGACATGTATCCGGTGGCGTTCGACGTGCCGCAGCCGATCGCCGCGCGCACCCGCGAGTACCTGATGGGCTGCGGGATCGGCGCCCAGGAAGGAAAGTAGGACATGACCGTTCGGGTTGGAGTCATCGGCACCGGGATGATCGGTACCGACCACATCCGCCGGCTGACCCGCTCACTGTCCAATGTGGACGTCGTCGCCGTCACGGACGTCGACATGGATCGCGCCCGCCAGGTCGCGGCGGGCGCCGGCGGCGTCGCGGTGTTGGCGACGGGCAAGGACCTCATCGACAGCGACGCCGTCGACGCGGTGGTCGTGACGTCATGGGGGCCCACCCACGAGGAGTACGTGCTGGCGTCGATTGCCGCCGGCAAGCCGGTGTTCTGCGAGAAGCCGCTCGCCACCACGCGCGCGGCGTGCGAGCGCATCCTCGACGCGGAGACGGCCGCCGGCCGGCGCCTCGTGATGGTCGGCTTCATGCGACGCTACGACGCGTCGTACCGCGACCTGCGGGCGGTGATCGCGAGCGGTGCGATCGGTGCGCCGCTGCTCGTGCACTGCGCGCACCGCAACCCGACGGTGCCGCCGAGCTACTCCAGCGACATGGCCATCAACGACACCTCGGTGCACGAGATCGACATCGTCCGCTGGCTGCTGGACGAGGAGATCGCCGCCGTGCGGGTTCTGACGCCACGCCGCAACAGCCGCGCGGCGGGCGGCCTCACGGATCCGTTGGTGCTGCTGATGGAGCTCGCCGGCGGCGCCCTCGTGGACGTCGAGGTGTCGGTGAACATCGGCTACGGGTACGACATCCGTTGCGAGGTGGTCGGCGAGGGCGGCACCGCGGCACTTGCCGACAACCCGGGCGTGATCGTGCGCAGCGGCGGCCGCTTCGGCGGCGCCGTGCCCGTCGACTGGCGGCAGCGCTTCGTGCGGGCCTACGACGGCGAGTTGCAGGACTGGCTGGACGCGGTCGCCGCCGGCACCACGACCGGCCCGAGCGCCTGGGACGGTTACGCCGCGACGGTCGTGGCCGAGACGGGCCTGTCGGCGCTGCGCACCGGCGAGCGGGTCGCGGTCTCGCTCGGCTCCAAGCCCGCGCTGTACGAATCGGGCCTGGCGGTGGCGTCATGAAGGTGGCCGGCGGAGCCGGTGCCCATGTGGTCGCGGCCATACGCCGATCTTGCAGTTGTGATGCCGACCAAACTCGGGCAAATAACCGCGAATACCAGCGCCACAACTGCAAGATCGACGCACCGCAGCCGTCACCTTCCTCGCCGATCTTGCAGCTGCCGTCGGAGCTTTCGCCCGTCTTCGGTCGACTTTGCCGGGCAGCGCGACTGCAAGATCGGCGTATAGCCGCGAATAGAGGCCAGGTCAGGCGTGCTCCCGGACCACCCCGCAGCCGCTGAGGAAGCCTCTGCGATTGGTGGACGCGCCGGCGACGGGTGGAGTCACGGCGCTCTCCCTCCGGTTGGACGCTGATGCGCGAACGGGGGTGCCAAGTGAATGCGCTGTGTTTTACAGTTAGTTCGTCTAGCAACTAAACAAATCAGTCGACCGGTATCGCCCTCACAAGACGGCCGGGTCGACCATCGGATCCACCTCGCCCGATGGGGCATGATGGTGGGCCTACCACGCCAGACAGGCCGAACCATTGATCACGACGCAGCACGGGCCGCAGCCCGCTGACTTCGCCGACGTGCGGGCGACGAACCTCGCCGTCGTCCTGCGCCACGTTCGCGACCACGCGCCCTGCTCGCGGGCGGACATCGCGGCGGTCACGGGGCTGAACAAGGCGACGGTGTCCAGCCTCGTCGCCGACCTCATCGAGCGCCGGCTGGTGCGCGAGTCCGGGCTCACCGAGCGGCGCATCGGCCGGCCAGCCACGATGCTGATGCTCGACGGCACGAGCCACGCCGGGCTCGGCGTCACGATCGGCGCGGGCCAGGTGACCGCGGTGGGCCTCGACCTCTCCGGCGAGCAGGTGCTCTCGTGGCGCCGGGCGATCCACGCCGGCGGAGTCGGCTCGGCCGGCACTGCCGGCGGCGCGGGGCCGGCGGGCCCCGGCAGGGTCATCAGCGCCGTGGCCGCCCTCGTGGGCCGGGCCGCGACCCGCATCGCCGCCGGCGGCCGCACAGTGCTCAAGCTGACCGTCGGCGTGCCCGGCCTCGTCGACGGCGACGGCGTGGTGCGCCTCGCCGGCGAGCTCGGCTGGCGCGACGTCGACCTGCGTGGCGAGCTGGTCCGGGCGCTGCGCAAGCCGGGCTACGACGTCGCCGTCGACAACGACGCGAACCTCGCGGCCCTGGCCGAGCACCGGTTCGGCGCGCACGCCGGTACCGCCAACCTCATCCACGTGACGAACGCCGGCGGCGTCGGTGCCGGCCTGGTGCTCGGCGGCCGGCTGGTCCGCGGCGGGCTCGGCCTCAGCGGCGAGCTCGGGCACGTCGAGGTCGAGCCCGGCGGCCCGCCGTGCCCGTGCGGGCGGCGCGGCTGCCTGGAGGCGGTGGCCGGCGCGGCGGCGATCGTCCGGCGGGTGCGGCCGGAGGCGTTCGCCGACGGTGCTGGGCCCGATCTCGCCGCCGAGGTCGACGAGGTGGTGCGCCGGGCCCGCCGGGCCGACCGCACGACGCTCGCCGTGCTCGGCGACGCCGGTCGCGACCTGGGCCGCGCGCTGGCCGTCGCGGTGAATCTGCTCAATCCCGAGGTGGTGGCGCTGGGCGGACACTTCGTGCCGCTCGCGCCGTGGCTGTTGCCGGCCGCCGAGGACGAGCTCGCCGCCCGCGCCGTCGCGCCCGACGCGGGCGGGTGCCGGCTGGTCGCGTCGGCTCTCGGTGCCGACGCGGCCGCCATCGGCGGCGCGGCGCGGGCGCTCGACGACCTCGACGCCGGCCTGCTGCCCCCCAACGCGGCACGCTAACGTATCGATCGAGGGCGATCCGGAGGCTTGACTGGGAGCGCTCCCAATGCGAGCCTCGATGCGGCGCACCACCCCCGCCGCCCCGCTCGATTCCGCCCGATTCGAGCGGCGGTTATCGACGCGTTTCGAACGACGATCGTCGCTGCATGGTCGCCGGGTCGTCGAAGCGCTTCGACACCGGCTCGACCCCCCGAGGAGGCCTCCCGTGGACGCGATCCGGGACACCTACCGGGATCCCCACCGGCCCCTCGACGCCCGCGTCGGCGACCTGCTCGCCCGGTTGACGCTCGCCGAGAAGGTCGGGCTGCTGCACCAGCACCAGGCCGCCGTCCCGCGGCTGGGGATCGGCTCGTTCCGCACCGGCACCGAGGCACTGCACGGGCTGGCCTGGCTCGGCCCGGCCACCGTGTTCCCGCAGGCGCTGGGGCTGGCCAGCACGTGGAGCCCCGACCTGGTCGAGGCCGTCGGCGCGGCGGTGGGCGACGAGGTGCGCGGCTTCCACCACAAGGACCCGGACCGGGCCGGCCTCAACGTGTGGGCGCCGGTGGTGAATCCGTTGCGCGACCCGCGCTGGGGCCGCAACGAGGAGGGCTACTCCGAGGACCCGTGGCTCACCGGCGTCATCGCGACGGCGTACGCGTCGGGCCTGCGCGGCGACGATCCCCGGTACCTGCGCACCGCGCCGACGCTGAAGCACTTCCTCGGCTACAACAACGAGACCGACAGGTCCACCACGTCCAGCGGCCTCGGTCCGCGGGTGCTGCACGAGTACGAGCTGCCGGCGTTCCGCGCCCCGATCGCGGCCGGCGCGGCGGTCGCGGTGATGGCCTCGTACAACCTCGTCAACGGCCGGCCGGCGCACCTGAGCCCGCTCATCCGGGCCGAGCTGCGCGCGGCCGCCCCAGGCGACCTGCTGGTGGTGGGCGACGCCGGCGGCGTCACGAACATCGCGGGCGCGCAGGGTTACCACGCCGATCATCCGGCCGGGTTCGCCGCCGCACTGCGGGCCGGCGTCGACAGCTTCACCGAGGACGACGCCGACCCCGCGCGCACCGTCGACCGGATCGCGGCGGCGCTGGCGCGCGGCGACCTGACGGAGTCCGATGTGGACACCGCGGTGCGCCGGATTCTCGCCGTGCGGTTCCGGTTGGGGGAGTTCGACCCGCCGGAGCGCAACCCGTACGCGGCGATCACGGCCGAGGTCATCAACTGCGCGGCGCACCAGCGCCTCGCGCGGGAGGCGGCGCGGCGCAGCATCGTGCTGCTGCGCAACGACGGCCTGCTGCCGCTGGACCGCGCGCACGTCGGGCGGATCGCCGTGCTGGGGCCGCTCGCCGATACGCTGCACGTCGACTGGTACAGCGGCACGCTGCCGTACGCGGTCACGCCGCGGGCCGGGCTTGCCGACCTGCTCGGCGCGGACGCGGTCACCTGTCACGAGGGCGTCGACCGGATCGCGCTGCGCACCGCCGACGGGTACGTGACGGCCGGCGACGGCGAACCGTTGCGGTTGAAGGCTTCCGGTGCCGACGCTGCCGCCTGGTTCGACGTCGTCGACTGGGGTGGCGGCGTGGTGGCGCTGCGGGCGGCCGCCAATGGGCGGTACGTCGGGACGGAGGACGACGGCACGCTCGTCAACGACCGGATGGGGCCGGGCGGCTGGATCGTGCGCGAGACGTTCCGCCTCGTCGACGCCGGCGGTGGGGAAGCATTGCTGTACCACTGCGCCAGCGAAAGGTTCGTGCGTCTGCGTACCGGCGGCGTCCTGGTTGCCGATGCCGGATTCGGGCAGGCGTTGCGCGTCACCGTCGAACTGGTGGAAGACGGCGCGGCGGCCGCGGCAGCGGCGGCGCGCGCCGCGGACGCCGCGATCGTGGTGGTCGGCAACCACCCGATGGTCAACGGCCGGGAGACCGAGGACCGCGAATCCCTTGCGTTGCCGGCCGATCAGGCCGTCCTGATCCGCGCGGTGGCGGCGGCCAACCCGCGCACGGCGCTGGTGGTGGTGAGCAGCTACCCGTACGCGCTCGACCCGGTCGCGGCCGGCCTGCCGGCTGTCCTGTGGACCGCGCACGGCGGGCAGGAGCACGGCGCGGCGCTGGCCGACGTCCTGCTCGGCCTCGCGAACCCGAGCGGGCGGCTGACCCAGACGTGGTACCGGTCCACTGTGGAGCTTCCCGACCTGCTGGACTACGACATCATCGCCGCGGACGCGACGTACCAGTACTTCCGGGGCGAGCCGCTGTACGCGTTCGGGCGCGGCCTGTCGTACACCACCTTCGAGTACGCCGACCTGCGACTGTCGTCGCCCTCGGTGGCGGCCGACGGCGCCGTGACCGTTCATGTGGACGTCACGAACGCCGGTGCGCGGGACGGCGCCGAGGTGGTGCAGGTCTACACGCGACAGTGCCGGTCGCGGGTCAAGCAGCCGCTGCGGCGGCTGCGCGCCTTCGCCCGGATCGAGCTCGCCGCGGGGGAGCGGCGCACCGTCTCGTTCCCGCTGCGGGCGGCGGACCTCGCGATCTGGGACGTGACGCGCGGCCGCTTCCACGTGGAGCGCTCGCCGCATCTGGTGTTCGTGGGTGGCCTGTGCGCGACGCTGTTCGTGGCCGGGTGTGACATCCCGCCGCGCGACCCCGGCGTTCTGACGCGCGCTGTCGACCACGACGAGGCGGCCGGCGTCGCACTCGTCGACGCGTCCCCTGTGGACGGTGACGCGGTGCGCGCGGTGGAGCCCGGCGGCTGGGTGGCGTTCCACGACGTGGATCTGCGTGCCGGTCCCGGTGCCTGCCGGCTGAGCCTGGCCCGGGGCGCACCCGGCGAGGCGGCGGTGACGCTGCGGCTCGACGACCCGCTCGGCGGGCCGGTGCTCGCGACGGTGCGGGCCGCCTGCCCGGACGGTCGCTATCAGTGGTGCCCGGTGTCGGCACCGGTCGCCGGGGGCACGGGACGGCGCGATCTGTACGTCGTCTTCGACGAGCCGGGTACCGAACTGCGCGACCTCGTGTTCACCGATGACTGACTCCGGGGCGCCGGTCACGATCGCTGAGGTGGCCCGGCACGCCAATGTGGCGCCGAGCACCGTGTCCTATGTGCTAAGTGGCAAGCGGGCCATCTCCGCAAGCACCCGGCAGCGGGTGCTCGCCAGCGTGCGCGCGTTGGGCTACCACCCGAACGCCGGTGCGCGGGCGCTGGCGAGCAACCGGTCCAACGTCATCGCGCTGGTGCTGCCGTTGCGCGCCGGCATGCACGTGCCCGTGGTGATGCGCTTCGCGGTGTCGGTGGTGACGGCGGCCCGCCGGTACGACCACGACGTGCTCCTGGTGACCGCCGACGAGGGCCCCGACGGGCTGCGCCGGGTCGCGGCCAGCGCGATGGTCGACGGGCTCGTCCTGATGGACGTCGAGCTCGACGACCGCCGGATCCCCACGCTCCGCTCGCTGCACCGGCCGAGTGTCCTCATTGGATTCCCCGCCGACGCGACCGGCCTCACGTGCGTCGACCTCGACTTCCACCGCGCCGGGGCGGAGTGCGTGGCGCATCTGGCGGCGTCGGGGCACACCGATGTCGCGCTGCTCGGTGCGCCGCAGG
>Ga0111539_10011616_pt1 | contig 11051 bp, 11 predicted proteins | sample RhiMethybrSRZTD1_FD_79667 | JGI IMG/M metagenome (GOLD analysis project Ga0111539, IMG submission 79667) | Populus rhizosphere microbial communities from Tennessee, USA - Rhizosphere MetaG P. TD hybrid SRZTD1 (version 2) (version 2) | ecosystem: Host-associated > Plants > Roots > Rhizosphere >... | reverse complement strand
GACGGGGTCGACCGCCTCGAGGTGACTCGGGTTCGGCGCGATCGTGACGTCGATCTCCCCCGCTCCCGTCAGCCGCGTGCCGGAGGCGGGGAGGTGATACTTCACGTCGCCGCTGCCGCCCTCGGGGTCGACGACGAGCGCGTCGTAGGAGCGCTCGCCTTCGAACTCGCGCAGCACGGACTCGTACGAGCGGCCGACGGTGTGGACGAGGGCGTTCAGCCGGCCGCGGTGGGCCATGCCGAGCACGACCTCGTGGGCGCCGCTCTCGGCAGCGAGCTCGATGGTCTCGTCGAGCATCGGAACGAGCGTGTCGAGCCCCTCGAGCGAGAACTGCTTCTGGCCGAGGAACGAGCGCCGCAGGTACTGCTCGAACCCCTCGACCTGCGACAGGCGGCGGAGGAGGGCGATGCGCGTCTCCGGCTCGCGTGCCTGGCGGTAGCGGCCCGACTCGATCGCCTTCCGGAGCCAGACGCGCTCCGCGTGGTCGGAGATGTGCTCGATCTCGTAGGCGATCGACCCCGTGTAGACCTCGCGCAGGCGGGGGAGCGCCTCGAGCAGGGTCTCTCCGGGGACCGAGAGGCGGAGCAGCCTCGCGGGGATCCGCGCCTGGAGCTCCGGGGTCAGCGGCGGATGCAGGCGCGTCTCGTCGAGCGCCGGGTCGCCCATCGGCTCCGACCCGAGCGGATCGAGGCGCGCCGCGAGGTGGCCGTGCATGCGATAAGCCTTGACCAGCGCCATCGCAGCCGCGACCCCGCCGAGGAGCTCGGCGTCGACCGGCGCCGTCTCGGCGGCCCGGGGCGCCTCGGACGGAGCGGTTGCGGGTGGCGCTCCGACCCGCGCGTCCGCCGTCGCGACCGCCGGAGGCCCGCCGTTGCCCTCGAAGATCCGGCGCCACTCGTCGGGGACGCTTGCGGGCGCGTCGAGGTAGTCCGCGTACAGCTGCGCGACGTAGGCGGCGTTCAGCCCGCTCTGCTCGGCACCGGCCATGTGCCCTTTGTAGCAGCGACCCTGGTCGGCGCTGCGTGGGCTAGAGAAGCGGGCCTTCGGTGATGACCGCCACGGTCATCCCGACGACCCACGCGAACGCGGCGAAGAGTGCCGCCTTCAGCGCCAGCGACTGGTACCGGGCGCTCATTCGGGCGGCGACGAGCGCGAGGAGGATCGCGACGGGAGCGACGCGCGCCGGCCGCGAGTCGAGCTGCAGCAGGAGGCCGAAGCCCATGCCGATCGCGGAGAGCACGATCGACGCGACCGCGAGGAGACCCGCGATCGTGTCGGTGACCGACGATCGCGCTGCCCGCGTCTCGTCGACGGCGCTCATCGGCGGGCCTCGCCGCGGACGGGGGCCGACCGCGGGGTTCCACGGCCGCGCGCGGTCCGCTCGGGCCCGGGCCGGCGACCGGGACGCGGCGGGCGCGTCCAGCCCGACGGCGAGGTCGGCGTGTCCGAGACCGGCACGCGGGCGGCAGGCTGCTCGTCGCGCGGCTCTGCCCTGATTGCCCACCAGACGACCATGCAGAGGTAGACGATCGGGATCTTGAGCAGCACGAGCATGAAGACGGCTTCCCAGACCATGGGCACGAACGAGTCTACGCGATCGGTCGCCGGACAGGGGTTCGGGGGACGGAGGGCGAAAGAGAGGCGTGAACACGTACTTCACACCGCCCTAACGCGGTGGGGCTAGCGTGCCCGCTTCCGTCCCCGCCCAAGGAGGCCTTCGTGCGATTCGTCACCCGACTGCTCGTCCTCACCTGTCTCGCGGCCGCCGTGCTCGCCCCGGCCGCTGCCGCCGCCGACCGCATGTGGGTCGGCTTCCACGACGATCCGGAGCTGCGCTTCGACGGGACCCGCACGGATGCGATGGACCTGGCGCGCTCGAACGAATCGACGATCCTGAGGACGCTGGTCGAGTGGCACAAGGTGGCGCCGACGCGTCCCGCGAACGCCTCCGATCCCTTCGACCCGGCGTACCGCTTCGACGACATCGACGAGTTCGTCCGGAACGCCCAGCAGAGAGGCATGGAGGTGCTCATCACCATCTGGGGCACGCCGGGGTGGGCGAACGGCGATCAGAAGCCGCAGGCGCTGCCGCGAAACATGGCGGACTTCCAGGCATTCGGCCGCGCGGTCGCGAGCCGCTACTCGGGCCGCTTCTCCGGCTATCCGTTCGTGCGCTTCTTCTCGATCTGGAACGAGTCGAACCTCGCGACCTTCCTCGTGCCGCAGTTCGACGGGCAGGGCCGGATCGTGAGCCCGCGCAACTACGCGCGGCTCGCGGCGGCGGGCTACGCCGGCATCAAGGCGGGCAGCGGACGCGCGCAGGTCGCAATCGGCGAGACGTCGTCGAACGGCCGCGACAGGAAGCGGGCCGGCACGGACACGGTCGCCCCGGCGACGTTCATGAAGGGCGTCGCCGCCGCGAACCCGCGCCTCAAGTTCGACGCCTGGGCGCACCACCCGTATCCCTTCCCCGTGAACCAGAAGCCGACGCAGCTCGTCCGCTACCCGAACGTGACGCTGATGAGCATGCCGCGCTTCGAGAAGGACCTCGACATCGCCTTCCGGCGCAAGAACGTCAAGGTGTGGATCACCGAGTACGGCAACGAGACGAGGCCGGGTGAGCCGAAGGGCGTGACCGAGGCGCAGCAGGCCGCCTACATCCCGCAGGCGCTTGCGCTCGCCGCGAAGGACACGCGGGTCGGCATGTTCATCTGGTTCGTGATGGAGGACAACCCGGGGAGCCTCTGGCAGAGCGGCATCTACCGCGACAGCGGCACCGCCAAGCCGGCGCAGCCGCGGTTCGCGAGGTCCGCGCGGCCCCTCTCGGCGATCAACGGCAAGCTGACGGTGAAGGGCGGCACGAAGAACCCGGCCGTCACCGTCTACCTCCGCGAGTTCTGCTCGAACAATCCCCCCGGCGCCACGGTCGGGTACACGGTGCGCGGCTACCAGGGGTCGAAGCTCGTGACCGTGAAGCAGGGAGCGGCCCCGCTCGGGATCGACTGCACGATCCCCGTGCGCGTGAACGGGCTGACGGTGGCGAAGAAGAAGACCTACCGCGTCACCATCGACGCGAACACCGTCACGACCGCGTCCGTCCTCCGAACGATCACGGTCGTCGGAGCCTGACGTCATCCGGGGCGGCGCCGGGCCGTGGGCCCGGTTCCGCCCCGAGCACGATGAGTGGAGCCGAGGGGGCTCGAACCCCTGACCTTCTGGCTGCCAGCCAGACGCTCTCCCAGCTGAGCTACGGCCCCGGAGGGGCCAATCGTAGCCGCTCCCCCGTCAGGCGGTCGCCGCCGCCTCGAGCTTCGGCACGTCGTTCCAGAGATCCTCGAGGCGGTAGTGCTCCCTGGTCTCCGGCGTGAAGACGTGCAGGACCACGTCGAGGTAGTCGTCGACGATCCAGGTCGCCTCGGGCATTCCGCCCGTCGAGCGCGGGAGCAGGCGGTCGTCCGCCTTCAGGCGCCCGAGCACTTCCTCGTGGATCGACTTCGTCTGACGCGGATTCGACCCCGTGGCGATCACGAAGTAGTCGGTGTAGTCGCACACCGCCCGCATGTCGAGGATCGCCACGTCGGTCGCCAGCTTCTCCTCGCAGAGGGCGGAGATGCGGCGTGCGGTTTCGAGAGATGTCAGCTGCAGTCGTCCGTTTCGTCGCCGCTCACGCCGGATCGACGCGAGCCCTTCGACCCGAAGCATACCCCCGGTCACAGGAGGGTCAACGAGCGCGATAGAGCTCGAGCCGTGCGACCTCGGCGGCGACCGCGGCCGGCACCAGGCCGTCGATCGGCTTCCCGGCTGCGCTCCGGGCGCGGATGTCCGAGGACGACACGGGCAGGGGCTCGATCTCGAAGAACGAGACCCGCTCCGGCCGGTCGAGCCGCGCGAGCACGGCGTCGAGCCGGCCCCGATCGATTCCCGGGCGTGTCGCGACCCCGAGCCGCGCGAGCTCGAGGACGCGCGCGGGCTCCTTCCAGGAGAGGAACGCGGCGAACTCGTCGGCGCCGACGAGGAACACGGGATCGTCGAGCCCGAGCGCGACGAGGGAGTCCACGGTCCGGGCGCACGGGTCGAGCCCGACCTCGACGCCCGTGAGCATGCCGAAGGCAAGCTCGGCGAGATGGAGCCGCACGTCCGGCGGGGTGCGGACGTCCTTGTGTCCCGGGTCCTCGACGACCCGGACGAGCAGCCGCCGGAGGCCGAAGTGCGCGATCCCCCGCCGCGCGAGCTCGACGTGCCCGACGTGCGGTGGGTCGAAGGCCCCGCCGAAGACGCCGACGCTCACGGCGCCCACTCGAGCTCCTCGTCGCCGATCTCGACGACCGCGCCCTTTCGAACACCTGCAGACCGAAGAGCCTCTTCCAGCTCGTCGCCGTCCGGTATGTCGCCGACGACGCGGTAGCCGCCGTGGATGCGCAGGATCCGGAACCGCCGGTGTGCGGGGGGCGTGGGCCGATAGTCCATGAACTCGGGCAGCGGCACCTCGTCCTCGGCGGCCTCGGGAGCGGTCGGGCAGAGCGCGACCAGGGCCTGCTTCAGCTCGGCGATGCCTGCGCCGGTGGCGCAGGAGACGCGGTGGACGGTCAGGATGCGCTCGTCCTCGACCGTGAACTCGGCCGGCTCCGGGCTCAGATCGGCCTTGTTGAGCACCACGACCTGCGGTCGCTCGTCGAGACCGGCGCCGTAGAGCGCGAGCTCCCGGTCGATGGTCGCGAAGCGCTCGTCGGCGTCGCCCTCGGAGGCGTCGATGACGTGGACGAGCAGCCGGGCCCGCTCGAGGTGAGCGAGGAAGTCGTGCCCGAGGCCGATCCCCTGGCTCGCGCCTTGGATCAGGCCGGGGACGTCAGCGACGGTGAGCTGCGAGCCGTCGGGCGCCTCGACCGTGCCGAGCACGGGCTGCAGCGTCGTGAACGGGTAGGCGGCGACCTTGGGCGTCGCGTTCGAGATCCGCCGGAGCAGCGAGGACTTGCCGGCGTTCGGCAGGCCGGCGAGCGCGGCGTCGGCGACGAGCTTGAGGCGCAACTCGAAGCTGCGTTCCGCCCCCGGGAGCCCCGTCTCGGCGAAGCGCGGTGCCTGGCGGGTCGGCGTCGCGAATCGCGCGTTGCCGCGCCCCCCGATACCGCCCCGCGCGACGACCACCCGCGTCCCCGTGCGCTCGAGGTCGGCGACGAGCTCGCCCTCCTCGCCGAGCACCTGCGTGCCGACCGGCACGGCCAGCTCGACGGAGTCGCCGTCGGGCCCGTGCCGGCGCCCGCCGCGGCCGTGGCCGCCGCGCCCCGCTGCGAAGACTGCGCGACCGCGCAGGGACGACAGGTCACGGAGCGACGCGTCCGCGACGAGCGCGACGTCGCCACCGCGGCCGCCGTCGCCGCCGTCGGGACCGCCCTTGGGCACGTACTTCTCCCGTCGGAAGCCGAGCGCGCCGTCGCCGCCACGTCCCGAGCGGACGACGATGCGGATCCGGTCGTGGAACACGTGCGCTGCGCCCGCAGGCGCGGTCGCCGGGTTAGGCCGTCTCGGCGGGCGCGCTGACCGCGACCGAGCGGCGATCGCCGCTCTTGTGGAACTCGACGACGCCTTCGCGAAGCGCGAACAGCGTGTCGTCGCGGCCGATGCCGACGCCCGCGCCGGGGCGGAAGCGCGTCCCGCGCTGCCGGACGATGATCATCCCGGCCTTGACCTCCTGGCCGGCGAAGATCTTCACGCCGAGCCGCTTGCTCTGGGAGTCGCGACCGTTCTTCGAGGAGCCGAGGCCCTTCTTGTGTGCCATTAGTCCTGCCCCTCCTCAGCGAGTGCGGATTCGAGCGCCGCGATCGCGCCCTTGCGCTTCCCGTGCTCGCGCTCGTACTCGAGTGCCGCGGTCCGCTCGTCCGCCGACCACGTCGAGGCGGCCGTCTTGATGTCCGCGACCGTCAGGTCGGCGTAGCCCTCGGGGAGGCTGGCCGGCGCGTCGCGCTCGGCAGGCGCCTTGTCCTTCGCGGGCGCCTGGTTCGCAGCCGAGCGCTTGCCCCCGCCGATCGACTCGATCTCGATCTGCGTGAGCGAGGCGCGGAAGCCCGTGTGGCGCTTGTAGCCCGTGCGCTGCTTGTACTTCCCGATGCGGATCTTCGGGCCCTTCGCCTGGGTGACGACCTTCGCCGTGACGACGACGTCCGACGGCGCGATCTTCGTGTCGCCGTCGCCGCCGGCGAGCAGCACGCTCGGCGTGAACGTGGCGCCGTCCTCGAGCGCGAGGCGGTCGACGAGCAGGCGCTCGCCCGCGCTCACGCGGTACTGCTTGCCGCCGACGGAAATGATCGCGTAGCTCATGCCTGGGTCACCTGACGAGGAAACGCGGGCAGTCGCCCGCGAGCCGCAGGATTGTAGCGAAGATCAGGCCCGGCGACCTCGGCTCAGGGCCTCCGGTCGAAGTCCTCGATCCACTCGGACATCGGCACGTAGCCGCCCTCCGGGGCCTCGTTCGCCGCCGGCTCGGGCGGGGGCGACGCCACGGTCTCGGACGCCTCGGCGCCGTCGACGACGACGCCCGACGGCCCTTCGTCAGCCGCGGGTTCCTCCTCCGAGGACGCATCGACCCCGTCGCCGTTCGCGGGCGCCGGCTTCCGCTTCCGGTTCCGGCCGCCCCGCGTGCCGCGCCGGGTGCGCTTCTTCGGGGGCGGAGCCTCGCCGTCGGTCTCCGCGACCTCGATCGGCAGCTCCTCGACGGGCTCTGCGACGGCCTCGGCCGGCGCGGCCTCCGCCGGAACGGCCTCCGCGGGAACGGCCTCCGGCGGCTCCGCGCCGTTGCCGTCGATGTCGGGCACGTGGATCTTCGGCGTGCGGCGCCGACGCGAGGACGGCTTCGGCTTCGCTGCCGGCTCGGCCGCCTCCGCGGGCTCCGTCTCGTCTGTCTCGGGCGCCTCGGACGCGTCCGCGACCTCGACGAGCCCGGCGTCGTCCTCCGCCTCCGGCGCCTCGCCCCCTGCGGCCGCGGGCTTCTTGCGACGCTTGCCTCCACGCGAGCCGCGCCGCGTGCGCTTCTTCGCGGGCGAGACCCCGGCGCCGTCCTCGGCCGCGTCCTCGGCGGCTTCCACCTCCATGTCGTCGCCCGTCGCCTCGACCTCCGTCTCGGCCTCTGCCTCCGGCCCCGGAACCGGCGCCTCCGCCGCCTCCTCGCCCGTCTTCCGCCGGGCGGGGGCGCGTGTGGGCTTCTCGGCCTCACTCTCGAACGTGATCGGCGCCGGGATCGTCGTCGTGTCGCCCAGCGTCGCGAACGCCTGCCCCTCGAGGACCCGCCCGATGACGACGTTGACCTTCTTGCCGACGAGCTTCGCCGTCTCCGCGGCGACGACGACGAGCCCGTCGACCGTACCCACCGCGGCACCGAGGTCGTGGAGGTCGACCTCGAGCAGCTTCAGCTCGACCTCGGCGCCCTCCTCGACGGGCGCCGCCGGCGCGAGGTCGGCACGACGGCCCTCGGCGAGCACCTCGAAGTGGTCGTGGTGGACGTGGCCCTCGGCGGGCACGAGGTAGAAGCGTCGGCGCGTCGTGTCCTCGAGGGCCGCGAGCCGGGAGCCGCCCGGGCCGGCGAGCAGCGCGAGCGTCCGCGGGTGAACTGCGACGCGGTACGCCTGAACGCGCGAGCCGGCGCCGGCGACCGCGAGCGCGCGGAGCTGCCGCTCGACCTGGAGCGCGTTCGTCGCGTCCGAGACGACGATTCCGTCGCCGCCGCAGGTCGGGCAGGCGCGGGTCATCACCTCGCGCGGGCCGTCCGTCACGTTCTGTCGCGTCATCTCGACGAGGCCGAGCGGCGAGATCTCGACCACGTACGTCTTCGTCCGGTCGCGCTCGAGCTCGGTACGGAACGCGTCCTCGACGGCCTGCCGGTTCTTCGGGTTGGCCATGTCGATGAAGTCGATGACGATGATCCCGCCGATGTCGCGCAACCGGAGCTGGCGTACGACCTCCTTCACGGCCTCGAGGTTGTTCTTCGTCGCGGTGTCCTCGAGCCGCTGGGTCGAGGTCTTCGAGCGCGATCCGACGAAGCGACCGGTGTTCACGTCGATCACCGTGAACGCCTCCGCGTAGTCGAAGATGAGATAGCCGCCGGACGGGAGGTCGACCCGCCGGTCGAGCGTCGAGGCGATCTCCTTCTCGACACCGTAGCGCTCGAACAGCGGCTCCTTGTCCTTCGTCTTGTGGACGCGGTCGACCATGTGCGGCGACGTCTTCTTCAGGTAGCCGACGATCCGCTTGTGCGTCCGCTCCGAGTCGACGTGCGCGGCGGCGAAGTCGCCGGCGAACAGGTCGCGCACGATGCGCAGCGGGAGCTCGGCCTCCTGGTAGACGAGCTCGGGGGCCTTCGCGGTCTTCGCGCGCGCCTCGATCGTCTTCCAGAGGCGCTGGAGGAACACGAGGTCGCGCTCGATGTCCTCGGCGGACGCGCCCTCGGCGGCGGTACGGACGATGACGCCGCCCCTGGCGGGGACGATCTGCTTGAGGATGTCCTTCAGTCGCTGGCGCTCCCCGTCCTCCAGGCGACGCGAGACACCGAGGCCTTCGCCGTTCGGGACGTAGACGAGGAAGCGCCCCGGCAGCGAGATCTCGGTCGTGAGCCGCGCGCCCTTCGTCTTCATCGGATCCTTCACCGCCTGGACGAGGATGTGCTGCCCCCGCTGGATCAGGTCGGTGATCTTCTTCCCGTGTCGCTTGCCCTCGAGCTCCGGCACGACGATCTCGTCCACGTACAGGAAGCCGTTCTTCTCGAGGCCGATCTCGACGAACGCCGCCTCCATCCCGGGGAGGACGTTGTCGACGGTGCCGAGGTAGATGTTCCCCGCGATCGACCGCCGCTCGGGACGCTCGAGGTAGACCTCGGCGACCCGGTCGTCCTCGAGCAGCGCGACCCGCTGCTCGCCGACGTCGACCGAGATCAGGAGCTCACGCTTCGCCTGCGGCAACGGCGCCCGGCGAGGGGCCTGGCGCCGGCGCTCACGCCCACCGCCGCGCTCGCGACCGGTCGGGCGCTTCTTCGCACCGCGGTCGGGCGTCGGGTCGGCCTTTGCGGCAGCCTGCTCACCGCCCGCGGCGGGCTGCTCGCCTCCACCGTCCGCGGCGGCACCGGGCTTCTTCCTCCCGCGACCGCCTCTGCTCCCGCGGCGACGGCGCCGCTTGGACGCGTCTCCCTCCGTCGCGGGTGTCTCCTCGCCCGTCTCGGGCGCTTGCTCCTCAACCGGTGCGGCCGTGTCCTCCGTCGCGATGGTGGAGTCCGCCTCCGGCGAATCCTCTTTGCGTCGTCGTAATCTGAACCAGGGCAAGAATCGATTCTCCTCGTGTCAGCGCGCGCGGGCGCACATCCGCTTCGGCGGAGCGCCACGCGCAGCGTCGGGTTTTGAATTCAGCGGCCATGAGCCTGCCGCAAGGCTATCAGCGCACCCTTCCGCTGCCGCGGAGAGACGAGAGCGGGGTCAGGCGGCGGCAGGACGGAGGCGGGCACGGCGCGCGCGAACCGCACGCAGGCGCTGGCTCAGGCGGGCCCATGCCCAGGGCTCGAGCTCCTGGTAGCGACTCTCGTTCTGCCCGCGAGTCGACTCGAGGTACTCGAACCAGGCGTCAGCCTCTTCGATCTGCAGCAACTCCTCTGCGAGCTCCGTGTCCGGCACCCTTGACCTCCATCGCTGAGGGCGGTGTCGGACGCGATCCTAGGACCGGGACCGGACGGACCCGATCCGCGAGAACGCGAAGCCGAGGGCGAGTGTCACGGCGGCGGCGACCGCCCCATCGACCAGTCGTCCGCGGACAGGGAGGCGTCGGACCAGCGAGCGTGAGAGGACGCCCGTGGCGACCGCGGCGCCGAGCCGCGGCGCGACCGACTCCGCGGCCGCGCGGGGATCGCCGGGCGCGCTCGCGCCGGTGATGGTCGTGAGGTCGGAGAGCAGTCGTGCCTGCGAGAGCGCGAGGACGGGGAGATGCGCCCCCTTCTGGCGGGTGAGGGCCGCGACCGCGCCCGCGGTGACCGCGGCGTCGAAGAGACGTCTGCGCTCGAACTCCTTGCGCAGTGCCGGCAGCCGGGCGGCGAGCGGCGCGCCGTCCCGACCGATCGCGCGCGCGAGCGCCGCCGCGATCTCCTCGATCGGAAAGCCCGTGCCGGGAGGCACGTAGACGACGTCGAGCGCCTGCACGTACGGGATCGGGGCCGTCGAGTCCCCGAGCTGGACGGCGACGGTGGGGACGAGCGCGCGCGACGCCGCGCGGAGCTGCGACTCGTCCTCGGGCGTCGGCGCACCGGCCAGGACGCGAACGAGCGCCACCGCGTGGGCGGGGTCTCCCGTCGTCGCGACGAGCGCGCGGTCGCCGCCGGCGGACAGTGCGTGAGCGAGTTGCTCGGCGAGCACGCCGCCGACGAGGAGCGGCCCCGGCAGGTCGACGCGCTGCGCGTGCCGCGCGAGCGAGACGACGTCGCGCGGGCCGATGCCGAGGGGCGTCATCGGCGCAGGATGTCGGCCTCGCGGCCCCGCGCGTGGATCGCCTGGAGGATCCCGACCGCGAAGAGGTTCGCGACCATCGACGAGCCGCCCACGGTGACGAACGGCAACGGGATGCCGGTCACCGGCGCGATTCCCATCGTCATGCCGACGTTGACGAACACCTGGAACAGGAACGCGAAGACGATCCCACCGGCGACGACCGCGCCGTACAGGTCGCCGGCCACCGTGACGACGCGAAGGCCCCGCCACACGACGAGGAGGTAGAGGAGCAGGAGGATCGAAGCGCCGAAGAAGCCGCGCTGCTCGGCGAACGAGGCGAACACGAAGTCGGTGGCGTGCTCCGGCAGGTAGTCGAACCGCGTCTGGCTCGCCTCGATCACCCCGCGCCCCTCGAGGCCGCCCGCGCCGACCGCGGTGATCGACTGGTTCACGTTGTACGTGAGGCCGCTCGGGTCCGAATCGGGGTTCGTGAAGCCCGTCAGACGGGCGGTCTGGTACGGCTTCAGCACCTCGATGCCCGACGCCGGGAGGAACCACAAGACGGAGCCCACGAGGAGCGCGCCGAGCGTCAGCAGGAGCGCG
>Ga0111539_10011613_pt1 | contig 11052 bp, 12 predicted proteins | sample RhiMethybrSRZTD1_FD_79667 | JGI IMG/M metagenome (GOLD analysis project Ga0111539, IMG submission 79667) | Populus rhizosphere microbial communities from Tennessee, USA - Rhizosphere MetaG P. TD hybrid SRZTD1 (version 2) (version 2) | ecosystem: Host-associated > Plants > Roots > Rhizosphere >... | reverse complement strand
GGTGGCGCGGGCAGTGGTGGTTCGCCTGGAGGAAAGAGCGGGGCCGGCGGGTCCGGAGCTGGCGGCGATGGCGGTAGCAACTGCGCGACCAACGAAATTGTAAATAGAGTGTGGAGCACACCTAAAGGTGTACAGATCGACCCTGCGAACAAGAACCACGTTTGGTTCTATGCGATCACGCCGCGCTCGGATGGAACCTATTGGACGAGCATATTGGTGGTTCCAGATGTCACGAATCCCGGCGGTGGGACCTCGTGGCTATGCGACCACGGCTCGTGGACGTCGCGTGGCTGCAAGATGACACTCACGAATTGCAGGAACGAAGTCCGCACGGCCGATTGGGGCCTAGGCGGGCCGACACTCACTTTCGACCGGATTGACTATTCGGTTTATGGGTTGGCCGGCACTGTCGAGGAGAGTCTCGTGCAGGGGCCCTGCGCGAAAGTTTGCGGTGCTGGGCTCACCGAATAAACCGCCGCGACGGCGCGTCACGCCGGCGAATCGCAGCGGCGCTCGGCGGAGATCTCGAGGCGCGGCGCTTCGTGGCGGTAGGACAATTGGAAGCCACCTTCGTAGGCCACGCGGAGCAAGCCTAGCCGCGTGTACGATTTGCCCTCGCCCGTCAGAAGCTGCTGCATCCTCTGGACGTAGAGCTCGCGCACGCTGGTTGCCGTCGACAGCCGCGTGATCGTGCTGATGACTTCGTGCGCTCCTTCCGCCCAGTTTGCTTTGTTCTCCGTGCGGATCAACGTCCTGCCGGGCCAGAGGGCGATCGTCATCGTCCCCGTGACCTTATCCCCGTCAACGAGTCCATACTTAATGACGTTCTCGGCGAGCTCCCACGACGCCATCATGGCAGCTTCGCGACATGCGGTATGGCAAAAACGGCGACCGAATTCGAGGTAACGCCGCACTTCGTCGAGTGCCTTCCAGTCTCCCGCGAGGCGCCACGACCGATGGATGGCCGCGCTGTGCGAAGGCGCCTCGTTCACTCGCTTGGCTCGCTCTTCGTAGACGAAGCAGGGCCCATCTCGCGAACCTCGACGGCGTCGGTACCCAGGGATTTGAGCGCGTTGAAGCTGAGACGCTGCCACGTCATGTTGGGGTCGACGAGGAAAACGATTTGGTAGTTGGCTCCGGCCGCGCGGCCAATCCAATCCACGAAGATCCGAATGGCCGACGAGTCGACGAAATGCAGCCCCTGGACGTCGACGGTGATCGTCTGGCACCCGTCGGCAACGATGCGCTCGTGAAGAGCGGTGATGTTCCGCCTCAGATCGGCCTGCACCTGGTGGTTCGCGAGCGAGCCCTCGAAGCGAAGCTCACAGGGTCCCATGGCGAGGATTCTGAGCGGGCCGGGGCCCGATTGAGGCGGATCGGACGGCGTAGCTCCTGTGGGCACGGCTACGTGAACGGCGTTTCTTCCCGCATCTTGAGCTGCGAGGCTTGCGGGTACCCGGCTACGCGACGGCCGTAGCCATCGCGAATCGGTCACGATTTCCACGCGTTGCGATCGCGCCGCGGAGAGGGCGATGTAAGTGACCCATTCAAACCTCGCGCCCGCCGAGCCCGGTCAGTGGATGTTCTGCCGAATCCAGAGATCGATTCCTTGCCAGCTCTGCAGATGGTTGCGGTGGCCGTTGATGTTGTGTCCCATCGCCGTGAGCGGTTGGAGTGTCACGCTGGAAGCGGCGGGGTAATAGCTAGGCTCACCCGGCATGAACGCCGACGGTTGGAGGGCATCGAAGTCTCCGTTCTGCACTAGCACGGGTACGGTGACGCTCGTGCTGCGCGTCAGTTCCGAGTGCAACCCGTATTGGAAAAGATCGATGAATTGCGCGCGCGCTTGGATTGCCGCCAGGGAGTTGAACTCGAAGTCGAGCAGTGCCTGGTCCGTCGACGGCACGTGGTAGAAGAGCGCCGTACGAAACTCCTCGGAGAAGGCGTTGGCGGGAAGGTACGGCGTCGTCAGAAGAGCCAGGATATCGCCGGGGTTGAAAGGAAGCGGATGCGGCGAGTGCTCGAACGCGGTCGTCACCAACCCATCCGCGTCGTGGTACGTGCCGGTCGCGAAGATCGAGGTGAGCGAGCCATTGGAATGGCCGACGAGCGCGATCTTCGAGAAGTCGTGCCCCGTGGGGTTCTGGCTCGTGCGCAGGCTGGCCAGCACTTGGTGAAGTGCGCTCGCCGTCTCGGGCAGCGTCACCGTGTCGCCGTCGGGTTGGTCGCTCGCGCCCGTTCCCAGCTGATCGATGGCCAGCACCGTGTAACCACGATGGGCCATGTACCTCGCATAGGAATACGAATCCCCATTGAAGTCAGGAATATCCCAATAGAGGTGGTAGTGCGTCGCGCCATGCACGGCCACCTGGATGATCGGCCTTTCGGGCGTGCCGATGTAAAAGAGATAGCCGGCGATGTGATGGACGTTTCCATCCGAAAGGGTCACCGGAAAGAAGAAGGTGTCCACGCTAACGTCACCGGGCTCGTCGGGGGAATCGGCCAGCGCGACGCTGGACGTGCCCATGCCAACGCAAAATGCCGCTACGGCGCTGAACGACGTGAGCAAAGAACGCAGTTTTGACATGTCCCACCTCTGGTTGTTGGATGACGACTCGCCCCGCCCGCGCGCTCGAGCGACCCTCATCGTCGCTCGAACACCAGTCGAAACGGCAAAGCGCGCGAGCGCGGGCCGATGATCGCTCAGGTCCAGCAGCCTACGAGAGTTCGAAGATTTCGTGCAATTCGAAAAGGGGACAAGCCGTATCGAGATTCCTCGGGTGGATTCTCGAATGCCCACTTCGAAGCGCGTCAAATTGCCCCACGCTTGCTCAAAGCGCAGCCGTCGGGCGACAGACAGATCATGGCGCAGCTCAACCTCAAACCATTCACGCCTACATTGCGCACACCTGGCCCCAAGCCTTCCGATTCGGAGGATGTGCTCGTGGCCCTCGAAACGGCTCAGGCGCTCGAAGTGCGCGGCGATCTTGCTGAAGCCGCGCGCTGGCTCGGGCGTGCCGCCGACGAAGCCGAAAAGCAGGGCAATGATTCGCGCGTCCTCGCGCTCGCGCACGCGGCGGCTGATTTGAAGAACGCGGCGCGGCAGACGCCCTCGACCGTCGTGCGATCGCCCGCGAACTTTTCCAAGCCCGCGCCAAAGGTCGGCCGCCAGCCCCTCGACTCGGACCCCACGCTCCTCCGCCGCGCGACCCCGCCTCCCCTTCCTACCACCCACGTCTCTTCCGTCCCCGCCCATTCGCCGCCGTCGTCCATTCGCCAGCGCGCCGTCCCAGTGCAACAGCCCGCCCCGGAACGCAAAGTGCGCATCGGCGCCATTCGCGTCGCGCTGAAAAGGCCGACTGCGGAAGCCCGATCGTTTTCGGTCGAGCGATTGGACGAGGGGCAGCCTCTGCCACCGAACTGCGTCGAAGCCGTGCTCGTACTGGCGGACGACGGTACGGACTGACGGCCCGTCGTCCGACAGCTCAGGGCGCCGTAGCCGCCGGTCCGCTCCAGACGAGCGAAAAGACCGTCCTCGGATCTCCCTTCCAAGCGCGCTCTTCGAAGAACGCCTGAACCTCGAGCGCACCGGAAAGCGTGAGAACCTCCTCGCAGAAACCCATCGTCTGATGGCAGGCGGCTTCTTCCGCCACGGGGCCCATGTGATACGTGACGGCGACGCGGGCCTGGTGGTCGACCAGCATCGTGAGATCGAACGCTTTGAAGTTGAAGAGGGTGCTGCGCATGACCTTGAGCCGCATGAGCGACTCGACCGGGTCGTCCGGCGCAATGAGCGTGGGATGCTCCGCGCTGTATCGGCTGGCGGACAGCTTTCCCCACGAACGCACCGCGCCGAGCGTTATCCCCTCGAACTGCGCCAGAATCGCCACGCCGAGGCGCTCGAAGGTCTCCATCGGATACCACTCGTCCGGCTGGATAGGACTTGCGAGATAGACCAGATCTTGGCCGGACAAGATGCTGTCCCAATCGATGTCTTTGCGCCGGCGAATCATTCGCACGTATTCGACGAAAAACTCCCCCCTTACGCATCTCGCCATGGCGCTACGCGAACGAGGGTGGCGCTTGTCGAGTGGAACCGTGGGATCTGCTGGGCACTTCCTATATCCTACACGAGGCGCTCCTCCACGTCATCGCGTGCCGGCGGGATGGCTTCTCCCCCGGCACCTTTCAACCCGCGATTGCGCCGCCATGCGCGGCTCACGGCTGCGCCCAGCAGAAGCGCCCAGCCGCCCGCCGCAGGGCCACCCGGCGCGAACGTGCAACCGCCACCTTGCGGGAAGCCTCGGACGCGTGAATCGATGGAGGGACAGTCCCCTCCGCAAGGTCCCTCGTGCTCGTCGATCGAGCACTGGCCGTCGCCGCACACGCTTCGCCGTTGGCACCGTCCTTCGCTCGCCCACCCCGATCCGCAGAGCGCGTTGATTGCCGAAGTGACATAGCTGGCATGCTCACCTCGCTCGGTCTCTTGCCCTTCGGGGATGCGGCGCGAGACATAGCAGCCGAGCTCGGGACGGTATTCGTAGTCTACGCCTCCGCGCACGACAATCGCTACGAGCTCGTTTTGTCGATTGAACACACCGGATCCGCTGCTGCCCATGAACGTGTCGCTGGCCATGCTGAGGTAGTCGTCCTCGGCCTCGCGCGTGTCGAGAACGGTTGCGCCGCGATCGACTTTCACAGGAAGCCCGCTCGGGTAACCGATCACCGTCGCACGTTCGCCTAAAGGGATGCCGTGCGTCGCAATGGGAGGAGCTCGGCGATCCGCCGAAACTGGCCGATCGAGCTGTACGACGGCGAAGTCCATGCGGCGCCCGTCGGGCGTCGTACCGTACTCGCGCACGGGGATCGATCGACATCGATAGACTGCATTTTCGTCGAGCTCGGGCCCAGCGCCCTCTTTCGAAATCGCATACCCGAAGACCCATCGCTGATCTTCGCAAGGCGAAAACGTCACGCAATGGGCTGCGGTCACGACCAGATCCGGATCGAGCAAGACGCCCGAGCAAATGGCCAGTGACGGCTGCCCCACGAACGGCTCCGAATCGCACAAATCGAAGACGTCGGTGAGCGTTTGGGTTCCGAAGACGAGCGCGCCCGTCGCGGTCGACTGGATGGAACGCGACGGCATGAGCGCCGCGGTGCCCGAAAGGGCGACGCGTCGAACTTCGACGTCTTCGACGGCATAGATGTCGCGTCGATCGTCCGAACCATAGATCAACGGGGCGCGCGCAAGGGCGAGCTCCACGGGAGGCGGCGCGGAGCACGCGGACAGCGCCTGCCAAAAGAGAAGAAGGGCCGCTATCCGAACGAGCGGATCGTCGTAGGACATTGGAGCTCACTTCGTCGATCGCGGTATCTGCCCCGCGCGGCTTGATCGCGGTATCTGCCCCGCGCGGCATGCGGCGGATGGCCACAGGTCGGCCATCCGCCGCATCCGGCGTCGTGCATCGTCGAGCTACGAGAGCCGAGGCACGCGCTCGTCGCGTGTCCGTTCAGACGTCGCGATCAGAACAGATACCAGGGGTACACGGGGGCGCCGCAGACGTTGTACGTGTCGCGGCGACACTCGGCAACGGTCGTGTCGTTGTAATAGCAGCCGGATCGCAAACGGCAGATGGTGCCGCCAGGTCCTGGCTCGTTGCACCATTGCACATAGACACAGTCAGCAGCTGACTTGTCGATCGTACCGTCGACCGCTTCTCCGGGCGTTCCCTCGGGACTCTGCATCGATTCCTCCGGCGGGTTGGCCAGCCGCAAGAGATACCTGCCGTCCGACTGCTTCTCGGCCGTGACCTCGTCGCTTTTCGGCTCGGGCACTGATTCGGCCGAGCATCCAACACCGAGCCACGCCGACAAAACGACCGCCCCGCTCGCCAAGATCATCCCTTTGATTGCGTTTTTCATGATTCTCTCCTCTTTCTTCGCGTAAGGCCCACGCGACGAGCCAACCGATTTCACCGGCAACTTTCGTTGCAAACGAACGTCGGCCTTCGCGTCGCGTGAGGCTGATGGATCCCGCCCATCAGCAATGGACATGCCGCGTCATTGAGGCGCGGCAGAGGCCGACGAACGCGCTTCGGGGGCCATCGTTGTCTCCTGCCGAACGACAGTTGTCGCCTAGCGGTAGACAAAGCCCAGCGGGGTTAGCTTTCGATGATCGGGTGACTTTGATACAGTTGACACATCGTGCGCCGGGATCTCATTGCGCGTTATCCACTTGCCATCGCCGCGCTGGGCTGGTTTTGCCAGACTTGCGGAGGCGAGACGACCGGTGCCGGCACAGCTGGAAACGGAGGTGCCGCGGGTAGCGGCGCCGCGACAGGCGGCACGACGAGCGGAGGAGGGAGCGTCGGCAGCGGAGGATCCGGAGGAGTGGGCGGCAGCGGGGGATCCGGAGGGGTGGGCGGCAGCGCAGGGACCGGAGGAACTGCCGGGAGCGGAGGGTCCGCGCCAGGTGCCTGCCCGCCCGCACCTCCGTCGCCCGGAAGTTCCTGCAGTCCACCCTGGGATGCCGGGACCCCCTTTCCAGTCGAAGCGCATTGCACATGGGGGGACGACCCAAGACCCGAGTGCCGAACGGCCGCCCGCTGCATCGATGCGAAGTGGGTGATCTCACCTCCCAAGACGACTTGCAGTGCGCCTCCGCTGCCGCCGTCCTGTCTCATGCCACCGCCGCCGAACACCACCAAGTGCTCGGACACGACGCTGTCGTGCTGGTATGGAGACGGAATCCGCTGCCGATGCAGCGGTTGTCAGGGCGGCGCGGAGTATCCGATCTGCCGACCGATCGATCCCCCCGAATGGTGGTGCGACACGCCCCCAGCCGGTTGTCCCACCAAAGTGCCCCAAGCTGGCGAGCCGTGCGGCACGGCTGGAGCTTCGTGCGGCCGTGACTGCGATCTCATCGTCCGTTGTGAGGGCGGAGTTTGGCGTTGGATTCAGGGCAGCTGCCCGATTTGCGCAGCTCCCGACACACCGGTGGCGACACCGAGCGGGCAAAGGTCGATCGCGTCGCTCGCGGTCGGAGACCTCGTCTATAGCGTCGACCACGACGCGATCGTAGCCGTACCGATCATCGAGATCGGCCGCACACCCGTCGCAGGTCACCGGGTGGTGCGCGTCGTGCTCGAAAACGGGGCGGTGCTCGAAATGAGCCCGGGTCACCTAATTGCCGATGGTCGATCGTTCGGCGAGCTCGTCGCCGGCAGCTCATTCGATGCGCAGCATACGGTGGTGTCCGCCGAGCTCGTGCCGTATGCGTACGGTGCGACGTTCGACGTCCTGCCGGCCTCCAGCAGCGGGATGTACTTTGCGGCCGGAGTGCTCGTGCGAAGCACGATGGAGCAATCTCTCCTCAGGTGAGTCCGTATGAACACCGCGCTTCTGCGAAGAGCAACGCTGTGGTTCGCGATTGCGCCTCCGTACTTCGCCGGCGGATGCTCGAACTCACCTCCGCACCAAGCCGTCGATGCAGCCGATTCCTCGAGTCCTCAGGCGTGTAACGCGGACATCATCCATACCCTCGCGCCCGATCCTGATGCGATGGGCGAAACGTATCTGTGTTACGGATTCGATGCCCGATCATTGGTGCAGCAGACGATCGAAGGGCTTCTCTGGAACGCGCCCGCGAGCGGCGGCGTCGTTTGGCATCACGCGACGCTCAGCGCTGTGCCCGGCGATTTTCCCGACGGGCCGATACCATGCGACGGCATGCCACCTGGCTCGACGAGCCTTCATGTGTGGGCGCCGGGCGGCGACAATCTCTTGCTGCCCGAAGCGACGGGGCTCGAGCTACCCGAAACGACCATGCGACTCGTCGTGGAGCTGCACGTGCTGCGAGCAAGTTCAGCTTCCGCCGGCACAGGGTCGCTCGGCATTTGTTTCAACCACGAACCGGTGCGCAACCGCGCGCGCTTCTTCGGCGTCGCCGCCGGGATTCCCGCGTTGCGACCGCATACGAAAGAGACGAGCTCGACGAAGTGCACCTTTGCCGCGAGCACGCACCTTTGGTCGGTTTGGCCGCACATGCATCGCCTCGGCACTGCCATCGAAGCCGTGCTCGTGCGAGGCACCGGCGAACGTGAGCTGCTCCGCCGCGTCGAGCCTTGGGATTTCACGAAGCAGCGTACTTATCCGCTCGCCGTCGATCTCGCGGCGGGCGACCGGCTGGAGAGCACATGCTGGTGGAACAACGAGACGAACGAATACGTGTTCGGTGGTCTTCGGACGACCGACGAAATGTGCAATCAAGGCTTCATCGGGTGGCCGGAGACATCGCTTTCGTGCGAGTAGGCTCGCCGCTCGATGCCGACCGCTTCGTCGGCGCGCGCCGGCCAGAGCGCGAGCAAAAGGGCCGCCATTTCCCAACCGAGCAAGTCAGGGCGTGCCGCGAGCTCGATGGCCGCGTGCAATCCAAATGCGAGCATGAGCCCGAACCGCTGGGCGCGCGGCCAAAGCAAAAGGACGGGGAGCGCGAGCTCGATGATCGCGACGGCCGTCGCGCAGCCCGCGCGCGACATCGCCGTCGATAGCACGGCGCGGCTCGCCCATCCGTGAAACGCCCCGTCCGCTTGAAACAGCGCGAGCGTACGACCATCGAGCCAATCGGGGCGCAGCTTGGCAATGCCCGCCCAGAAGTAAATCGACGCGAGAAAACAACGTACAAGAAGGACGCTCGACCGCGGAGCGACCGGTCGCTCGGGACGCCACGCGAGCACGCAGCCCGCGTCCGTCATGGCGAGCAGCATCGCACCTTGAAAGAGCAGATGCAGCGTGAAAGCTGCGCCGAAAGGGTTCTGCAACATCGAGACGTAGCCCGCGGCACCTGCCGCGAGCCCCGCCACCCGCGTACGCCAGCCGACGAGAAAGCACGCCGCGGCCGCCGTTCGCACCACGCAGACCCCTGCGGCCAGAGCGCCGGATAGATGCAGCCAACCGTGGCCGGCCCATCCTTCTTCGGGCCAACCAAGCAATGGCCAAACGGAGGTCTCGAAAGGAAAGTGCAGAAGCTCGCAGAGCGGCGTGGTCCGCACGAGAAAGAGCACGCCCAACGCAATGCGCGCCCAAGCGAGATGCCGCAGGCTCGGATCGACGGAGGGAGACGCCGCGGCATGCAGCGGTGAGGGCATCAAAGCGTGATATTGGTCATGCACTTGCCGCCGGCGCAGTAGGTAATGCACTTGCGGTAAAGGACCTGCCATTCACATCGCCCCGCGGAGCACGCAGGCTCGACGAAGTAGGCGAGCCAAGACGTATCGACGCACACCGACGGAGGGAGCGGACAATCGCCGCCATCGGCGTCGGCATCGACGTCGCAGACCCCGCCCTCGGGCGGATCGATCGTCGCATGATCGTTGGACGCGTCGGCGGGGCTCGACGCGCCGCCGGCGCCGCCCGTGCCGATGGTACCGCCGGCCGTGGTCGTTATGCTGCATTGTCCGTTGAAGCACGGGCAGCTGCGGGTCTCGCGGGTCCATTCGCAAATGGACCGTACGCACCTCGGGTTCGTGAAATAGGCGAGCTCGCTCGACGACGCACACGTCGATGGAGGCAGGGCATTACATTCGAAGTCCAGCGAGCACTGCGGAGCGGTCGCGTCGCCGGTAGGCTTGCTGCCGCCACCACCGTCCTTCGATGGGTCCGAGGGAGGATCTTCGGTCCCCATGCAATGCGTTGCCGACAAGAGCAGGAAGGACCCGCCGACAAGCAGGAGAGGTAAGTGGGCGCGAACGAGCGGAAGCATCGACAATCCAAGCATACCCACGCGCGAGACTCACGGCCGCTTCTTTCGCATAACGCGCGGATCCCCCGGCTTCATCAGCGCCCCTGGCCCGCACACAGCCGACCCTGCCGGTCATGGGGAGCACGAACCGCGCGCTTCCGATGCCTCGACCGCGGCATCGAGATTGATCCGCCGCTCGAGCCGCACGAGCGTCGTCGTCGGTGCCGGCGAAAGGCGACAGGCCAATTGTGCCAAACCCGTAATACTATGCTGAAAACTCGTACCGACCGGGGCGTGACGCCAGCTCTCCGCGCCTCCTAGAAACGCGGCGAGATCGCGCCCCGCAAAGGGGGCGAGCTCCGTGGGATTGATGACTCTGCGACGCCCGGCATCGTCGAAGACCTCGACATCGAGCCGATAAGTCTCGCTCTTTGAAAACATCGTCCACGCGAGCGATCCCGAACCGTCGAGCCAGGAAACGGCCGGCATCACCAAACAGAAGATGCTGGCGGCAATGACGTGTCGCGCGATCACGCATCAGATTGTACGTGACGCGTCGTGAATGCGGTAGCGGCATATGAGCCAAGGGCAGGTTGCATGTGCTCGCTCAATACGGCGCTGGCATTCCAAACGCGTAAGCGATTGGCGCCGCGGCATCGTGATGCGCGCCACAATAAGCGTCGCGCGTCGCGCTCGTCGAGAGCGGTGGCAGGTACGCGTTGGCGAGCGCTAGGGAGCGTGCCTCGAGCGCAGCCGCGGTCTCGATCTCGTGCGCGACCAGCAAACGGGCCGATTCGGTCGGAGCGTTGACGAGCAGCTCGGCATTGCGAAAAGCCTGCTCGCGCCAAACGACGAGCAACTGGAGAAGGGCCGTGTAACCTGTCCCATAAGGGGTCTGCACGTTGATGACGTTCGGATCGAAGCGCGCACCCACCTCGGACAACAGCGGCTCCAGAACGAAGTTGAGAAATTGGTTGACCTTGTCGTGATCGGTCTTGCGGCTCGTGCCGTCGGGTTGGACAAGGCCTATCGCAGCCAGCACGAAGGGGAGATCGCGGTTCACGTGCGCGTTCATGCCGAGAAGCAAGCTCCCCGCGCCGGACACCTCGCGGCTCGCTGCGGCATCGAAGGCGACAAGCCATGCTTCCGGCACCGTCGTGCGCCGCCCGGCGGCGTAGTCGTCGTAGCTCTGCAAGTAGTACTTTGCGAAGACCGCATCGTAGTGATTCATCCACGCGACATCGCCGAAGAAACCCGGCTGCTCCGCGGCCCATTGGTACGTCTGCGTGGTGCGAAGATAGGCCAGTGCG
>Ga0111539_10011612_pt1 | contig 11052 bp, 10 predicted proteins | sample RhiMethybrSRZTD1_FD_79667 | JGI IMG/M metagenome (GOLD analysis project Ga0111539, IMG submission 79667) | Populus rhizosphere microbial communities from Tennessee, USA - Rhizosphere MetaG P. TD hybrid SRZTD1 (version 2) (version 2) | ecosystem: Host-associated > Plants > Roots > Rhizosphere >... | reverse complement strand
TTGCCGCCTTTGCGTTGTATTGTTTTGCCCGATGGATGAAGGCCGGCATTCAGTTTCATGTTCCACAAGTTGAGACGCGCTTGCAGCGCACCATTGCCACCGTAAACGTGTGCCTGGACCACGCCTCGAGCGTCAACCGAGACTTGACTGTGTTTGGTCTTCTGGTTTACGCCACTCATACGACTATTCCTCCGTCAGCTTTACGACTGTTATTGCGCCGTGCCACAGTTTTTGCAGGGGCCTCCCCAGGGAAGGTAATCGTGGCCACCGTTAGCCTCACAATAAGCTTTCTTTTTGTTCTTTTCCTGCTTCCGATCGTCGACCAGCGCTTTCAGTCTACGTTCTTCTCTCTCCTCTGGGGTGTGTTCCAGTCCTCTGACTTTGACCCGTGGGCCAACAGGATGCGCTTCCGCCCACCCCTTTAGAGCCACCACCCATCTGCCCGCCGCCGCTGTAAAAGCAGGGTGTACCGGATGTCCGGGCCCGCGTGAACCGTGCGCCGGTAAATCGAGGTTCAGGGTATCGATAGCCTTGCGGATCTCCGGCACTGCGGTAGCCAACGTATAACCATGCTTAGTGAATGCGCTTGTTACCTGCTTGGACTGCGCGTTTGCGTATGAAGCGAACGTGTCCCAGAGCACGCCGACATCGCGGCCTGAGTTACCTGCCGCCGCTGCGGCTGCGGCTGCTACTGCGGGTGGCAAAGGCGCTGCTCCTCCCCCACCGCCACCACCGCCGCCACCACCGCCGCCGCCACCTCCACCGGCAACAGCCGCGGCTCCGCCCTGCGCCTGGGCGCGCTGAATAACCGGAAAGCGGATCGCGATGGCAGACAATCTATTAACTGGTCCACTGGCTCCTGAGTTGGTCTTCCTTTGCAAGACTTTCGGTGCCAATTGAGGCCGAAAGACCGCCGGCGGTGAAGGTTTTTTTGAATTGGGTGGGCGTTGTGAGTTCATGGTGTTTTACAGCGACCCTAGCGGCCGAACTGTCGCTTTCAACTTTTCCTGTTTCGTAAAATTGGCGGCGGCATTTGCCGCTTGTTGCTTGTCTGAGTACGCGCCGATGCGGACGGCGTACCACTGGCGCGCTTCGGCGTCGCGACCGGAGAAGAACGATGGCGCGTAGCCTTTGCGTTCGACTTCTTTCAGCAAACGATCCGCTTCCTTCTCATCACGGAATACTCCGATCTGGACCGTCACGTAATCAGGTTCGCTCGTCGCCTGGTCAGTGGCCCCATCCGTCGCGGCTTCCTGAATGATCTTTATTTCGCCGTTACTACCAGCGGGCGGCGCCGCAACTTCCGCGTTATCAGCAGCCGCCACGGTTGCGGCTGCTGCTTGCGCGCCGGGTGCCTTTGCGGGCGCACCAGGTGCTCCGGGCGCTGCGGGTGCGGTCATGCTCGGTGCAGCCGGCGCTTTCGGAGCTGGCGCTTTTGGTTCGTGCAAGATCGGTTCTGACGGCCCGTCGGGTTCTTCGTTCTTCGCGGTTGTGCCGCTTGGCGTCGCCACACTGTTCAGCCACTGTGCGCCAACGATCAAGCCCGCGCCGAAGAGGAGAACGCTGATCGCTATCGACCCGACGAGCAGTGAAAGCGCTGCTGTCTTACTCAATGAGAATTCGTAATTCATTTCCTCAACTCCCGATTACGGAATCTCGACTGTCGTCTGTCCCGCGTTTTGGACCTGAATCACACCGCCCCAAATGCAGTTCAGCGTGCAGTTGTTATCGAGCGCGGGCATGTTGGCGATCAGCACCTTCTGTGCGCCGGGCATCCACGGCGCCGGAGTTGCCGGCACGCATGGCGCGGGCGTGGGGGCACCCAACGCCGCGGCAGTCGCGGCTATGACTGCCGGGTTGGACGGCGCTGAACACATGCCGAACGGCATGATGTTCACCAGCGGTGCATGGTCCATGATGTTCGCGTCCGGGGTCTGGGTGAGAGTTCGGTTCACGGGCAGGACGACGAACGTGCTCGGCGCAGCGCCGAAGCTGCATTTCAACGTCGCACCCATGCATACCTGTAACGCCATGATCACGGACCTCTAATTGATCTTCACGAATGACCCCTTGATCGTCGTGATTGCCGGACTCTCGACAGTGACTCCGCCCGTACCCTTGACCGTCGTCATTGCTGCGCTTTCGATAGTCACTCCCGCGCTCGACTTGATCGCCACTGCGCCGGTAACGTCGATCGTCAAATTTCCAGTCACTTTCAATTCGTAGTTCCCACTGATCGTCTGCGTGAAGTTTGCTTTGTTGGTGTGCGTCTCGTTGCCGGTGACGCTCAGGTCGCGCGTGCCTTTGACTTCGTAGGTCTCATTTCCGGTATCGACCTTGAACGTGCGATTTCCTTTCGCGACGGTGTACGTGTCATTTCCTTCCTGAATCGTCGTGGACCGATCCTTCTTGATCTCGTTCGTTTCGTTGTTCAGAACCTTCTTGGTGCGATCGTGCTCGACGACGATGTTTTGATCTTTTTGCGCGTGGAAGTAGATCTCTTCCGAGTCTTTCTTGTCCTCGAACCGAATCTCGTTGAAGCCGTTGCCGCCTTTCGACGAATTCGTTTTGACGGTGCTCTTGGTTTGTTCGTCCGGCAGCGTGTAAGGGACAACTTGTTCGCTGTTGTAAACCGCGCCCGTGATGAGCGGGCAGTCAGGATCGCCTTCGAGATAACTGACGATCACTTCCTGACCGATGCGCGGCAGGAAGATTCCGCCCCACTGTTTCCCGGCCCAACCGTAGTCGACGCGAATCCAGCACGAGCTGTTCTCGTCGTTCTTACCTAACTGGTCCCAGTGGAACTGGACTTTCACGCGCCCATACTTGTCGGTCCAGATTTCTTCGCCCGCCTTGCCGACGACGATCGCGGTCTGCGTCCCCGAGATCCTGGGCTTTGCCGTCAGGCGCGGCGGGCGATATGGAACATTCGCAGGAAACGCGGTGAAGGAGTTGGTGTAATTCTCCTGGGTGCCCGCGTGCGAGACTGATTGCAGCACGTACTTCTGATTTACGTCCGCGCGATAGTGGTCCTTCAATTCGAACTTGTGGCCGGCGACAAACGCGCGTACGAAACCATCGCCGCGAATGATCTTCTTTGGTTGCTCGAGCGAGTCGAGCCGAAGATTCGCGCGTTTCTCGCCGGCGTCTTTCTTCAGAAACCCGCCAGGATATTCGTAGATCCTAAATTTGGGCGCGTCGCTTTGTGATTCGACTTTCAGATCCATGTTTGGGGTTTCAAAGTTGAAATCGTCATGAGCAAACGACCCGGTGACCACTTGCTCTTCGACCAAACAACGCGTGATCGCGAGGTCCTGCGTGTGGTCCACCAGCGACTGCCGAAAATGAACTGCCGCCGACTCGAGTCCGGGACAGGTCTTATGGGCATCAGCGTCGTCGCCTAACACGAGCGTGTGTTTGTCGGCGCTGTGTTCGAAGTAGTAGAAGATGCCTTCCTCTTCCATCAGCCGCGAGACGAAGTTGAATGCCGTTTCGTTGTACTGCACGCAGTACTCGCGCTTGTCGTAGGTGTTTTTCAGATCGTTGCGGAAGTCAGTGAAACCGAGATCGGAAAAGATCGCCTCGATGATGTCGGGCGTGCTCTTGTTCTGGAAAATGCGGCAATCGGCGGTCTTCGTGAGCATCCAGAGCCACGGATGAATGTCAGCAAAGTAACGCGTGAGACGCAGGTTTGTTTCTTCCTGGACGAAGCGGCCGACGATGCCGTTGAGATGATGCTCGACGTCGTTGCCGAGAGTGAGTGTTACGGTTACCGGCTTGCCGACGATCGACTGGAAGTCGATCGCGTTGTCTTCCGAGACCATCTCCAGCGTGAACTGGAAGAGACGCGAGATTCCTTCATCGCCTCGGAACGAGTGCAGCAGCAGCTTGTTTGGTCCCAACGGCGTCGAGATTTTGAGCTTGAGATTGTCCTGGATGTAAGCGCTCATGGTTCTTAATCAAAATCAAACCGGTTGTTTAGGCCATCTTCCGCGTCTACACAGCGGAGGTAGGCCTCGACCATTCGCCTGAAACTCGGATCCTTTACCATCGCGTAGGCGAGATGTTCGAGTCTCAACACCGACAACTCGCAATCACTCAAAGCCAGCGCGGTCTCACTGTAGGGTTTGTTTACGAGCACCGCGTGTTCGCCGAAACAATCACCCTCACCGAGCACGCCGAGAACGACCTCTTTGCCGTGTTCTTCGCGCCGCGACAACTGCACTTTGCCGTGCTGGATGATGTACATCGCGGTCGCCGCCTGGCCCTGCCGCATCAACACGTCGTTCTTCGCGACGGTGCGCTTCATCAGCCGGAGCAGCTCCGCATGCTTGCCGCGCGGCAGACGATAAAGAAGACGACTCTTTGTCGAGTCGCTGGCGGAGCGTATCGACTCGGGAGTGATCACAATGGACGGGTCCCTGTCGTCAGCGCTCGAACCGGGCCGCCTGCCGTTTGTCCCAGGCGTGACGTTGTGTGATGGTCCAAGCCACGAAGTCCACGAAAGCGCCGGGTCCATGCTCAACTTGACCTCCGGGATCTCTTCCGCTTTCAGGATCAGCCGCACGTTGAACTCAAATTCGTCTTTCACGTAGAAGCGGACCAGATCGCAAAGCACGCCGAAGCGCCATTCGGTCGGCAGAAAACTCTCGAAGTCTTCCAACCCGAGTGGACCAAGCTGAATCTCGAAGCGCGCGTGCTGGTCCCAAACCCGTGTGCCAACGACGACCGTGTCGCGGCCGAGACGCTGGTTGTGTCCTGACTCGCCGATCGTGGTGCACTGGCTTTCGTCCAGGTCGCACCACTTGCCCACGAACTGGGTCGTGTTCACTTCAACCTGAAAGTAGTCAGTGAGGATACGTTGCAAACCGGCTATCGATCGCGGTTCCTGAGCGAGGATCCCGGCGTAATAAAGGAGCGAGCGATCGCGAATGTGCATCCGGCCTTTTAAGCGCGGCGTCTCCATGCCGATAAGCGAATAGAGATAGCGCGCGACCTGGTCCGTGCCGGGCGTCGCGGCGCCGAGACCGACGCGATGATGCTTGCGAATGCGATAGAGCAGCGAGACGAGGCGATGATTGAAGATGTCGAGAAAGTCTTTGAGCGCAGTGTCCTTGTGCGAGGCGCGCTGGATCACGAGTTCCGTGCTCGGAATATCGAGTGCGCCAAGGCAACCGGCGAGTCCGAGGAAGTTGACGCTCATCTCGGCGGGCGCCTTCGGCTGTTCGCGCGCCGGAAAATCTTCTTTGCGTCTGAGCTGGGCGATATCGCTGGCGGGGAAGTCGAGTTTCACCGCCGAGCGAAAATGGACGATCTCTTTCGTTGGGTCGGCGCCTTGTGCGGGTGAAGTAAGGTGTTCGCCGGAGGCTGTGTGGATTATTTCGAGTAGCCGGACGGCCTGAAAAAAGTCAAAGCGATGTCCTTCGGCGAAGAGCCCGTCTTCAACCGCTGTATTTTTGCCCCAGCCGTAGTTGTTTACAGCAGGACTGTTTCGCCCGCCATCGGCTCCCATGTTTTCCAGACTCCTTCGCGCTGCTTGCTCTTAATTACTAACTGCGTGAACGAATTGATTGCTGCATACGAAGCCAGAAATCGATTGAGCACCGCGCCGAACAGAAAACCTCCGCTACCCTCGTAACAGTCTTCGTCGAGAACTAAAGTCACTTCATTGCCGCGAACAAAACCTCGCCACGCATCGGTGCCGATGTGACGCATGACCCTGCGGCACGACATCTCCTTCAGCCCTTCGATCAATTGATGGTGCGACTCCGAGAGACAGTAGAGTCGCAGGATCTCCTTCAGCGCCGGCAAACTGTCTTTCTCTTCAGATAGCGAAAGGTGATTGAGAGATAAATGCGAGACCAGCCGCCAGGAGGTCGAGCCGCGCGAGGGCGGCGGCACCGGCCGCGTCGGTTTACCGAGACAGACGATCGGCCGTTCCTTGTCGAGTGGCGCCTGCTGTTCCATTTGCATGACGGCGCCCGCCGGAAGTTCCCAGGCGAGCTCGCGGTTGGTGCACAGTGTGTGCGCGTAAACCGTTTGCATTGGCGGCAAACTCGGATTGAGATCGAGATCCAGAAACGAAAGCACGATCTCGCTGCCAGCCACATCTTTTCGCTGCGCGGGGACGCGGCGCGCGTGCCAGAACGCTTTGTGATGCGAGCTCTCGAGTCGATGATTGTAGGAATAGAAAGGCTCGATACGTTCCGTTGCATCGGCGTCATTCGACGATGCTGAGACGGAGAGGATCGAGTGAATCTCAGTCGTTCGCTCGCGGCGTTTGTCCGGCACCAGCGGATACTCCAGGCTCCGGTGATCGAGACGAATCGGTTCAGTCGTTTTCGGAAACAGGTTGATGATCGGCGTGCAACCGAGAGCGAACGTGTTCTCGTCGACGACGAGGTTCTCTTTCAGCCGCCGGTTGATTAAAAAAGAAATGTGCATCTTGTCCGTGTCACCCGCGGGCACAAAATCGAGGAGCGTGTTGGTCGCTCGCTTGTGATCCGGACTGTCTTGATCGAAACAGAGATCGAAGAAGAGATACTGTTTCGGAAAAGCAAAGTACTCGAGCAGTAACATGTATCCCGGATGGACGTTCGTCGGGTGCGGCAGCACGTCGTCGTACACTTCCAGTCCGACCGGTTTGATCGCATCAGCGCCGAGGTAGATGGGCGGGGCGCCGGGGATCTCGAGGACGACATCGTGAACGTCGCAGAAAAGCAACTCGTAAAGCGTCTTCACCGACATGCGATCGCCGTTCAAGTAAAAACGCAGGCGATCGACGGGAAGCTCTTTCAGCTTGCCGCCGGGGAGACATTTCAGTTTCAGCCGCAACGCTTCGACTGCTCTACTGTCGGCGTCAATAAAGTTCCAGCGACTCGTGCTTTCGATCTCCGCACGGGCGACTTGCAGCGGCCACAGTGTGACGGGATAGCAGGTGCGAAAACGACAGACGACTCCGTTTGCTGCATCGGCGAACAACGGAGTATGGCGATCGATGGTGAAGCCGGTCGTCATCTTGCCCTGGTCCTGTGCGACGTTGAACTGCGCGATCGCCATCGACGGTATCGGGCTCGTTAGCTGTGGATACAGGTTGTTCAGCAGCGCGCTGGTGATGTCGGGAAACTCGCTGTCGATCTCGTGTTGCAGACGTCCGGTGAGAAACGCGAACGCTTCGATGAGTCGTTCGACGTGCGGATCGGCGCACTCGTCGTGTCCGAGTTCGAGACGCTTCGCGACTTTCGGATAGCGCTCGGCAAACACGCCTCCCATGCGGCGCAGGTAAGTCAGCTCCGACTTGTAATACTTCAAGAGTTCTTCGTGGCTATTGGCTATCATGCAATTCCGCCGTTCCACTCTTGCTGTTCAACCTGACGGGAAACGAAACCGGCTCGGTGAAAAGGCCGACGACCAGTTCCGCGTTTATGTTTAGCCACAACGCCGACTCCGCACCGGACGCTGGTCCAACTTCGACTCGAACGTGACGCAGGCGTGGTTCAAATGCCGCAATTGTCTGTCCCACAATCGAAGCGATCAGTGCATGATCGTCGGCGTTGCTCGGGGAAAGTGACGAGAAATCGGGAATGCCGTAGTTGATGACAGACCTTTCCTCCTCGTCGATCCGGTGCAACGGAATGGAGCAGCGCGTGTTCAGCAACCGCTCCAATTCGCGTCGCACCGAGGCTTTCAAATGGTCGTGGTCAAGGATGAGCAAGTGCCGCTCCTGATGTTCCATTTCGGGAGGAACATAGACCAGCCGGTCAAAGAGCAGCGCTCGCGCACCCGCAATTGGTTTAGGATCAGCCATAACCTGAAACACTTACGCGTTCTTGTTCTTGGCCAGGTCCCACTTGGTATCGACGTGACCGGCTTCCGCGCCCTCGGCCTTCTGAGTGTGGAAGTCCCACGTGATGTGGTTGTAGTTGAGTGTCACGGTCTCGACGGGCTTGTCGCCGCCGCCGCCGCCGATCGACACGGAAGAAAGAACGACGTTCTTCAGCGTGTATTTGATCAACGGGATCACCGCGCCCTTGTCATTACGAGCCACCACCACCTCGACGGTCGTGAAGTTGTCGCCCTTGCAGCAAGACTCGTTGAGCTTGGGTGACGACTGATCGAGATACTTGGTGATGGTGAAGTCCTGATGGTTCGGCTTACCCGACGTTCTTTCCGTGTTGCTGATATCGCCGGTGATCTGCATCGCCACACCATGACTGAACGACAAGAGTTCGATTTGTTTTGCGTACTGGTCCAGTGTGCTGGTTCCGGGAATATCCGGAGTCATCTTCATTAACAATACGTCCATATGTCCTCCTAAAAGTCAGATGGGGTTATGCAGCCGCTGGCGGCGGCAGTTCGGCGACGAGACGAATCGAAGCCGTGAGCTCATCAAGCTGGAAGTGCGGGCGCAAGTAGACGACCGCCTTGTACACACCGGGCTTGCCCGGGACGTCTTCGACGTCGATGCGGGCTTCGCGCAGCGGGTACGAGGCCTTCGACGCTTGCGACGCGCGATCGTCGAGCAGCACGTAATCCGCGATCCACTTGTTCAGGTAGTCGGCCACGTTTTCCTTCGTCAGGAAGCTGCCGACTTTGTCGCGCATGATCACCTTGATGTAGTGCGCGAAACGCGATGCAGCCATGACGTAGGGAAGTTGACTCGACAGACGCGCATTCGCCGTCGCTTGCGGATCGCCGTAGACCTTTGGTTTCTGCGCGGTTTGGCCGCCGAAGAACGCCGCTGAATCGTTGTTCTTGCGATGGACCAACGTGATGAAACCAAGATCGTTCAGCTCCTTCTCGCGTCGATCGGTGATTGCTACTTCCGTCGGGCACTTCAACACGGTGTCGCCTTCTTCGGTCCTGAAGTTGACGGCCGGAAGTCCTTCGACGAGTCCGCCGCCTTCGACGCCGCGAATCGCCGCGGTCCACTTGTAGAGCGCAAACGCGTTGGTGATGCGTTCGGCCAGCGCGTACGCAGCGTTGCCCCAGCAGTAGTCCTTCGGCTGACCGTCGACGTCTTCCTGGAAGTCGACTTCATCCGCCGCAATACGGCCGGTAATCGGCTCCTTCTTGTCTTCGCCCTGGTCATCCGGACGCACGTCCTTGCCGTACGGAGAGCGAAGCAGGAAGTGAGGCAAACAGAGGGCGACGTAACGTGAGTCTTCGCTGTCGCGGAAGGATCTCCACTTCACCAGTTCGGTGCTTTCGAAGATCTTGGCGAGATCGCGAGGATTGCCGAGGTCGTCAAAGCTGTCGAGGTCAAACATCTGTGGATGGGCCGCCGCGATGAATGGAGCGTGGGCTGCCGCCGCGACGTTCGACATCTTCTCCAACCAACCGATGTCCTGCGGGCTGCGGCCAAACTCGAAGTCGCCGACCAGCACGCTGTAGGGACTGCCGCCGAACGTCCCATACTCTTCCTCGTAAATCTTCTTGAACTGGACGCTCTGATCGAACTCCACCGCGCGTTCGAGATCTTTTTGGATCTCGTCTTTGGTGGCGTTCAAAAGACGGAGTTTCAACATCGTGCCAGTTTCCGCACGTTGGACGAGATAGTGAAGTCCACGCCACGACCGTTCGAGTCTGCAAAACTCCTGGTCGTGCATTACTTCGTTGAGTCCCTGGTTGACCTGCTCGTCGAGCGCGGCGATGCGCTTGTTGATTGCGCCAACCATGTCGACGTCCGGACCAAGCGTGATCTCACCCTTTTCGACAGCCTCGATAAAGGCCAGGACGGCGTTGGCGATCGGCTCGGTTTGCGACGGGTCGCGGACGAGTTTTGTACCGCCGAGGCTGGTGTGAAAGAGATCCAGTTTCTGTTGCAGTTCAGTTTGGGGGGCAGGTGTGCTCATTAGCTCTTACCTCCTTCATCCTTTGGACCTTCCGTCGACTCTTCGGGCTTGCCGGGCTCAGACTTGGCCGGCTCGGTCGCGCTGGTTTCTGTCTTTGGTGCGAGGCCTTTGAGTTCGGTCATCGTCGCCTTCAGAGCGTTGCGCTTTCCTTCATCTGAAAGCGCTTCGAGAAGGTTCTGTTGCAGCCTGACGTTTCCGTCGAGCTTCGCGGCCATGTCCGACAGTTCAGTGCGTTTCTTGTATTGCTCGTTGGCGGGGAGCTGTTTCAGCACTTTTATCGGACTGAAGTCTTGAATGGTTTCGAATGCGAGACTCTTGCCGTTGGAGTCGATCTTTGGACCGATGTTTTTCATGATGTCGTTGAAGTTGTCGCGATCGATTTCCACGTATTTGCGGTCGCGCATGGGGGCTCGGTTGGGATCGGGTACGTTTCCGGAAAGGTCGGCCAGGATCCCGACGACGAAGGGAAGTTCAGTCTTGACGAAAGAACCTCGAGTCTCCACATCGTAGGTGATCTGCACCCGCGGAGGACGTATCCGATCCAGTTTGTGTTGTGTGCTTTCTGGCATCGACTTAGCTCCTTTATGGTTGAGAGTGCTTGGTTGAGAGAGAACTGGGTTTATATGATTACGCGAGAAAAGTCCTCGCAGAGACCCATCCATTAATCCGCGTTGCTGAGTAATAGTTAACTCATGTCGGCCACCTCTTTCCGGTCAGCCGCAGCAACCTGTCGATCTCATTCAACTCGCCTTCGTTGCGGACGATTTGTTGCAGCAGTTCAGGCAAGCTCATGGTTCCCCACTCCACGGCTCGTTTCACCAAATACGGCGTGGGGCTATGCGGTTCAGTGCGAAGCAAGTAATCAGCGGCCTCCGATAGCCGGCGATACGCGTCGGCACGACTGCGGATCGGGCCACTGGACCAGAGTTCAAAACCCGGTTCGCCTGCCTCATTAGAAAATTCTTGTTCTTCGCCTTCGCCGATCGTCTCGATCTCTTCGAGGCGCGTGTGCAGGTCTTGCGAGATAAGCTGAAGACTCCCGAAAAGCCCTTCTTTGATCTGGCGTAATGACGGCGCTTCTTTGCCGAACTTCGCGTCAAGTATTTCTTCGAACGAGGCGCAGGCGGCGATGGCGTTTTCAAGATCGGACAGCAACTCGATGTAGAACGAACGATCGGTGGCGGCGACAGCGGCGCGG
>Ga0111539_10011611_pt1 | contig 11053 bp, 7 predicted proteins | sample RhiMethybrSRZTD1_FD_79667 | JGI IMG/M metagenome (GOLD analysis project Ga0111539, IMG submission 79667) | Populus rhizosphere microbial communities from Tennessee, USA - Rhizosphere MetaG P. TD hybrid SRZTD1 (version 2) (version 2) | ecosystem: Host-associated > Plants > Roots > Rhizosphere >... | reverse complement strand
AGGGTATAGGGTGGTGACCCATGGAAATTGGACATTGGGCGTTCGGCGTTGGACATTGATTGCTGATTGTTGATTGTTGATTGCTGGTTGCTCATTGCTTTACGCAAATTGCTCCTAATCCGCCGCAGAACGAGAATAATTTTGAAGATCATCTTTTTACCTTCGGGAAACATCTTGGGTGACCTTCCAATATTCAACGAGGGTTCTTAGATGTTCAGTATTTAAACAAATGCCATATGAAAAAATCAAAGAAGGCTGAAGCCAAACACTTATCGAGAAGGCGTTTTCTCAACAACGCAATTGTTGCAGCGGCGGGCGCAATGATCGTCCCGCGCCATGTTCTTGGAGGTCGTGGTTTTGTAGCTCCCAGCGATAAGCTGCTCGTAGCCGGCGTGGGTGTCGGGGGCAAAGGGAAATCAGACATTGCCAAATTCTACGAAAGTGGGAAGGCTGAAATTGCTTTTTTGTGCGACGTAGACAAACGTATGATCGGCGCTTCGGTTGAAAGCTTTCCGAAAGCAAAGTTTTACACAGACTGGCGTGAGTTGTTCGAAAAGGAATCCAAAAACTTCGATGCTGTATCAGTATCAACTCCGGATCACAATCATGCGGTGATCGCAATGGGCGCGATGCAGCTCGGAAAACATGTTTATGTTCAAAAGCCATTAACACACGACATATATGAAGCAAGGGTGTTAACGGAAGCCGCGAAACGTTATAAGGTTGTTACTCAAATGGGTAATCAGGGCGCATCGGGTGACGGCGTTCGACAATTGCAGGAGTGGTATAACGCTGGAATTATTGGCGATGTTCACGAAGTGAAGATATGGACGAACAGACCCATATGGCCGCAGGGAATTCCCTGGCCGCCTAAGGCAAATGTTCCAGCAGAACTCAACTGGGATCTTTGGCTTGGCACCGCGCAGTATAGGGATTACGTTGACAAACTAATTCCAGGTAGCTGGCGCGGTTGGTGGGATTATGGAACGGGTGCATTAGGCGATTTGGGTTGTCACCTCATTGAAGCACCATTCCGCGTATTGAATCTGAAGTATGCGTTAGATGTGCAGGCAAGTGTTAGCAGCGTCTATGTCGATTGGGGAAAGCGTGGTTACTTCCCGGATACACCACCACCGTCAAGTCACGCTACCTTGACGTTTCCGAAAACCGATAAAACCAACGGGCCAGTGATCATGCATTGGATGGATGGCGGTATTAAACCCGAGCGACCAGCTGAATTGGGTCCGGATGAATTATTCGGCGATGGAAATAGCGGAATTCTATTCATCGGTAGTAAAGGTAAAATGATGGCAAGCGAGTATGCCGCGAACCCAAGGCTTTTGCCAACTTCAAAAATGAACGAAGTAAAAGTAAAACAAACAATCGCACGGGTTCCTGGTAGCGCAGAAGGACATTATGCGCAATGGGTAGAAGGCGCCATAGCAGGCTACGGCAACAAGGAACTGAGCTCGTCGTTTGATCTAGCTGGACCGTTAACAGAGGCCGTTCTGATGGCAAATCTTGCAATAAGAGTAGCGGATATTCCTAAATTAAGAGCGTCAGGCAAAGGTTATGATTACCCGGGAAGCAATACAAAGCTTTTGTGGGACTACCAGAATATGAAGGTTACAAATTATGACGAAGCCAACCAGTTTGTGAAGCGCGATTACCGCCAGGGATGGACACTAGGCGTGTAGCGTGATATCAGCACTCAAGTGATTCCTAAAACCACTTGAGTGTTGCCTATTCATTGTTGAGTTTTGTCAATTCAATTTCCTTTTGAAAACGTCATCTAAAGACTTAATACCTTCGACTCAAAAAAGTTGAGATGACAGGGGCAGAAATCAAGGAGGAATGCATTTTCTCCCGCAGATCCCCGCAGATTGAATACTCGCGGATTTACGCGGAACAGATCAGCGAAGATCAGCGTGGGTTTTGATCTGCGAATGTCTGCGGGGAAAAATTTGAATGCAAGATACATACATAGAATACTGTCATGCTGTAGATAGGAAGAGTCTGTCATTGGCAGCTGTGCGAGGAGTATAATTGCCACTAACCACCATCATCATTAAGACGCCGCAAATGGTTCTGTGCTTTCTCTGTGGATTCAGTGCATTCCGTGCGCTTAAAAAAGATATTCACACGGAATACACAGATCGCACGGAGAATGCACGGAAGACTTTATGCCATTTGACAGGTTGTTCATTTACCCATAAATACTTTTCTCGCCTTAAAGATTTCTGTCATTGCATCCTTTTGAGCCGAAGGTTTTTTCTCAGGATGACGGTTCCAAAAAAATGCTTCATTACGATGAATCGAACTAATGCGACGATCTTGTCACCGGTGCTAAATTCTTAACATTAGCATTCTTAAGTGCGAAATAAAGGATCACAAAGAAGCAGGCAGCAGGTACAAGGTATGCAAGCTGCATGTTGGAGATATCAGAAACTCGTCCCATAACAAGAGGCAACACGGCTCCTCCTACGATAGACATGATGACCAGGGAAGCACCTTCCTTTGTTCTGGCGCCTAAGCCGCGAATACTGAGCGAAAAAATTGTCGGAAACATTATAGACATAAAGAATTCCACTCCAATCAGCGCATAAATCGAAAACATGCCTTCAAGCATTACAGCAAATAACAACAACACAATGTTGGCGAAGGAATAAAACGCGAGCAAACGTGGAGCAGATATATAGTTCAACAGGAACGTGCCCACGAATCGACCGATCATAAAACCGAGCAATGCTACAGATAGGAACACCGCCGCTGCCTTTTCTTCGATTCCGGCAACCTGGTGTGAAAAGCGAATAAAAAAACTGCTGATACACACCTGTGCTCCCACGTAGAAGAATTGTGCAACGACACCGAGCATCAGGTTTTTTTCTTTTAAGATAGATCCTGATTTCATTTCTGTCTTATCCTCGACGATTTCGGGCATTCGCGTTCTCCAGAAAAAAATCGCCACAGTGAGTACGACTATACCTACAACAATAAATGGAACTTTCACGGCGCTGGCTTCCATATTCAGGTAAGCTGTTAATTGTTCGGGTGTCATAGAAGCTTCCTCGTGTTCGGTGAGATTTTTTCCGGAAAGAATAAATATCCCACCAATGAGCGGCGCTACTGTCGCTGCCAATCCATTAAACGATTGGGCGAAATTGATTCTTTGGGTGGCCGAGTCGGGATCACCCAACACTGTTATATATGGATTCGCTGCAGTCTCAAGGAAAGTCAAACCGCATGCAATGATGAAAAGAGCAGTAAGGAAAAACACGAATGACCGAGTCTCCGCGGCTGGAACGAACAGGAATGCTCCAAATGCAAACAACAACAGCCCGATCAAGATGCCTCCTTTGTAACCAAATCTCTCCATATAGCGACCGGCAGGGATGGCCATAATAAAATAGGCAAAAAATGTTGCTGAATCGATGAGAGCAGATTCAAAGTCGGTCAGCTGACAGGCCTTCTTCAAATGCGGAATGAGGATAGGGTTCAGGTTAATGGCAAGGCCCCAAAGAAAAAACAGAGATGTGATTAGGACGATGGCAAAACGGGCTTCATTCTTACTCATTCAGTTAGCTAGATTCGGTTAATATCAACAAGGTAAAAGATTTCGAAGAATTCTCCATTATTGTTCTTCATCTGGCAACCAATGTCTCTGTCGAAACTTTTGCCTTCAAAACATCTTCTTTATAAAAGGCAGCAGTCCTCAATTTCTTTTCAGAAAAAAGCCTAAGCTGGTCTCCTTTATGCGGCGATCCTTTTTCGCTGGAGTTGCCATAGCTCAACAACACTCTTGCACTCACCTTATCTCCAAATTCAATGATGCCAACATAACTATCTCCACCCATGATCCGTTTATCCTGGCCGCCCCACGCTACGCGGAACACCCCGAGAAAGTCATCACCTCCATTTGCGGGCAAGTCGATAGCATCAGACTTTAGACGATACACAGTTCCCCAAGCCACATCAAGTTGTCCGTACTCTTTTCTTACTTCTGTGACCGCTTCGTCCAGCACTTTTACGGCCAGCGCCGGATTTGCAAGTCCATCGGGAGTTGTTCTGGGATCACTCTCACTCCATGGTTTGCTGAACAAATCCTTATGTGCAAACATTTTCATCCTCCACTTTTGAAAGAGATAAGCACCTTTGCTGTTTTCGTCAGCCTGACGATCCCATTTTTCCAACACATCCTTTGCCTCTTTAGACGATGCTGATCCATATTTATCAATCGCAATGAACAAATCATCAAGGATACGATCTGCCAATTCAAACTTCGTCGACATCTTGTAGCTTACCAACTCATCGAAGCTAATGGATTCATCTTCGACAAGCATTCGAACGGATCGTTGTGGACGAAAACCCATTCCAGATGGTGACATGTAACCAGGAAAATCTTTCCGCTGAAGTTTCATCGGAAATGTAGAAGACCAGGGCGGATCGTTTGTGTTCTGAAGCCATCCGGTCGAAGGATTCTTAAGTTTTGGTAGGTCATTGTATGGATGAACTTCGGTCCAAATATCTTCAGACTTCCCTCCAGGTATGAGTCTATTCCAGTATTCCCACGACTGCTGCTTGCGTTTTGGAATCAATCCATTAGACAGGTAAAATATATTCTTTTGCTTGTCAGCGTACATGACATTGAAATAGGGAATCTGCTGCATTTTTAACGCCTCTTCAAACTGGTCGAAACTCGTGGCCGTTGCCATCCTCCACCATTGCAGCATACCGTTCATAGCATCAAGCCCCGAGATACGGATGGCAAATGCGTTGGTTTCATTTTTTGCGATAACAGGACCATGTTTCGAATGAAGGATGTCAATGTTCTCCTCTCCGATCGTTCCATCGTCGTTTTTTACGCGCAAAGTCGCCTTTGACTTTTCGAAATCCATATCTTTTCCATCAAGAAGGTAGCGATCACCTTTCAGATCGAGTTGATAGGTATCCACCACATCAATGGTATTCACCGTGTGAGTCCATCCAAGATTTTCGTTGAATGCTATCGGAAGTCCGGGAAATCCAACCAACGTCGCTCCATAACAATTTACGTCGTCTGTCATTAAATGCATCTCCACCCATGTGAATTCACCCCACCAGGGCAAGTGCGGATTCTGAAGAAGCATTGCATTTTTGCTAACTGAGCGTGATGGACCAATAGCCCATGCATTAGATCCAGCGCCCACGTTGCGCATCGCACCGTCGATGTCATTACTGGCCATAAATATTCCATAGATCACGTTCAGATAATGAAGGTTCACGTCGTCGTAGGTTATTGGCAATACAGCTTGGTTGTCTTTGGCGATCACGGATGGGTTCTTGCGCGCATATTCATTTGCGCCATCGACAAAAGCGGAAATAAGTTTCACCAATCTGGAGTCTTGTTTTTGTTTCCATTCCGCTGCCAACCGGGGAAAGCCCAGCATATGAATCAGCTTTGCCTGCTCTTCGTATTGTTTTCCCCAGTATTCGGCGCCCCGGCCCCGAGCTTTACCATACAATTCCAAAATCAAGTTGGAATGGAGTTTCATTTGTGCCCAACCCTGCGCGTAAAAAAGTTGATCTTCAGTCTTTGCCATAATATGCGGTATACCCCAGCTGTCCCAATTAATCTCGGTTTGTGCTTTGTTTTCAGAATGGCATAAAAGAAGCAATGTTGTGATAACTACCGAAACGATACTCAAAGTCGATTTCATGCTTGTTGGAGTTTACGGGCCTTCAGATCGAAAACCTCTGATACAAGATAAAATTTTTTCAATGAGGTATCACCAAACATTCTCATCGTGAGTCAAAAAGTGTTGGTCTTCGAAGTCCGTAGATGGGATACTGCTATGGACCGCTCTGCCCGCATGCGCACATTTACATCCAAATGCGAACAAGCAAAGGATGTTAAACTGCTTACATAGCTTAGAAACCGCCTTTTCTCGTGGCATATAAGTTGTCATAAGCCCATCAATCCAACTTTTTCGGGTTATGATAAAAAACTATTTAAAGGTCGCCTTTCGCAGCATCACTCGGAGCAGAGGCTATTCAATAATCAACATTGCCGGACTCGCAGTAGGTATGGGCGTTACGATGCTTATAGGAATGTGGATATACGATGAAGTATCCTTCAACACCTATCATACGAATTATGAAAGGATCGGCGAGATCTATCAACATCAGTCCTTAAATACAGGAGAGATCAATACCGTCCTGAATGGTTGCGGACCTCTCGGCGCAGAGCTAAGGGCAAATTATAAAAACGATTTCAAACACATTGTGAGGATGTGGTGGGAAAGCAACCATACACTGTCCATCGAAGACCATAAGGTCTCACAAAACGGCACGTTTATGGACAGCGAAGTTCTGGAGATGCTTTCATTTAAGATGATCCATGGTGATTGGTCATCATTAAAAGACCCCGCATCAATCGTGTTGTCTGAGTCAGCGGCAAAAGCACTATTCGGGACCGTCGACCCTATGAACAAAATGATCCGCCTCGATAACGCCACAGATTTAAAAGTTACCGGGGTGTATGAAGATATTCCCAACAACTCACGATTCCATTCTTTACACTTTGTTTCGACGTGGGACTATTTCGTTGCAAACAACTCCTGGATGAAGGATGAAGAGAACAACTGGAAGAATGCACTCGTTACGTTTGTGGAGCTTCAGCCTAACGCAACTTTCGCAGGTATGTCGGCCAAAATTGAGGACATCAAATTTAACAGACTTACAAAGGAAGAAGCGTTGAGAGAAAACCCGAAACTTTTTATTCAGCCTATGAGCCGTTGGCATTTGTATTCTGAATGGGAAAACGGAAAGGAAGTACGGGGTAGAGTACAGTTCGTTTGGCTGTTTGCAACGATTGGGGTTTTCGTGTTGCTGCTTGCGTGTATTAATTTCATGAACTTAAGCACTGCACAATCCGAGAAACGTGCGCGTGAAGTAGGCATCCGTAAGTCAATCGGCTCCGCGCGGACACAACTTATCTGGCAATTCCTTACCGAATCCTTTCTGGTCGTTTTTCTTTCATGGCTTGTCGCGTTGGCGTTGGTGAGTTTAATGCTTCCATGGTTCAATGAACTCTCAGGTAAAAAGATGTCCATTCCCTGGCAAAATCCCGGCTTCTTGTTAGCAAGCCTCTTATTTATTGTAGTAACCAGTCTGCTTTCTGGAAGTTATCCGGCATTATTCCTATCCTCTTTTCAACCCGTGAAGGTATTGAAGGGCACATTTAAAGCAGGAAGGCTCGCATCTCTTCCCAGAAGGATACTTGTAGTTGTCCAGTTTGCCGTTTCGATCGTATTGATCATCGGCACGGTCATCGTCTGGCAACAAGTACAATTCGCCAAAAATCGACCCATTGGCTATACGCGGGAGGGATTGATCATGGTCAGAAAGTCAAGCCCTGAACATTGGCAAAACGCAGAGACGCTTCGCCAGGAACTCCTTGCTACAGGTGCCACATTGGGTGTTGCCGAATCGGCAGGTCCACCTACAGCTGTATGGTTTAATAATACCGGGTTCACGTGGAAAGGGAAAGACCCGAACATGCACGACGATTTTGCCAATCTCGCCGTAGCACATGACTATGGAGCGACAATGGGCTGGGAATTCTCACAGGGTCGTGATTTCTCAAGGGAACATGTCACCGATTCAAGTGGGCTTGTATTAAACGAAGCCGCTGTAAAGTTTATGGGATTGAAGGAACCTTTAGATGAAGAGGTCACCTGGGAGGGCAAAAAATATCATGTGATAGGTGTGATCAAAGACATGATCATGACATCACCTTACGAACCCGTGAAGCAGACGATCTTCAGATTGATTCCATTTCAGGGGTTATGGATAAATATCAGACTTAATCCTCAAATGAGCGCAAGCGAATCGATCGCCAAGATCGGCAAGGTATTTCAGGCGCTTGCACCTGCTACACCTTTCGAATACAAGTTTGTTGACGAGGAGAACGCGTTAAAATTTGCAGGCGAAGAGCGTATTGGAAAGCTTGCAAGTGTTTTTGCATCCCTTGCGATTTTTATCAGCTGCATGGGATTGTTTGGAATGGCTTCTTTTGTCGCGGAGCAACGCAAAAAAGAAATTGGTATCCGGAAGATACTCGGCGCATCTGTTGTCAATCTCTGGAAGATGTTGTCATTGGAATTTATCGCGCTGGTAGGGATCTCATGCCTCATAGGTATCCCTATTGCGTGGAGCTACTTGTCCGGATGGCTGCAGGAATATGAATACCACACGGAGATTTCGGTGTGGGTGTTTGTAGTGACTACGGCAGGCGCATTGATAATTACATTGCTAACAGTAAGTTTCCAAACTATAAAGGCGTCGATTATAAATCCTATAAATTCGTTGAGGTCGGAGTGAGAGCCGTTATCCGTTATCCGCTTTGCCCGCCGAAGCGCAGCGAAGGAGGGTTAAGCGTGGGCATGGGGCATGAGTGTGAGAATCTCGAACGCCTCATTCTGATTGTTGGCGATATTTAAACGAACAACTACGATAAAGGAAATAGCAAATAACAAGGCGATAAAAACAAAAAGAAGACTCATTGGATCTTCTCCTGGTATTACTTCACAATTGTTCACAATTATTGAGGTGGCAGTTCTACTAATATGAACGGAACACTTTTATCACTTGTGTTTTTTATAGAAAATGATTGCCTCTTTCTAATTACAAAATAGCTGCCGGGCTTTAGGGTTTGGTAACCAGTTTTTCCATCTTGTGTCGTTTGTATTCTGGCAATATTAAGAGATACCAAAAGCAATAATTGCTTTTTATCTTTTACCATGAATTCAGTTCCCTCTAACATAGTAAGACGATATGTCCTTACCCAATTCGTGTCAATCTCTAATTCAAGATTTGGCATGTCCAAAGGATTTTTATCAAATACAGTATCTTTTAGCAGTAGCTCCACATCCATAACATTAAAAGTGTCTTTGTCAGCGTTCCATACACGATGAGTACGAATATTGGGTTGAGCTAAATTTTCAAAAAGGATGGTTCCTGCAATAGATTTGCCACCGGAGGGTCTTCCCCCTTGCAGTTGCGAACCAGTTGTTGTGTTGGTGAGCCTGATAAATAAAGATGGAGTAGTATGAATATGATATTGGGAAGTGTCACCCGGAGGTATTAGAACGTTCAGTATTCGGATTTCTTTGTTTTGAAATAGTAAATGATGTCGAGGTTCTTCATGTACAAGTACTTGTCCCGATAAATTGGTTAGTTTAAGTATCAAAACAAGAAAGAATAATTTTCTATGTAAAACCAATTTTAGATGATTCATATTACTTGAACTAAAGGGCTCTTTTAGGTTTTATTTTTGTGTCCACCGAACTTTACGCGGAAATCAATTTATTAAATATCAATGAGACTATCTGCGGAAAATTTGTCTCATGGCTTGCCCTCAAGGAAGGCAAATGACTTATAGACTTTGTTAGCGGCTGGCATTTTGCAATTAATTGTCGCCACTTAGCTGAAATTATTTAATGGAATTTCACACCTTTTGCCAGCATTTCAATAATTTCTTTCATGCGCTTGTCTCTTGTTTTTTGCGGTCTGAAGGCGAAATTCAATAGAGAAAAGATTGGTCTATTCGGACCCATAAAAATCGCTTCTGCCTTTTTGTTTTTGCTAAGTTCTTTTAGAAAGTCTTCATGTATAGTCATTTTGCTTGGGGAATTCTCTTATTAATAAATCCTTCTCGATTACAGCAACAACGCAACGTTTTCAATCTTTCTCCGGTCATACATCACAGGGTACCAGAATTGTGTTTCAAAAAATGTTTCCGGTATTCTGGAAATTCTTATCACAATAAACACAACAGTTCCATTATGGAAGTAGGTATCCGACAAGAATAGGGTACCGAACTCCTTTGTCAACCTGATCAGTTTCCGGGTGGGCCCACCCGATTGATTCTTCATGACTGCTTATTACGGCAGGCTGGAAGACTACGAAAAAATTAGTCACACAACCTTCAATTCCTGATCGATGAAAACCTATGTCTTTTCCATTGTGATGAACATTCTCATTGTTACAAGTTTATCCGGTAAAATAGTAAACGGGTATGAGCCAGACATCAACGTTGCGCGTGACGGTCTGAAAAAGTTAAACGAACTAATGAATAAACCCATGTCGCCAATAGAGAAGCGGAGATTAACAGAGCACAGCGCGAGGCTTAAAGATTTTGTTCTGTATCACGAACTAACACAGAGGTTGCTCTTTCAATTCAAACTAATGTTCCCCGGTATGTATAATGCAGTTGATTCCATCAAGGATGCCGAATCCCGATCGGTAGACGTTTATGTAAAGTTTTTGCCTATTGAAAAAATGGTTGGCAATGTTGCCGGAACTGCGAACGTACCTCTGGATGATGAGGGTAATATCTATAGTTCAAATTACGGACCACACACGGTCTCCATTTCAATAGTTGCCGAAAATCATGCGCTCTCCTTACTTGCTCATGAGTTTGGCCATGTCAAGTATCTAGTGCCGAACATTGCCACGTACCGAAAATTTTACATAAAGCATTACAACATTGTATCTGCTGATTTAGAGGGTATCGGTCATCACCACATGGATCCAAGTGGTCAGACAGCATTAGAGTTCGAAAAGCAATTCCGCTTGAATCTTGATAGCTATTTGAAGAACAATGGAGCAAGACCTCAACGTGTTATGTCCCTAATTGAATCTATTGAAAAAAATTTGGAGTTCCTGACCAGCGATTCTCCCTTAGTGGCAACATTGGGTTTGCGATAGGATCAGAGCAATAAATCCTTCGTTCGATTTGATTGTGCGTGGACGAACCAAACTACAAATGCCAGATGATTATAAACGAGCCAACAACTTAGCCAGGAAAGAGTTGCTATGGATGGCGCGCATTTTAGTTTAGTTGAAAGTTTCGGATTCAGAGAATCTCTAGTTCGCAAAAAAGGCCAATCAATCAAATAATGTTTTATGAAGTGAAAGACGGCCAGATTGTAGTAAACCAACTCTTTTAATAAGAAATCCTTCTCAATTAGTTTACAACGCAACGTTTTCAATCTTTCTCCGGTCATACATT
>Ga0111539_10011610_pt1 | contig 11053 bp, 7 predicted proteins | sample RhiMethybrSRZTD1_FD_79667 | JGI IMG/M metagenome (GOLD analysis project Ga0111539, IMG submission 79667) | Populus rhizosphere microbial communities from Tennessee, USA - Rhizosphere MetaG P. TD hybrid SRZTD1 (version 2) (version 2) | ecosystem: Host-associated > Plants > Roots > Rhizosphere >... | reverse complement strand
GCACCGGGAGGCCCGCGAGCAGGCGCGCGCCTTTCTCGCCGGAATCCTGACCCGGCCGCGCAGGCTCAAGTTCCGCCGCCGGCAGCAGGTCCTGGATGCTCTCGAGCAGCCAGCCACGAAGCTCGGGCCAATCGATCCAGCAGCCCTGAATGTACTCTTGCCCGAGGTACGTGACTCGTCGCGCCAGGACGAGGACGTTTCCGCTCCAGACCGCTTTCATCAGCGCTTCTTTCGCGTCGTAGGCAGGAAAGAGGCGCTCGGTCTGGCCGTACTGCCGCACCGCGGCCAGGTTGATCCCCTGCCGCGCGCTCCACTCATTCGAGTTCCTCAGCGTCTGGGCCTCCGCGGCCTGCGCGCCTCGCTGCGCGGGGAGCTGCACACGCTGCTGCGCGCTGCGGGAGGAGGCAAGGGGCTGGATTGCGCCGCCGGCCACGCGCGGCCGATCGTGCGCAAGCGCCGAGATCAAGCCTTCCCACGAGATGTGCGACTGGAACTCCGTGAGGCGCGCCGTCCCTGTGTCGAGCCCCTGTTCACTGACGAGGCCGTTCCGTGCGCGCTGCCGGTCCTCGCCGGTCGGCGCCTGGGGGGATGAGAGCCGGCCTTCCGGGTCGAATTGGAAGTGGAGCACAACGTGCTGTGGGATCTCGAGCAGGATCGGCGATGGGAGCAGGTCCTCGTTGCGCGTCGCGCCCTCCGGAGTGCAGGCGAACATCTGCTCCGTCGGATAGAAAGACCGATAGACGAAGTAGGGCCGCATGCTTTCCTGGGCAATCAGCGGCGTGAGGGACGAGTCCATGCGCCAGAGGGAAAGACGGACGTTCTCTTCGAGGTCCGCCTCCCCGTGCGCGCGCTCCTGAGCCTCGTCGAGCTGCATGGCAGTCCAGGTGATCCAGCCCATCGCTCCCAGCCCCACGAGGAGCGAGAGCGCGAAGGCTATCCAGATTTGCCAGGGGTGCCTCACGGCGGGAATCTCGCGCAGAAGATTTCGGATGTACAACGCGCTCGCTGCAAGCGTAGGTGCATGCCCCGACTCACGCGGAGCCCGCTCCGAGAACCGCGAACAAATACCCCTTACCGCGCACCGTCACGACGACGCGAGGCTCGGCGGGGTCGTCGCGAAGCTTTTCGCGGAGCCTCGCGACGTGCATGTCGATCGTGCGCGTCTCGATGCCGCGGGGGTTGACCCGCCACACGCGAGAGAGGATTTCCTCCCGCGAGATCGCCCGTCCGGGGTTGCTCGCCAGGTAGCGGAGAATCTCCATCTCCCGCTCCGACAGCTCGCAGCGCTTCCCGTCGTCGAAGCGAACCTCGCAACGCGACAGGTCCGCCGTGCCGCCGGGGACGCGGATCTCGCGCACGTCCGACGGCCGCTCGGGCGACCGCCGGAGGACCGCTTCGACGCGCGCGAGCAGCTCTTTCACGCTGAACGGCTTCACGACATAGTCGTCCGCGCCGAGTCGAAGGCCTTGCACGCGGTCCCCCTCGGCGCCTCGTGCGGTGAGTAGGATCACGGGCAGCAAAGGGCGCGTCGCGCGGACCTCGCGCAGGATATCGAGGCCATCCCGCACCGGGAGGACGAGGTCCAGGAGGATCAGATCGCAGTCGGCGCCGACTGCGGCCGCGAGCCCCGTATCGCCGTTAGCGGCCTCGATCGTCGCGTACCCCTCGAACTCGAGAGCGTCCACGATGCCTTGCCGGATCGCGGCGTCGTCCTCGATGACCAGGATCGTCGTCTTGCCCATGTCCGCCTCATTCTACCGCAGCCGCGGGAGCTCTCACGAGGACCGTCTCCCCGTCGACGCGGAGCACGATGTCGCCTCCAAGCGACAGGCAGCCGGGGCGGTTCGTGGCCAGGAGCTTCTCGAGCAGCGCGCGGAACTCCGGGCTTCCGAACTCGACGATCCGCGTGGGCTCGGCCGTGCTGCCGTTCGCGAGAGCGCGTCCGTCCACCCAGCGCCCGCCTTTCCGGAAGAAGGTCGCGTCGTGGATTTGCTGGACCGAGACGATCTCCACGCGGTGGAGGTTGGCATCGATGTAGCTGTTCGACGGGTTCAAGCACGCTTGCGCTTTTTGCGACTGGTTGTTGAGCTCCTGGTTGAGCGAGGCGGCCCCCGTTCTGCAGTTCAACGCCCTTTCCACGAAGTTCGCCGTGGCCGCAAGCCGTACCGCTTCCTTTTTCGTGAAGTCCGTGCCTTCGGCCGCCAGGAACGCGGTGTACTCCGTCAGAATTCCGAACTCCGTGGAGAGGCGGACCACCTCGTCGACCAGCTCCCGCAGCCGCGGGTCGGTCGTCGCCTCAGCCGTCCCGCTCGTCGCCCCGGGCGCGCCGCCCTCGGCGCCCAGCCGCCGCAAGGCGTCCACAAGGAACGCGATCTTGCGAGCGGCCCACAGCCGCGGCACGAATGCGTTCGCCGTGCTCGCGTGCTCGAGCCCGAACGAGAACTGGAACTCCCGCGCGCCTCCCAGGAAGTTTCCTTTGAGGGAGACCGCGAGCGGAGCTGCGCCGGAGTAGCGTCCCATCACGACGAGCTGATCGCCTGCGAAGAGGTCCGGCAGCTTGGACGGGAATACGTCCGAAGCGCGCGGCGGAACGCCGAGCTTTCCGTCAGTGTCGAGGAACGCGAGCTCGGGGCCCGCGAGAACGGGGCCGGAGAGCCGTCGGAAGACCTGAGCCACTTTCACCTCCACGTCCTCTCCCGGCAGGACAAACGTCGTCGCGGCGCGCGTGTCGGCCGCGATGCCTTCGAGGAGAGGCGTGTTGACATCGAAACCCACCCCAAAAGTGAAGACGCGGCGGCTGTGGGGATTCGCGAGCGTCGCCACGTCGCGGATCGCCTTCTCCGAAGTCTTGCCCACGGTAGGGAGGCCATCGGTCAGGAAGAGGACGAGGGGGAGGCAGCCGGGCGTCGGCGGCTGGCGGAGGGCCTCGAACAGCGCATCGTGCAGGTTGGTGCCGCTCAGGGTCGTCAGGCCGAGGAGGTACTCCGTGGCCCGCGCTATCGTCTCACGCGACTTCGCGATCGGCGCCGGGCCGAAGCGCTCCACGGCGTCGCTGTACGGCAGGATGTTGAAAAACTCGCCTTCGTCGAGCCCGTTGAGGATCGCGAGCGCGGCTTTCCTCGCCTGCTCGAACTTCTCGCCGCGCATGCTGCCGGAGCGGTCGAGGACGAGCGTCACTTCCCTCCGCAGCCGGGCGTCGCCGCCGGATGGGCTACGCGCGGGGAGCCCCGCGAGCAGGAGGAAGTAGCCGCCGCCGGCCGCGGGATCCGGATACGCGATCAGGGAGGCGGTGACGCCGTCCCGCTCGAGGAGATACGAGAGTCGGAACGGTCCGGGTTGGCGCGAGGCCGCGTCGGTCAGGCGGACGCTGAAAGCCCCCGGCCCGGTGCGCGATGCCTCGACGGCGTGGCTGGGCGAGTACACAGTCGAGATGGTGGACCGCGACGCGAGCTGAACCGACACTTTCCACGGCACGCGGTAGCCGGCGGCTTCGCTGCGGGGTAGCACGTAGTCGATTCGGCAGTCGTCCGCTGGCAGGATCTGCTCGTAGACGAGGCGCACGCGCTGCGTCGCGCCGGCCGCGAGGGGGAAGACACTCGTGCGTACAAATTGGAGCCCCGCGAACTCGAGCAGGCCGGGGTCGCGCGCTTTGCGCACGATGCTCTCGTACATCGCCCGGGCCTCATCGCGGGGGAGGACTTTCGCCGTCGGCTCCGAGCTCGACCCTGCGAACGCGAAGCTGCGGACGGCCGCCCCCGCGGGCACGGGGACGAGGAGAATCGCTTCGCGGATCACGCTCTCCGGGTTCCGGACGACCACGTCGAGGGCCGTCGTGGCCACTTGCTCCATCACTTGGACGTCCGCTTCGACGCCGACGACCTCGATGCCTGCGCGCTGGTCGAACGCGTACGCTCTCGACTGCGGCACGATGACGCACCACGTGCGCGGGTCTGGCTGCGAGCGCGGCTCGCTCGAGCCGGTCGAAGCGACTTGGGCGGGCAGCAGGGAGGCTGCAAGGACGGCAAGAGCGCCGGCGGAAACGAGCGCGGAGGGCGTGCGAAGCGTCATGCGGGGTCTCCTGAGGGGGCGATGCGGTGGGTCGGGAAAGGCCTCGAGGACTGCATCGAACTGTACGCCGCAAACGCCGCCGCAGGAGTAAAGGCTTTGTAACCTTGGCAGCGAAGCGCCCGGGACGCGCCTGGCGGGGCCGGACCAAGGCCTGTATCCTGCGGTCGACGCGCTCCAACGTGGGCACAGCGCGCGATTTCGACCTCTCGGCACCCGCTGGATCTTTTCCCATTGAGCGACTTCGCGACGGACCTCGACGCCTTCGACTCTCTCGATCCGAAAATTCTCGAGGGCATCGTCACGCGCGCCCCCGGCCCGCAGGGCTCGATTCCGCTGACGCCGGATTTGCTCCTCGAGCATCCCAGCGGGGACGTCTTCGGCCTCACGCAGAACGCAGGCATGGGCTGGGACCCGCGCGAGCTCGATCGGAAGCAGTTCCTCATCCTGAGCACCCAGGGAGGGCTTCGCGCGCCCGACGGCCGTCCCATCGCGCTCGGCTATCACACCGGGCACTGGGAAGTCGGCCTCCTCGTCGAAGCGGCCGCGCGAGAGATCCGAGAGCTGGGCGCGATCCCGTTCGCTGCGTATTGCACGGACCCGTGCGACGGCAGGACGCAGGGGACCGCAGGCATGATGGACAGCCTGCCCTACCGCAACGACGCGGCCGCAGTGCTGGGGAGGTTGATCCGATCGCTGCCGACGCGCTCCGGAGTCATGGGGATCGCGACGTGTGACAAAGGCCTCCCTGCGATGATGATGGCCCTTGCCGCGGCCAGCGAACGCCCGGCAGTGCTCGTGCCGGGCGGCGTCACGCTGCCCGCCGAAGGCGCTGAAGACGCCGGACGGGTCCAATCTCTCGGCGCGCGCTTCGCGCACGGCGAGGTGAGCCTCGAAGAAGCTTCGGCGATGGCTTGCCGCGCGTGCGGATCGCCAGGCGGAGGCTGCCAGTTCCTGGGCACGGCGGCGACGTCGCAGGTCGTGGGAGAGGCGCTGGGGATGTCGCTGCCTCATTCTGCTCTGGCGCCCTCCGGCCAGCCCGTCTGGCTCGACGCGGCGCGGCGATCCGCGCGGGCGCTGCTGGCGCTGGAGCGGGGGCGTGTCCCGCTTTCTCGCATCCTCACGGACGCCGCGGTGCGGAACGCTCTAGCAGTCCACGCCGCGTTCGGAGGCTCGACGAACCTGCTCATTCATGTACCCGCGGTCGCTCACTCCGCGGGCCTCGCTCGGCCGGCGGTCAGCGACTGGATCGACGTGAACCGCCGCGTGCCCCGCCTTGTCGACGTGTTGCCGAACGGCCCCGTGGGGCACCCGACCGTGCAAGTTTTTCTCGCGGGCGGCGTCCCGGAAGTGCAGCTCCACCTGCGGGAACTCGATCTTCTCGACCTCGAAGTACAGACGGTCGCGGGCCAGAGCCTGGGCCGGACACTCGAACGCTGGGAGCGAAGCGAGCGCCGGCGCCGGTTCCGCGAAGCGCTCTTCGAGAAAGACGGCGTCGATCCGGACGACGTCATCCTGAGCCCCACGCGGGCCCGCGAGCGCGGCCTCACGAGCACTGTTACGTTCCCGCGCGGGAACCTCGCTCCGGATGGCTCTGTGATCAAGAGCACCTCGATCGATCCGAGCGTCATCGATCCGGACGGCGTCTACCGAAAAACGGGCCCGGCGCGTGTCTTCACGCGCGAGAGCGACGCCGTTCGGGCGATCAAGACGACGGGCCCAGACGGCGTGAAGCCGGGCGACATCGTCGTGTTGATCTGCCGCGGCCCGCTCGGAGCAGGCATGGAAGAGATTTTCCAGATCACGTCGGCGCTCCGGTACCTGAGCTTCGGAAAAGAAGTCGCCGTGCTGACGGACGCACGGTTCTCGGGAGTCTCGACGGGCGCGTGCATCGGGCACGTCAGCCCGGAAGCTCTCGCTGGCGGGCCGATTGGCAAAGTCCTCGACGGAGACCGCATCCGCATCGTGGTCGACCGCCGCACTCTCGAGGGCAGCATCGACCTCGTGGGGGAGGCTAACAGCCGGCCCGATGCGGCGCTCTCGCCCGAGGAGGGCGCGCGGATCCTCGCGGCGCGCAAGCCGCGGCCCGACCTTACCGCGGATCCTCGGCTCCCCACGGATACGCGCCTCTGGGCCCTTCTCCAGACTGTGAGCGGCGGCGTATGGGGCGGCTGCGTGTTCGACGAGGCAATGATCCGCCGGGCGCTCGAGCGCGGCCCGCAAGCTCACTAAGAGCGCCACGACACCGCTCCGGCAACGCCCTTGTCTTTCGAGCTGACCAAGGTTCCAATTCGGGGCGTCCGACGGCCCGGGCGCGGACTCCCCCCTGAACGGAACCCCTCGTGATCGAGATCCAGTATCACGCGCCACGTACGCTCGACGACGCTGTCGGGCTGCTGCGCGAGCACGGCCGCCGTGCGCGCGTGCTCGCAGGGGGCACCGATTTGATCGTCCAACTGCGAGAGAACACTCTCGCGAGGCGGTTGGGGGGCGACGGCCGGGAACCGCCTCCGGACACCATCATCGATGGCAAGCGGATCCGGGAGCTGAACGAGCTGTCCCTCGATCCGCGCGGCGGTCTTGTGGTCGGAGCGGCAGTCGCCTGCTCCCGAATCTACGAGCACGAGGAAATCGCGCGGCGGTACCCCGCGTTGATCGATGCTGCGGCGCTCATCGGCAGCATCCAGATCCAAAACCGCGCCAGCCTGGGCGGCAACCTCTGCAACGCCTCGCCCGCCGCCGACGGAATCCCTCCGCTCATCGTGCACCGCGCGACATGCCGGATCGCCGGGCCGCGCGGCGAGCGGCGCCTTCCCGTCGAAGAGTTCTGCACGGCACCGGGCCGCACCGCCCTCGCCCCCGACGAGCTGCTGGTCGCGATAGAGATCCGGCCTCCGCCGCCACGCTCCGCGGCCCGCTACGAGCGCTTCATCCCGCGCAACGAGATGGACATCGCTGTCGCCGGCGCTGCCAGCTGGATCGAGCTCGAGCCAGACCTCGAGACGATCCGGGACGCTCGGATCGCTCTCGCCGCCGTGGCGCCCACACCTCTTCTCGCCGGGGATGCCGCGCGCGCGCTGCTCGGCAAGAAAGCCGGACGCGAGGCTTTCGCCGCCGCAGCGGAAGCGGCCCGGAGCGCCGCCCAGCCCATTTCGGACCTGCGCGGCGAGGCCTGGCAGCGCACGCACTTGGCGGGGGTCCTCGTCGAGCGGACCCTCGAGGTCGCTCTCGATCGAGCCCGTAGGAGCTGAGCCCCGCACTCTGGAGCGCCGAAGCATCATGAAATCACGACTGAGACTCACTTTGAACGGCGAGGACGTCGAGGTCCTCTGCGAGCCGAGGCAAAGCCTCCTCGAAGTCCTCCGGGACAACCTCGGCCTCACCGGGTCGAAAGAAGGCTGCGGCAATGGGAACTGCGGAGCCTGCAGCGTCCTCCTCGACGGCCGCGTGGTGAATTCGTGCATCGTCTTTGCGCTCGAGGCGGACGGCCGCTCGGTGATGACCATCGAGGGCATCGCTACAGGCACGGAGCTCCACCCGCTCCAGAAGAAGTTCCTCGAGCATGCGGCGCTCCAGTGCGGCATCTGCACGCCGGGCTTCATTATCGCCGCGAAAGCTCTCCTCGACCGCAATCCGCGGCCGAGCGAGGCGGAAGCGCGGCTCTGGCTTGCCGGCAACCTGTGCCGCTGCACCGGCTACGACAAGATCATTCGGGCGGTTCTCGACGCTGCGGGCGCCGGGGCCCCCGCCGGAGGTTGAGCCATGGCGACGCGCTCTGGAAACTACCGGGTCATCGGCACTCGTCCCATTCGGCATGACGGCGTGGACAAGGTCACGGGGCGCGCCCTCTACGGGGCGGATTTCCAGATGGCCGGCCTCCTCCACGGCCGCACTCTTCGCAGCCCGCACGCGCACGCGAAAATCCTCCGCATCGGTGTCGAGAAAGCGCTGCGTGCGCCGGGAGTCAAGGCGGTCGTCACGGCCGCCGACTTCCCCCCGCCGGGAGATCGCATCGCCGACCTCGGAGAGGGCTCGGTCAAAGTGCGCGACCTGTGCGCCAACATCTTCGCGTCAGGGAAAGTCCTCTACCGCGGGCACGCGGTCGCAGCCGTGGCGGCAACGAGCCCGCAGGCGGCAGCCGAGGCGCTGAAGCTGATTGAGGTCGATTACGAGGCCTTGCCGCCCGTTCTCGACGTGCTCGAGGCCATGCAGCCGTCCGCGCCGCTCCTCCATGACGACCTGAGAACGGACGAGTTGGGAGAGCGCGGCACGCGACCGACGAACGTCGCGAAGCACCTGCGATTCGAGAAAGGCGACGTCGCCGCGGGCTTCCGCCGCGCCGACCGCGTGTTCGAGGGGGAGTTCCGGACCGCCATGGTGCACCAGGGCTACATCGAGCCCCACAATGCGACGGCGCTCTGGAGCCCCGACGGCAGCCTGACGATCTGGTGCAGCACGCAGGGCGCGTTCACGGTGCGGGAGCAGGTGTCGACCATCCTCGCGCTCCCCGTCTCGAGAGTCCGCGTCGTGCCGATGGAGATCGGCGGCGGCTTCGGCGGCAAGATCCCCGTCTACCTCGAGCCGGCGGCCGCGCTCCTTTCGCGCAAGACCGGCCGGCCGGTGAAATTGGTCATGGACCGCACCGAGGTTTTCGAGGGCACGGGACCAACGCCCGGCTCCGTCATCCGCGTGAAGATCGGCGCGATGAAAGATGGCCGCATCAATGCAGCGGAGGCATGGCTCGCCTACGAGGCAGGGGCCTTCGCCGGGTCGCCCGTGCCGTGCGGGATGATGTGCATTTTCGCGCCCTATGACATCGAGAACGTGGCGATCGACGGCTACGACGTCGTCGTCAACAAGCCCAAGACGGCTCCCTACCGGGCGCCTGGCGCCACGAACGCAGCGTTCGCCTCGGAGACCCTCCTCGACGAGGTCGCACGCTGGGCAGGCATCGATCCGCTCGAACTGCGGCGGCGCAACGCCGCGCGCGAGGGGACGCGACGCGCCGATGGGATCGTCTACCCGCGCATCGGGTACCTCGAGACCGTCGAGGCCGCGAGCGAGCACCCGCACTATCGCGCTGCGCTCGAGCCGAAAGGCGGCCGGCGCGGCGAGCTGCGGCGGGGCCGTGGCGTCGCCAGCGGATTCTGGTTCAACGTGGGGCTCAAGTCGAGTGTCGCCGCCAGCGTGAATCCCGACGGCACGGTCCACCTCGTCGAGGGCTCGACCGACATCGGCGGGACTCGCACGTCCATCGCAATGCAGCTCGCCGAGGTGCTGGGCATCGGGGCGGAGGACGTCCAGCCGCACGTCGCCGACACGAGCGGAGTCGGCCACACGGACGTCACGGGCGGCAGCCGCGTCACGTTCGCCACGGGCCTCGCGGCGATCGAAGCGGCTCACGACATCGAGCGACAGATGGTCGATCGCGCGGCAGCCTTGTGGAGCGTCCCGCGAGACGAAATCGATGTCGAAGACGGCGTCTATCGCCACCGCACCGGCTCGAAGTCGATCGACTTCAAAGAGCTCGCGTCGAAGCTATCGGAGTGCGGCGGGCCCGTCGTGGGCCGCGCCACGGTCGACGCCGACCAGCGCGGCGTCGGGGGCGGATTCGCCACGCACATCGTCGACGTTGAGATCGACACCGAGACCGGGAAAGTCGCCATCCTCAGGTACACCGCGGTGCAGGACGTCGGCAAAGCGGTCCATCCGTCGTACGTGGAGGGGCAGATCCAGGGCGGCGTCGCCCAGGGCATCGGCTGGGCGCTGAACGAAGAGTACCTCTACGACGCCGCCGGCCGCATGACGAACGCGAGCTTCCTCGACTATCGCATGCCCACGGCGCTCGACCTGCCCTCCATCGACCCTGTCCTGATCGAGGTGCCCAACCCGGGCCATCCTTTCGGGGTGCGCGGCGTCGGCGAGGTGCCGATCGTCCCGCCTTGCGCAGCCATCGCCAACGCGATCCACGCAGCGATCGGCTCTCGCCTGCACGAGCTCCCCATGAATCCCGGGCGCGTCCTCCGCGCGGTGCTGGGCTAGTCAACGCGTGGCGCGGGTTCACCTCCCTCCGCAGCTCGCCCGGCACACGGGAGGGGCGCGAGAAGTGACGGTCCCGGGCCGAACTCTGCGCGAGGTCGTCGAGGCGCTGGAGGCGCTCCACCCGGACCTCAAAGGCTGGCTTCGCGAGCCGGACGGTGAGCGGCTGCGCCCGGGGCTCGCCGCGGCCGTCGACAACGTGCTCTCCGGCTTGCAGCAACCCGTCGCCGAGGCGAGCGAAGTTCAGTTCCTTCCCGCGCTGCGCGGCGGATAGATAGGAGTCGCGCCGGACCCCCGGTCCGACTCCGGCAGCCGGGCAGGCGTGTGGTCTTCTGGCTCGAAAGGTGAATCGGCCCGCGCCGGGAGTTATCCTGCCTCCCGTGGCTGGTGCTCGTCGGGTTCCCGCGTCGGACTCCCCCAAGGAGGTGTCCCTTTGATTCTCCGCAGTTTCTCACGATGGATCCGCCTTGCGTGCCTCGCGGTCGGCGTCGCCGCTGCTTCCCGGGGCCGCGCGGAGGACGTCCTCCTCCAGTGGAAGCTCCAGCCCGGGCAGGCGCTCCACCAGCACATGGAGACGCGGACGAAGACCACGACCCAGGTGGGCGGGAACCGCCTGGAGGGGACGCAGAACATGGAAATCGACTTCCTCTGGACCGTCGGGAAGGTCGGCGAGGACCGAAAAGCGGGCGTGACCCAGAAAGTCCAGCGCATCCGACTCAAAATGAAGATGCCCGGCTCGGGCGAGCTCGCGTACGACTCGGACGAGGGCAAGGACATCCCGGGCCAGGTCGGCACCATCATGGGGCCGATGCTCAAGGCCCTCGTCGGCGCCGAGCTGACTTTCCAAATGACCCCAGATGGGAAGGTCGACAACGTGAAAGTGCCCGATAGCCTCACTGCTGCGGCCTCGAAGCTCCGGGGCGGCGGGGCCGGCGTCATGTTCGGCGAG
>Ga0111539_10011609_pt1 | contig 11055 bp, 13 predicted proteins | sample RhiMethybrSRZTD1_FD_79667 | JGI IMG/M metagenome (GOLD analysis project Ga0111539, IMG submission 79667) | Populus rhizosphere microbial communities from Tennessee, USA - Rhizosphere MetaG P. TD hybrid SRZTD1 (version 2) (version 2) | ecosystem: Host-associated > Plants > Roots > Rhizosphere >... | reverse complement strand
TTGACCAGGATGGTGAGCGGGACGTTGGGCTTGTAGGGGTAGCGCGGGTTGTCGCGAACCTCGATGGCGCAGATCTGCACCGGCTGGTAGATCTGGATGGCAGCCAGCCCGGCCCCATTGGCGTCGCGCATCGTCTCGACCAGATCGTCGATGAAGGACTGCATGGCGGGTGAGGCCAGCTCCTCGCGCGAGACGCGGCGCGCGCGCTCGCGCAGGATGGGGTGACCGATCTGGGCGATCTTGCGGATGGCCATTCTGCACGATCGTACCGCAGGTGGGCCGGTGTCGGCTTCTCCGACAGCGCGGGCGCCGGCGGCCGGCCAGACGGCCGCGGATTGCCGGCTTTCTCGACGATTGTCCCCGGGATCCGATGGTCCGCCGCTTGCTACCCACCGGGTCGGCCGCCACGGAGGGGGACAGCATGAAGACGGCACGGATCGCGGCGCTCGTCGCCGCATTGTTCGCAGGGGGTTCGCGGCTCGCCAGTGCCGGCGAGCTCGACATGGCGCTCGGTCTCGACGCCGCCGACAGCGACTGGGACGAGGACCATCTCAGCTACGGCACCTTCAAGCTCGGCTACCGCTTCTGGCAGCCGTGGTTCCAGCTCACCTACGTCGGCAAGCTCGGCTACGCCAGCGTCGACGAGCGCATGCTCACGTATCTGTCTTTCGGCCCCGAGGTGCGGCCGCAGTTCTTCGACCGCGTCCGGCCCTACGCGCGCGCCACGCTGGTCCACCAGCACGAGGAGAACGTCGACGCCGCCCAGGAGCAGCCGTTCCAGGCGATGCTCGGGGTCGGCGACGGCATCCGCCACCGCGCCGGCTTCGCCGGGGCGCTCGGCCTCGAGATCCCGTTCCACCAGCACCGCAAGGGGGACTGGTACGCGTCGATCGATCTGGCCGCGACCTACTTCCCGGACGACCGCGGTCCCAACCGGTATCTCACCGCCGGCGCCTCGGTCGGCTTCAAGTGGGACTTCGACCGCGCCGCGCCCGCGCGACCGACCGAGGTGGCCGATGCGCGCCGCTAGGCTGCTGGCACTCGCGCTCTTCGCCGCGTGCGCGCCGCCTTCCACCGAGCAGCTGGAGGACGAGCCATGTCCGGAGGCGAGCGAGCTGACCTACGACAACTTCGGCGGCCCGTTCCTGGACGCGAACTGCCAGCGCTGCCACGCCAGCGCCTCCGACGACCGCAACGGCGCCCCGGTCTCCTTCACCTTCGACACCGCCGACCAGGTGCGCGACCACAAGGAGCGCATCTTCGCGCGCGCCGCCGGGGACAACAGGTCGATGCCGCCCGGCCCCGACGATCCGCCGGACGCCGAGCGCGCCATGCTCGCCGAGTGGCTGGCCTGCGGCGCCCCGTAGGATCTACCATGCGGCCATGCCGACCGACCCCGCCCTCACGGCCGGGCGCAGCGCCGCGGCTCCGCGCGGACGCGGAATGGTCGCCACCAGCCAGCGGCACGCGGTCGCCGCCGGCCTCACCGTGCTGCGGCGGGGCGGCACCGCGGCCGACGCGGCGGTCGCGATCGCCGCGGCGCTGGCCGTCACCGAGCCGACCAGCGGCGGCCTGGGCGGCGACTGCTTCGCCCTCTACCGCGACGCCGCGACCGGCGAGGTGACCGCGCTCGACGGCTCGGGCCGCGCGCCGCGCCAGCTCTCGCTCGAGCGCCTGGCGCGGGAGGGGATCCGCGAGCTGCCGCCCTTCCACCCTCACACGGTCACGGTGCCGGGCGCCTGCGCCGGCTGGTTCGATCTCGTCGAGCGCCACGGCTCGCTCAGGATGGCCGAGATCCTGGCCCCGGCCATCGCCCTCGCCACCGACGGATTCGCGGTCGCGCCGATCACCGCGCACATGTGGGATGCCGGCGCCCGCATCCAGCTGAGCCACACGCTGCACGGAGCCGACCTGCTCATCGGCGGCCGGGCGCCCCGCGCAGGCGAGCGCTTCCGCAACCCGCGCATGGCGCGCGTGCTCGAGTCGCTCGCCGGGGAGGGCCGGGACGCCTTCTACCGCGGGTGGATCGCCGACGCGATCGTGAGCGCGGTGCGCGAGGCAGGCGGCGCCCTCGCGCTCGACGACCTCGACCGCCACGCCAGCACCTGGCGGGATGCCATCGCCACCGACTTCGCCGGTGTCCGCGTCCACCAGTGCCCGCCGGGCGGGCAAGGACTGGTGGCGCTCCTGGCGCTGCGCATCCTGTCGGCCGTCCCGGCCGAGCAGCTCGGGCGGCCGCTCACCGCCGAGCGAGTCCACGTGACCAGCGAGGCGCTTCGGCTGGCCTTCTGCGACGGGCTGGCGCACATCGCCGATCCGGAGTTCGCCGCACCGCCGGTCGACGAGCTCCTCGATCCGACCTACGCCGCCGCGCGCGCCGCGCGGATCGCCCCGGATCGCGCAGCCGAGACGGTCTCGCCGGGGCAGCACGCGCTCCGGGCCGGCCCCGACACCTATTACCTCACGGTGGTGGACGGCGGCGGCAACGCCTGCTCCTTCATCCAGAGCTGCTACATGGGCTTCGGAACCGGCATCGTGCCGGCCGGGACCGGCTTCACCCTGCAGAACCGCGGCCACAACTTCTCGCTCGACCCTGCCCACCCGAACGCCCTGGCTCCCGGCAAGCGGCCGTACCACACGATCATCCCGGCGCTGGCCACCAGCAACGACGGTGCTCTGGCCGCCAGCTTCGGGGTGATGGGCGGATTCATGCAGCCGCAGGGACACGTGCAGGTCGCGCTCGCACTGTGGCACGACGGCGCCGATCCCCAGGCCGCGCTCGACCGACCGCGCGCGCGGGTCTCGCCGCACCACGCCCGCTCGCAGATCTCGCTCGAAGAGGGACACCCCGCGGCCACCGCCGCCGAGCTGGCGGCGCGCGGCCACCAGGTGCGCGTGGTGGGCGGGCTCGATGAGCGCTCCTCGACCTTCGGGCGCGGCCAGGTCATCGTCCGCGCACAGGACGGGACGCTGCTCGGGGGCAGCGACCAGCGCGGCGACGGTTGCGTCGGCTGGGAGTGAGCGCGCGCGCACGTCGATTGAGCTGGCTTCTCCGCGTGCGCCCTGGCGATCGCACGGCCATGCTGCCCTGGTGACCGCGGCGGACTTCCTCCCTCAGCGCATCTCGCTGCCGGCTCTGCGCGAAGCCGTGCAGGACTGCCGCGGTTGCGAGCTCTACCGGCGCGCCACCCAGGCGGTCTTCGGCGAGGGGAATGGGCGCGCTCGCGCCATGTTCGTCGGCGAGCAGCCAGGGGACGAGGAGGACGTCGCGGGTCGCCCGTTCGTCGGGCCGGCCGGCCGCCTGCTCGACCGCATGCTCGAGGCGGCCGGCGTGCCGCGCGACGAGATCTACCTGACCAACGCGGTCAAGCACTTCAAGTGGATCCCGCGCGGCAAGAAGCGACTGCACCAGAAGCCGGGCTCGCGAGAGATCGAGGCGTGCACGCCCTGGCTCGAGGCCGAGCTCGCCCTGGTCAAGCCGGAGGTGCTGGTCCTGCTCGGGGCGAGCGCGGCCCAGGCTCTGCTCGGACAGGGCTTCAAGGTCAGCAAGGCGCGCGGCGTGCCGTTCGCCACCCGCTTCGCGCCGGTCACCTTCGCCACCGTCCACCCGGCGTCGCTCCTGCGCATCCCGGATCAGATCGAGAGGCGGACCGCCCGCGCCCTGTTCCTGCGCGAGATGGAGCTGGTCGCCGAGGCGCTGCGAACCGGCGTGCCTATGGCTGGCCAGGCGAGGGAGCCGGCAGCTTCTCGCTGATGAGCGCGACCAGGGCGTCGGCCGACTCCATGTGCAGCCAGTGGCCCGCGTCGATGGTGTGGACCGCGATCGGCAGGGCCGCCGCGCGCCGGACATCGGACGGGTCGAAGGCGCGCGATCGCGCGGCGATGACCAGGTGCATGTCCCCCGGCCCGGACTCGACCGCGGGCCACAGGTCGCTCCGGTAGAAGTCGGCGAGGAGCTCGCCCACCGCGTCGAGGTCGAGGCGCAGCCGGTAGCCGCCGTCCACCGGCTCGAGGTTCATCGCCAGCCAGTCGGCCAGCCCGTGCGAGAAGCCGCGCCCGATCATCGCCGCGACGAAGGCGGCGCGATCGGCGAACGCGCCCGGCAGCTGCCTCAGCGCCGCCAGGACGTGGAGCGCGCTGTCGGGATCGCCCTCGGGCTCGGCCCGGGGACCCGGCGCGGCGTCGAGCACCCAGATGGTGTCGAGCTCGAGCTTGCCGCGAAGCTCCAGCGCCACCTTGCCGCCGAAGGAGTGGCCGACCACCCCGGCGACCGCCAGTCCGGACTCGGCGGCCAGCCGGACCAGGTCGTCGGCCGCGGCGGCGATCGTGTGCGGCGGCGGCGCCCCCTGCGAGCGCCCGTGCATGCGCAGGTCGACCAGGAGCGCCCCCCAGTCCGGACGCGCGGCCACCACTCGGCGGGCGATGGTCCGCCAGTTCGCCCCGCTGCCCAGGATTCCGTGCAGGAACAGGAGCCATCCGCGTACATCGCCCCGGTCCGTCGCGACCTTCGCCACCTGCGGGAGCCAGCTCACGGCGCAAAGCTACTCCAGCCGCCTTCCCGCGTCGCGCGCGGCTGTGGCCGGACGCCCCGGCGTGGCGCCGGCGCGCAGGGGATCTCCGGGCAACTCGCGTGGCGATTGGTGAAATCGCCGTTCATTCCGTGGCGCGCTGATTGCTAGTCGTTCGATCCGTCATGAGGAGCATGGTCGCCAAGCGAGCACCCGAACCAGAGCCGTGGCGGCTCGCCTACGCGGAGCGGCAGCTCGAGATCGCCCGCCACGGGCTGCGCCTGGGATCGACCGCGCTGGCGCGCGCCGCCCTGCGGGTCCTTTGCGGCGAGGACTTCGCCGACCCGCCCGAGGCTCGCCGCCTCCTGGCGACGCTCTGCGAACGCGCCGACCCCGACGACCTCATCGACGCGCTCCACCGGCTCTGTGCCCTCCCCCCCGCGAGCGCCCGGACCGCCGCGCTCGCCGCGCCCCGCGCAGCGAGAGGAACCGGGCCGGCGGCCCGCTCCACCGGCGAGCTGCGCCGGATCGAGGTCGAGGCACAGCAGGCCATCCTGCGCCACGCGGTGCGCACCGGTCAGCTGGACATCGTGCGCCGGGCCGGCCGGCTCCTGCGCGCCCGCGACTTCGCCCAGCCCCTCGCCGTCGAGGGGCCTCTCGGCGTCATGCGGGACGCGCGGTCGAGCGAGGACGAGCTGCTCGAGGCCGCGACCCGCGTCTCCGCCCAGCCGCCCGCGCGGGGATGAGATCTCAGGTGGCCGGCGCCTCGAAGTGCTGGTCAGGGCTCAGGCATCCCGAGTCGTCCATGTCGATGGCGCCGTCGCCGTCGTTGTCGAAGCCGTCGCTGCAGCCCGGCCACTCGGAGCCGTCGGCCGCGTTGTAGCAGCCGGTGTCGGTGCCGGGCCCCGCGCCGTCGGGCGCGGGCGCGTCGATGAGGTCGTCGCCGTCGTTGTCGATGCCGTCGGCGCAGTCGACCTTCTCGCTGTCGTCGAACCAGGTGAAGCAGCCGGTGTCGGCCGAGTCCTTGTAGGTGTCGTCGTCGTTGTCGGCGCCGTCGCTGCAGGCGGCCACGTCGCAGGCGTCGCCGGTGCCGTCCCGGTCGTGGTCCCCCTGGCCCGGGTTGGCCAGGTCGGGGCAGTTGTCCTCGCCGTTGGCGACGCCGTCGGCGTCGGAGTCGCTGCCCGATGCGACGCACTGGCCGGCGACGCAGACCTGGCCAGGCACGCAGGTGACGTCGGTGCACGCGTCGCCGTTGCCCGGGTCGCGGCGGCCGACGAAGCCCTGGCTGAAGTGGGTGATCTGGCCGACCACCATCTGGCCGTCGATCGTCGCGCCCATCGCCTCGTAGCCCTCGCCCCCGGTGACCGACCAGATGAGATCGAGCTGGTCCGGCGACCCCTCGAACGCCATGCGCGCCGCCACCGGCTGGGCGAAGACGAGGCCGTCGGGCTCGAACTGGAAGACCGGCGACGAGCCGAGGAAGCCGCCCGGTACCTCCTCGGCGGTCTCGGTGATGGAGATCTCGACCTCCTCTTCCAGCGCGCCGGCCGGGATCTCGAGCTCGGCACCCGCGATCGAGACCGTGCCGCCGGCTGGACCGACGAGGTCGCTGGTCGATCCGCCGTCCACGCCGCTGCCGCCGCCACCGCCGCCGTCATCGCCGCCGCAGGCCGGTAGCAGCAGCGCCACAGTCACAAGCACCAGAGACCGCTCGCCGATCACCATTCAGTTTCCTCCGTTGCCCGAATCGGTCTGACGGTCAGTCGCGGGGAGGGGCGCCTCGGACGAACCCTCCGGGCTCAGGCAGTAGCTATCGGCGAGGTCGATCGAGCCGTCGCCGTCGTTGTCGAAGCCGTCGCTGCATTCCGGCCACTCCGAGCCGTCGATGCCGCTCGTGCAGCCGGGGTCGCCGCCGGCCGGCAGGACGCCGTAGATGGGGAGGTCGATGAGGTCGTCGCCGTCGTTGTCGATGCCGTCGGCGCAGTCGACCAGCTCGCTGTCGTCGAACCAGCTGAAGCAGCCGGAGTCGGCCGAGTCCTCGTGGGTGTCGCCGTCGTTGTCACCGCCGTCGCTGCAGGCCGACGCGTCGCAGGCGTCGCCGGCGCCGTCCCGGTCGTGATCGCCTTGACCCGGGTTGGCCAGGTCGGGGCAGTTGTCCTCGCCGTTGGCGACGCCGTCGCCGTCGGAGTCGCCGCCCGACGAGACGCACTGGCCGGCGACGCAGACCTGGCCCACCGCGCAGCTGACGTCGGCGCAGGCGTCGCCGCTGCCCGGGTCGCGGCGGCCGACGAAGCCCTGGCTGAAGTGGGTGATCGCGCCGACCATCATCTGGCCGTCGATGGTCGCGCCCATCGCCTCGTAGCCCTCGCCCCCGTCCACTGACCAGATGAGGTCGAGCATCTCGCCCGATCCCTCGAAGGCGAGACGCGCCGCCACCGGCTGGGCGAAGACCAGCCCGTCCGGCTCGAACTGGAAGACCGGCGACGAGCCGAGGAATCCGCCCGGCACCGCATCGGCGGTCTCGGTGATGGTGATCTCGACCTCCTGCTCGAGCGCGCCGGCCGGGATCTCGAGCTCGGCACCCACGATCGAGACCGTGCCGCCCGCCGGACCCACGAGGTCGCTCGTCGATCCGCCGTCCACGTCGCCGCCGCCGCCTCCGCCGTCATCTCCCCCGCACGCCGCAGTCAGCAGCGCCACAGTCACCAGCACGAGAGACCGCTCGCCGATCACCATTCAGTTCCTCCGTGGCGTGGATCGCCACTCGCCCCCGATCCAGTCTATGGTCGACAGCCGGCGGCCGCGAAGCTGCATCGTATGAGGATCGTGTCGGCCACATCGACGGCCAGGTGGGTGGCCACGCACACGGCAGCATCAGAGAGCGGCGCACTGTTCGATCCCACCCGCCGCTACCGCTACCGCCTGTGGCGGCGCTGGGCCCACGAAGGCCCTGTGGTCGTCTTCGTGATGCTGAACCCGTCGACCGCAGACGCCCGGCGCGACGATCCGACCATCCGCCGGTGCGCCGGCTTCGCGCGCGCCTGGGGATACGCCGGCATGACGGTCGTGAACCTGTTCGCGCTGCGGGCGACCGACCCGGCCCGCCTGCGCCGCGCGCGCGATCCGATCGGGTGCGACAACGACCGCCACATCGCCGACGCCGCCGCCGGCGGTGACGCCCTGGTCGTCGCCTGGGGTGCCCACGGGGCGCTGGGCGGTCGCGACCACGCAGTCCTTGCGCTGCTCGCCGGGCGCGGCGCCGCCTGTCTCGGCCTGACCCGCGCCGGCCATCCGCGCCATCCGCTCTATCTGCCACGCGGGACCCAGCCGCGGCCGCTCGGCTGAGCATGGCCGAGCCGGACGGCACAGGGGCGCTGCTCCAGGTCAGCCACCTCGGCAAGCGCTACGCGCTGCGCGGCGGCGACCCGCCGTTCCTCCAGGCGGTCTCCGACGTCTCGTTCGAGGTGCGTTCCGGCGAGTGCTTCGGCCTGCTCGGGCCCAACGGCGCAGGCAAGTCGACCACCATCCATTGCATCTCCGGGTTCTACCCGGCGACCTCGGGGACGGTCGCCATCGGCGGCTTCGACGTCCACCGCGAGCCGCGGCGGGCCCGCCAGCTGCTCGGCGTCTGCTCGCAGGAGGACACGCTCGACACCGACTTCGCCGTGCGCGATCAGCTGGTCCGCTACGGCCGCTTCTTCCGCATCGCCAAGCCCGAGTGCCGCCGGCGCGCCGACCAGCTGCTGGCCCGGTTCGGCCTCGAGGCCAAGGCCTCCGCCCCGATCGAGAGTCTGTCGGGCGGCATGCGCCGCCGGCTGCAGGTGGCGCGCAGCCTCATCTCCGAGCCCAGGTTGCTCGTCCTCGACGAACCGACCACCGGCCTGGATCCCGAGGTGCGCCGCGTCGTGTGGCAGATCCTGAGCGAGCGGCGCGCCGCCGGCGTCGCGCTCCTCCTGTCGACTCATTACATGGAAGAGGCCGAGCGCCTGTGCGACCGCATCGCCATCCTGCACGGCGGGCGCATCCTCGACGTCGCGCCGCCCGCCGAGCTCATCGCCAGACACGTCGGCACCGGCGAGGTGGCGGAGGAGATCCGCCCGGGCGTGGTCTGGCGCCGGCCGGCCAACCTCGAGGACGTCTACCTCAAGCTCACCGGCAGCAAGCTGGAGGCGGGCGGCGGTGCGGATGCTTGAGCCGCTGTGGGGCGTCCGGCTGGTGGTCGGCCGCTACTTCGACGTCTTCACCCGGAGCATCTGGTACTACCTGGTCACCACCTTCCTCGAGCCGATCCTCTACCTCCTGTCGTTCGGGCTCGGCGTCGGCAGCCTGGTCGGCAACGTACACGCCGGCGGCCACGAGGTGACCTACCGCGCCTTCATCTTCTCCGGCGTCATCGCCCAGACCGTGCTGTTCCAGGGCTTCATGGAGGCCTCGTACGGCGCCTTCGTCCGCATGTACTACCAGAAGGTCTACCAGGCGATCGCCTTGACCCCGATCACCATGTCGGAGGTCCTCTGGGGCGAGCTCCTGTGGGACACCAGCAAGTCGACCGCCGCCGCGCTGGTGGTCGCGCTCATCGGCGTGGTGACCGGCGACTTCTCGCCGCTCTCGCTGGTGACGCTGGTCCCGCTCTGCTTCGCCAGCTCGCTCCTGTTCGCCGGCCTCGGCCTCACCGCCGCCGCCTACGCCCGATCGATCGATCAGCTGTCCTATCCCCAGTACCTGCTGGTCTTCCCCATGTTCCTCTTCTGCGGCGTCTTCTACCCGATCGACGCCCTCCCGGCGCCGCTCCGCGCGGTGGCCTGGGTCCTCCCGCTCACCTCGGTGACCTCGCTGGCCCGCTGGCTCACCCTCGGCCTGCCGCTCGAGCCCCAGGCCATCCCGATCATCCTGGCCTGGACCGCCCTGCTCGTCCTGATCGCGCGCCGCGCGATGCTCCGCCGCCTCGTCAAGTGATCGATCGGCCGGGACCGCTCGCATCGAGATGGAGCTCGGCGCCGACGGTGCGGTGCGCGAGACCGCGATCGCGCCCCGGGGCGTGCGCGACCAACTGGCCCCGGAACCACCTCCGACGACGCGCCCCGGGACGTGCACAACCAACTGGCTCCGGAACTGACGATTCGCCACATCTGATCGAACCGCCAAAGCCGCCATATCCGCCAAAGCGCCTGCGCTCGCGAGCGGCGCCGCCGGTTCGAACCGCGAAGGCGCGAAGGCGCGAAGGCGAGAGCTCGAAAGAGTGGAATGGCCCCACTTCCGTGGACACCGTGCTAGGCCACAAGATGGCCTGGAAAGGTGTCCTCAATGCCCCGTCAGAAGCGGAAGAAGTACACCAGGGAGTTCAAGGAAGAGGCAGTCCGACTACTCGAGCAGGATGAGCGCTCGGGTGACGAGATCGCGAAGGCGCTGGGCGTCGACCGCGGCATTCTGTATCGCTGGCGGCGCGAGCTCGGCCTGAAGCCAGCCCCGGTTGCGCGGGTGTCCGGCGCGCTGTCTCCGGACGAGCGAGAGGAGCTGCGGCGACTGCGCAAGGAGGTCGCACAGCTCCGAGTGGACAAGGAAATCCTAAAAAAAGCGGCGGCCTTCTTCGCCAAGGAAAGCAAGTGAGGTTCCGGTTCATCGAGGCGGAGAAGGCCTTCTACCCAATCGCGGCACTCTGTCGGAATTTGCAGGTCCAGCGCTCCGGCTTCTACGCTTGGAGGAAGCGAGCGCCCTCGCCACGTGCTGTCGCCAACGGCGCAGCGCTGGTTCACATCCGCACCATCTTCCGCCAGCACAGGCAGTACTACGGAAGCCGTCGGGTCGAGGGCGCGCTCCGAGAAGAAGGCATCCGACTGGGGCGCCACCGCGTGGCCCGACTCATGCGCAGCGACGGCCTGCGAGCGAGGACCCGAAAGAGGTTTCGGGTCACGACGGATTCTGGCCACCGGCTCCCGTCGCCGAGAACGTGCTCGCTCGGCGCTTCGACTGGAAGCGGCCGAACCGAGCCTGGCTCGCCGACATCACGTACCTGTGGACGGCCGAGGGCTGGGCCTATCTCAGCTGCCTGCTCGACCTGTACAGCCGGCGAGTCATTGGCTGGTGTGTGAGCGAGGCGCTCGACGGGCGAGCCAGTCGTCGCTTGCTTGAGCAGGCCATCGTCATCCGTCGCCCGCGTCCCGGGCTCATCCACCACTCCGACCGTGGCAGGCAGTACGCCGGCGAAGACTACCAGCGCGTCCTTCAGCGACACGGCATCACCTGCAGCATGAGCCGAAAAAGAAACTGCTGGGACAACGCTCCGATAGAGAGTTTCTTCGCCACCCTCAAGCTGGAAATCGGCGACAACCGATGGCCAACCAGGTCAGCGGCCGCGCACGCCATCGCCAAGTACATCACCTACTACAACACCCAGCGCATTCATTCGACGCTGGACTACCTCACCCCAGTGCAGTACGAGATGAAGAGAGCGGCTTAAACAACCTGTCCACGGAAACGGGGCCAGCCCAGAGCTTCGCTCTTTCTCGCCGCCGAGAAAGACGAACCATCGCCGGGGTTCAGATCCGCA
>Ga0111539_10011606_pt1 | contig 11056 bp, 13 predicted proteins | sample RhiMethybrSRZTD1_FD_79667 | JGI IMG/M metagenome (GOLD analysis project Ga0111539, IMG submission 79667) | Populus rhizosphere microbial communities from Tennessee, USA - Rhizosphere MetaG P. TD hybrid SRZTD1 (version 2) (version 2) | ecosystem: Host-associated > Plants > Roots > Rhizosphere >... | reverse complement strand
GGATGGGACATAACGATTTGCACGCAGCTAAATTATACACTCCCCAATAAATGGGGTATTAGAAAATTTGCAAATACTACCAATAATCGACCGAAGAGGGGGTCTTAGAAATTGCTTAGAAATTACTCGCGCGATTCAGTGGAAGAGTTGAAGTAAGAAAAACCGAATTATCACGGGTGTGTTTGGCCAACTCCTTCTGTACTTCCATAATACTGTCGAGCGGCAGGTTAAGTTCTTTATGGTAGATCTTGTAAATAAACTGCCACTCCGCTTTATCCATAAATCCATCCGAATTAGCTAACACACACATCCACGCAATGCTCCTGATTTGGAGTTCCGGCTTCAAACGCTTCAAATCGGCCAGACACTCCTTATAAATCGTGTTAGTGTCCTTCTTTTTGAGAGCTTCCAACTGGGCATTGAAGTCGATCTCGGCGATAGCTTCGGCCTCGATCATCTTCTTACCAAGCGAAACCTCCCCCTGATTTACTTTCCCGTCGGAGTAAATCAACATGTAGTAAAGCCGGATAATAACTGCCTTGAAATTCATCTTTTTGGATGTAATGTATCTACTTACTTACAAAAGTATGCCATGATTGTGGGCTCACAAATCAGCTAAATTTAGCGGATTTTCGCAAAATACGATGCCAAAATGGGAATTATTTTCAAAAAGTAGGAAAATGAGTGACGTAAGAAATTAGTCAGGATTTACGTCAATTACTTAAAAAACGCCTACACCCTGCCCGTTGCGAGCTTGTTATTGGTGAGATATGTATAACTATCCTTGACAGCTGTGAATACATCACAGTTGCATTTATCCATTTCAACAACCATCCATTCTGTATTCCCATTTGCCGCTTTTACGATCTCGGGAAAGTTTTGTGCTCCCTGTCCAATCGCCGTCATAGGTTCAGGATCTGTGGCGACGTCGTCAGTCCATCTTGCGGGTCCATCCTTTATGTGTAGAAAAGGCGCTCGATTTCCAAAATCACCAACAATTGATGCCGGATCGTGACCAGCAACTTTCAACCAATACGTGTCGAGCTCAAAGAAGACATCCTTATCCAGGTGATCCAGCAATAGCTCATATGCAAATTTGCCTTCGACCACATTCTTGAATTCCCACCAATGATTGTGAATTCCAAACCTAAGGCCATTTGATTTTGCAAAATTGTTTGCTTCATTATAAATCTCGGCAAGTTGCTTTATTCCTTCAACCGTTTTGTATCGCTCATCTTCGGGCCAACCATGCCAAATCATGGTCGAGCAATTAAATGATTCTGCGATCTCCAGCATTTCTGCCTTCTTGTCTCCAACAGGCAGCTCACAATGCGACGAACAAACTGAGAGTCCCGCGGCTTTTAATGCTTTTGCTGCATCCTTAATAGTGACATGTTGAGGCCAGAACGCTGTCTCAACACCTGCAAAACCAACTTCGGCAACTTTCGCCAACGTAGCCGTCATGTCCTTTTCAATTTCGTTCCGCACCGTGTACAACTGAAAACCTATCTTCGCTCCTTGTCCGGATTCGTTTGAGCACCCTTTCAGCATGAAGGCAGCCGCACTAAAAGAACTCATTTCTAAAAACTGGCGTCGTTGCATGTTCTTTGTTTTGTGTTTTACTATTGCTTTCCTTTTGATTGGGAAAGTATCAATCTGCCTGGATCTCAATTTCAATCCGGTCGTTCAGCTTTGCGCTGGTACTGGTTTCCGGTACCAGCATGTTCAATCCGCCCCACGCATATACAGTTGAGCGTTCTCTGGCAACACCATTGTCTTCGAGGTAGTTTTGAACAGCTTCGGCGCGGAGCTTCGATAACTCCTTGGCCGATCCGTTCCGTTCATCGGATCCTTGTATGGTGAAATAGTTTTTGTCCGCACCAAGAGCGATAATCTTACGTGTATGGTTGCCGTTACAGTGACCATGTATCTTGATCTTGTAGTTTGGATTGTCCTTCATCATATTCACTAATTCACCCATCTCTGCCATGGATTGCGCCAACATTACGACGGCATCCTTATAAAATGCCACATGATACATTACGGTGACGTCGCCTTTCTTCAGTCTTTCAAGCTGATATGGTATGACCCACGCTCCTTTTTCGTCTTTGGTCACATTTGGATCAGTGCCTGGGTTATTATAATCTACGACTTTAACTACTTCCTTGTATCCAAAAATTCCACATACGATGGACATGGGATTATTGTCGCGCGACGGTGGAAGAACGTCAATGTATTTATTGGCATCATAAGCTCCGATTTCACGACCGCGTCGGTAATCTACATTGTGAACTTCACCATGTACCTCACGACCCTCTACTGTTTGAATCTGGAACTTGAATAGCTTACCCCGGACTTTTATGTCGGGTTCGACCGTTGGCGCCGACGTGACTGGGGCTGAGATTGGGACCACCTCAGAATCAGTCTTAGTCTCCGCAGAATCCGTTTTTATTACCTGTGTTTCCTCAATAACAGGAGGCGCAACTACTGCGACGTCCTCTATTTTGGGTGGTGGTGATGTTCCCAAGTGGCCCGTAAAAAGCCACGCATCTTTAAACTCACTGTCTCGCTGAAGCTGTCTCACCTGAGCCAGAGCATCCTCTTTTGAAAAACTCTTCAGAATATAGACATAGAAATATTTTTTCGAGACGTTCAATTCATATTCAGCTGCATATCTTAAGCTCCTCACATACCCCGTAAATTTTCGCGCATTGCTTTCCTGGGCAAAGGCTCCTACGATAACATAGTGCTGTTGTGCCTGAGAATTCGCGGCAATCGTTAATAGGATCGAAAGCAGAAGGAATCGAAAGAGGGCCGATACCATAGGCTGATAACTACTTCTAAATTACATAAACTTTTAGATGCACGCATGGTTGATCAGCGTTATTTCCTGACACAGAAAGATTTTATTAGTCTCTACATTTACCAGCTGACTGTTGAAATAATGCACCTGACGTTTAGTATCAGTGATCCAAATGAACTACCCAGGACCAACTTCAAAGGTCGCCAGACTTAAAATTTTGTCTCCACTGTTTCTTTTCAGAGCGCAGTTTCTTTTTTCTGATCCGTTCAGCCTTCGCTGCTTTTGAGGGTTTGGTAGGCTTCCTTTCCTTCTTGACTTCAAATGCTTTCACCAACAACCAGTCAAGCTTTTGCAGCACCGCCTCCTTGTTCTGAAGTTGAGACCGTTTGTCCTGGGCCGAAAGTATAAGGACACCACCTTTTGTTATAAAGGATGAAAGCTTGTCTATGATAAACCTCCTCTCTTCATCGCTTACGACTAGTGAGTTGGCGATATCCCACCTGAGTGTGATCCTGGAATTCACCTTGTTTACATTCTGTCCTCCCGGACCTTCACTTCTTGATGCAGTAAACTCTAGTTCCTTGTTGAGCATCGATGCATTCAGCCTTCCATTTGACATCTCGTTATTCATGATTCAATACGATAACAAATCTAGTTGAATATGTTCTTAATCATGTCCCTTTCGGAATCCTCAGTGCAAAAGATCTGGAAAAAATTCGAATTCAGTGGAGTCGAGGCCAATCCCGAGCAATCCAACTCAGATGTAATTTTCATTCTCGAAGACCCAAGTTCTCAACAACCTGGTAGCATTTAGAATAAATTTTAAATAGCTTCGGACTAAATACGTCTTACCTCAACTGCAATGAGCATTCATCTTAACAGACGCGAATTCTTAAAACGAAGTGCAATCGGGGCATTGGGCCTCACTCTGCTTCCCTCGATGATCTCGAAAGGAGCGCCAAGTGACAAACTCCGGATAGCGCATATCGGCTTGGGTGGTATGGGCAACCAACACATGAAATGGTTCGCGGCATTGCCAAATGTTGAAATCGTCGCGCTGTGTGATCTAGATCAGGAACATCTCAATGGTACGTTAAAGACGCTGAAAGATCTTCAACCAAGCACCCAGGCCAAGGGTTATGAAGACTTCAGGCATGTGCTCGACCGAAAGGATGTGGATGCTGTTACTATTGCCACACCGGATCACTGGCACGCCCAGATCGCAATGCTTGCATTTCAGGCGGGTAAAGACGTGTATGGAGAGAAGCCGCTAACATATGATGTTAACGAAGGGCAAGTGTTACTTAAGAATCTGAACAAACACAACCGGATATTTCAACTAGGTACTCAGATTCATGCGGGTGACAACTATCATCGTGTAGTGGAGATCATTCAGTCAGGCGCCATTGGAAATGTACACACCGTGCGCTTGTGGAAGTCTGGATTTTCACCCGGCATGGGACGTCCGGCAGTCCAGACTCCTCCAAAAACTTTGAACTGGGACATGTGGCTTGGCCCTGCCCCATACGCTGAATACATGGCTGAACGGTGTCACTTCAACTACCGTTATTTCCTGGACTACTCCGGTGGAGTATTCGCTGACTTTTGGTGTCATATCGCGGACGTCGTTTGGTGGGCTATACGACCTACTGGATTGAAAAGTGTCGTGGCGCGAGGAGAAAAGACAGACGGTATTGCGGATGCACCCAAATGGCTTGATGTGGATTACGAATTTGATAATTTGAAGTTGTTCTGGACGACACAACCTCCAGACGTGCCTGGCGCGGCAGAAAGGGGAATCGGCGCTTATTTTGAAGGAGATAAAGGAACACTGATCTGTGATTATAACACGCGTTCCATCAAAATTAATGGTGAAACCCTTTCGGATATCGCAGCAATTGCGACAACATTGAAGCGCTCACCAGGTCATCAGCAAAATTTTGTGGACGCCGTAAAATCAAGAACTCAGCCTGAATCAAGTCTGGCTTACGCTAGAGAAATGACATTGCCTATGCATCTCGCTATAATATCGTGGCGCCTGGGGAGAAAACTTAGCTGGAACTCTAAAAAGGAAAAATTCATAGATGACAAAGAAGCAACCGGCTTGCTGACAAGGAAGTATCGCAAAGCATGGGATCTGATGTAAACCGAGCGATCACACCTGACTTAATAAAGTTTGACGCAAGACCTCGTACCGCATTTCTACTTCCAGGTACACCGGCGAATCATTTACGCTTTGATAGTTTAACTCGACGATCGTGCGTGCATCACTTTGTGGGCTTGGAAACACCCGGCCGATGTTTGCTACATTGACGAGCTCGGTCTTTGTTTCAAATTCTTCGGATACTGTAAGTTCAATGAATTTGGCCATATTCTTAATATTGAAACGATGTCAAAGTTAAACATTAAAACATCTTGGCATACCCACAAATTGGTGCCAACCGTAAGTAGATGATTTGTCGAAATCAAAACGAATAATCTTTGCGTAAACAAATCTTCATTCTGCGGACTGCATGTTCAACTCCTTCAAAGTTGCCGATCGTGAAGATTCAGCTAGACGGCATGCTCCTAGACTGAGAGGCGTAGCCTCGATACCTATTTTCGCAGTTTACTATTTCACTGCCGGCGACGTGAGGTCAAGCGAATAGTCCTTGCAGTTCGTCATATGTTTCGTGCCTACGGCACTCTGGCTTGGCTATCGTTTGCTTCGGCGGATTGAAATCCGCTGTTACAAAAAAAGGACGAGCCTACGGCTCTTAGGCGATGTTGCGCGGACTAGTCTCAAACAATTACATCACCACTACTCAACCACGTAGCCCCGACCCAATCTTGCAACAACCACGACTCAGAGGCGTAGCCTCGACCGATCTTGTAACGAAGGACTTCAGTCCGTTGCAAAAAGTACTCCGTGTACACCGAGAGCCGTAGGCTCGATAAATATTTTCCTAACAGAAAGCCGACCCCACATGTTAAAAATTTGTTGTGGAAGGAAACCTTAATCCGAAGCACCCGTACAACGCCACATGAGCATTTCAAAATAACAGTTCATTACAACTGCCCCCCGTATTCAAATCTTTCGGTACGGTCGTTAATCCTATCTTCAAATTTTATTTTTAATTTATTGTTATGAGAAAACTCATCTATCACGTGGGTACCACGCTGGATAATTTCATTTGTCAAGAAGACGGATCTATCGGCGGTTTCCTTGCCGAAGGAGATCATATTGCGGATTATCTTGATAGCCTCAAGCACTATGATACCGTCCTAATGGGTAAGTCGACTTACGAATTTGGATACGGTTACGGACTCAAACCCGGAATAGCACCATATCCAACGATGAAGAATTATGTGTTCTCAAAATCACTTCGCATCGACTTTCCAATTGACGAACAGCTTACTATCGTACGAAGCGATGCGGTTTCCTTTGTTAGGGATCTCAAGAACAAAGATGGAGGACACATTTACTTGTGTGGAGGAGGTATTTTTGCCTCTACCCTCCTTGATAGCAACCTTATCGATTCGCTGATTATCAAGCTGAACCCGGTTTTATTGGGGAAAGGCATTAGACTGTTCGAGCGAAGCAGCCGGAAAGCTGACCTCTCCTTAATCGACACAAAAATCTATAAGTCTGGCGTGGTGCTCCTGACCTACTCAATCAAGGGTGCGACGGAACAGGCAAGCTGATAGCTGGTCAGCCAGCCATTTATACGGCATTTCATGTGATCCCGATAAAGAATATATTTGTTTTAGTACAATGAGATCGAGCCATTACTCATAAATAAAACCAACATGAAATTTCATAAAGTTGCCTTTGTCCGGATCCTCGCGTGTTCTTTGCTATTGACGGCCACTGCAGGAATAATCAAAGTAAATGCACAGGTTGGTGTGGGCACAAAGCCGACATCCGGGGCCGTGGTCTATCTTGACGGAACCAAAGAAATGCTGGATGCTAATTGGACCTATTGGAAAGGTCCAAGGCTAGCGACTACGTTACCGATCAAATGGCCTATTGTAAATGACCCTGTAGATAAAGGTACCGTTGTAAACTCCAACGATCCAGCAGCGGCTGGTGGAAAATACGGCAGCGCCGATATCGTTACGAAAAAAGAGTTTCGAGATTTTCGTGCTCACGTGGAATTTCTAATCGTGAAACCCGGAGGTAACAGTGGGGTCTATCTGCAGAATCGTTATGAGATCCAGGTACTGGACGGTGACACGACCAAACACGGACTAGGTGCAGTAATAAATGAAACCAAGTCACCTTACCATTTATATAATGGCGTGGGAAAATGGAACGCTTATGATATCCAATTCAGGGCAGCGCGGTTCAAAGACGGCAAGCTTGTCGAAAAAGCAATGGTGACCGTATACTTTAACGGCGTTAAGGCTCACAAGAATCAGATCATTAACCAGGTCTGGGGTGGTCCGAATTCCGGTCTTGACGGTGGAAACGATGGTGGCAAAGGAATCACCGATGTTCCAGGCGGCTTGAAGCTCCAGGCGGAAGGTCATGATGTGCTTTATAGAAATATATGGATCCAGGAGCTTGACCTGAAGCAGCCCAGCACAGATTTCTGATACTGTTAACCGCAATCCGTTGTCCGTTATCCGTTAATCGTTATCCGTGGGCACGTGCAGCTACAAGGGTGTAATTGAAGTTTTTCCACACTCCCATGCCCACTCACACGGATAACCCACCTACACCCCGAGCACTCGGGGCTTCGGCGGGCAAGGCGGATAACGGATAACGGAAAACCAACCCTCCAAATCGGCCATTTATCCCCCAATGCAGTCATTGATCGTCTGAGGTACTTTTTTGATCCTGGCGGAATATTTTTTTTCACCTCAAAGCCGGTAATTCGAAGTTCCTACTTTACAAATGGAACAGTTATCCTCTCTGATCTTGTTGCTTTTCTCTAGTCATCTGCCGCTGGCCGTGACGGATAGTTCCATTAATAGTGAGAGCGTGGCTGTGATAATGCACGCGGAAAAGAATCAAGCGTTAAGGGAATTGAATCGCGAAACCTTTACGGATTCATTGGAACGTTTGTATGAAGCAATCGATCTTCAAAAGTATGAGTTATCTTTTGATGCATTCAGGTATGGAATGACAGGCTACCTTTCTCTGCTTCGCGATGGAAAGCTAAACAACAAAGGACTTCTTACAATCATCGATTTTACCAAATCAAGCAATCTCAAAAGGTTCTATACCATAGATCTGATAAATCTGGCCGTTAAATTCCACACTTATGTTAGTCATGGGAAGAACACAGGAGATGTGATGGCAAAATCATTTTCCAACACGGTACATTCGAATCAAAGCAGCCTCGGATTCTACGTCACAGCTGAAACTTATGTAGGAAGCAAAGGTTATAGCCTAAAGCTGGATGGCGTTGAAAAGGGATTTAACGATAAGATGCGTGAGCGCGCAGTAGTTATGCACGATGCTGAATATGTGAGCGAATACTGGATAACAAAATATGGAAGGTTGGGAAGAAGTCAGGGATGCCCCGCACTTCCAAAAGGCGTTGGCAAAAAGGTAATTGATACCATAAAAAACCGGACTGCTATATTCGCTTATTACAATGACAGCTCTTACCTCAACACTTCAGCCTATCTTAACGAGGACAATCTTTTCGCACCTGTATTGACGGCCCAGGCAGGTAATTGATCACGAATTACTCCATTCCTACAAGCGTCGTTGGGTCCTTTGTGACTGGTAAAAGTTGAGAAAGCTGTACCCTGTCGTGACCATAGATATCTTCCCTGAGATTCAAAGTGCCATTGTCGTCTACCCAGGCGGTGCGATATTCGATGTGTACGTCGTAATGCTTCCTTAATAGTATCGTCGATGGTATTGAATCATTCATCGCCTTGCTTATTCTTTCTTCCGTCCATCCTTTCTGATCACGCAACAGATACTCGGCAAAGACCGCAGGCTCAGCCAGTCTTACACAACCATGGCTCAGTGCCCTGTACTGTTTTGAGAACAGGCGATGATTGGGTGTATCATGGAGATATACGCTCATGTTGTTTGGCATCATGAACTTGACAGTGCCCAATGAGTTGTCTGGACCAGGATTCTGCACTACTCTGTATTGATAAGGATTCAATGCAGCGCTATCCCATGGTTCATATACAGGATCGATCTCTACATTGTTCTTGTAGAAAGCAAAGTTCTTGTCTGAATAGTATTCGGGATTAGCCTGTAAATTGGGGATGATTTCTCCTTTGATAATACTTACAGGTACTGTCCACGTCGGACTAAAGACGATATGTTCAAGAACATCGGCAAAGATAGGAGTTGCCGTTTGAGCCGAGCCAACAATCACTTTCATTTCGAGTTCGAGCGCTCGATTTTCATATACACGGAGCTTGTATTCCGGTACATTGACCAGTATATAATTATCGCCATAGTCACCTAGCCAGCGCAAGCGATCCATGTTAAGCGCGATCACATTGACCATTTCCTTGATAGGCTGATTAAGGAACTTTAACGTCTTGTCTCCAATGATTCCATCCGGTTCCAATCCGTGCCTCAGCTGAAAAAGTTTAATGCCATAAACCAGGTCGGGATCATAGTACAAAGAATCTATCGTAAGCGTTGTGGAATCAAAAGGCATTGGGTAAACCTTGAGATCCAACAAACTTAGTTTCTGCCTAATAAGCGGGATGGCTATGCTGCTTTCTGCTGGAGCTATTTTGCGAGGTACACTTATAGCAGGCAACGTGCCTCCAGGATTGGACCGTTCCAATGATTGATAATGACTGAGAGCTTTCTGCAGTCGTGCGTACTGAATATCCTTCGGCTGCATTTTCTGAAGCTTTTCGTCGAACTGAATGGAATTTGTTGTTTCAAGGAGCAGATTAACATCTGTCATGGTAAGCGCCTTACTCTGGCGTTTCCATACATTTTTACCATTCCCAACGCTGCGGACTTTGCCCTCCAACAAGTGGGAAGTGAATAAGAAGTACATCTCCGAAATATGAATATCAAGGTCTGCTATTTCTGCCGTCGATGCAGATCTATTCTTATAGACCGTATTCAGTCGTTGTTCGATTGACGTTACATCATAGTCTTCGGGTATTAGTCCGAACTGATCCGCTTTCTTGAGCGTGTTGATCACACTATAATATAGAGAGGCGGGGGCCTGGTCGAACAACCACTGAGTTTGATACGACTTGCTCTTATAAAAGAGGTTGATCTTTTCAGTTACACGCTTCGCGAAATACGGATTGCCTGCCACTACAAGAGAGCGGTTCTTAAATCCATACGAAAGTGTATCCAAGGTAAATGATTTACTGACCGTGATCGGCGTTGGTTCTAACGCTGAGGAGTCGACATTAATTCTGCTCGTTTCATTCTTCAGGTCGTGGAGCTTCGAGAGGTTCCTGCTACAGGAAATAAGGACAATACAACCGATAATGAAAGCTACGGAGGTAACTAGTTTTTTCGTAAAGCTTTTCATCATGCTAACCTTTTCTTCATTGTTAGATAAGAAAAAATGATACCAATTTTAAAAAAGGCCCTTTTTAGGCTAAAAATGGGGATTTGGGACGTCAATGTGAATGTGTATCCCAATTTTACCCTTCAATTTTCTTCGTAAAATCAAGGTTTTAACGGGGCGCCAGACGCAATGGTTATGTATTGTATCCAATTTGTATCCGGCGCAAACGTTGTAAAAAAAATTATTACTCAGAACCGCGTTTGCAGGCGTCTTTAACCCATCCTTTTTAACGTTTTGTCCCAACATTTTTCCGCAAACGTTATTTAACAAATTAAACACGGTTTCCTTACAACTTTCAGACCGTGCTCTACACCCCCCGTATATTTGTATCATCAAACAAACAAAGAACTATAAACAGTTATGAAAACAAAGTCAATTTACTTCGCAGCACTTTTTGTAATCGGTGCAGCAGTAGCAGCAGTTGGAAAAGAAGAACCGAGCAGCGCGAAATTAGCCGTTGTAGCAGTCCAAGGTTCTCAAGTTGTTAAAGTTATTTACAAGACCGAGACAGCTGGCAAAGTAAAGTTAAGCGTTTATGACGCAGCTTCCAAAGTAGTATTCACTGAGACAAGAAACAGTAACGAAGGTTTTATCCTCCCGTTAAATTTCTCTGGTCTTCAATCTGGTCAGTACACCATCGAATTGGTTGACGCAGCAGGAACTAAGTCTGAAAAGATCAACTATCAGCCTGTAGCAGTTAAGAACGTACACGTAGCTAAGACCGCTGCGGAGGGTAAGTTTGTAT
>Ga0111539_10011604_pt1 | contig 11056 bp, 10 predicted proteins | sample RhiMethybrSRZTD1_FD_79667 | JGI IMG/M metagenome (GOLD analysis project Ga0111539, IMG submission 79667) | Populus rhizosphere microbial communities from Tennessee, USA - Rhizosphere MetaG P. TD hybrid SRZTD1 (version 2) (version 2) | ecosystem: Host-associated > Plants > Roots > Rhizosphere >... | reverse complement strand
GTTGCTGTTGACCGGCTGATGATCCGTCGCCCTACGAGCCCCACGACAAGTATCGCCTGGAACAGCTCAGTTAGGGCTAGGCTTGCCGCCGCCCCGATCGCTCCATTCCCCCAGCGCTGCTCCGTGTACGGGATGAGCAGCAAATTCGCCGCCACATTGAACACTGCGGCCGCAGCCAGGATGCGACCCATGACCAACGGCCGGCCCGAAGCGACGAAGACCTGGGCGACCTGGATGTTGACGTACATGACCGGCAGACACAATCCGAGGATCGCCAGGGCGGGCACCGCGCCGGTGTATTCGACTCCGTATAGCAGGCGCACCACGCTGCCCGCCGTGCACGCGAGTCCCACGCCGATAGGCAGGCCAAGGATCAGAACCCACTCGAATGGCCGCCGAGCGGTGACGTACAAGTCTTCCGTGCTGCGGGAATTAGCCGCCACGAGTCGCGGCAATGAGGCGGTGGAGATGATCACCGCTACGAACATCATGGTGGTGAACAGCCGCGTGGCCGCTCCGTACCAGCCGACCACCTCCGGCGTGGCCAGGACACCCAGGAGTACACCATCGGCCCACAGGTAGGCGATGTAGAAGACCGCGACGAACCAATACGGGGCTGCGCGGCGGATCACCGGCAGCGCAGCGGCGGGACGGGCCCTCAGCCCGATCAGCCGGTGCGCCCACCACAGGGCGATCACCAGAGTGAATAGCGCCACACCCAGGCCCAGTCCGGCGAGCGATATGGCGCCGAACCCGGCAGCGGCGAGCAGAATACCGCCAAGCGTCTGCAGCGACTTGTTGGTGACGTCGGTGTACGCGATGAATTGCATGCGTTCGGTCGCCTGGAAAGTGGCCAGCGCAGGCTCGGCCATCATGGTGCAAACGGTTGCTGCTCCCACCACGTACAGCACTGTCATGGCCCGATCGTCCAGTTCGGCCACATGCCCGTAGACGAGGGCAGTCAGATACACCACCGGAAGAGTGGCTAGGCGAAGGAGTAGCGCCAGCGTCAGCAGGCGAGACGCTTCGGAGCGGTTCGAGACGATCTCGCGGACCAGGAACTCCTTGGTCGTGATGCTCAGCACAACCGCCACGAGGGCGGTCACCGAAGTGGCGATGGTGAGCACGCCCATCTGTTCGGGGCCGATCAGACGGGGAACGAAAAAGGTCCACAACAAGGCCAGGCCCCACGTGACCGCCTGGCTGGTTGCCAGGCTCACGATGTTGCGCGCGACACTGCGCGGGGGGCGCTGCGCGCCGGGCTCGACGTGCGGTGGCGATTCGGCCAGATCGGTGCCCGCGTCGTCCACGCCTCCTGTTCCGTGATCGCTCACGGCTGCCCCTCTGCAGAGCGTGTGCCGAGCGCGCCGCGACGGCCGACGACTGTCCGACTCCAGGCCGCCGCGGGCTCGCGCGGGGGGAGCAGGAGCTGGCGAACAGGGGTGCGAGACGAGCCCGGACCCAGACTGCGCCGCTCGACGGTGACGAACAGCACCAGCGCGACGATCAGCAGAGCCGGGAAGAGCAGTACTTCGAGCAGGAAGACCCGCTCCGGGGTGGCCCCCGGCAGGGTGCTCAGCCCGTACGACAGCATCTCCACGATCGGCTGGTGCACCAGGTACAGCGAGTACGACATGACGCCGATCGCGACGATCGGCCGCCAGGAGAAGATCCGGGTCACCACGTTGCCGCCCGCGAGGGCCAGGCAGACGACCGTGAAGAAGACCAGCCCGTAGAGCATGTGGTTGAGCGGGTTGTCCGGCAGCGCCAGCGCCAGCGCCAACGCCCCCGCGGAGGCGACCAGTTGAGCCCAACTGACGCGCGTGCCCCGGGTCCGGAACCACTCGGCAGCCACCATGCCCAAGGCGAACTCGCTCCACCGGCCGAGGAACACGTTGGGCAGGACGACCTCGGCCCATAGGCCGTGCGGGTCGATCAATCCGGTGGCACCCGCGGCAAAGAGCCCGAGCCGGTACGTCGCGGTGACAGCCAGCACAACGGCAACCGTGCGCGCCAAGCCGAACCGAACCGCAGCCATAACCAGGACGGGAAGGGTCAGATAGAGCTCCCACTCCAGCCCGAGCGACCAGTACGCCCCGTTGAGGCCCCAGAACGTGGTCGGGAAGAGCTGGTGCGTCAACGTGGCATGCGTCCCGGCTTGAACCCAGAACTCCGACGCCGTCAGCCGGGGCAAGCCCCAGCGTCCGTCGGCCACCGCGTGAACGACCAGGATGGCGACGAGTGACACGTAGTAGGCCGGCAGCAAGCGACGCACGCGCCGTCGAAAGAAGTCGTCGGTCCGGAACCGCGACTGACGGCCGCCCGCGTAGGGCAGGTAGAGGCACAGACCCGACAGGACCAGGAACAGGCTGACGCCCGTCGACCCGGCCCGGGCGATGAACTCGAGGCCAGGCGGCAGATGCGCACCACTGAATGCGTGGATATGGAAGAGCACGACCCACATGGCTGCGACCGCGCGCAGACCGTCGATGGCCGGCACCCGACCGGGAGCGGTGGCGGCGACCTCGACGACCGAGGTCGCGGGCGGTGTGTCAGTCATGAAGCCTCACTCGTAGAGCGGGAAGGGCTGATCGAGGACGTAGTCGAGCGCCTCGGGCGGGCGTTGCCCGACCACCCGAGCGGGGACTCCGGCGACGACGCTGAGCGCGGGGATGTCACCGTGGGCGACCGCGCCGGCGGCGATCACCGCTCCACGGCCCACTCGCGTGCCCGGCAGGAGCGTGGCGCGCATCCCGATCCACGCGTGGTCCTCGACCACGACCGGCCGTGTCTCGAGATCGAAGCCGGGCTTCCGCCAGGCGTGCTGGGTGGTCAGGATCGTCACCTCGGGCGAGATGCTCACGTTGTCGCCGATCCACAGGGGCCCGCGGATGTCGAGGGTGCAGTCGCGGTTGACCCGGGACTTGCGCCCGATCCGAACACCGTCACGGGCGACCTGCCCCGGCCCGTAGAACCAGAGATAGCAGCCCATGTGGACGCCGCTGCGCTCGCCGATCTCCAAGCCGAGTCGCCGGTACCAGAGCCGGCGCAGCGTGAAGCTCGGCAGGTGGGCAACCAAGTGATTGGTGAGGTACCCGAGAACGCGGACCAGCCACGTGCGTAGGGCACTCATCGCGCCACCAGCTCGCCACGCGCGACGGCAGTCTCGGCCGCACCCTCGGCGATTGCGGACGGCTGGGTCTCCCGGGACCGGAGTTGCCCGTCCACCGCGCCGACCAGCAGGCCAATTGCGATGGCATTGCGGAACCACGAGAACCCCATGTCGACTGCGCCCATGACCGCGTAGCCGAAGATCACGGCCGCGGTCACGGCCCCCAGCAGGCCGGCCAGCGGATCAGTGGCCGACCGGGCCAGTCGAGCGGCCCGGATCACCGCCTGTGAGAGCAGCAGACACAACGTCGCCATGCCGACTATCCCGAGACGAAGCCAGATGTACAAGATCCCGTTGTGTGGCACGTACGCGAGCAGTTTCGTGCCGCCGCCGGTGAGGTCGTACATGCCTTGGTAGACCAGCCGTTTTCCGAAGCCCATCCCGGTGCTGTGCGAGCCCTTGATGTACATGGTCAAGTTGAAGCTCTCGGCCTTGCGGTAGTCGTTGGACGCCTCGTCGCGGGCATCCGGCGCGATGACCGAGCGGACGGCCCGCGCCGGCTGCGCCAACGTGCCGTTCTTGGACCAGAAGACGGGGAGGTAGACCATCGCCGCGAGGGCGGCGACCAGGCCGACCGCGATGATCCGCTTGCGCTGGCGCGGCACAGCCACTGCCGCCACGACGAGCATCACGGCGATCGCGAAGAAGATGATGAACCACGCCGTGCGTCGGCTGTTCACCATGTCGCAGAGCAGGACGATCGGCAGGAACAGCGTGGCCACGCGGCGCAGCAGACCTTTGACGCCGAACAGCCACATGCCGAGGGTCGCCACGATGTACAGCCCGAAGAAGAACGACTCCTCGTGGGCTAGCACGGCTTCCGGTCGGTTCGGCGACGCGTGGATCGACCACCAGATCGTGAAACCGTCGAAGGCCTTGTACGTCGAGCCGACGACGATGATCCACAGCAGCGGACGGACGGTCTTGGGATCAGTGAGCAGGTTGCGGGCCAGCAGGTAACTCAGGCCGAGGTACATGAACGGCCGCATCTCCCACAGCGCCCAGCGGAATGAGCCGCCGGTGAGCAGGCCCAGCATGAAGTAGCCCACCACCAGGCCCAGCAGCCCAGCGAGCAGCCGGGAGATCGGCGTGTCCAATGAGAACCGGGCCCGCCGGCGCACGGCCTGAAGCAACAAGAACGTCGCTACCACCAGCAGCACCGCTTCGACCGGACTTGCTTTCGCCGGCAGGATCCCGTGGAACACCGGGATAGTCGACGTGAGCGACGGTCGCGCGACGGTGTCCGAGTACCCGGTGTTGAAGTCGACTGCATCGACGGCGTACGGGAACTGCTCGATTGCAACCGCGCAGAAAAAAACCGCATAGAGGCCGAGCACCGGCCGCCACCACAGCGCCAGCGGGATTAAGACCAGCGGGAAGACCAGGGCCAGCAGCGGTGCCGAACTGCTCGCGGCGAGGCCCGCGATCGCGCCGACAAGCACCGAGGTGACCACCAGCGAGGCGGCGAAGCCCAGGGACACCTTGTCGCCACGCTCGTCCGCTTTCCGGACTGTGTGTCGCCCGGAGCGCTGCGCCCGCCGTTGGGCCAGGAGCCCGCTCATCCGAGGCGACCCTTGACCGCGACAAAGCCGACCACGACCAGGGTGACCCAGAGCATGATCCACTTGTCCTGGCGCGGCGTCGTTTTGGCGACCAGCCCAACGACGAGCGCCGTGATCAGGATGAGGAAGATCCACATCAGCGTCCGCCGAGACCCGGAATCCAGTTCGGAATCGCTGAGCTGGTCCCGTTCAGCACTACCAGCGGGTTCTGCGGCAGTGTCGCAGCCGCCTGCCTGACCAGCTCGAGCCGCGTGGAACCGGCCTTGACGACGAGCAGCGTGACCGAAAACAGCGCCGCGAGGCGATCGCCCACACCGACGGGTGGGAGCGGTGGCAGGTCCGCCACAATGTCGAGCCCGGCGGCCTCCAGGTCCCGGACGACGATGATCGACCCTAGCGCACCGACACCCGAGGCCTCGCTGTCCGCGTGACCGGCGGTGATGACGCCCAGGTCCGGTGCGACCCACTCGATCGCGTCCAGGATGGAGAGATCTCCGGAGAGCACATAGGACAGACCGATCTTGTCCGTTCGGTGAGCCCCGCCGCTGGCCGTGTCGAGCAGCACCGTCGGGCGGCGGCCGGCGCCCCAGTTCGCCCTGGCGAGGCCCCAGGCGATCGTCGTCCGGCCCTCGTGTCGGCGCGCGCTCGTCACGCCGATTGACGTTCCGCCGCGCTCGCGGACCCGGCGAAGCACATCTCGGCACGCCAGCTCGATCGATGGGTGAACCCACAGCGGCTCGCCGTGGCGTTCGGGCGACGCCGAGGGGTCGGACCTGCGGTTCACGTAAGATATGACCTCGTCACTCATCGTGTCCTCCGGCCCTTCCTGGCTCAGCCGCGAAGGCGGTCGGACGGGCAGCGTCGTCGGGAACCTCGAGCCTGGTGAGTGGCACAGCGCCCACGACGTCGAGGGAAAGGGCCCGAGCGGCGTCCTGCTCGTCCCGAACGGTCTTGTCCCGGGCCATGAGCACCAGCAGAGCCAGCAGGCTGAGCGTGGCGCCGGCCAGCATGCCGCCGACCGCACCCATCAGCAGGGTCTTCTTGCGCGCCTGCGGCCACGCGCGATCCGGCTTGTCGAGCACGCGCAGACCTGTGCTCTCGCTGGCGGCCAAGGCGCGGCTGCTTTTGCCGTACGCCGTTGCCGCGTCCGCATACGCCTTCTGTGCGAGCTCGACGGCAGCGACGGCGGCGGCCGCAGCCGGGTCGTTCGCCCGGCCCGACGACGACCCGCGCAGCTGGTCGAGCTGGTGCTCCGCCTCCTTGAGCGCGGCGGCTGCACTGTCCATCTGGCTCTTGTCGTAGTCAGCTTGCGACTGAGTCTGACGGTGCATGTCAGTTATCTCGAAGCGCTCGAACTGAGCCAACAGCGCCTCTGCGGTTCCCGTCGCCCCGCTAGCGCTCTTGGTGGTCACCGAGACCGTCATCAGCTGTGGCCCCGGCGTGGACACCGAGACGCTCTTGGCGAGCTTCGCCAGAATTGCGTCGGCGTCGTCCGGGCCGGCCTGCTTGAACTTCTCGCTCACCGGACTGTTCTCGGCCACCGCCGTGAGGAAGGTGCGGGTCGTCAGGTACTGGGTCAACATCACCGATTGCCCAGTTGACGGCGGCGTGTTCCCCCCGCTCCCGACCGAGGACCCTGCCGGCACGGGGGTGTCGATCCAGACCGAGCTGATGGCCTTGAACTCCCGCGGCTGGATGAACGCGAAGACCGTGCCGACCAGGAAACCGAGCACCAACGGCAGCATCAGCAGTACCCGATGCCGGAAGAACGTTTCGATATAGCTGCGCCCCACAACGCCCCCCTTTCAAGCCCGACACGACTAGCGAAGATCACCGACGCAATGTATACAGCAGAGTCAAGCAACTCAGATGGCCTCCGACGATTACGCAGCAATTCAGCGAGCGTCCCCGAGGTTGGGTTTGGGCTGACGGCGAGCAGGTTTGACGCCGCCAGTTCCGAGTTACCTCGGTACGTCCGACGCAAGATCGAAATCAGAGTCCGAATCGTTCGCGGCGTTGACACGATCACCGGATCGGTTTCGAGGATCGTCTTTTGCCGCGGCGTGAACTGACCGTCCACAGACAGGTCGTCGGCTATCACGGTTGGGAAGTTGGTGAACTTCCGTCGGGCATGCGCGTTGAGGGCGTAGACACCCGCGCCCCAGAGCCGGTCACTGGTGGTCGCGATACGGCTCCGGGCGCGATAGAAGGACCGGACATAGGCAGAGGCGCCGCCAACATCGTAGCGAAAGGGCGGACGGGCTGCTCGCGGCGTCGAGTCATCGGCCAGGTAATTCAACACCGCTCGGATCGCTCTCACCGAGATGTTTACGTCGGCATCGAGGTAGATCCGTGGCCAGCTTTGCGCCACCGAGTCGGCCGCGTTGAGGGCCGCAGGCTTCGAACCGCGCTTCAGCTCGATCACCGACACACCGGGGAAGGAGCGCGCGATTTCTGCCGTTCGATCCGTGCAGCCGTTACATGCAACGATCACCTCAAATTCGCCATGCCGGACGGCATTGCTGAGGGGCGCGAGGAGGCGGCCGATGACCTGTTCCTCGTTGTGTGCCGGAATCACGACGGATCCTTGCGGGCTTTTGTCGTCTATAGACTTTTCGGGGGCCAGCCTCGTGATCGCTTTCATTTTGCGGTCCTGTCAGAGGGGCCTGAGTCCTTCTCAGCGCGGCGGAACGTCGCCGAGGGCTCGAACCAGACGTGTGCTCGCGCCGCCCGCATCCGGGCAATGTAGTCGTTCACAACCTGGTGGCCATCAAGAGCCGCCCACGCCCCGACGATCTCGTCAGCGCGTCGACCGACCATGAGAGCAAGGTTGCTGGCTCCGGCTACTTCGTGGGGATAGCGGTAACTCCGGGGACTCCAAACTGTGCTGCTCAGCCAAGCCGGGCGACTTCGTAGTCGATCTGCGAAGAGAGCGTCTCCCGCTGATCTAAGCGTTGAGTCAGCCCGATTGATGCCAGGGATAACCCAACCTTCATTGTCGACCAAGCGCGGGATGGCACCGCCAACCTCCGTGTGCAGTAGACGCTGCCGAAGGGCCCGTAGAGCGCCGGCTTCGACCTGCAGCCCATCTCCAAGAATCAGAACGGCGTCAACCAAACCTATCGCTGCGCGGCCAAGATTAATTTGTTCGCCGATGCTAACTGTGGCTTGAGCACGAACACTCACCACATCGTCGGGCGCGATCGTCCGTGGGTGCTCTCCAGCCCCCGCGACGTTTACAACCACAACCCGGATGGTTTGATGATGCAGCTCGCGGCGAAGGGACTGCAACTGAGGCAACAAGTCGCATCGCGCGTTCGAGCCTACGATCACGACTCCGACATCGGCGTGGTCAAGCGAATCCGCGAACTTGAGACGAGGGGGCTCATGAGTAGTGGCACTGACCAGGGGCTGCGGTTCAGAAAAGTATGTCGTCGGCTCGAACACGAAACTGTCGCGCTGCAGGGCGACATATGCCCGAGGTCCCTGAACCAGGTAGCGCCGGGCCAGTCGACACGGCTCATTGCTCAGCCGCCAGGCCCACTCCAGTCCGTGGTCAGCGATCCAGCGAGGTGCCCGATCGACCCGACCCGCGAGAAAGTCAACGACCGCTCCGAATGCGAGGCAGACGGCCGCGCCCGAAGCAGCACCGTGCTCGGCGATCCATCGTTCTTGCCGGGGTTTACCTAAACAGACCGCCAGGATGTCAACATCCCCCTGACGAATCTCAGCCGCCAGCGCGGCTGCATTCGTTGAATCGTCTAGCTCCGAGCGCGATGGTGACCAATAGCCCGCGACCGCAAGCTCAGGCCAGCGCCGTTTCATGATCGGCTTCAAGGCTTCATGAGTGGCGGTCGCTCCGCCAAGGAATGCGATCCGAAGTCCCCGTCGTTGCGCCTCGTCCAAGATGGGCTCGATAAGGTCGCTACCAGCAAGTCGCGGCCAAGGACGACCAGTGAGGTCGCCGGCTCGCTTCGCAAGTGGCGCACCATCTAAGAGCGCCAGCCAGCGAGCGCGCCCGTTCATCGATAGGTTGAGGACAGCCTCGCGGTTCACCCGGGCCGATGTACGGCCGGAGCCGAAGTGGTACACGTGGTCGAGATTGACCGACACGACACCGAGAACATCACCGTCCCGATGTTCCGCGTGATTGATGATGAGGCCAAGTGCGTCGTCAAGCTCCAAGAGGTCGGTCGGAACGCCAGCAAGCTGGGCATTTGGCCACGCCAGCGGAAGTTGGTGACGAGTCCGCTGGTATGGGGAGCTTTTAACGTGAATCGGTCGACGGACGATGTCACTTGCGGTCATCAGGTCCCTCTCCTTCTGATTTGTAAAGCACGCCCACCGACACGTTCTGAGCGCGCCACCGCCAAAAGGGCTGCTTCGGCGGAAGCTGGGAACAAGTGGTGTACATATCGGTTTGGTCAGCATCTGTTGACATGCTTCAGCGCGCCCTCGGACACCGCATAAGAGCGGCCGCACGAACAAGCGAGTTCCTTTGTGAGGCGTAGACCACATTCGCAAGCCCACCCTCAGCCGGCCGGCATTGCCGACCACGAAGCGATGGGCGGGGACGTCCCCGGTCATGACTGCCCCTGTCGCGGCGGAGGCGTGATGCTCGATCGTGGTGCCGCAGACAATCACTGCTCGAGCACCCAACGTTGCGCCCCGAGCAACCCTCGTGGCCAGCAACTCTGACCCACCCTGCAGATACGCGCGGGTTGAGATCGTTGGCAGTGACGCCGGGCCCGAGGACAACGTCGTCATCGACGGTCACTCGCTCGAAGATCATCACCTGGTTCTTGATGGTGACGCGGTCACCGACGACCGCGCCCCCTCCCCCGTAGGAGCCATCGCCGATATTGCAGTCACACCCCACTTCGGCACCTTCGAGCACATGCGCAAATGCCCGATCCGAGTGCCGAACCCCGACGGCCTCGCTTTCGCACAAGCCTTGCGGATGAACGAAGACATCGTCGTTCGCTGAGTTGTCCCCACGAAGCTGCTCGACGGCGCGCCACTGGTTTGGCGAGCAAAATGCCTCTCTGGCCAAGATATGGCAGCGCACACGGATCCCACTCATGGCGCGACCCCCACAAGTTTGGCCTCGGTTTGATCGAGTGCGCGCTCCGCCTGCCACCAGGCGACAAGGTCGCGCAACCCCTCAGTGAGGGCGACCCGGGCGGCGAAGCCAAGATCTCGGCTCGCTGCCTCGATGCTCGCCAGCCGACGCGACACCCCGTTGACTGGCCGCTCCGGTCCGTGCTGGAGGCCAAGATCAGAGTCCATCGCCGCAAGTAGCGCTTCGGCAAGTCCCTTCAGCGAGGTCTCGACACCGCTCGCGACGTTGTAGACACCCTCGTTGATCTTGCTGCTGGCGGCCAGCAGGTTTGCTCGAGCGATGTCTGTGGTGTACACAAAGTCCATCGTCTGCAGGCCGTCACCAAAGATCAGCGGCGGCAGGCCCGCTGTGATTCGCTCCATCCAGCGGATCAACACCTCCGTGTAGAGGCCGTGGATGTCCATTCGCGGTCCGTACACATTGAAGTAGCGCAAAGCGACGTAATTGAGCCCGTACATCGCGCGGAAGCTCTTGAGCATCCCTTCGTTGAAGGTTTTCGCCGCCCCATAGAAGGTGTCGTTGTTGTATGGATGGTGCCTCTCAGTGGTCGGGAACTGCTCGGCCAGCCCGTACGCCGAAGCGGACGACGCGGCGATCACTTTGGTTACCCTGTTCCGCTGGGCCGCTTCCAGCACATTGAAAGTGCCGTCCACCAGGACTTCAAGGGCGAGCCTTGGCTCCTCCGCGCATTGTGTGATGCGGATCGCGGCTTGGTGGAAAAGGAGGTCGCAACCCCTGGTGATGTCGTGGACAAGGTCGATGTCTCGAATGTCCCCGATAACAAGTTTCAGTCGGGGATCAGTGAGGGGTTCCCGCAGGTTGGCCCTGCGGCCGCGTACCAGATTGTCGAGCACTCTGACCTCCGCCGCGCCAGCTGCAAGAAGCTGGTCAACGATCGTGGAGCCGATCGTTCCGGCACCGCCAGTGACGAGCGCCGTTGAGCCTGCGAGGAGATTGGGTGTCATCGAACAAGCTCCCGCACCTTGGGCGGCCTCGGCCGCGCTGACTCACCTGTGCCCAGGCTCGTAGTCACAGCCTCGAGTACAGAGAGCACCCGAAGGCCGGCCGCTCCGTCTGTGAGAGGAGGACGCTCTTCGTTGATTGCCGCAGCGAACTCAGTGGCCATCCATGACAGCGCCTCGCGTTCAAGGAGCGCGGGAACCACGATGTCGCCCATTCGATAAGAAACGGTGGCTGCCG
>Ga0111539_10011603_pt1 | contig 11057 bp, 7 predicted proteins | sample RhiMethybrSRZTD1_FD_79667 | JGI IMG/M metagenome (GOLD analysis project Ga0111539, IMG submission 79667) | Populus rhizosphere microbial communities from Tennessee, USA - Rhizosphere MetaG P. TD hybrid SRZTD1 (version 2) (version 2) | ecosystem: Host-associated > Plants > Roots > Rhizosphere >... | reverse complement strand
GACTTCACTGTCACAATGCGTACAAATGACGGCACAGGATCGGGATGGGTGACACGTAATTTCAACGACGTAAAAAAACTGGATACAGCTGAAGCTTCGAAAATTGCAATCGATAAGGCACTTCAATCGAGAAATGCAAAAGCCATTGAACCCGGGAAATATACAGTGATCCTGGAACCGGCAGCATCAGCAGAACTAATACGAAATATGATGTTCGCAATGAATGCCAGGACTGCAGATGAAGGTCGTAGCTTCTTGTCCAAAAAAGGCGGTGGTACAAAATTGGGTGAAAAGATCATGGACGAAAGGGTTAACATATATACCGATCCTTTCAATGTCGATGTTCCTGCCGCTCCGTGGACCGGGGATGGTCAAGCCAGAAAAAAAATGGACATCATCAAAGGCGGCGTTGTTTCAAACCTGTTCTATGATCGTTACTGGGCATCACAAAAGAATGTAGCGCCTGTCCCATTCCCGGGCAATGCCATCATGGAAGGGGGAAGTGCATCGCTCGAAGAACTTATCAGTGACACAAAGAAAGGTATCCTTGTAACACGTTTCTGGTATATACGATCCGTTGATCCTCAAACGCAGCTATACACCGGACTCACACGTGATGCTACATTCTTTATTGAAAACGGAAAAATAAAACACCCGATAAAAAATTTCAGGTTCAATGAAAGTCCCGTTATCATGCTCAACAATGTTGAGACGTTGGGCAAACAAGTGAGAGTAGATGTAGCTGGAGGTGGAGGAGGCGGAACGAGCTTCCTTATCCCGTATATGAAGTTACGCGACTTTACGTTTACGAGTCTTTCCGACGCCGTCTGAGAAAAGCAAAAATAAAGTGTAATTATTATGCAAGATCCCTGACTGATTATGTCGGGGATTGAAAGTGTACCCTATTCCTGTGGACATTGGGCGTTGGGAGTTGGAAATTGGATTTGGACATTCGGCGTTGGGAGTTAGTCCTGGACATTGAATTCGAACACCTTCATGCGGACCAATGTTCAACACCCAATGTCCAATATTGAAAGGCGAATGTCGAACGCCCAACGTCCAATTTCCAGTTAATGGGCCGCAAAAACCTAATGACGGGACAACAATAAAGAGCTAGTCTCATGGTTTTTGAGACGGTCTCTTTTTTCATTTAAAATCCCCCGTTCCCGGTATTTTTCAAAGACCTGTGAGAAAGCCCGGTTTCGGGATTTCTTAGAATGGAAAACTTTAAGATATTGCCTCGCCCGCCGAAGCCTAGCGAAGGCGGGCCGCGCCCGCCCCGACTTGTCGGGGATGGACCTCACTCAATTAAAATATCAAAAACTCATTAACCCAAATCACTTGAAACGCAGAGACTTTATTTACACATCTGGCATGGGGACCGCCGCGGCGATGCTGGCAAGCATTCCGGGAATGGGCCATGCCATAGCTCCCGAAAGGTCGTTGGAAACCGTCGACGTCGTCCTAAAAAAACAATTGGCCGATGTTGCCCTAAATGCAGCGCGCTCGAAAGGGGCAACCTATACAGATGTCCGCATCGGTCGTTACCTGAATCAATTCGTGGTAACGCGTGAGGACAAAGTTCAAAACATCGTTAACACCGAATCATACGGCCTTGGCATCCGAGTCGTTGCTAATGGAAGTTGGGGCTTCGCAGCTACGGACAAAATCGACAACGAGAGCGTCGCCAAAGCTGCGGAAACAGCCGTTGCTATCGCGAAGGAAAATTCAAAATTGATGGCGGAACCCGTTCAGCTCGCACCTCAAAAAGGACAGGGCGAAGTAAGTTGGAAAGCACCCATCGAAAAGAACGCGTTTGAAGTCCCTATCAAAGAGAAGGTCGATCTTCTTCTTGGAGTGAACGACGCTGCGATGAAAGCCGGCGCAAATTACATCACTTCAGTCCTGTTCATGGTGAATGAACAAAAGTACTTCGCGTCCAGCGACGGATCTTATATCGACCAGGATGTCCATCGGATATGGCCTACGTTCTTTATCACTAAGATCGACGCAACAACCGGAAAATTCGAAACGAGAAATGCACTGAGCGCTCCCATGGGAATGGGTTATGAATATCTCAATGCAAGACCAGAGGATAGGATCAAGGGAGTAACGACTCTTTACAAAGGACGTTATGACATGTTGGAGGATGCAAAAGCGGGAGCAACACAAGCAGGTGAAAAAATAGTTGCTAAATCCGTTGAACCCGGTAAGTATGACCTTATTCTCGATCCTTCTCATTTGTGGCTGACTATCCATGAATCGGCTGGCCATCCATCGGAACTCGACCGGGTGCTCGGCTACGAAGCTAATTTTGCCGGGACCAGCTTCCTCACCCTGGACAAATGGCAATCAAAGAAATTTAACTACGGCAGCAAACTGGTTAACATAGTTGCGGACAAAACCCAAGTCGGCTCTCTTGGAGCCGTCGGTTATGACGACGAAGGAGTAAAGTGCGGCCAGTGGGACATCATTAAAGAAGGAATATTAGTTAACTATCAGACTATACGCGATCAGGCTCACATTCTCGGATTGCCTGCCTCTCAGGGTTGCTGCTATGCCGACAACTGGAGCAGCGTTCAATTCCAGCGTATGCCAAACATCTCTCTTCAGGCTGGCAAGGAAAAACGAAGTATCGATGATCTGATCAAAGGTGTTAAGAAGGGCATCTATATCATCGGTGATGGTTCGTTCTCGATCGATCAACAACGATATAATTTCCAGTTTGGCGGTCAATTGTATTACGAGATCAAGGATGGCAAGATCGCAGGCATGCTAAAGGATGTTGCCTATCAGTCGAATACCCAAGAGTTCTGGAATTCCTGTGTGGACATGGCAGATCAAAGCGACTATCGCCTTGGTGGATCATTCTTCGACGGAAAAGGTCAACCACAGCAGGTAAGCGCCGTATCTCATGGCGCTGCTACCACACGATTTAACGGAGTGAATGTAATTAACACAGCAAGAAATATCTGACATTACTATGGCAATACTTACAAAAGATGAAGCGCATGCACTATTGAAAAAGGTGCTTAGCTATTCAAAAGCGGATGAATGCGAAGTCAACTTAACAGGAACTATCACCAGTAACGTCCGATATGCACGCAATGCGGTTTCCACGAGCGGAAGTGTGAATCAAACCAGCCTTGTTGTTTCGTCTGCGTTCGGCAAGAAGTTAGGCATCGCAACGATCAACGAATACGATGATGCATCCCTGGAAAAAGTAGTACGGCGTGCAGAAGAGCTCGCCAGACTCGCACCAGAAAATCCCGAATATGTTCCATTCCTCGGACCTCAGACTTACGGTGCATCGAGCACTTATTCTGCTGCGACCGCAGCTGTAACGCCTGCCCTACGCGCAGAGTCCGTTGGAAAAAGCCTGAAAGTTGCAAAAGATGCTAAACTCGTTAGCGCTGGATACCTGGAAGATACTGTTGGCTTTGCCGCTATGATGAACTCCAAGGGTCTCTTTGCTTACAACACCTCGACTAATGTAAACTTCTCCGTGACCATGCGCACGGAAGATGGAAAAGGTTCAGGATATGTGACACGAGGTTACAATGATGTCACCAAGCTCGATACTCAAAAGACTACACAAATCGCAGCAGACAAAGGGATTAAATCATCTACAGCGAGAGCTATCGAACCAGGAAAATATACCGTCATCCTTGAGCCAACGGCAGCAGCAGTGCTCCTCGAGAACATCTTCTTTGGATTGGATGCCCGTCAGGCAGACGAAGGAAGAAGCTTCCTTAGCAAACCAGGGGGAAAAACAAAGTTGGGAGAAAAACTTGTTGACGAGCGCGTGAATATCTATTCTGACCCACTCAATCCTGAACTTCCAACGAGTCCATGGACCGGCGATGGACGGTCACAGGAAAAAGTTTCATGGATCGAAAAAGGTGTAGTGAAGAACTTGACTTATTCGAGATACTGGGCTGAAAAAAAAGGAGTAAAAGCAATTCCTGCTCCTGACGGTGTGATCATGGACGGAGGTACAAAATCAATCGAAGAGCTTATCAAGGACACAAAGAAGGGAATCCTTGTTACCCGCCTTTGGTACATACGTCCTGTGGATCCACAAACGTTGCTACTAACAGGACTGACACGTGACGGTACTTTCTACATCGAAAACGGTGAGATCAAATTCCCAATTAAGAACCTTCGCTTTAATGAAAGCCCGGTCATAATGCTCAACAACCTCGAGGAACTCGGAAAGGTGGAAAGAACAGTAAGCGGTGAGTCATTTACCCATTATCTTATTCCGCCACTGAAGATCCGTGACTTCACTTTCTCAAGTCTGTCCGACGCAGTTTGATCGTTGACATTTAGAACAAAAAGTCCCTGGCGTATAGTCGGGGATTTTTTTTAGTAGGCAGTACCGAAAGGCTTAAGCGAAATTTTTCTAACCTTGTCGTAAGACTCCGCTTATATAATTTAGCCTCTCGTATTAAGCGCGAAAGTTTGAAATTGCCACGTCCGCCGACCGCGTGCGCCGGGCATTCTAATTTATGCGCGACCAGAACAAATTTTTCTTCACCCGCCTGCAATATGAATCGGGAGACTGGGATGTGGATCAGCGCATGCCTTCCAATCTTCTCAACTCCCTGATCGAATACACTACATTGCCAGTAGATACACAGGAAAACATAGTTCCACTAAGCAGTGAGGAACTATTCCGGTGCCCGTTCTGCTACCTTAGTGGTCACAAGCTTGTGGAGTTTACATCAACGGAAAAAGAAAATTTTGAACGATATGTCCGCAATGGTGGATTTGTCTTTGTCGATGACTGCAATCACGATATCGACGGGTTGTTCTCCAAATCATTTGAATCACAGATGGAGGTTATATTCGGGCCTTCAGCCTTAAAAAAAATACCCAATAATCATCCATTGTATTCGACTTTCTTTCAGTTTGACGGCCCTCCTACAACAGCGCAGGAACTTAATGGATGGGGCGATGATATTGTGCACGATTATCTCAAGGCAATTGAAATAAAAGAACGGATCGGTGTACTATTCAGCAACAAGGATTACGGATGCGAATGGGATTACGATTTCCGTAATAAACGATTTTACAAGATCGATAATACTCGTTTTAGCGTTAACATCGTAATGTATGCGATGATGCGCTGACGTCGCACATTAAAAAGTAAAGGAACAAAGTAATCGCAACATGACTCAAGATCTAAAAAAAACAGAGCAAGCTGTAGTGGAAATAATTAACAAACTAGGTGCCTTGCGGCAGGAAATTAAAAAAGCAATAGTTGGTCAGGAGGAAACCATCGACCAGTTGCTGATCACGTTTCTTTCCGGCGGTCATGCGTTACTCGAAGGTGTACCGGGGCTTGCAAAAACTTTGATGATCCGAACCCTTGCCGACGCGATTGACCTGCGTTTCAGAAGAATTCAGTTCACTCCGGATCTTATGCCATCCGATATTATCGGCACAGAAATCCTCGAAGAAGATCACACAACCGGCAAGCGCTTCTTTAAATTCAACAAAGGCCCCGTCTTCTCTAATATTATACTCGCTGATGAGATAAACCGTACATCGCCAAAAACACAGGCGGCCCTGTTGGAAGCCATGCAAGAATTTGAAGTAACGTATGCCGGTACAACGTACCCGCTGGAGCGTCCATTTTTTATACTCGCCACACAAAATCCAATTGAGCAAGCAGGAACTTTCCCCCTTCCCGAGGCACAGCTTGATCGATTTTTACTTTATGTCCGTATTGGATATCCTACTGCCGATGAAGAAAAATCAATACTGGAAAACACAACCGGAAAAAGGAACTACCAGATCAATAAAGTGATTGAAGGAACTAACATTCTCGAGGCCCAACGCCTGGTACGGGAAGTGCATATCAATTCCGACCTCGTCGAGACTGTCAGTCGTATCGTCAGGGCCACTCGTCCAGGAGATAGTGAGCTGGCGTTCGTAAAGGACTGGGTAAGGTGGGGAGCGGGACCTCGTGCTGGTCAAGCGATGATCCTCACAGCAAAAGCAAGAGCACTGCTTCGAGGGAATTTTTCAGTTACACCAGAAGATATTCAGAAGGTTGCCTTCCCGGTACTTCGTCACAGGATACTTATGAACTTCAAGGCTGAAGCAGAAGGCGTTACGCCGGACAACATTACCACAAGGTTGCTGGAGTCGATTACACCAAAAAGCACCAGGATCTAGATCGTGAATAACGAGATCAAAGAGCTGTTAAAACCTGAAATCCTCAACACAGTAAGCGGACTGGAGCTTATTGCCCGGATTGTGGTGGAAGGCTTCATGAGTGGAAGTAATAAAAGCCAAACTATCGGTTCGGGGCAGGAGTTTAGTCAATACCGCACGTATGAGCCCGGCGATGACTTGCGTCAGCTCGACTGGAAGATGTATGCCCGATCGGAGCGTTACTATATCAAGCAGGCAGAGATCGAAACAAATATTACCGTCAAGTTCATTCTTGATGCCAGTGAATCCATGTCGTACACCGAAAATGGCATAAGCAAGCTCATGTATTCAAAGATCATGACAGCGGCATTAGCCTACCTTGCGCGAAAGCAAAGCGATACCTACGGATTATTCACGGTGAACGATAAGATGATCACCACCATCCGGCCCCGCTTTGAACAACAACAATACATACGTTTCATCACTGCTCTTGTTAATCATCAAACGGAAGGCACCTGGAAACGAGATAACGGTTTGAAAGGATTGTATGACCACCATGGAAAGGAGATGATACTATTCTTTACAGATCTATATGACGAAAATGCCGACCTGCTAAAATTTATTTCACGGCTCAAGACACCTCGCAATGAGGTGATCACCTTTCATCTGATGGGAAAGAACGAAATGGACCTCGCATTTGACGGATCGTTCACCTTTGAGGATCTTGAAACCCGTGCACAAGTCAAGGTTGACGCCGGCATTCAACAAAAACAATATGCGGAGCATGTGAAGAATTGGGTTCAGAAATCACGGATGTGGATGCTTGAAAGACATATTAACTATGAGCTGGTGCTGATGGATAATTCATTCGAAAAATCATTGCGGGACTTTCTAAGGGTCAGGAAAACTATACTTCGTTAATGCAACTGATCAATCCGATATGGCTTTGGGGGTTAACGGGGTTGCTTATCCCGATTGGAATTCACTTGTTGAGCCGCAAAGAAGGAAAAGTCATCAAGTTCGGAAGCCTGCGTCACCTTGAAGAATCTCATACAAAACAATCTATCACCGTGAGATTAAATGAGATTGCGTTGCTGCTTATGAGATGCACGCTGATCGTTCTCATTGTAATTCTCTTGTGCGGATTGAGAATAAATCCGCTTCAATCTCAAAAAAGTCAGTGGATAATTCTTGAACGCGGATTGGAACAAGATCCAGGTGTTGTATCACTTATCGACAGTCTGAAACAGCATGGATTTGAAGCAAAGAGCATGACAAAGGGTTTTCCCGGCATCTCAGCGCAACAGACGGAGCCCTTTCCAAACTACTGGGAAATGATTGATAAGCTTCCACTTGGATCACTGAATAAAGTAATCGTCGTGTCCTACAATTTGTCTTCGAAATTCAGAGGAAAGCGGATTGCATTGCCCAAAAATGTTACATGGATCTCTAAAGAAACCAAACAAAATGAATTTACACTCAACCGAATAAAATTTTCAAATGATTCCGTTATCGTGCGTGTGGGGAAATCATCCCCTTGGCAAACTTCATTTACTAATAGTATTGAGTTGAACAGATCCACTCCAACCGGAAAAGAAATCCAACTCGAAACACCAGACACAGTCTCAATCATAATTTATGCTGAGGGCGATTTCGAGTATGATAAAAAAATAATTATGGCGTCGCTACACGCGATCGAACGGACGATTCCCGTGATCTTCAAGATAACAACCGCTGCGCCTGCACTAATAAACCAAAATTCTCAACCTGATTGGATCATCTGGCTTTCGAAGAATGAACCTGATGAAGGGATCTCAAATACAAACAGCCTGGTATTACAGGAAGATTTAAGCGGTACCGCACCTTTATTAACCCATTTGAAAAGCAGAGGCGATCAACAAGAGTGGTTGATAACCAAACGTCTCAATGAGGAAATTGCGTTAAAGGAACAGTTGATTTTGAACTTACCTACCCTCCTACTAAAAAATGATTTGGCCGAAGCACGGGCCGACAGCCTAAACCAAACAACACAACCAGAAGAATTTCTTTGGTCACAGAATACGCGCAATACTTCAGCAGCTTCCCTGGGAGCTGACGACAACGACAAGACAGAGCAATTTCTCCTTGCTGCTATCATGGTCATTTTAATAGCGGAGAGATTCGTCGCACTTAAAAGGAACGCATGAGTAGTCAGGACGCACGATATTATCTGGACAAGACGCGACGGAAGTTCATGTTAGTTCACATCACGAATTTACTCGTGAGCTCCCTTGCTGTCGCTTTTTTAGTCCTTTGTATTTTATCGATCACGCATGCAAGAGGATTCTGGCTTCCTGCGATCGGCATCGCCGCTGGTCTGATGTTTTTTATGTTGCGTGCCATTCAACTTAAAGTATTTGGACTGACAAGTGCTCATGTCGCCAGTTATTTAAACAGGCACTATCCCTCGTTAGAAGAGGCCGCGGATCTGATCCTCAAAGAAGATGAGGAGCTTACTTCTATACAACAACTGCAAAAAAATAGGTCCGTTAAGCAACTCTCCTCAATATATCCATCCATTAAAGTTCCTGTCCGCATAGGACGAGCCTTGTTGTTGTTTTCAGCTAGTATCATCGTTTATATACTAATTAACAATTTTGCAACGACAACTTCTCAGAAACAAATAGATCAAGGCACTGAAGGATCGGTAGCCGTTTTGGATCGCCCGGCATCCATAGTAAAAATCGACATTAAGATAACACCTCCGGCCTATACGAAGATCTCAACCCGAAATTCAAACAACTTAAACCTCCGAGTGCCGGAAGGTTCGTTAGTACAATGGACCATACGGTTTGAAGGCAAAGTGTTCGATCCTCAATTGATTTTCTCAGGAAACGACAGCATTCGCTTTACTGCGGACGACGATGATCACTTCAACGTTCAACACACAGCCAATTCATCCTCGTTTTACAATATCAACTGGAGAAGCAACGACGGATCAGCAAAATCATCAGACTTTTACCAGGTCGAGGTAGTTAAAGACCAACCTCCTTTAATTAAGGTGAATAACATGAACCAGTTTACTGAATTCAGTCTAGCCGATAAGCTAATGATCAGCTTTCATCCCACGATAACCGACGATTACAGCGTGGAGGATGCGCACATAATCGCGACAGTAAGCAAGGGCAGCGGAGAGTCAATTAAATTCCGGGAACTGAAAATGTCGTTTGACAAGCCTTCAGTAATCAAAGGGCCGTTAGTTAACCCATCACTTACGATCGATGTTTTGAAACTTGGACTTGAACCTGGTGATGAACTATACTTTTATATTCAAGCGCTTGACAATAAGTGGCCCATTGCTAACCGTTCCCGAACTGAAACTTTTTTTGTTTCATTAAAAGATACGTCTTCCGTAACAACGAGTGTTGATGCCGGTTTGGGCGTCGATCTTATGCCCGAATATTTCAGAAGCCAACGACAGATCATCATCGATAGCGAAAAACTTCTTAAGGAAAGGAAATCCATTTCTAAAGAAAGTTTCAACACAAGAAGTAATTCGCTCGCTTATGATCAAAAAGTACTGAGGCTGCGATATGGAGAGTTTCTGGGAGAAGAATTTGAGTCAGGTATCGGGCCGCAGGGCGCAACCATAGAAGACGATCACTCCGAAGAAGAGGATGTAACAGAAAAATATGGTCACGTGCATGACAAGGACAATCAGCACAATCTTGTCGAGGAAAAAAAGTCCGCCGCAAAACCTACTCATGATCACATGGACGAGGACCCCGATAGCTATCGGGGCGATCCTCTTAAAGAATTCACGCACTCGCACGACAGTCAGGAAGAAGCAACATTTTTTACGCAATCGATTAGGGCAAAGCTGAAGGCAGCGATTACTATCATGTGGGACGCCGAGCTCCATTTAAGGCTTTACGATCCAGAGAAATCATTGCCTTATCAATACCGGGCATTAAAGCTGTTGAAGGAAATAAGCCAGGATTCCAGGGTATACGTACATCGAACCGGGTTTGAACCGCCGCCATTAAAGGAAGAAAAAAGACTTACGGGGGATCTTACGGAGATCAAGAACCCAACATCTGTCAATGATAATGTGAGGGTAGATTACTATCCGGATATCCGCAGGGCGATGGAGGAGATTGAAGACCTGCTTGGTTCGGAAACAATCACTCTTACACCAGCGACAAGGTCACTCTTTGAGAAGGCGGGCCAGGAATTGGCATCTGTTGCCATCCAGCAGCCCGGGCGTTATCTGGCGAGTCTTACCTCTTTGAAAGCATTGTCGCAAGACGAGCTTGACAGTTCTCAACTGCGTGGGACACTCCTCGATGTTCGCAAAGCTTTATGGCAACTCTTACCCGTGGAAGCAGCGGCACCTCATACTTCGCGAAGAACATCTCATAAGCTGGATGAAGAATTTCTTAAAAATCTAGAACAACTGAAACTTGAATGAAGGGCATGATAACATTTGATCCGGCTGTACCGTGGTGGGTGGTCGTTTTGTTGTTCGTGGCGATAACAATACTTCTCCTGTGGAAAGAATGGGGCAGGAAATTAAGATTTCGTACCCTGAGGCTTGTCGCTGTATTCGTGATGATGCTGATGCTCGCAGCGATCCTGCTTCGTCCCCTGACAAATATTTCCAAATCGAGTGTCATTCTCCTGTTAACTCCTGGCTATAAGGTCAGCCAGGTAGACAGTCTGATTTCTTCCCGGGGCAACCTCCGCATAATTCATACTACGGATGCTGAACCTTATAAAGATTCCCGTCCCCTAAAATCATTTCATGAAGTTCATAACCTGGAAGGAGGAATCGGATTCGTCATCGGACAAGGGTTGCCCATCCACGCGCTAGACCTGATGGACAAAAAAAGTTTTACTTACATACCAAGTAG
>Ga0111539_10011602_pt1 | contig 11057 bp, 7 predicted proteins | sample RhiMethybrSRZTD1_FD_79667 | JGI IMG/M metagenome (GOLD analysis project Ga0111539, IMG submission 79667) | Populus rhizosphere microbial communities from Tennessee, USA - Rhizosphere MetaG P. TD hybrid SRZTD1 (version 2) (version 2) | ecosystem: Host-associated > Plants > Roots > Rhizosphere >... | reverse complement strand
CGCGGATGCGATCGATGATCTCGGGGAGGCTCTGCCCTTTGCCTTTGCGCTCATCCCACGGTTTGAGCATCACGAACATCAGGGCTCGATTGGGCCCGCCGCCATTGAAGGACCACCCTGCTACGCCGAACGTGTCTTCGACCTCGGGGATGGTGTGGAGAAGCTTGTCGGTTTGCTCGACCACCTTGCTGGTGTGCCCCAGCGACGCGCCGCTTGGCCCCTGCACGGCGACCACGAAATAACCGTCGTCTTCCGCGGGCATGAAGCCGATCGGCACCGTGCGTACGAGCCAAACACCGGCTGCCAAGATCGCCGCGTAGCTGGCGAGGGTGACCGTGCGCCAGCGAAAGAGCCACGCGAGCATCGCGAGGTACGTCGTGCGCGACCACTCGAAGCTGCGATCGAAGGCGCGGAAGAACACGTTCTTCTCTCGCGGCGTCTTACGCAAGAGTCGCGCGGAAAGCGCGGGGGTCAAGGTGAGCGAGTTGAACATCGACAGGCCGACCGAGAACGCGATGGTCAGCGAGAACTGCTGGTAAATGCGCCCCGTCGTCCCCGGAAGAAACGCGACCGGTGCGAAAACGGCCATCAAGACGAGCGACGTCGCCACGACGGCGCCGCTCACTTCGCGCATGGCTTCGAATGCGGCCTTGCGCGCCGACATCCCCTTGTCGTCGATGAAACGCTGGATGTTCTCGATGACGACGATGGCGTCGTCCACGACGAGCCCCGTGGCGAGCGTGAGCCCGAAGAGGGTCAAGCTGTTGATGGAGAATCCGAACGCTTTGACGAAGGCGAAGGTGCCGATGAGCGACACGGGAATGGTGATGGCGGGGATGAGCGTGCTCGTCCCGCTTTGCAAGAACACGAAGATGACGACGATGACGAGGCCGATCGCCTCGAGGAGCGTCACGATGACTTCTTCCATCGACGCCGAGACCGCTTTCGTCGTGTCGAAGGCGTTCTTCCACTTGAGACCCGGCGGAAACCGCTGCGCCAGCCGGTTCATCGTTTCCATCACGCGGTTGCGCACGTCGAGCGCGTTCGCGCCGGGGAGCTGCATGACCCCCATGCCGACGCCGACCTGGCCATTGAAGGTCAGGACCGACGAATAATCTTCGGCGCCGAGCTCGGCGCGGCCGATGTCGCGAACCCGCACCAGAGTGCCGTCGGGGTTGGCGCGCACGACGATGTTTTCGAACTCCCGTTCTTCGACGAGCCGCCCTTGCACCTGGAGGCTGATCTGAAAGTCCTTCTCGACGGGTGCCGGCGGTTGGCCGAGCTGCCCGGCGGGTGCCTGCAAGTTCTGTTCGGCGAGCGCGGCGACCACGTCGGCCGCGACGAGCCCGCGCTCGGCGAGCTTGTTCGGATCGAGCCAGAGGCGCATCGCGAAACGCCGCTCGCCGAAGATCTCGACGTGACCCACGCCCTTGACGCGTTTGATGGCGTCCTTCAAGTAGACGTCGGCGTAGTTGCTGAGGAACTTCTGATCGTACTCGCCGTGCTCGGAAACGAGTGCCAGCGCCGCCACGAAGGAGCCGGAGCTCTTCGTCACCGAGATCCCCCCTTGCTTGACCTCATTGGGGAGGCGCGCTTGCGCGGTGGAAATCCGATTTTGCACATCGACCGCGGCGACGTCGATGTTGCGGCTGGGATCGAAGGTGATCGAAATGTTGCAGCTGCCGTCGTTGGAGCTGGTGGAGGTCATGTAACGCATCCCCTCCACGCCGTTGATCGCTTGCTCGAGCGGCTGGGTGACCGAGCTCTCCACGACCTCCGCGTTCGCGCCGATGTAGAACGCCGACACCGACACTTGTGGCATCGCGATCTGCGGATACTGCGCGATGGGAAGCGTGGGGATGCAGATGCCCCCCGCGAGAACGATCAAGATCGAGCACACCGCGGCGAAAATGGGCCGCCTGATGAAGAAGTCGACGAACATGACTACCTGTGCGCCTCTCGGGAACTTGATGTCAGAGTCGAGGAGCCTGCGGATTGGCCGACGGAGAACCGGCCTTGGGTTGCTGTTCGGGTAACCGCGTGACGAGGGAGCCGTCGTGGATCTTTTGGATGCTGGAGCCGACGATCTCCGCTCCCGCCGAGAGTCCGCCCGTCACCACGAACTCATTGCCCTGAATGGCCCCCACCGTGATCGGCTTTTGCCGCGCGACGAGCGCGCCGTCGGGCCCTGGCTCCACGAGGAAGACGAAGTACTGACCGGCCTGGCGCGTGACGTCCACCGTCGGCACGGTGAGCCCCGGGCGGCGCGTCCAGATCATGCGAGCTTTCAAGACTTGAGCCGTGCGCAGGCGACCGTCGTTGGGGCAAATCGTCTTGACCAAGACCGTCTGCGTATCGACGTTGACCTGCGGCGAGACGAACGACGGCTTTTCTTCGCAGATCGCCTGACCATCTTCGCCGATCAGCGCGACCTTCGTCTCGGGTTTGACGCCCGACGCTTTGTTGATGGGCACGTAGACGTAGGCTTCGACCAAGTTGTCCTGATCGACGGAAGTGAGGCGCGTCTGCGGCGTCACGTAGTCGCCGATCTTCACCGGCACGTCCCCCACCGTCCCGTCGCTCGGCGCGGTGATGTTGTAGTAGCGAAGCAGATCGGATTGCGCCTGGACCTGCGCTTCGGCGACCTTGACGTCGGCTTCCGCCGCGGCGCGCTGCGAGTGACGCTGCTGGTACTCGAGATCGCTGAGAAGCCCCGAGGCGACGAGGTTCTTCGAGCTCTCGTCGTTGCGGACGGCGAAATCGCGCGTCGCTTTGCGCGTTTCGAGGCTCGCGGCGAGGCTCTTCAACGTCGATGCTTGCTGCCCTGGATCGATCTCGATGAGCAGCGCGCCTTGTTTCACACGGTCGCCCGGCTTTTGCGGGATCTTGCGGATGTAGCCGTTGACCTGCGCATAGAGCGTGATCGAGCGGCGCGAGGTGAGCGACGCCAAGTACTCGTCCTCGTCGTTGATGGGCTTTTCGGTGAGGCGCAGTACGGTGACGGGCAGCGGTGGGGGCGGCTGTGGCTGCGCTTCCGCTCCGTGACAGCCGCCTGACGCGACGGCGCCGATCAAGGCGAGTGCGCCGAGCGATGGGGATCGCGTCCAACGCGGAAGCGCGCGACGCGGGGAGGGGGCGGGCTCCACGGGATGGGACATGAGCGGCCTACACAGAACGTGTGACATCCGGAATTGTTCCTTTGCCTCGCGCGGCGGACTCGCGGGCGACGGGGCGTCCGACGAGGCGACGAAAAGCGATGCCCTCGCGCGCATCACTCGAGAATCGTTCGTATAGCACGGCATTTCCAAGCGGGCGCCCTGCGGCCCCGAAAGCGGCAAGGCGCGCTATTGGTGCAGCGAAGGGAGGTTCGCCGGAGGCCCTAAGGAAATTTCACGAACCCGCCTTGCGGCGTTTTTTTCCGGGGGACGGCTCGGGGCGTGAAGCGGCGATGACGGCCATGAAAAGCCGGGCAAGTGCATCGACGAGGGCCGGCGTCGGCGGTGGCGTCGGTCGCATGATGGCGTCGGTGACGAGCTCGTTGACTGCGCCGGCCATCGCCATCGCCGTCAGACTGAAGTCCCTTCGCGCGACGCGCCCTTGGTCGGCAAGAGCATGGGCCTGGGCTTCGATGACCGAGGCAATCTCGTAGATCGTTTTGCGGCGCCGCCGTTCGACCTTGGGGCTCGCCCCGACCGCCTCGACGCACGCGATGCGCGCGCACCGTGGGTCGTCCAAGACGGCATGGACGTAAGCTTCCAATCCGGCGTTGACGCGATGGCGCGGCGTGCTGTGCGACTGGTGAAGCGCCGTGATGACGGCCTTGCGGGCGCGATCGATCACGCGGTCGTAGACCTCGAGCAGCAGCTCTTCGCGACTGGCGAACTGCTCATAAAAGTGCCGAGCGGTGACTCCAGCTTTGGAGCAGATGGCCTCGATGGAGGTGGACGCGTAACCGCGGGTGCCGAACAGGGCGAGCCCCGCGTCGAGCAATCGCGCGCGTCGCTGCGCGAGGCGCTCTTTGACGGACTGTCCCCCGTACGGGCGCGCGCTTCCTGAGCGTGCGACGCTCCGAACCGATCCCCCTTCCGATGAGTGCAAACGAGGCATGGCGCGAGCGTTGTACGCGAAAGGGGCACGCCGTGCATCCTTCCGTTCAAGGCGCGTCGAATCCGCCCAACGGCGATGCTCACGTATTCGGGCGCCCATCCGAGGGTTCGTCGTCGACCCGATCTGCGAACAATCATGAAACCAATCCGATTGGACCAAGGATCTGATTCGACAAGTGGACTTGTCAGAAGCGACGCCGCGAGTGTAAAACCGCGCCGCGGCGGTCCGATTCCGCGCAAAACACCGCCCACAACTCTATTGTGTCAGGCCTTCGCCATACTAGACCTCGATCGGCAAGGTTAACGAGGAGCCACGTGAAGGTGCGGCGAGGCCGCCGCGCGATGGATTCAGAAGGAAATGGGCCGCGAGGCGGCCGCCTCACTTGCCCTGCTGCAAGGCCAATCCGCCCGTTCGGTCAGATGTTTGAGTTGTCCCTATGGCTACGTCGACGATCGATCAAGTGGCGAGGAAACTGACGGGTCGTCCTAAGGAGCGCGCGATGCGGGCTAGGGTTTTCATTTCGGCATTGGCATGTTTGGCCATTGCGTGCAGCGACAATTCGAATCCCGCGCCGCGGGACACGGGCAAGGGCGGCAGCGCGGGGACGTCGGCAACGTCGACGGGCTCCGGCGGTGGTGGGGCCACCGGCGGAGCTGGGGCGACCGGCGGATCGGGTGGCAGCACGACGGGCACGGGTGCGAGCGGAGGATCCGGAGGAGCGGGAGGATTCGCAGGGTCCGGAAGCAGCACGGGCGGCAGCGGTGGATCGGGCGCGAGCGACGCGGGCAGCAGCGACGCTGGCCCCGATGCGAAACCCGACATCGGCTTCAATTGGCCCGAAACCGTACCTGGGTTGAAGTGCAAACCGGGGCGTTACAAGGGCACGTTCACCGGAACCTACGCGTCGTCTGCGGCGATCATCCCGCTTCCGATCCCCGTTTCCGGCGACATCGATCTCACGCTCGTCCAAAGCGCGAAGGGCGAAGTGTTGGAGATCACCGACGGCAAGCTTTCGGGCTTGGCCAACGCGATCTTTCCATTTGCCGCGGATCTCATCGGCAAGCTCGATTGCAAGACGTCGAAGCTCGACCCCTCGACGTCGCTGAAGAACGGCTACTACGTCGTGCTCGGCATCAACTTCACCTTCGAAGGTTCTTTCCTCGGCGACTACGACAAGATGAACGCAGCGTTCGTCAATGGAACGTGGGACGTCAAAGAGCCGAACCCGATCTACGGCGGCACGGGCACGTGGTCGGCGAGTTGGATCTCGTTCGTCGACGCGGGCGCGAGCGACGCATCGGTAGGTGATGCAACGGTCGATGCCCCACAAGACGCGCCTCTCAGCGACGTCGGCGAGGGGGGCCAATGAGACGCTCTCTCGTCATCGCACTGACGGGCGCCGTGCTCGCCGCGACGGCGTCGTGCTCCGACGACGCGGACGTGCGCACGACGTCATCGAACACCGGAGGCAAGGGGGGCGCAGCGACCGGAAGCGGCGGCGGGGGCACGGGCGGAAATGGCACCGGTGGAAACGGCACGGGCGGCAGCGGAGCGACCGGAGGAAACGCGACGGGAGGCGGCGCCGGCACGGGCATCATCGTCGGACCGGACAGCGGCTCACCCAGCGATGGGGGAGGGTGCGCATCGTCGACGGTCAAAGCGGAGTTGATCCCCGCCAACATGCTCTTCGTGATCGATCGCAGCGGCAGCATGAACTGCAACCTGCCCCCCGTCACGAGCTCGAGCGATTGCGAAATGAATCCCAATCGCACCGATCCCATGAAGCCCAGCAAGTGGGAGATCATTCGCGACGCGCTCAAGTCCGCCTTCGCGTCGCTACCTTCGACGGCGAGCGCGGGCATCTCGTACTTCAGCAACGACGACGAATGCGGCGTGCAGTCGATGCCGAGCGTACCGGTCAAAGCCATCAACGTCGCGCAGGTGTCCGCCTTGAGCGCGAGCCTCGACGCGATGAAGCCTGCCGGCGGCACACCCATCGTGGGGGCGACCATCCTCGGCTACAAGCATTTGCACCAGCAACTCGACCTGCCGGGCAGCGATTTTCTCGTCCTCCTCACGGACGGGTCCGAAAGCTGTACGCCGGCCGACGTCCCTGGGCTCGTCTCGACGCAGGTGCCCAACGCGCTCTCCGTCGGCATCAAGACGTTTGCGATCGGCGTTCCCGGTAGCGAAGGTGCGCGCGGTCTGCTTTCGCAAATTGCCTTCGCCGGGGGCACCGCGGCGAGCCCCACCTGCGACCATTCCGGCACCAAAGACGTCGGCGACTGCCACTTCGACATGACGACCTCGCAGGACTTCGCGAGCGACCTGCGCAAAGCGCTCGGCACCATCACCGGCAAAGCGCTGACGTGCACCTTCGACGTGCCCGCGGGCGTCGCGGGCGTGCCCGTCGACCGCACCCGGGTCAACGTCAACTTCACCCCCGGCGGCGGCATGGCCACGCCGATCCTGCAGGACAACACCGCCCCGTGCGATCAGGGCGCCGACGGCTGGCAGTACGCGGACAGCGAGACGAAGATCGTTCTCTGCGGTCCCACATGCGGCAAGGTGAAGAGCGATCCGCTCGCGCGCATCGACATCATCCTCGGCTGCAAGACCGTCATCAAATAACGACGAGGGCCGTCGTCGGCCCCCATGCGGTCGCGCTCGACCGGAGCCCGGCGGAGTGACGCGGCGCGGCGCTCCCCCCAGCAGCCACATGCGACGGCACGGCCCGCTTCATCGGGGAGCGCCCCCGAGCGCGTTGGATCGCGGGCTGTATACTCGCCCCCTCGGGCTGTATAGCCGTGCCGGTGGAGGTCCCCTCCGAGCTTTGGGTGACGGAAAAACGGCAAAGAAGCCAATCCATGCGAGTGAGAGGACAATGCCCTGGTGCGCCATTGTGCGCGGCGCGGCGTTTTTCCGTGAAACGGCTATGCGCATTTGTACATTTGGGGTGGCTCGATGCGTCTCGATACTGCGACCCCGAGGGCTAGGCTCGCGACGTCGTAACGGCCGGTCATTGCCAATTGATTGTGTCTCCAGGGTCGGTCTATCGTTTTGAGTCGGCGTTAAAGGGATTTTCACCATTCCGGAGGTTGCCCCTATGGCCAATCATCAGCGAAATTTGCGCACGCTCGGCGTGTTGTCGGTGTTCGGCGCCACAGGGGTGGCCGGTTGTCATACTGCGACGATGTGCGAGCCGACCTCGGCCGCGCTCGGCCAGATCGTGACGTCGGGCGTTTCGGAGTCTTACCTGGCGGAAATCGACAAGAAGGGGGCCGACATTCCGCACATGGCGTGCAAGGCCGAAGCCAACATCGCCACGACGAAGATGTACGTGCGCGAGAGCGAGGACGCGAATTGCTCGGTCGACGGGAGGACGTGCCTGCCGTCGCCTCCGATGTCGCACGTCTCAGCTCCGCCGACCCAGGTCCACACCACCCAGGGTGAGTTCCGCGTGCTCGGCCTTGGCAAAGGGATTGCGATCGAAGATTGCAGCCAGAGTGCGCTCAAGGCCTGCAACGCTGGAATCGACGCTTACTACACCCAGCAGCGCGCCGTGCGTCCGCCTACGATCGAGTGCAGGCTCGCCGACTACCAAGCGATGTGCGAGCCCGGCGGGCGGCAACCGCGCGTCCGGTCCGTAGCCGCTGCGCCCGCCGAGCCCGAGCCGTCACCCGAGGATCGCTTGCCGGCGACTTGGATCGCGCGCCTGGCCGATGCCAAGGTGCGCCCCGTCGCCATTCGCGCTTTGCTGCATTTTCACGCCGACGCCATCATGCGCGCCAACCAGAATGCCGCCGACCCCACCGTCAAAGGGGTGCTCGATCAGATCATCGACCCGCTGGTCAAGGTATACGCGGAAGGCAACCTCGAGCGGGGAACGCGCCTTCTCCTCATCAAATTCCTCGCCGAGACGCGCGATCCCCGCGCGGGGAAGGCCTGGATCCACGCGTGCCACGGGTACGCGACCGCGGCGGGCCCCGATGAAGAGGACGTTTACTACGCGTCGCGCGCCATCGGCGCGACCAAGCACGACGAAGCGGCGCCTGCGCTCGGCGAAGCCTTTGCCAAGCTCGAGGCCGGCAGCGCCAAGGGGGCGGCGTCGTCGAAGAGCGTCTACGGCGCGATGGTGCAGGTGAAGAGCGCTGCGTGGAAGCCGATGCTGCTCGAAAAGATCGGACGCCCCATGGAGCGCCCCCGATCCTCCGAAGGTGCGCAGCTCGAGGCCTACCAGTCACAGCTTTTCTGGCAGCAGACCTCGGCCGACCTTCTCGGCACGCTCGGGGAGGCCAGCGCGACCAAGCCGCTGCTCAAGGTCATGATGGAGAAAGACAAGGCGGAGGTCGCCGGGGCGGCCCTGCACGGAATCGTCAAGATCGGGGCGGCGGCGGTGCCCGTTCTGGTCGAGATCCTGGCCGGCAAGGACACGGAGATGGTCGAGTTTGCGAAGAGCAAGTCGGCCGACGCCGGGGGCAATGCCAAGTCGTACGTCAGCGCCGCGGCGGTGGGGCTCGGCGCGATCGGCAAGGTCGATGCACGCGCTCCGATGATGCAGGCCCTCAAATCGGCCGACAACGACATGAACCGCGCCGTCGTGGCGCGCGAGCTCACCGCATTGCCGGCCAGCTCCGATGCCATCAAGGCATTCCAAGCCGGCTACGACAAGGTGCCTCCGAGCGCCAGCATCTGGCCGTCGATGTTCGCGGCGCGACCGGCGCTGCTCACGGCCTCGTCGCGCTTTTACGACGGCGAGATGGTGGGCTGGCTCATCAATCAAGCCAACCTCGCCAAAGGCAAGGATCAAGAGACGCTCGAGGCCGCTTTGGCGAGTGCCATCAAGCTCATGAAAGGGCAGAACGTCGCCAAGGTGAAGGCGGCCGTCGACAAGATCGGCGGCGACAAAGAGAAGAGCGCCTTCCAAGCGGCAAGCGAATTGCTCGGCAAATGCGCAGACGACGTCGATTGCTACCTCGCCAAGCTGAAGGACGACGAGTCGAGCACCGGATTCGTCGGGATGAAGGCGGCCCACATGGTCGGGATGCTCGGGGACACGCGCGCCGGAATGGAGCTCGTCAAACTGCTCCCCAACGTGCGTAACGCGGACATGCGAGCGGCGGTGGTGTTCGCCATCGATCACGCAGTCCAAAAGGACACGGTCATCGTGGCCGATGCACTGCAAAAACTCGTCGAGGACAAGTCGGGCGAGACCTCGGCCGCCCTGTCGTCGACCGCCGCCGAGCAAGTAGTATATCGCCTTCGTGCTCGCTGAAAGAGACGACTCCATGCGCCCGCCGATCGAGCGCGCGGGCGCCGATCATCCCCTCGACCGCGTTTTGCAGCTTGGCGCCACCGACCGCCGGCGGGTGCTCGCGTTGGCTCTCGCGGCTGCCCTCCTCGCGCACGGAGGCATGGCGGGTGCGATCCGCCTGCGCGCGGACGAGTGGCTCGAAGCGACGCCGCTCTCCGGTGTGCAGGAAGTCTCCATCGAGCGGGAGGTGCCGCCTCCACCCTCACCACCGGCGCCCGAGGAGCCACCGCCCCCGCCCCCCGAACCCCCGAAGACCGACCCCAACGTGACGGCGGCGGCGCCCGAGCCTGAGGAGAATCCCTACGATGCGCCGTCCTCCGAAGCCGCTCAGGCCGGTCAGGTGTTGATCGATGAGAGCGACGAGAACGACGAAAGCGACGACGAGGACGAAGCGGACGAAAACACCTTCGTTACCGGAGATGCGGGCACCTACGCGGGGGGGATGACCGCCAGCGGCGGGACTTCCGCGGTGGCCGCGCGTGGCTCGATCGCGCCGGATGGCGGTGTCCCCGGAGGCACCGGCACGGTAGCCATGGCGCCGAAACCCAAGCCGTCAGGGCCCGATCTCTCGCGCGGCGCGTGGCTGGAGGGGAACACCTCGTGGGACGACTGTGACTTCCCCGGCGAAGCCGATCGCGACCGCATCCGCGATGCCATCGTCGCGATGACCGTCACCGTTCGGCCGAACGGCACTGCGCAATCGGTCGAGATCCTCGAGGATCCCGGACACGGCTTTGGCCGCACCGCGACGGCGTGCGCGCTCAAGCACCGGTTCGCCCCCGCGCTCGATCCGCAGGGGCGTCGGATTCTGGGCAGGACCCGCGCCTTTCACGTGGGTTTCCACCGCTGAACCGAGCGGTTACGCTGGCTCCCCACGGCCGGCGAACGAAAGCGCTGCGCTTCGGGAACCCTGGCGGCGCTTCGTTGTGTAAGAGACATGGGCGAACGATCAGCCGTGACGACGCCGCTCAGGTTCGAGCCCCCAAGGGAGGATCCGGACATCCCGCGCGAAATGCTGGAGCGGTGCAAGGCGCGGGATCCGGCCGCGTTTCGCGCCTTCGTCCTTCGCTACCAGAGTGCGGTCTTCGCGCTCGTGTCGCGGATGATGGGACCAGGGCCGCACGTACAGGACCTCGCGCAGGAAACGTTTCTTCGCGCCTACCGCGCGTTTCCGTCGTTCGATCTCGCCGGGCCCGCGCACGTCTCGACTTGGCTGCTCACGATCGCCGTGCGCCTTGCGCTGAACGCGAGAAAGAGCGCGGCGCGGCGCGCCGTGTCGTCACTCGCGGAAGCCGCGGCCTTCCCCGACCCAGCGACGCCGGAGACCGAGCGCGCGCGCCGTGAGCTCGGTCGCGCGATCGCCCGCGCCGCGGCCGACCTCTCCGATGATCAACGCGCGGCCTTCGTCCTGGCGGAGTTTCACGGGATGTCCCTCGCCGACATCGCGCAAGCCCTCGAGGTACCCGAGGGGACCGTGAAGACCCGTCTGTTTCGCGCGCGCGCGCAGCTGCGCGAGCGCCTCGCCGATTTCATCAAGGAAGAAAAAGGAGAACCCCGATGACCGCAGAAACGACGATCGATTGGGAGTCTTGGGAAGTCGAAGAGTTCTCGACCGACTTCGCGGACCGCGTGATGG
>Ga0111539_10011601_pt1 | contig 11058 bp, 9 predicted proteins | sample RhiMethybrSRZTD1_FD_79667 | JGI IMG/M metagenome (GOLD analysis project Ga0111539, IMG submission 79667) | Populus rhizosphere microbial communities from Tennessee, USA - Rhizosphere MetaG P. TD hybrid SRZTD1 (version 2) (version 2) | ecosystem: Host-associated > Plants > Roots > Rhizosphere >... | reverse complement strand
GTTCTCCCAGACGACGTTGACGAACGCGGTCCGCAGCCGCATCGCGGTCTCGAGCTCCTGGCAGTTCATGAGGAATCCCCCGTCCCCCGAGACCGCCACCACCTTCCGGTCCGGATGCACGAGCTTCGCCGCGATCGCCGCGGGGATCGCGAACCCCATGCCCGCGAGACCGTTGGCGATGAGCACCGTGTTCGGCTCGAAGGCCGGGAACGCCCGCCCGATCCAGAGCTTGTGCAAGCCGACGTCGGAGACGAGGATGTCGTCGCGGCCGAGGGCCTGGCGGATCTCGAGCAATGCCCGCGGTGGAATCGCGGGGAAGGCATCGGCGCCGGAGGCGGCGTCCAGGATCCCGTCGACCGCCTGGCGGAGGCGCGGCGACCCCCCGCTTGCGGGGCAGTCACGGCACTCCTGCGCGAGGCGCAGCACGCTCGCATAGATGTCGCCCACGAGCTCCACCTCGGGCATGAAGTGCTCGTCGATCTCCGCCGGAAGCGAGTCGATGCACACGATGCGCTTGTCGCCACTGGGGTTCCAGAGCGCCGGCGAGTGCTCGACGAGGTCGTAGCCCACGGTGATCACGAGGTCGGCGCCCTCGAATCCCGCCATCGCGAAGTCCCCGGCCTGCAGGCCGACGGCGCCAAGCGCGAGGTCGGAGTCGGCCTCCACGAGCCCCTTGCCCATGAAGGTGACGGCCACCGGGATTCCGGTCGCGCGCGCGAACTCGCGAAGCGCCGGGGCCGCTCCGGCTCGTACGGCGCCGTTGCCGGCCAGGCATACCGCGTTATCGGCCCGGTTGATCATGCCCGCGGCCTCCACCAACACGCGGGCCGGCGGCTCGGACGCCGGCACCGGCCTTCGCGGCAGCGGACCGGCGTCGTCGGGCACGTCGGCGGCCATGACGTCCTCGGGCAGCTCGATGTGGGTGGATCCCGGCTTCTCCTCCTCCGCGACCTTGAACGCCTTGCGAACGACCTCCGCGACGATCTCCGGGTCCGAGAGGCGCGCGTTCCACTTGGTGATCGGGCGCATCATCTCGGCGACGTCGATGTGCTGGTGTGACTCCTTGTGCTGGCGCTCGAGGTCCGCCTGGCCCGTCAGCGCCACGAGCGGCGCCCGATCCAGAAAGGCATCGGCCACCGCGGTGACCAGGTTCGTCGCGCCTGGGCCGAGCGTCCCGAGGCAGACGCCGGCGCGGCCGGTCAGCCGCCCATATACGTCGGCGATGTACGCGCCGCCCTGCTCGTGACGCACCGGGACGAACTCGATCCCGGAGTCCGCCAGGGCGGCATTCAGATCGAGGGTCTCCTCGCCGGGAATCCCGAAGACGTGCTCCACCCCCTCCGCCTCGAGGCACTCGACGAGGAGCTGCGCCGCGGTTCGGGTCACGCCTGCAAGCCTACGGACCGGGCGGACCCGTCACGCCCGTTCAGAGCTGCCCCAACGATCAGCTCGCCGATTCCGGCGATGAGGCCTCAGGACCGCGGCGCGCAGCCGAAGCCGGCCCCATCACAGGTGTGAGCGGTCAGGCGAGCGAGGAACGCGTGGAACTCGCGCTGCTCGGAGCGACTGAGCGGCGCCAGTAGATCGGCTTCTGCGGCGCGCGCCGCCTTCGTCGCTCGCTGCAGGGCCAGATGTCCGCGCCGGGTCAGCTTCACGCGGTGCCGGCGGCGATCGGCGGGATCCGGTGCTCGTGTGAGGAGATCCCGCCGCTCGAGCTCATCGAGCAGAGCGACGATGTTCGACGGCTGGATGCGAAGCGCGGCCGCCAGCTCCCGCTGGGCGACCGGGCCCTGAGCCTCGAGGTGATGCAGCACGGCGTAATCCGCCCAGCGCAGGCCGCTGGCGGCCAGGGTGCGGCCGAGCCGCCAGGCCGCGGCGCGAGCCAGGCGGAGGATCAGGAGGCTCGACCCGGAGCCGGCGGTCGCCTCCGCGACGTCAGCCGGCGGACGTGTCGCGGTGGCAGTCATCTTGATAGTTATAGTTCATAAGTGTTCCTGGCTATACTCGTTATAGCTTATAACGGCCAAGAGGAGCGGACGAGATGGAAAACCTCACCCTGATCCCAATCGAGGATTCGGTTGTCTTCCCCGGCATGACCGCGACCCTCGCGGTCGACACGGGGGACGCGGATCGCGTGTTCCTGGTTCCGCGACACGGCGAGCAGTTCGGATCGGTTGGAACCGTCGCCCGGGTGGCGGACCGCATGAGTCTGCCCGGCGGCCTCGCGGCCGTGGCCTTCGAGGGCCTCTTTCGCGGCGTCGCAGGGACTGCGGCGACCGGGCCCGACGGCCGTCTCCGCGTCGACGTCACCGAGCATCGAGACACCTCGTCCTCCGACGAGCGCACGCGCGAGCTCGAGCGCGAGTACCGCGCCGTCGTCGAGGAGATCCTCGAGATCAGGGATGCCGACCCACGCATTCAGGCATTCCTGCGCTCGATCACCGAGCCCGGCGAGCTTGCCGACACCGCCGGCTACTCGCCGGATCTCAGCTTCGAGACCAAGCGCGAGCTCTTGGAGACGCTGGACGTGACCGAGCGCCTGGAGAAGGCGCTGGCGGCCCAGCGCGAGCGGCTTGCCGAGCTTCAGGTCAGGAAGCGCATCCGCGACGACGTCGAGTCCGGCGCACAGCAGCAGCAGCGCGAGTACTTCCTGCGCAAGCAGATGGAGTCGATCCGCAAGGAGCTCGGCGACGACGAGATCTCCGTCGTCGACGACTACCGCAAGCGGATCGAGGAGGCCGACATGCCCAGCGCCGTGCGCGAGCAGGCCGAGCGCGAGGTGGGTCGACTCGAGCGAATGGGCGAGGGCGGCGGAGAGGGATCGATGATCCGCACCTACCTCGACTGGCTGCTCTCCGTGCCGTGGGGCGAGCGCTCCGAGGAGCGTCTCGATCCGGCGCATGCGCGCGAGGTGCTCGACGCTGACCACGCCGGCCTGGAGGACGTCAAGGACCGGATCACCGAATACATCGCCGTCCGCAAGCTGCGGCGCGACCGCGAAATCGCGGATGAGCGGGGCTCGGGCGCGATCCTGACCCTGATCGGGCCCCCCGGCACCGGGAAGACGTCGATCGGCGAATCGATCGCCCGTGCCACGGGGCGTGAGTTCGTCCGCATGTCACTGGGCGGCGTTCGTGACGAGGCCGAGATCCGCGGCCATCGCCGCACCTACATCGGCGCGCTGCCGGGCCGGCTGGTCCGGGCGCTGCGCGACGCCGGGACGATGAACCCGGTGATCATGCTCGACGAGGTCGACAAGGTCGGGGCGGACTGGCGCGGCGATCCGTCGGCCGCGCTGCTCGAGGTGCTCGACCCGGCGCAGAACCACAGCTTCCGCGACCACTACCTGGACGTGGAGCTCGACCTGTCCGGGGTGCTCTTCATCGCCACGGCGAACATCGCCGAGACGATCCCGGCGCCGCTCCTGGATCGAATGGAGGTCGTGCGGTTCGACGGCTACACGACCGACGAGAAGGTCGCGATCGCCAAGGGCTACCTGTGGCCACGACAGCGCGAGCGCAACGGTCTTCGCCCGGACGAGGTGGACATCGACGACGAGGCGATCAGCACCGTCATCACCGAGTACACCCGGGAGGCGGGCGTGCGGAACCTGGAGCGCGAGCTGGGTAAGGCGCTGCGCAAGATCGCGACCCGAATCGCGGCCGGCGAGGTGACACCGCCGCTCCGCGTCGACGTTGCCGCGATCCGGGAGGCCCTCGGACGACAGCGCTTCTTCCAGGAGGCCGCCGAGCGCACCGCCGTGCCGGGCGTCGCGACCGGCCTGTCCGTCACCGGCGCCGGCGGCGACGTCCTCTTCATCGAGGCGACCTCGATGCCGGGCAAGGACGGGGGCCTCGTTCTCACCGGCCAGCTCGGCGACGTGATGAAGGAGTCGGCCCGGATCGCCCTGTCCTTCGTCCGCAGCCGCGCCGGAGAGCTCGGGGTGGACGAGGAGGCGTTCGACGATCGCCAGTTCCACGTGCACGTCCCCGCGGGCGCGATCCCCAAGGATGGCCCGAGCGCCGGGATCACGATGACCACCGCGCTCGCATCGCTCCTCACGGGCCGGCCCGTCCGCCACGACGTCGGAATGACCGGCGAGATCACGCTCCAGGGGCGGGTGCTCCCCATCGGCGGCGTCAAGCAGAAGGTGCTGGCGGCGCATGCGGCGGGGCTGAGCGAGGTCATCCTGCCCGAGCGCAACCGCGGCGACCTGGAGGACGTCCCGGAGGACGTTCGCGAGCAGATGGATTTCCACCCGGTGATGACGATCGACGAGGTCCTGGGGCACGCGCTCGAGCCCGCCCCGGTGGAGCTGCCCACCGCGGCGTGATCAAGTCCCCGGCCCGACCTCGACAGTGGATTTTGTCAGCCTAGGCCTGACAACGTCCACCTTCGGTGGATCCCTCGCCGGGGCCACCTGCTGAACTACCCCTATGGCCGATAACGCCGTCGAAGCGGAAGGAATCGTCAAGCGGTTCGGCTCGACCGTTGCCCTGGACGGCGTCGACCTGGGCGTTGAGGAGGGCACGGTCCTCGGGCTCCTGGGGCCCAACGGCGCGGGCAAGACGACCATGGTGCGGGTGCTCGCCACCCTGCTGCGCCCGGACTCCGGGACGGCGTCCGTCTTCGGCCGCGACGTGATCTCCCGGGCCACCGAGGTCCGCGGGCTCATCGCGCTGACGGGACAGTTCGCGGCGATCGACGAGCTCCTCACCGGCCGCGAGAACCTGCGCATGTTCGGCCAGCTCTTCCGGCTGGACCGGCGAGAGGCCTCCCGCCGAGCCGACGAGCTCCTCGAGCGCTTCGACCTCGCCGATGCCGCGGACCGGCAGGCCCGAACCTACTCAGGCGGGATGCGGCGGCGCTTGGACCTCGCGTCGAGCCTCTTGACGAAACCGCCGATGCTGTTCCTGGACGAGCCGACGACCGGCCTCGACCCGCGCAGCCGCAACCAGATCTGGGAGGTGATCCGTGAGCTCGTCCGGGAGGGCACGACCCTCCTCCTCACCACTCAGTACCTGGAGGAGGCCGACCAGCTCACCGACCGCATCGCGGTGATCGACCACGGCCAGGTGATCGCCCAGGGGACCGGCGACGAGCTCAAGGACTCCGTCGGCGGTCAGATGATCTCGGTGCGCCTGGCGAACCCATGGGATCGAGAGCGCGCGATCGAGTCGCTGACCCGACTTGGCTGCGGCACGCCCGAACCCTCGGAGCTGGTGCGGGAGCTCACGCTCTCGGCACCCGAGGACGGCATCGCGATGATCGAGGCGGCCGCACACGCCCTGCGCGAGTCGGGAATCGCCGTGTCGGACATCGCGCTGCGCCGGCCGACCCTGGACGACGTCTTCCTCACCCTCACGGGAGCGCCGGCCACGGGGGACGGCGCCGGTCCGGATACCGGCGAGTTCGCGGAGGCCGAATCCGAGGCCGCGGGGGCGAGACGCTGATGATCGCTCAGCTCGGATGGACGCTGCGAGACGGCTACATCGTCGCCGGCCGCAACATGCGCCACTTTATTCGGCAGCCTCAGCTGCTGCTGTTCTCGACCGTGCAGCCGATCATGTTCGTCCTCCTGTTCTCCTACGTCTTCGGCGGGGCGATCGGTGGCTCCCTGCCCGCCGGCGTCAGCTACAAGGACTTCCTGCTGCCCGGGATCCTCATCCAGTCCACCGCGTTTCGGGCGACGCAGACGGCGATCGGGCTCTCCGAGGACATGAAGCGAGGCGTGATCGACCGCTTCCGCTCGATGCCGATGGCCCGCTCGGCGGTGCTCGCGGGCCGGACCCTCGCGGATCTCGTCCGCACGATCATCGTCATCGGGATCATGCTGGCGGTCGGCTATGCGATCGGCTTTCGCTTCGAGCAGGGGCCGCTGTCGGCGATCGCGTCGATCCTGGTCGTCGCCGCGTTCGGGTTCGCGCTGAGCTGGATCTTCGCCTACGTCGGCCTGATCGCGAAGGGGCCGGAGGCCGCGCAGTCGGCCGGCTTCGTCGCGATCTTCCCGCTGGTCTTCGCGAGCTCGATCTTCGTCCCGGTGGACACGATGCCGTCGTGGCTTCAGAGCATCGCCGACGTGAGCCCGGTTACCGCGACAGCCGACACGGCGCGTGCGCTCGCGATCGGCGGCGACGTATGGAGCTCGCTGTGGCAGGTCCTGGTCTGGGTGATCGGGATCCTCATCGTGTTCGTCCCGCTCTGCGTGCGGAAGTACCGCCGGCTGCAGTAGCTCCAGAGCCACGCGGTCGGCCGGTAGCCTCCGCGGTGTGTCAACGGAGCTGGCCGGAGAGGTCGTCGAGATCAACGTCTCGCCTGAGCACGAGGTGCTGCCTGAGCCGGTGCCCAAGGTCCGAGCGGTCCCCGGCCGCGGGCTCGAAGGCGATCGGAACTTCTTCGAGGGGCCGGGGGCCCAACCCGAGCGCGATCGCGAGCTCACGCTGATCGCGACCGAGGCGCTGGCCGGGCTCGCGGAAGAGCACGGCATCGATTTGACCGCCGCCGAGTCGCGGCGAAACGTCGCTACCCGGGGAATCGACCTGAACGAGCTCGAGGGCCGGCGCTTTCGCGTCGGTGACGTCGTCTGCGAGGGCATCGAGCTCTGCGAGCCCTGCCGCCACCTCCAGGGTCTCACGAAGCCGGGCGTCCTCCGCGGGCTCGTCCATCGCGGCGGGTTGCGGGCGGCGATCCTGACCGAGGGCGAGATCGCGGTGGGGGACCAGGTCGCGGTACTCGCCGACGGCGTTCGCTGAGGCGAAGCGGCCCCCTACGCCACTGGGGACTTGCCACGCCATAGCGTGTGAAAGTCCCCCCAATCGGGAGCCCGTCGGCGAACCCGGCGAGTGCTACGCGTCCGCCTGGGCGAGCCCGCGGAGCGCATCGACGGGAAAGCGGTCCTGCATGCTGCCGTCGAGCCGCTTGGCCGGGCGCGCCGCGATGAGGCAGTTGTAGACCGCCTCGCGCCCGGCCTCGTAGGCCGCGGCGAAGTACCCGTCGAGCTGCTGGTTCGCGAGCGTCGCGGCCGGCGAGGTTGTAAACGCCAGGCCGATCTCCCCTGATCCCTCCGCCGCGTACGAGCCCGCGCGGGCGATGCCCAGCAGCGGGCGCAGGGCCAGGCGCCGAAGCTGATGGGGCGCAAGCGGGGCGTCGGTCCCGCAGACGGCGATGCACGAGCCGTGCGAGTCCGTTCTCCCGGCCGCCGCGCCCAGCGGCTCCAGCACGTCCAGGTACCGCCGATCGCCGAAGTTGCAGAGCAGTAGGACGCCCACCTGGTGATCGTTCACGGATCGCGATGCGGTCCCGATGCCGCCGGGGAACCCGAAGCAGGTCATCCCGGTCCCCGCACCCACGCTGCCCTCCCGCACATCGGCGCCGAGCCCGTCGAGCGCCCGCTGGACGTCATCGCCCGTGACGGTCCGCGAATCCGCCATGTCGCTGTCGTCGCACTCCCCGACGACGGGCAGGACCACGTTGCCCGGGCTGGCGCCGGCCGCGAGCATCGCCGCGTGGTGCACGACCCCCACGGCGTGCGTGCCGCACAGGTAGACCGGCGTGGTGATCGATCCCCGCTCTTCGATCTCGAGCATCCCGGTCAGCTCCCCCATGCCGTTGACCGTGCCGGCACCGGCCAGGGCCGGTAGCGAAGGCGGCGCGATCACCGTAACGCCCGTTCGCTGGCCACTGCCCGCCTGCGCGTGACCGACGAGCACGCCGGGCACGTCGGTGATCGCGTTCACCGGCCCCTGCTCGAGCCTCCCCACCGGGCCCGCGACGTCGCGCCAGCGCTCACCCATCCGCGGCGCCGGCGACCTCCGCCCGGCCCTGCGTCGGGTCGTATAGGAGGCATGCCGCCAGCTGATCCGGCGCGCCGGCCGCCATGAGCCCAGGGTCCACCCGATCGCACGGCTCGAAGCGCCGCGGGCATCGTGGATGGAACCGGCAGCCCGTCGGAATCGCGGTCGCGTCCGGCAGCTCTCCGCTCAGGAGCTCACGCTTCGCGTCCCCATTCGCAGAGGGGACCGGGATGGCCGCCGCCAGGGCCTGCGTGTAGGGATGCCGAGGTCGCTCGATCACGTCCACCGCCGAGCCCTGCTCGACCACGCGCCCGAGGTACATCACCGCGATGCGATCGCACAGCGACCAGGCGAGGCTGAGGTCGTGCGTGATGAACACGAGGGCAAGGTTCCGGCGGCGCTGTAGCTCGACGAGGACGGCGAGGATCTGGGAACGCACCGAGGCGTCGAGCATCGAGACCGGCTCGTCGCACACCAGCCCATCGGGCTCGAGCACGAGCGCCGCGGCGATGGCGACTCGCTGGCGCTGGCCGCCTGAGAGCTGGTGCGGATAGCGGGTGAGGAAGTGTTCGGCGGTGAGGCCCACATCCTCCATCGCCCGGCGCACGCGCGCTTCGTGCTCGTCCTTGGGGACGCCCTGGACGACCAGGGGCTCGGCGACGATCGCCCTCACCCGCTGGCGTGGGTTCAGCGTCTGGTAGGGGTCCTGAAAGATCATCTGCACGCGGCGGCGAAGCTCGCGCACGCGGCCCCTGCCGGCGACCGTCTCCCCATTCAGGGAGACCTCCCCCGCGGCCGGCTTCACCAGGCCCATCATCGCCCGCGCAAGCGTGGACTTGCCGCAGCCCGACTCGCCGACGACCCCGAGGATCTCGCCGCGCCGCCACTCCAGCGAGACGCCGTCGAGCGCGCGCGCGGTGCCCTTCCGAGCCTTGAAGTGGACGGCCAGGTCGCTGACATCCATGAGGACGTCGCTCATCCGCGGACCCCCGCGGTCGTCGCCGCGTCCACGGCGGGCCACTCCGTCCAGGGTGCGAAGTGACAGGCCGTCGCATGCCCCCCGCTCAGCTCGCGGAGCGGGGGATCGGAGAGGCATTCCTCCGCGGCGTACGGGCACCGCGGGCGGAAGCGGCACCCCTCGGGAATCGCGCCCGGATCCGGCGGCCCGCCCGGGATGGGCGACGCGAGGCCGCGCTCCGCACCGATGACGGGCAACGACTCGAGCAGGCGCTTCGTGTAGGGGTGCTGCGGCGAGGAGAAGACGGCGCTCACCGGACCGGCCTCGACGATCCGCCCCGCGTACATGATCGCGATCCGATCGCACGTCTCGGCCAGGACTCCCATGTCGTGCGAGATCAGGATCAGCGCCAGGCCCAGCTCCGCTCGCAGCCGCTCAAGGAGCTGGAGCACCTGCGCCTGCATGACCACGTCGAGGGCAGTGGTCGGCTCGTCGGCGATGACGAGCGACGGCCTACAGGCGAGCGCGAGAGCGACCATGACCCGCTGGCGCTGCCCCCCGGAGAGCTGGTGGGCGTAGCGGTGGCCCAAGCTCGGGGTCAGGCCGACGGTGGTCAGGAGCTCGTCGATGCGGGCGCGCACCTCCTTCGAGCTGACCTGCTCGTGCAGCCGGATCGCCTCGGCGATCTGCGCCTCCACCCGCTGCACCGGGTCGAGCGAATTCATCGCGCCCTGGAAGATCAGCGAGACGTGGCGCCAGCGCACCAGGTTCATCCCGCGCTCCGTCCGGCGCTCGATGTTGATCGGCTTCTTCGCGGCGGGGGGCGTCAGCGTGATCTTTCCCGACTGCCTGAGGGCGGACGGCAGGAGCTTCATCACCGACAGTGCGGTCGTGGTCTTGCCGCACCCCGACTCGCCCGCCAGGCCCACGGCCTCGCCGGGCTCGATCCTCAGGTCGACCCCGTCGACGATCGGGTGACCGTTGTGCGTCACGCGCAGGTCCCTAACGTCGAGGAGGGCGCTCATTCGCCGTGCTCCCTCAGCCGCGGATTGACGTACTCCTCGAACAGGTATCCGAGCATCGCGACCGCGAGGACCAGGACGGTTATGCACAGTCCCGGAGGGATCACGTACCACCACGCGCCGGCGCTCGGTGCGCCGTTGTCGAAGGCGTTCTCGAGCATCGTGCCCCAGGAGATCCGCGTCGGATCGCCGAGCCCCAGGAACGAGAGCGCGGCCTCCGCCAGGATCGCCACGGCGACGATCAGCACCGTGTTGGCGAAGATGAGCGGCGCGGTGTTGGGCAGGATGTGCTTCCTGATGATGTACAGGTCGCCGGCGCCCAGCGCCCGCGCGCGCTCGACGAAGGCGCGCTCGCGCAACGTGAACACCTGGGCGCGGACGATCCGCCCCGTCCCGGCCCAGGAGGTGAGCCCGATCACCGCGATCAGGACCGCTAGCGACGGGTTGAGGATCCGCGCCAGGACGATCATCAGAGGCAGGGTGGGAATCACCAGGAACCAGTTCTCGAGCGCGTCGAGCGAGCGGTCGGTCCACCCCCCGAAGTAGCCGCCGGCGAGGCCGACCGCCGAGCCCAGGACGGCCGAGATCAACGCGGCCGCGAACCCGACCACGATCGAGACGCGCGCCCCGACCAGGATCTGCGAGAAGACATCGGCGCCGCTCTCGGTGGTGCCGAGGACGTGGCTCCAGCTGGGGGACGCGAGCGTGTCGAGGCTCGACGCGTTCGGGTCGTACGGGGCCAGCAGGCTGCCGAAGATCGCGATGAAGACGAAGAGCCCGACGACCCCGATCCCGATGCGCCCGCGCCACGTGCCGAGGAGAAGGTGGCGGACGCCCCGGTCCTCGGCCGTGACGTCGGCCGCGGCCTCGGCCGGGATCAGCGCCGCGCTGGCCGCCTGCTCCGGGCTCACGCCGCCTGCACCCGGGGATCGAGATAGAAGTAGAGGCAGTCGGCGAGCAGATTGGCGAAGATCACCCCGACCGAGAAGACGAGGAACGTGCCCTCGAGCACCGGGAAGTCCTTGTCCTGGATCGCCTGAAAGCTCAGCTCGCCCAGCCCGGGCCAGGAGAAGATCGTCTCGATTGTGATCGCGCCTCCGGCCACCGCCCCGAACTGGATCGCGGAGAGAGTCACCAGCGGCAGCAATGCGTTGGGAACGGCGTGGCTTCGCACGACGCGGTGCCACGGCAGGCCGGTCGCGCGCTTCACGGTGACGAAGTCCTCCGTGAGGACATCGACCATCGACGAGCGCATGATCAGGAAGTACTGGCCGAGCAGCATCAG
>Ga0111539_10011600_pt1 | contig 11059 bp, 8 predicted proteins | sample RhiMethybrSRZTD1_FD_79667 | JGI IMG/M metagenome (GOLD analysis project Ga0111539, IMG submission 79667) | Populus rhizosphere microbial communities from Tennessee, USA - Rhizosphere MetaG P. TD hybrid SRZTD1 (version 2) (version 2) | ecosystem: Host-associated > Plants > Roots > Rhizosphere >... | reverse complement strand
GTAGCCGCGCGGATTGGCCTTCTTCTGTTCGGGATCGGTGCTTGCGCAGCAATTGTCGGTTGGTTGCCAGCCTTGATGATTGCCGGCACTAACGCTGCCATTGCCACTTCCGTAAGCGGGGTTGTCCTGCTTCTCGGTGGCGCAACCGTTTGGCTATTCTGCGCGCCCTAGGCGGTGATTGCTCTGGTGGAGCGTTTGTTCGCACCCGGGAGCGGCCCTTCCTCGCGCAGCCGAGAAATGGTTGTGTGATGCACCCCTGTAGGACCCGCCCCAAGGCTCGGGTGCCCTCGCCCGCAAGGAAGCGCCGCTGGGCCTCCGCCCGCTGATGGGCATTGAGCTTGGGTCTGCGGCCGAACCTAGCTCCACGATCCCAGGCAGCCTTCCTGTCAGCGCTGGCTTGGTTGACGATGCGTGCAGCCCATCCTCGCATGCCGTCCTCGTCGACCCAGAACACCGACACGATGGTGGCGCTACCCAAGAGGCGCAGGCTTGATGTAGGCCACAGCGGGCCGCACCTGGCGCAGCAGTGACCGCAGTCACGGCTGTCAACGAGCGGCAATCAGGGTTACCCGCATGGCAATCTCGGCAAAAGACCTGATGGAGCCGGTTAGCTTTATTGGCTCAAAGCCAACATATCGATACCGCTTTGAGCACTTCACAGGCGCAATTTCATGAGGGCTGGGGGGATAGACCTTTCATTCGACAACAAGTCGTGGCGTGGATGGTTCGCACTCATCGTCACGGTGGGCTTCGCCTATTTCCTCGCTGCTCGTCTGGGCCTGGTCCTTCGCGCCAAGCCGGGCAATGTAGCCGTCTTCTGGCCTGCCGCAGGCGTTGCGATCGGTGCACTGATCGCGCTCGGGCCGAAGGCGCGGGTGCCTGTGGCGTTGGCCGTGGCGATCGCAACGATAGTCTCCAAGCTCGTCATCACCGGCAACCCCTGGCTCGCAGTCACGTTCGCCATCGTCTGCGTCGGTCAGACCGTGCTCACGCCATGGCTCCTTGAGTACTGGTTTGGCCGCGCATTCAAGCTGGATGACGTGCCGCAAGTGCTGGGGTTTATAGTGGCGAGCACAGCTGGAGCGGCGTTCGCAGGTCTGGGGGCAGCCGTGGCTGTCAGCCTCACCCCTTCAGTGGCCTCCGCTATCGATGTGTGGCGCATCTGGTTCGTGTCATGCCTGTTGGGCACGATCACAGTTGCCCCCCTCGTGGTTGGCTTGGGCGCAGCCCTGCGCGATCCGCCGACACGTAGCGAGCTGATCGAGGGAGCGATAGGCCTGACAACGCTGGCTATCCTTGACGTGCTTTTGCTTTCTTTGCCGCAAGAGACCTGGGCCACCGCATTGCCCGTCGGCGTCGTCTTCCCAGTGCTTCTTTGGATTGCGGTGCGCTGCCGCCCGGTGTTCGCAGCCGCTGCGGCTTTTGTCGTGGCCCTGACCGTAATCTGGTCGGCAACATTTCACGTCGGGCACTTTGGAGATGTGAGCCAACCAATTTCGGACCGCATCCTCGCTGCGCAAACGCTCGTAATGACCGGTGCATTGATCGTCCTAATACTCGCAGCCCTGTTCTCCGAAAGAAACCGCAACGAGACCGCGCTGAAAGTGAACAATGAGCGGCTTCACCTCGCCTTGAGCGGGGCCAGCCTCGGTGCGTTCAACGTGGACGTCGCGACCGGCCGCCTCGAATGTGATGCGCGTGCCGCGTTCATTCATGGCCACCACACGCCACCCAGAACACTCCTCGAAGCACGACGCTTCGTTCATTCAGAGGATCTGAGGAATGTGGATGCTGCATTTGCAAAAGCAAGACGCGGTGGAGGTGTCTGGAATGCGGAATACCGGGTAATACATCCGCTCGACCATCCACACGCCGGTGAAACGCGTTGGGTTGCGGTCGAGGGGTCTTTCTTGCGCAATGCTCAGGGCGCTGCCGTGTGCTCGCTCGGCATCACCCACGACATTACGACCCGGAAGCTGGCAGAGCGAGCATTGGTCGAGCGCAATGCGCAGCTTGCCCTGGCGGGAAAAGCCGCCCTCGTCGGGAGCTTTACGTTCGACGTTCGCTCGGGCCGGATGGAAGTCTCGCCAGGTTATGTCGCCATTCACGGCCTGCCCGAGGGAACCGAAGAAACCAGCCGGGGCGAGTGGCGGGCCCGGGTTCACCCGGAGGATTTGCCTCGCCTGCAGTCAAGCCTGCGCAGCGATGTCGAATCACAGCGCGCCGAACACCATTGTGACTACCGGATCATCCGATCGAGCGGCGAGGTGAGATGGATCGAGGCGCGCAGTCTCATTTCTTACGATCGGAACGGCGACCCTCTACAGCTTGTCGGCGCAAACATCGATGTCACCGAGCGCAAGAACGCTGACCTGACCTTGGCCGAGCGAAACATGCAGCTCGCCCTTGCAGGGAAATCCACGCTCGTAGGCAGTTTTGCGTATGATGTGGATACTGAGATTATGCAGATTTCTGAGGGTTATGCGGCAATCCACGGATTTCCCGCGGGCACAACCGAATTATCGCGCAGCCAATGCCTGGCTGACGTGCACGGCGACGACATAGAACGGGTAGAACAGTCACGCAGACAATGCTTCGCTGCACGCCGGCAAGAGTATAGCGTGGAGTATCGCATCACACGCCCTGATGGCGCGATGCGATGGGTCGAGACACGCTGCTTCATCTCGTACGAAGGTGACCGCCCGCAGCGCGTGCTTGGTGTCAGCATTGACATCACTGAGCGCAAACGTTCCGAGGACCAACAGCGCGCGCTAATCGCCGAGCTAGACCACCGGGTCAAGAACGTACTGTCCACTGTTGTCGCCATCATCGCTCAGACCCAGGAGGGCCATGGGGCGTCGCCAGACTTCACGGCTGCACTCGAGAGCCGGATAAAGGCGCTGGCGCGGACCCATGAACTGCTGAGCCAAAACCGCTGGGCGGGCGTGTCGCTGCACGACATCGTCCGACGCGAACTTGTGCCTTACGACGTCGGCAATGTGGAGATGGATGGTCCCGATGCGCTGCTTACAGCGGAAGCGGCCCAGGCCATGGCCATGGTTCTGCATGAGCTGACCACCAACGCCGCAAAACACGGGGCATTGTCCCACCGTGGCGGTCGCGTTCGGCTCCACTGGTGGTGGGTGGGCAATGGGTCGTCTGGATGGCGCGCCATCCAATGGCAAGAAATTGGCGGCCCTTCGGTGCATGCACTCCCCCAAGGTGGCTATGGCACAAGCGTCATCAGGGAACTCGTTCCGTTCGAGCTCGACGGCAAGGTCGTTCTCGACTTTGCACCGAGCGGTGTCCGCTGCCACATGGAAATTCCAAGTGAGTGCATCAGTGATGGCGGCCCGCGGTCTCAAGTCCTCATCCGGTTTCCAGTCAACGCGACAGTCCGGAATGACAGTTGGTAGAGCCGAGTCGGACCTGCCGCTGCCGTCGCGCATTGCGAAATCTTCTCCACCCGAGCCACAACAGGCGCGCCGAGCGATTCCTAGAATGCCGTCCTGTTTGGATTGTACGGCACGTCGAACTCAACAGCCCCGCTCCTTCATCGGTACAAGATCGCCCTCGATAGGTGATTCGTCAGGCTCTGTGGGTCTTGTTCTATTGACTGGCGGATGCGCCGACTCCGCTGACACCGGCGATGCCCGCACCTAGTGCGTGGCGAGGCAAAGCATCGTCGACGCGATCCAGATTCAGAGAGGCATTATTCCCCACGTGTCACAACCTAGGCACTCCATTCGCCCGAGCGTTGCGCATTGACTGGGGTCGACCATCACGTCGCGACGGGCAGCCGCAATCGACTAACTGTAGTGAACCCTGTGGGATTTAGCCTCCTGTCTTGCGCTCTCTCCAGCGGCAACTCTCCGATGGCTCCTACCGTTGATGGGAGTCCAGCTTAGGCTTGCGATCAAATCTAGCCCCTCGCGCTTTGGCCGCCGTCCCGCCATCATGAGCGCGCTTCACGATAGGCCACGAAGCCGCGGCCTATTGGCGTGGTGAGATCAAGGTGCGGCTTGTCCAGCACCTTCAGCGGTGCCCCCCGCTTGTGAATCCGCTCTATCAATTGCACGCCGTCCATCATTGAGCGCGTTGCCCGGTCCCATTCGGCGACGACGAGAACATCGCCTGTGCCGGGTCGATCGATCGCCTTCTCTAGCTCCGGCTTGCCTGTAGCGGTCTTGCCTGAGGCCTTCTCTCGAAAAGCCAGGAAATACGCGGCTTCGACCGATGGTGCGAAATTATTGCGTGGCGTCAGCGCGCTTCACGATGTCCATGACCGTGTTCTTGGAGAGGCCGAGGTTCCTGCCGGTCAGGACCGTGCACACGCCGCCGTCGGCGAAATAGAACGTCACCTCCCGCGGACGCTGAGCGTCGATGACAACCACGGGCGATTGGCGCGGCAGGGTTGCCACCTCCCTAGCCCGAATCTTGGCCTCGAACTCACCCCAGACGGCAAAATGGATGCGGTCTGGTCCAGAGGCCCGTCCGAGAACGCGATACCGAGGACCCCCACGCGTCGCCATTGATCGATCCAACTCCCCCCGCCTTCTGGACAGATAGTCGGGGCTTAGCGTCATTGCAGCGTGAATGAAGGGCGCAGGGCCGAGTGGCGGGTTGGGAAGGGGGGAGGGGAACGCAAAGAGCCGGGGCGGCTTTGTGACCGCCCCGGCATGCAAACCGGCCCTGAAGAGGGGGGATCGCCGGTTGCTTTACTTCGTCGGATTGCTCTTCGGCTCGGAAGGCGCCGGGTCCGTGCCACTCTCATCTCCTCTCGAGACTTCGGAAATAGCCGGATCTCACACCTGGCACCGGATCAGGGAGGCAGGCCACGGCCACCAAGCCGACGCAGTAGCGTGAAGAACCTTTGGCGTAGTAGCCTCGACCGCTCAAGAACGGGGGTTAGCCGTGCTCAAGCTCTGGGGACGCGTGAATTCCATCAACGTCCAGAAGGTGCTCTGGACGCTCGACGAGCTTCGGGTGCCCTATGAGCGTGTCGACGCTGGTATGGCCTTCGGCATCGTCGACGAGCCCTTCTACAAGAAGATGAATCCGAATGCTCGGGTGCCGACAATTGACGACGACGGCTTCATTCTATGGGAGTCAAACGCCATCGTGCGCTATCTCGCCGGAAAGCATGGCGTAGGCTCACTGTTGCCGACTGATCAGCGCGAGCGCGCCGACGCCGACCGATGGATGGATTGGGCATCGATCCACGCGAACCCGGCCATGACGCCGGCGTTCATGGGCCTCATTCGTACGCCCGCCGACAAACGCAACGCCGCGCAAATCGAAGCCTCAGCGGAAGCGACCGGGCAACAATTTCAGGTACTCGAGCAGGGTCTCGAGGGCCGAGACTATGTTGCCGGCCCGCACTTTTCGATGGGTGACATCGCCGTCGGCGCAAACATCTACCGCTGGAGCATGCTCGATGTGAAGCGCCCGCGCCTGCCGCGTGTCGAAAGCTATCACCAGCGGCTAAGGCAGCGGCCGGCGTTCCAGAAGCACATCATGAACCCGCTGACATGAGATTGCTATCGCGCGCAAAGGCAACTCGCACGCTAAGGGTGCGAAGATCAAAGGCCCGGTGCACGTCCGGCCCCAGGCTAGACACGGAGAATTCTTGAATGAATAGCACCCCCAGTGGAAAACCGGCCCTTTCCACCATCAAAGTCGTCGATCTTACGCAGTTCGAAGCCGGCACGTCGATCACCGAGACGCTGGCCTGGCTCGGCGCCGACGTCGTGAAGATCGAAAACCCCAAGGGCGGCGAGCAGGGCCGCAGCGCATCTTCGGAGCGCAAGGATGCCGACAGCTACTATTTCATGCTGCTGAACGCCAACAAGCGCTCCGTCACGCTCAATCTCAAGGACCCGCGCGGCAAGGAGATGCTGCGCAACCTCATCAAAAAGGCCGACGTCTTCGCCGAGAATTTCGCGCCGGGCGTGATCGAGAAGCTGGGCTTCTCCTACGAGGAGGTGTCCAAGCTCAACCCGCGCATCATCTACGCGACGGTCAAAGGCTTCGGCAAGGGCAGCCCCTACGAGTCGAACCTAGCGTTCGACATGATCGCGCAGGCCGCGGGCGGCGTCATGTCGATCACGGGTGAGCACGACGGCCGGCCGATCAAGCCCGGCGTGACGCTTGGCGACACCGGTACGGGACTGCACGCCGCCATTGGCGTCCTGGCGGCGCTCTTTCAACGCACGGTGACCGGTCGCGGCCAGAAGGTTGAGGTCGCGATGCAGGACGCCATGGTCAACTATTGCCGCATCGCCTATTCCCGCCAGCTTCTCACCGACAAGGCATGCGAGCGCAATGGCAACAGCGTCGTGCTCGGCAATGCCCCCTGCGAAGTCTTCAAATGCAAGCCCGAAGGGCAGAACGACTACGTCTTCATCTATACGAGCCGCGCCACCAATGCGCATTGGGAGCGCCTCTGCGAGGTGATCGGCTGCGAGGATCTAAAAAAGGACCCGCGACTTGCGACACCTCCCCAGCGCGCCAACCATGCGGCTGAGATCAACAGGCACATCGAGACGTGGACCAAGAATTTCACCAAAGTCGAAGCCATGGAAAAGCTTGGTGCGGCCGGTGTTCCGTGCGGTGCCGTGATGGATACGAAGGAGCTCTCTGACGATCCCACAATGCGGGCGCGCGAGATCTTCTGTGAGATTGATCACCCCGTGCGTGGTAAGCTGACGATCCCGGGCTGGCCGGTGAAGATGTCGGACAGCTACGTGAAGGTTACGTCATCGCCCCTTCTCGGCGCCGACAATGCGGCGATCTACGGCGACTGGCTGGGCCTCTCGAAGGGCGACCTCGACAGGCTGAAGGCCGAGGGCGTGGTCTAGGGGGTGTCGGTAGTGGTCACCAGGGTGGTGAGCTGCTGCGCTCCCGACGAGCATCCCCTCGGACCTCCGTCGCTCGCTCGCGTCCATGTGCCAACGGCGCTCGCTCGTTCGTTGCCCCGGGGCGCAATGCGTGTGAGGTTGACGCCACCCGTGTCAAACTGGGCCGAGGGGGGCCGATCATCTTCATCAGGCCATGTACAGGCCGCCGTTGGCGTGCACCGTCTCGCCCGTTATGAACCGTGACTCGTCGGATGCCAGAAATACGAGAATGTTGGCGATATCTTCAGGTAGCGCCATGCTGCCCAACGGCACCAGCCGGGATTGCTCCTGCATTTCGCTTTCCGAAAACTGGTAGCGCGGTTGTGCCGTATCGGTAATCCCCGGGGCAACCGCATTGACCCGGATTCCTTTGCCTGCAAGGGCCAGCGCCATGGAGCGCGTCATTCCGATGATGCCCGTCTTGCTCGCCGCATAGTGCACGCCAAGAGCGTTGCCCCGGACTGACGACGAGGAGATGTTGACGATCGCGCCTCGACGGCCATCGGCCACCATCCGGCGCGCGACAGCCTGCGCGCACAGGAAGCTGCCCTTGAGGTTGATGTCGAGGACTTGATCCCACTCGCTCTCGGACAGGTCCAAAAAGGGCGACCGCGGGAACACGCCGGCGTTGTTCACCAGAACATCCAATCCGCCGAGCGCGGCATCAGCGTCAGCGACCATCCGATCGACGTCCTTGCTCTTGGAAACATCACCCTGGGTCGTAAAGGCCTTGCGCCCCGCGGCTTTCACCTCGCCAGCGAGACGCTCGGCCGCAGCCCTGTCGTCGAGCCAATTGATGGCGACATCGGCGCCTTCACGCGCCAGCGCCAGCACTGTTGCGCGACCGATCCCCTGCTGCGCGCCCGTTACCAACGCGTGCTTGCCTGCGAGCCTCATAACCAGATGTTCCTATCGACCAAGTGTTTTCGGCGCAGCCCAGCGCAGGAGCGACCGGACTTAGGCTGTCCTGTCGCTCCCGCCGCAAGAACCCGCTCTTCTGTCACGCGCTCTTGAATTCGCTCCAGACCCGCACCCAATCGTTCAGGTTCTCCGGCAACTCCTGGATGAAGAGATTGTTGATCAGAGCGTTGATATTGTCGAGTTGCTGATCCTTGATCTCTTCCGGGGTCATGTTCTTCATGTGCGCCGTCGTCGTCATCCGATAGCCAAAGTCCTTAGCCATCGAGGTTGCGAATTTTTCGTCCAGGACCCAATCGAGGAATGCATAGACCGACGGCAACACCTTTGTATCCTTGGACACCACCAACGTTCCGAACCAGGCGATCGCCTTCTCTTTCGGCAAGCCGTAGCGCACGTCCATCCCGGCCTTGCGGAGTTCGTTCACCATGGGCACCCATCCCCACAACGCCCATACCTCTTCGCTACGCAGCAGGTTGACGGCTTCCGCATAGGTGCTCCAAAGCTGGCGGAAATGCCCCTTTTTCGAGATCAAGAATTTCTTGCAGTCCTCGAGCTGCGCTGTAGTCATCTGATTGGGGTTGTATCCCAGGAACAAGGCGACCGGCTGAATGCTCGAGAGGGCGTCATCGCGCAGTGACAGGCGGCCCTTGTATCGGTCATCCCATAGACGGCCCCAGCTCTCGCCACCGTCGGGCATATGCTTGGCGTTGTAGACGATGGAGTCGTAGCCCCAGTAGTAGGGCAGCCCGTACATCTTGCCATCCAGGACGGTCCAGTCCGGGCGCTGGAACTGCGGGAAGATGCGGTTGTAGTTTTTCAGCGTCGTTAGATCGACGGGAAGTATCCACTTCTGTTTGGCCAACGGTTTGACGAACGGCTGCTGGATATGAAGCAGGTCCTGCTGCGGTGAGAGCACTCCAGCGTTCAGCTTTGCAAAGGTTTCCGTGTGAGCCACGTTGAACGTGACCTTGATGTCGAGGCCGAGGTCTGCGCGCGCCACATTGATGTCCTTGTCGCGCCCGCAAACCGCAACTGTGAAAAGACGTAGCGGTCCTGGGAGTGCGGCGAACGCCGGACCATCCATGAACCCGGCAAGGGCCGTGGTGCCGGCGGCTGCCGCACCCGACGCTGCCATGAACTGTCTGCGATTGAGTAATGCCGGCCGATCCATGAACTTTCTCCTTCCCGTCAGAGTGCAGCGGCTTTCACTTCCGCCCAGGTCTCCACGTATTTGTCGAGGCGATCAGGGAGGAGATACGTGTAGCTGTTGGCGACAAGCTCGGCGTAGTTGTCGAGCCCAATCTGCTTGGCGCGCTCGGGGGGCAACAGCTTGAGCTGCCGGCTGGAGCCCATGCGATAGTCGAAATCCTCGGTCAGCGACATGGTGAAGGGGTCATCGAGGGTGTAGTTGAGGAACTCCCACACGGTCGGCAGAACCTTGGAGTCCTTCGACACGATGTAGTTGGTGAACCACATGATGGGCTTCTCCTTGGGAAAGGCGTAAGCCGTCGACATGCCTTCCTTGCGCAACAGCGTGGCCATCGGCAGCCAGCCCCAGAGCGCATGCACCTCCTCGGTTCGGAGCAGGTTGACTGCCTCGGCGTACGTACTCCACATGGTTCGAATGTTCTTCTTGCGCGAGATGAGGAACTTCTTCACTTCCGCAAGATCGGCTTCCGTCAGATTGTTGGGATTGCGGAACTGCTGCATGTAGAGAGCGGCTGTCAGGATCATCTGCAGAGCATCGTCGCGCCAAGCCACGCGTGCTCGATGCGTGTCCTCGAACAGCACGCCCCAGCTGTCCACTTTGGGGATGTGCTTTTGATTGTAGACGATCGAGTCGTAACCCCACAGATACGGCAGCGCATACGTCCGCCCATTGTGCATCGACCACTCGGGTCTGCGGAGATGGTCATAGAGATTGGCGATGTTGGGGACCTTGCTCTCTTCGATCGGCAGGATCATTCCGTCCTGAGCGAGCTTCTTGATGAACGGGTGCTGCAGCGTAAACAGGTCGAATTGCTGAGTAGCGCCCGAATAGATGCGGGTTACCGTTTCGGTGTGGGTAACTGAAAGCTGGATCTGCAGCTCGACATTGTGCCGCTCCTTGAACGGCTTCATATCCTTGTCCCTGGTCGCGATCGGGTTGCCGTGAATGCGCAGCGGGCCTGGCAGCGCCTGGGCACTGGCGTTCATCGCGCCGAAGGGGCCGAGCACGCCGCCACCCATGAGCGACATTGCCAGGCCACTCCCGATCGTCTCCAGCACCTCTCTGCGTGTCTTTGCCATAACCGTTGCTCCCAAACGTGCTTTGACTTGAGGTGCCTCAGCGGTCCGAGCCCCGCAGCAATTCGCCCAGAACGACGAGACCAAGAGAAAAGACGACGATCAGAGTGGCGGCCGCATTGAGCTCCGGGCTGACCATCGATCCGAGCATGGACCAGATCTGGATCGGCAGCGTGTTGTCGTTGCCGATCGTGAAGAGGGTGCGGATGAATTCGTCGAAGGACAGCGTGAAAGCAAACAGTGCGCTGCCGATGACTCCGGGACGGATCAGAGGAAAGGTGATCTTCCAGAACGTCGTCAGCTCATCGGCGCCGAGATCCATGGCTGCCTCCTCGAGCGCCGCATCGAAGCGATGCAGCCGCGTGGAGATCAGGACGAACACATAGGGAAGCGCGAATCCGACATGGGCGATCAGGGTGGTGGTCATCAGGCCTGGACGCAGCCCGATCGCGTGGAAAAGGATCAGCAGTGCCACGCCGATCGTGAGACCGGGGATCACAAAGGGCAGCAGGAGCAATCGAATGCAGGCGACCTGGCCGCGGAACTGGGAGCGAAAAGCGAATGCGGCCAGGCAACCGATCGTGGTGGCGAGCACGGCCGTGGTCAGCCCGAGCACGACGCTGTTCTTGAGCGAGACAAACAGTGACTGGTTCTCCGCGAGCGCCCGATACCAGCGCAGCGTGAACCCGCCCCATGGCAGCGTAATGCCGGCGCTGTCGTTGAACGACAGGAGCATCAACATGGCTATCGGGAGATAGAGAAAGGCGAAGACGACGATGCCGTACCCGCGCAGGAGCCAAAGGGAGCGCGTGGTCGTCATGAGCGTGCACCGAACACGGCGTCCAGCCGGCTGAAGCGGCTGGCGATCAACAACAACAAGAGGACGACGCCGATCATGATCAACGCCAGCACCGCGCCAAACGGCCAATTGAAGGTGCCGCTGTATTGATCGG
>Ga0111539_10011598_pt1 | contig 11060 bp, 10 predicted proteins | sample RhiMethybrSRZTD1_FD_79667 | JGI IMG/M metagenome (GOLD analysis project Ga0111539, IMG submission 79667) | Populus rhizosphere microbial communities from Tennessee, USA - Rhizosphere MetaG P. TD hybrid SRZTD1 (version 2) (version 2) | ecosystem: Host-associated > Plants > Roots > Rhizosphere >... | reverse complement strand
TTCCCTGCTCGAAAAGCGACGACGTAGAGCGAGGCGAAGAGACTGAGCGCGATTCCGAGTTTTACCGACGAGAGCCATACCTGCAGCGGTGGCTCGTAAACAAGCTGGAAGGTTGGAATGAAAAAGGTCTGGATAGCATAGAGAAACGAGTACAACAGTCCTGAGAGGCTTCCGAGCTGGTATTGGGATTCGCCAAAAAGGCGGTGCCGCACCACAAAATAGGTGAGGAGGATCAGTATCGCTGGCCAATAGCGCCCAATCCATTGCGGCCATCGGCGATCTGGTGAAGCCTTTGAAAGCTTTAGCATGTCCGCCAGGACAAAAAGCCCTGGAATAATGACTGCCTGTTCTTTGCTGAGCAATGCGCCAATGAATCCAACCCAGGCGAGCAGTTGCCAGAACCTGCCTGAACGCAGGAATGCATAGACAGCGAGGAGAGTGAAAAGTGCCGGCATCAGAGTTTCGCGTCCCGATGAAATGGGATACACGCAAGAGGAAGCAACTGGATGCAAGGCAAACACGGCCGCTCCAAAGAGAGCAACATTGGGTTGGACTAAGAAGGCCGGCAGACGGAGTAGGGAATAGGCCAGCAAGGCAGCCAGTCCCATCAAAATCGAGTTGCCAAAGTGAAAATAAGCCGGATGGTCGCCGTGCCAGGACCTCTGCAAGAGCAAAGTTGTGCGTGTAATTGGCCGGTAGTATGGGAGATTCGGAAAGTGGCGCTCAGCAAAGATTTGAGCAAACTCTCTAAAAGAACGGTGTGGTGCTTGGGCCAGGATCACCACGTGATCGTCATAGATCCAGCCCAAGCCTACCGAAGGAAGGTAGGCCAGAAGGACCACAGCGAAGAGGCTGGCTGGTCGCCACATCTCCTTCCAACGACCGGTTGTCGGGTGCGGGTGAGTATTCTTGGCGTGGGATGTCACTTTCTCAGGCACACGCGTGATGTTCGGACAAACTCAAGGGTTCTGGCAGCGGAACGGTCAGTACTTCGCTCAGTCTCCAGCGGATACAAGAGACTACCTTGCCCAAAGTGGCAACGCTGCGTAGGAACCGGCAAAAAGGTGTTCGATTCGTAGCCCAGCAATGCCGACCAGGTGGGACTACATGAACGGTTCTATTTCGTCTGGGTATTGCCGTCGAAGCTCGCTGAGCTGGCTCCCCACTCATCCATTTCGTTTATCCATTCCATGGGGAAAGGCATTTCCAGAGCAGCCACTGCATTCTCCAAATGATGAACATCCGTGGCTCCAACCAGGACCGAAGTGATGCTCTCTTTTTGCAGGACCCAGCCCATAGCCAAACGGACCATGGAAACATCACACCGTTCGGATTTCCGGCGGAGCTTTTCGACGATGTCGAAGTTTTGTTCGTTGAAGTAAATATCGGCATGACCGGGAATGACGTCGAAGCGCGAGCCCTTCGGAATTGCCGCACGATCGGGTTGATACTTGCCGCTAAGAAAGCCTGCAGCGAGGGGGCTGTATACCACGACCCCGATCTGATCCTTTTCACAGAGAGGCAACAGGTCTGGCTCGATCTGGCGTGCCACCAGGCTGTAAGGAGGCTGTACCTCTTCGAGGCGCTGGCAACGGCGATGTTTGCTGATTTCAAGGCTTTGTTCGAGCTGAGAAGCGCTGAAATTGCTGCAGCCGCCGGCGCGAATCTTGCCTTCCTCGACAGCCCGTGTCAAAGCCTCCAAACCTTCTTCCAGGGGAGTCTTGGCGTCGAAGGAGTGAAAGAGATAGAGATCAATCCAGTCGGTTTGCAGCCGCTGCAGGCTGGCGTCGACCGCTTCCCGAACATGCTGGTGTGTAAAATTCGTCGTGACCTTGGTCTGGAGAGTGATGCGGGAACGGTTGCCAGTGGTCTTGAGCCAACGGCCGATGATCTTTTCCGAAGAATGTAACTCCGAACTTACTTCTCTCACATCGTTCACGCCGAAGGCATTTCGCCGATACTGTTGGGCCTGTCCGCCGCCATAGGCCTCGGCGGTGTCGAAGAGCGTTAAACCAAAATCGAGGGCAGCCTCCATTACGCGGACGGATGTGGCCTCGTCGATTTCTCTGCCGAAGGTGGTACAGCCGAGTCCCAGGCGACTGACTTGAATGCCAGTTTTTCCCAGTTGTCGCTTTTCCAAGAGACTCCTTCTTTGGTAACCCCACGATTCGTGAGCTGAGCAGATCTGCAATCAATCCATGCCCTGGCTGGTTCGGATGCGTACCATCCAGCGGCAAATTTAGGGTTGACCATCCGTATGAAGACTGATGCCGGGGTGTCCCAGTTCAGACCGCGCGTAGGCGTAGGGCATTAAGATAATTTCATCCCCCATCAGCTCTTTGAGAAATGCAATCGCTGGCGGATGGGCAGCGAGTTCGGTGATCGCGCCTCAAACTGGATGTTAGGCCTATCTGCTGGTGAATACTATAGTCTACGGCTTTCGTCTCGAGCTTTGCAGTTTGAGCCTTGAGTCTGGCAATGCGCTCACTCGACAAAAGGTTGGGCAGGACCACGTAACCCTCGACTTCAACGTAACGAATCCGCTCACCCAGCGAAAGAGCTGCCCAGTCAACCATAACGCTGTTGGCATTGCTCATAGGTCTCAGGGTTTCTATTATTGGCTACGGTAAACGTGAGTATGTCTGGCAGCACGTGCGTCAGAAAAGGGGCAATGGCTGAAACGACTTTCGCACACCCGCGGGGATCAAGGTCTGCAGATCAAATCTCTTCGCCCTCAATGAGCGGAATTGGCTCATTTCCCACAATTCCCTCAATGGACTTTAGATCCTTGAAGCCATTGCCAGTTACGAGACAGACGACTTGCTCCTCAGGCTGAATCAGTCCCTTCTCAACTGCTGCTGCCAAGCCAGCCACAGCCGTTGCGCCAGCCGGCTCAGTATAGATTCCTTCTTCACGGATCAACCTGCGCTGCCAGCAAAACACAGATGCATCGGACACCATCTGGCCGCTGCCCCCGGTTTGCACAATCTGATCCATGACATCCTGTGCGTCCAAAACGCTGGCGACCTGCAATCCGGAGATCTGGCTCGTACACGTAACGGGTTCGGCACGGCGACTACCCAGAGCCATCGGGCCGACTACCGTGGCGCAGCCGTCTGGCTGGACTGCGTGCAATCGGGGCATTTTGGGGACGGTCATTTTCTCGAAGGCTTCCGCAAAACCCCGATAACACTCCACGAAAAGCCCGCCTCCACCCACGGGAATGAATACGTGGCCTGGAGAGGACTTAAGTTGCTGGCAGATTTCCAGGGCAATCGTTTTCACACCCTCCATTTCGCGCGGGCTTATGCATACCGCTGAGATCAACAGTGTTGATTCTTGCGTGCGGGCTCGATCTTGGAGCCGGCGAAATACCGCATCGGTGGCTTGTTGGGAAGTGCCGAAGTTTCTAACTTTGAAGATTCGGGCCCCGAAGGCCAGACACTGAAGCAGTTTTTCCTCTGGCGCATTTTCGAGCACATACAACTCGAGGTCGAGACCAAAACGGGCCGCATACGCCGCCAAGGCCGAGCCGGTATTCCCCGACGAAGTAGCCAGTATCTTGGTGCGGCCTTCCTCTCGCATCAACGAGACAGCCAGGCTTGCAAATCTATCTTTGAACGAGCCTGTGGGATTCTGGCTTTCGAGCTTAAACCAAAGCTGCTTCAATCCCAGAGCGGATCCCAGACGCAGACTGGGAACTAACGCAGTATTGCCTTCCCCCAGCGTGGCGATACTGGCGGGGCGTTTCAGGGGCAAACTACTTAGGTATCTCCACATCGAGCTTTTGTCCGAGGTTGTGCCTGTTGATATTCACACAATATATTTATAATGTGTTTTTTAAATATAAAAAAGAGAACAAGTTCAAGCTCAAAGGAGATTGCCTGAAGCTGCAGAAGCCGGTGAGAGTCCCGAGGTTGCCGATGAGGGTCAGCGTCCGAAATCGCTAATCCATTTTTGGGCGTTTTCGACATCCTTGATCATGGCTTTGCGGGCATCGGCGGACTTCCCAGCTCGAACGGCTGCGTAGATCTCTGGGTGGATGGCATTGAAGGGAAAGTTCTCCGGAGTGCGCCGGGCCGTGAACATGACGATCCGCATTAGCTTGGTGTGAATCGCCTCGATGACATTTTGGAGTTCTTGATTTTGTGTCAGTTTGGCCAGTTCGACGTGGAATCCCATGCTATTCCAGTTGATATTGGGGTTGGTGTTGGGACGCTTTGCTTTCGTCAAACGCTGGGCTTCAGAAATGTTCTTCTCCAGTGTCAGCAGTTGTGCGGCATGGCTGCGAAGGCAGGCCAATTCGGCGACCTGAGGTTCAACGATCATCCGAAGTTCAAACAGATCATTGATGTCCTTGTTGGAGAACGAACCGACAAAACAGCCGCGGTGGGGAATGATTTCGATCAGGCCTTCCGCCTCCAGCCAGTGGCACGCTTCTCGGAAAGGTGTTCGACCAATCTGGTAGCGTTCTGTGATTACCGACTCTTCCAGCAACTCTCCCGGTTCCAGGGTGCATTCGATGATGTCTTTCCGCATTAGCTCATAGATTTGCTCGGAAAGCTTTTTCGTCGATCGATCTTTTGCAATCGTTGGCATGGTTGAATCCGTGAGATGAAGTCTAAATATTTACGCTCATTTGTGAGAAAACGGGATTGCAGAATCAAAGCACGAAGTTCCGGCGAGACTCCCTTTAGCTTCTCTGCTTCAGCGCACAGTCTACCTTCTCCAGCGTTGACTGGACATCTTCTTCGGTATGGGCTGAGGAGAGATACCAGGTACCCCGACCAATGGTCCTCACGCCCAGAGGCACCAATTGTGCCACGAACCGTTGATAGGTGGCCGTATCCCGGAGAATCCAATCCCGATAGTCATGCAGAACTCCTGCCTCGGTGAGGCTCACTTGAACTACTGGACCGAGCCCTCCAATGAGCGCTGGCAACCCTGCCTTCTCAAAACTTTTCCGGAATCCATCCCGAAGATGATCGCCCAGCTGATATAACCGAGGATAGAGGGTCTCGCGATTCTCCTTCAAATGGCGCACCGTTGCCAGGCCGGCAGCGATGACTACAGGATTGCTGTTATAGGTTCCTGCATGGACGACCTGCCCGCAAGAGATCAAGTCCATCCACTCCGCCTTGCCGGCCACGGCACTCAGGCTGAATCCACTGGCGATGCCCTTCGCATAGGTTGCAAGGTCTGGCACGACGCCAAGCGCTTCTTGGGCTCCCCCCAGCGCCAGCCGAAAGCCGGTGATCACCTCATCGAAGATCAAGGTGATCTCGTAGCGATCGCAGAGTTGCCGCAAGCCTTCCAGGAATCCAGGCAGTGGGGCAATAGAACCTGAGTTGCACATCATCGGCTCGGTGATTACTGCAGCAATCTCTCCACTGCGGCGCCGGAAGAGATCGTCCAATAGCGCCAAATTGTTCCAGGCCATGACAATGACGTTCTCGGCAGCGTTGCGCACTTGTCCCTCGCTTGGCAGAACTGCCGTGGGTGATTCGCGAGGCCCCGCTTGTTCAAAGGAGGGTGAGGTGGAAATGAACAGGCTGTCGTACCACCCGTGCCATTGACCTTCGAATTTCACAACCAGGGGTCGATTACGATAGGCACGGGCAATTCTCAACGCCGTGATGACCGCTTCTGAGCCAGTGCTGTTGAAACGCACTTTCTGGGCGCAGGGGATGACCTCTGTCAAGAGCTCCGCCAACTCTGTCTCGGCTTCGTGCTGAGCGGCATAGACCAGACCTTGCTCAAGTTGCTGGTGGACGGCATCCAATACGGGCCGAGGGCTATGGCCGAGCAACAGTGGGCCTTGTCCCAAGACGTAATCGATATACTCGTTGCCATCGATGTCATAAAGACGGCTGCCTTTTCCCGACTGGAAAAAGAGTGGATGTGGAAGTTCAGAGCGCCGGACATCACTACTGACTCCACCGGCTATAACCTTGCGCGATCTCTCCAGCCACTCAGCCGATCTTGTAAGAGCCATAGTCTCCTTCGTGCGAGTCGGTTCGGAGGCCGCGGGAAGTGAAAAACCAGTCTACAGGATATTGTGAGTATTTGACAAAAATATCTGCTCGTGATTACCTGAAGAACGCTGTAGCATGTGCTTGTTCGACGAATAAACCAGGACTAGTCGCGATCGCGTTAGGGCTGGCCAGCCCTTACAACCGAGTCCCGTAATTGTTTCGAACGGACTGCGCTCGATGAGATTGGGCATCTCTTAGACGTTCTGTTGCCTAATCATCCATCAACCTCACGTGACTGGAAAAAAGGATGCGTAAAAGAGACCTTCATGAATCAATTCGAATGTTACAAAAGTGACTTTTCCCGGGATGGGTATGTGATTGTCAGAAATTTTCTGTCCCCGCGAGAAGTGGCCGAGTTGGAACAGAATTTGTCTCGCTACATTGACCAGACGGTTCCTGGGCTGCCACCCACCGATGTTTTTTACGAAACGAAAGGCAGTCCTGAAACCCTTAAACAAATGCAGTTCATGCATAACAATGATGCTTTCTTTGCCCAATTCCTGCGCCGGAACATGTATCTCGAATTGGCTGAAGCACTGTTGGGCATGTCAGCAGTTGCTCAGGGAGTGGAATATTTCAACAAGCCCGCAGGCATTGGAAAGCAAACGCCTCCTCATCAGGATGGTTACTATTTCACCTTGGTTCCCAGCGAGGCCTTGACTTTGTGGTTCGCTCTGGATGAAGTGAGCGAGGAGAATGGATGTGTTCGCTATGTCCCCGGTTCGCATAAGAAGGGAATACGTCCGCACAATCTCTCTAATGTGCTCGGCTTCTCGCAAGGCATCGCCGACTGGAATGCACAGGATCAAGCCAAAGAGGTTAGTGGACTAGCGCACCCTGGAGATCTGCTAGCTCACCACTGCGACACCATCCATCGAGCTGATGCCAACTTGAGTCAGCGGTCGCGACGGGCTGTGGCTATCGTGTACTACGCTGCCCACGCCGTCCCTGACCCTGAGGCGAAGGCCCGATACATGGAGTCTTCCAAGAAACAGCGATCCATTCTTCAGGCGAGCTAAGGCAGCGTCCGTCTTATTTACGCCAGGAATGACGATCAGGCTTCGCACAGCTCCACCCGATCGGAAGCTGGCTTCAACATCTAGTTGGACCCTATCTTTGCCGTATTCGGTTTTGCCATGCATTTGCGGAGCCCGTAAATGGCTTGGCCTTCTAGAGTCTTCAGCCAATGCTTCATGGTCTCGACTACATTGGTCTCTGCAGTCAGGGGTGAGAGATCGGGCCGAAAATTCGCGAGTCGAAAACTTCGAGATGAGGCAGTTGGCCGCAATAGACTCTGAATGTGTTCAGACTATCGGAGGATCGGCATGATCGATTTCGGACGCTCGTATTTCACCTGGAAAAGCAAACCGATGCGGCGGGACCCCTACTATAAGTATGCTGGAGGATTTGTGGGACGAGAGGGCGCCGTACACCGCGTACGTATTCAGTTCGACGCGGTGTGCACGCTCACGAACGAAAAGTCTGGACACAAGGAAGAGCTGTTTCTGCTCTGTCCCTGTCGGACGGAATATACGATCGTGAGGGACAACTTGTTTCAGATTCCCAATGGAGAATTTCGCCCGGTCTTTGGAAGAGAATTTAGCGTGCCAATCTCGAGCCGGCCGTCTGACGAACCCGAAAACCTGAAGCGGAGGAAATTGAGCGATCAGTTTGCCGAATATTTTATTGAAGCTCGCAGCATTGCGGGCGCAAAGGAGCTGACGACTCCAGGCCAGGTCATTCAGGCCACTACGGCTGACGATCTCATGAATGGGCGCACCACCTATCATGACGCAAAGCGGGGTGTGACTGTAACGCTGGAGTACCCCATCAAGTTGATTAACCTGCAGCAAAAGGAAAAGTTATTTCAGGTCTGCATGGGGCCCGTGCCATTGCCCGACTTGGCCACCTGGGACGGTGTCTGCGTAGATCGCGTGTTTCTTGCGGAACTAGCCTTCAGCGAATTTAACTACATTGAGTTCGCGTTGCGCCGTGACGTGGAGGCTTCTGACAAAGAGAAAGGCTGGCTTGCTGCTGTCCGAGGCCGAGATCGGCGCGAATTGCACGATCCCAACAAACAACCGCCCGGGGCCACCCTGCCTCGCTCAAGTCTCAAGGTATATCACGAAATCATTTCAAAGGAAGTCAGCACCGTGGTCTTGATTGCTGGTGCCTAATGGGCACCTCTGAAGCATGATGGCGCGCGAGTCCTATTCCTAGGAGACTTGTTCGATGAAACGCAAATCGCGGAGAGAATTTCTTCAAGACACAGCCGTCGGTGTGGCTGTGGGCACATTTGCTGGAGTCTCAGGCTGCGCACCTTCCAATTCAACAGAAATTAAGCTTCCCGAGAAGCATCCCATGATTGACTTCGACCGTTCCTATTTCACCTGGACCAGCCAGCCTTATGTGCCACACCCGTACTACGTGAATGACGGCGGGATGGTGCAGGGTGCAGGCTCCGTGCGCGACGTGCGCATCCTTTATGAAGCGAAGTGCGACATCGCCAACCACTCCACAGGGCATGTTGAGGAACTGTTTCTACTCCATCCCTGCCTCAGCGAATACACCATTCCGCAGCGGGATTTCTTCACGCTGCCCAGCAGAGAGTTCCGCGTTATTTTCTCGCGCACCCATGCCATTCCAATCGCCAGGCTTCCGTCCAATGCGGTGGAGGCCGTGGAACCCAGCCCGCACAAATTCGCTTCTACTCGTTTCACCACTCGCGCACACAGGCGCTTCACCCGGTTGTCTTCCGCTAAGGAGGTGATCGAGGCGGCGTTGATGGGAAAACCTCTAAACGTGCGCACCACCCACCGGGATGACGCCCGCGGATATACGCTCTCGCTCGAGTATCCGGTTCGCACCATCAATTTGAACGTGGAAGAAGGCCTCTTTCAAATCGATACAGGTCCAACTCCATTGCCGGACATGAACGGCTGGGACGGTACCAGGCCAAAGCGCGCTTTTCTGACTTTTGTGGCATCCAGTGATTTTGATTTTGCGGAGTTCATTTTACGTCGAGAAGTCGAGCCTTCCGAGGAGGATAAGAAGTGGCTGTTCCAGCTTCGTGGTAAGTGGCGCTGGGAGTTACGAGATCCGAAAAATCCGCCACCGGGGCATCCCCCGAGACCTCCGTGGCCTACGACCTATAACGAAACGCTCCGCCTGAATACCACCAATGAGTTTTTCTGTGCGGAAATCTGAAACCGGTCACTGTTCTTCTCATCGGGTCGCGAAGCTCCGTGAAGTCGTTGATCGGAGAAGCCCCAACGGCCGACAATCACGGCAAAGCTTTCCTATACCAATGTAGACTATGAGGCGTTTTGTATGATGAATGGAGGCGCTTGACAGGTCACTCGGCGTGGCCGCCAAGTTTCCTGGAAATGTCCCAGCTCACAGTTCTTGTCTTTGTGGCTGACTGAGGATCTCGGAATTCGATGACAAAACAATTGCAGGCAGGAGGTATGGCTCATGGATAAACGAAACATGAATCGCCGTAGCTTTTTGCATTTGTCTGGGATGTCGACAGGCGCGCTGCTGGCGGGATCACGCTCCGCGTCGGTGCAGGCAACCCTTGGAGCCAACGACACACTTCGAGTCGGCATTGTTGGTCCCGGTGGACGCGGCACCAGCTTGATGCAGGACTTCTTCAAGGCCGCTCCTAACTACAATGCCCGGATGACAGCCATCTGCGACATCTGGAACAAGCGCCGGGAGGCAGCGGCTGTTCGCGTCAAAGAAGTCCATGGAGCCGAGCCGAAGGTGTATCGACATATTGAGGAGTTGTTGTCTGACAAGGACATCGATGCCGTGATCATTGCCACCGCTGACCATCAGCACGCACAAATGTTGAAGATGGCTGTGGAAGCTGGTAAGGACGTCTACGTCGAGAAACCCATGGCCAACGTGCTTGAGGAGGCCAATGCCACTCTGGCAGCTGTGAAGAAGTCAGGGCGAATCGTGCAGAATGGTACCCAGCGCCGCTGTTACCCTAAATACCGCCAGGCAGAGAAGCTGATGAGACAGGGTGTGCTGGGCGACGTGGTGAAGGTGGACCTGAACGTGAATTTTTACAGTCCCTACCGATGGGCGCACAAACCGGAACAGTTGGCCGAGGTGAGAGAAGCAGATACTGACTGGAAAGCTTTTCTGTTGGGCAAACCCTACCGGCCGTTTGACCCGAAAATCTACCGTAGTTTTCGTCTTTTCCGTGAGTTTTCCAGTGGCATCATCGACCAGTGGATGACTCATCTCATTGATGTCGTCCACTTCTTGACTGGATACCCCTATCCAAACAGCGCCGTCGCTCACGGCGGAATTTACACGTATCGTGACTATCGAGACAATCCCGACAACATCCAGGTGGTGCTGGAATACGGTCAAGGCGACAAAAGGTTTCTGGCGACCTATGCAACCTGTTTGACCAACGGAGCCGGCAATTGCGTCCGGGTGTTAGGGACTCGGGGCACCCTGGAAGTGGAAGATGTTTGGCGGTTGTCAGGGGAAGGCAGCAAGGCGTCAGACCGGATTCAGACCGTTCAGGAAATTGGTGAAGCTCCTGGAACGCTTGACCACATGTCCAACTGGCTTGATTGTGTTCGCCGGCGAGACAGCCAATCTCTTTATGCTGCGGTGGAGGCCGGCTATGGGCATTCGATCGCCTGCATTCTCAGCGCCGACGCGCTCTGGAGCGGCCGCCGCATGGTGTTTGATCCGCAACAGCAAGTGATCCGGCCAGCGTGATTCGATCACCGACTGTCCGTTCCGGGTCGTCAACAGACATACCTTTGATCGCCACAGCATCTTCGGCCGTGTATCCACTGAAGCCACCGACGCGGCGCGCCAGGAAGTGGCGCTCACCGACCCCGTGGCGAAGTATCTGCCCCGCGTCAGTCACGTCACGATAGCGATGCGTTCAAGTTCAGGCATCCGTTTGCGCTGACGGCTATCGGCAACACCCTCGCCGTTGCTGCCACTGCACTGGGTCCCCGCAACGGCATCCGCATCTTGCGCCGTGGTCTT
>Ga0111539_10011597_pt1 | contig 11060 bp, 5 predicted proteins | sample RhiMethybrSRZTD1_FD_79667 | JGI IMG/M metagenome (GOLD analysis project Ga0111539, IMG submission 79667) | Populus rhizosphere microbial communities from Tennessee, USA - Rhizosphere MetaG P. TD hybrid SRZTD1 (version 2) (version 2) | ecosystem: Host-associated > Plants > Roots > Rhizosphere >... | reverse complement strand
TCGAGGTGCCGGTGGCGATGCCGAGCATCACCGCAATCTCCCGGTGCTTGTAGCCCTCGACGTCGTGCAGCACGAAAATCTCCCGCGCCCCGTTGGGCAGCTGCTCCATCGCCTGCTCGAAATCGACGGTCAGGTCGGCCCGCGCCGGCGCGACGGTGACGTAATCGAGCGCCGCGGGGTCGTCGACCATCCGTTCGCGCTGGATGGCGAAGCTGCGCCGCCGCTCGATCACGACGTTGACCGCGAGGCGGTGCAGCCAGGTCGAGAACGCCGACTCGCCGCGGAACTGGCCCAGTTTCTGCCAGGTGCGGACGAAGATGTCCTGGGTCACCTCGTCGGCTTCGTGCGTCCCCAGCATCCGGCGCGCAAGACTGTGAATCCTGCCGACGTGGGCGTGGTAGAGCCGCTCGAAGGCGGAAGTGTCCCCGCCGGCCGCGAGGGCCACGTCGGAATCGAGCCCGCTCGGAACCGGGGTATCGCCGCTCAGCGTCATCACCGCCGACAGGGTCACGGCTGCCACTTACAACTGTTTGGACGGTGGGAGCTTAGCGCAAGGTTGAAAGGCGGGAAGGCGACAAGGCGGCAGGTGCCAAGGTGGGAAGGAGTCAAGGGGAAGGGCGCAAGGGGGCAAGGCAGGGAGGGCAGCAAAGCGTAACCCTTGCTCCTTCAACCCTTAACCTTGCTCCCTTGCCGCCTTGGCCCTTCCCGCCTTCCTGCCTTCCAGCCCTTCAGCCTTGCGCGCGTTCAGGCGTTGCCGGCTTGCGCGCAGCGCGGCCGGCGAGCCGCCTGAACGCTTCCCCCGGACTCCATTCGCGGAGGTCGTCGAAGTACGAGTAGACCACCGGCGTCACCAGCAGGGTCAGCAGCAGGCACAGAATCTGGCCCCCCAGGATGGTGACGGCCATCGACGCCCGCGACCCGGCGCCGGCGCCCTTGCCGAAGGCGATCGGCAACATGCCGGCGACGATCGCGATCGTCGTCATCAGGATCGGCCGCAGGCGCACGTGGTTCGCCTGGATCAGCGCCTCGTGCCGCTCGACGCCCTGCGAGCGCAGCGTGTTGGTGTAGTCGACCTGCAGGATCGAGTTCTTCTTGACGATGCCGAAGAGCATCATGAGGCCGATGGCGCTGTAGACGTTGATGGTCATGCCGAACGCCATCAGCGCCAGCAGGCCCGCCGGCAGGCTGAGCGGGAGCGCCGTCATGATCGTCAGCGGGTGGACGAAGCTGTTGAACTGCGACGCCAGCACCATGTAGATGAAGATGATGGCGAGGATGATCGCGATCGTGAAGTTGCTCGACGCCTCGGCCAGCGTGCGCGCGCTGCCGCCGAACACCGCCTGATACCCGGGCTTCAGGTGCAGCTCCTCGACCTTCTGCCGCGCCGCCGCCAGCGCCTCGCCGAGCGGCACGCCCTGCAGGTTGCCGTTCACTGAAATCTGCCGCTGCCGGTTGTAGCGATCGATCGCCGCCGGGCCGTAGTCGTTCTTGAGCTGCGCGACGTCGCTCACCTTGACCGTCTTGTTCGGGCCGGCCGGGATCAGCAGCTCGCCCATCGTCACGGGGTTGCGGTGCCGCTCGTCGAGGCGCAGCAGCACCTTGAACTGGTCGTCGCCGTCCTTGTATTCCGACACTTCCTCGCCGCCGACCAGGGTGCGCAGGCTGTTGGCGAGCGAATCGATGTTGACGCCGAGGTCGGCGGCGCGGGCGCGGTCGACGTTGATGCGCAGCTCGGGCTGCGTCGCCTCGAAGTTGGTGTCGACGTCGACGACGCCGGGGATCTCGCGCACCTTGTCCATCAGCTGCAGCGTGTACTGCTGCAGCTGCTCGATGTCGGGCCCCTGAATCAGGATGTTGAGGCGGTTGAATCCGCCGCCGCCACCGCCACCGCCCGGCCCGCCCCCGCCGAAGCCGCGTCCGCCGGTCGAGGCGCCCGAGATGTCGGTGCCGCCGGAGACGCTGATGCGCGCGCCCTGGTACTTGCGCAGCATCTGCCGCGCCCGGATCATCAGCTCCTGCTGCGAGAAATCGCGCTCCTCGAGCGGCACCATCATGATGTTGAAGTTGGCGAACCCCGAGTTGATGTTCTGCATCACCCGCTGCAGCCCGGGCAGCGCCAGCACTTCCTTCTCGATCGGCTTGATGAACTCCTCGGTCCGCTGGTAGCTCGTTCCGCGCGGGAGCCGGACGTTGACGCTGAACTCACCCTGGTCGTCGTCGGGCACGAGCTCCTTGCCGACGTAGGGATAGAGGAACGCGGCCGAGACGGTGACCGCGAGCGCGATCAGCATCATCACCGGCCGGTGATGGAGCGCCCACAGCAGCATCCGGCCGTAGGCGGCGTCGAGCTTCGCGTAGACGCCGCCAGACTTGGTATTCGAATGATCCGACTTGATGTCCTCGCGCTTCATCCACATCGCGCAGAGCGCCGGCGTCAGCGTGAACGAGACGAACATCGAGATCAGGATCGCCGCGGCGGAGGTCAGCCCGAAGCTGTAGAAGTAGCGCCCGATCTGGCCGGTCATGAACGCCACGGGCACGAAGATCACGACCAGCGAAAAGGTCGTCGCCATCACCGCCATGCCGATTTCCTGCGTGGCCGCCGCCGCCGCGGCCTTCGGCGAGACGCCCTTTTCCTCGACGTACCTGAAGATGTTCTCGAGCACCACGATCGCATCGTCGATGACGATGCCGGTGGCGAGCGACAGCGCCAGCATCGTCATGTTGTTGAGCGTGAACCCGGCCATCTTCATGAAGGTGAAAGTGCCGATGATCGAGGTCGGGATGGCGAGCGCGGCAATAAACGTGACCCGCAGGTTGCGGATGAACAGGAAGACGACGACGCTGGCCAGCAGGCCGCCCAGGATCAGGTGGAGCTTGATGTCCTCGAACGACCGGCGGATGAAGCGCGACTGATCGTTGCCGACGCTGATGGTGATGTCCTGCGGCAGCTGCTGCTGGATGCGCTCCAGCTTGTCCTGCACCCGGTCGACGACTTCGACGGTGTTGGTGCCGGACTGTTTGCGGACCTGGACACCGATGGCGGGCGTGCCCGACAGCCGGGTCGCGCTGCGCACTTCCTGGACGCTGTCCTGCACCCGGCCGACGTCGGCGAAGGTGATCACCGATCCGTCGGCGCGGTAGGCGAGGACGATGCGGTTGAAGTCTTCGACGTTGCGAATCCGGCCCATCGTCCGCACGGCGACGTCGGCGGGACCGGACGTGAACTGGCCGCCGGGGATCTCGACGTTCTGCCGCTGCACCGCGGTGCGCACGGCGTCGACGGTCAGGCCGTAGGCGTTCAAGCGATCGGCGTCGAGCAGCAGCTGAATCTCGCGCTTGCGCTCGCCGTTGTAGCCGACCGAGCCGACGTCGCGGACCGTTTCCAGCTCCTGCTTGACGCGCTTCTCGGCGATCTCGGTGAGCTCCTTCGGCGCCCGCGGGCCGATCACGGCGAAGCCGAAGATCGGCTGCGCGTCGGGATCCATCTTGGTGATCTGCAGCGGCCGGGTATCGCGCGGGAACTGGTTGACGATCTGCGCCAGCTTGTCGCGGACGTCCTGCGTCGCCGACTCGATCTCGCGCTCGAGGGTGAAGGTGATGGTGACGCGGGCGTTGCCCTGGTCGGAGGAGGCGCGCAGCTCGTCGATGCCGCTGATCGTGTTGACCGCTTCCTCGATGCGCTTGGTGATCTGCGTCTCGATTTCCTCGGCGCTGGCGCCGGGCAGGTTGGCCTGGACGTTGACGACGGCCGCGTCAGTCTTCGGCATCAGGTCGAGGCCGAGCGACTCGTAGGAGACGGCGCCGAGGACGATCAGCGCCGCGGTCATCATGATCGCGAAGACCGGGCGGTGGACGCTGACTTCAGCGAGCTTCATTGACGCACTCCGCGGCGGCCGCCGTTCCCGGTGCGGCCCGATCCCCGTCCGTCCTCGGCGACCTCGTTGCCGGCGCCGCCGACGCGCACGCTGACGCCGGTGGCGAGCTGGCTCAGGTTCGACGTCGCTACGGTTTCATCGCCCTTCAGGCCGCTGGTGATCTCGACCAGGTTGTCCTTGCGGGCGCCGAGGGTCACCTGCTGCGCGCGCGCTTTGTTGCCTTCGATCACGAACACCGTCGAGACGCCGGCCAGGGTCGAGATCGCGTCGTCGGGCGTGGCAATCACGTTGTCGTCGACGTGAGTGAGCACGACCCCCTTGGCGAAGAAGCCGGGCTTCAGCTGGCGATCGTTGTTCTCGACCACCGCCTCCACCGAGAAGGTGCGCGTCGTCTGGTCGACCGCGGGGCTGACGTAGGCGATCTTGCCCTGGAACTTCCGGTTCAGGAACGCCTCGACGTCGAACATCACCGTCTGGCCCGGGCGGATCAGGCTGGCGTGCTTCTCCTGGATCGCGCTCTTCAACCGCAGCGGGTTGACCTGGACGATGGTCGCGACCGGCGTGTTCTCGCGGATGTACTCGCCGGGCTGGATCAGCCGCTCCGACACTGCGCCGGCGACCGGCGCCTTGATCACGGCGTCGGCCACCTTTTTCTGGGCAAGCTCGTACGACGCGCGGCGATCCTGCAGGCTGGCCTTCAGGCTGTGAATGTTGTCGAGCGTGGCCTGGTAGTTGGCCTCCGCCACCTTGAGCCGCGTCTCGGCGGTGTCGCGGTCGGCCTTGGTCAGCAGCCCGCGCGAGTTCAGGAGCTCCGCGCGCTCGAATGCGTTGCGCGCATCGTCGCGGTTTGCTGCCGCCTGCCTCATCGAGGCGATCTGGTCGTCGGCCGGCGGCGCCTTGTCCTGGCCGCGTTCGATGCCGAGCTGCGCCTCGACCTGCCGCAGCGCGCTCTCGGCGCGATCGAGGGCCAGCTGCAGCTCCCGCGGCTCGAGCCGGGCGATGACGTCACCGGCGCGCACCTCGGTGCCGAGCTGGACGCGCACGTCGCGGACGATGCCGGCGACCTCGCTGCTGATGCGCGCCTGCTCGGGCGAGAGCAGCGTGCCCGACAGATCGACTTCGCGCTGCACCGACATGCGCTGCACCGGCACGGTGACAGTCTGGACTGCCGGGCCGCTGCCACGGCCTCCTCGTCCGCCGCCGCGGCCGCCGGCGTTCGCCGCCTGGCCCGCCGTTTTCTGGCAGGCCGACGCCAACAGCGCGAGCCCGAGGACGATCGGCAAGTGTCTGCGCACGGGATCCTTTACGAGGAGGCTTCCGCCGATGCGTGAACGTCGCGCCGCGTGGGATGGCCCGCAAGCGCGGCCTCGGCCGGGACGCGGCGACGCGCCAGCCACATCCGCGCATTCTCGATGTAGACGTAGTAGACCGGCGTGATATAGAGCGTCAGCAGCTGCGAGACGAGCAGGCCGCCGACCACGGCGAGACCGAGCGGCCGCCGCGCCTCGGCGCCGGCGCCCCACCCGAGCGCGATCGGCAGCGTGCCGACCAGCGCCGCCATCGTCGTCATCATGATCGGGCGGAAGCGCACCAGACACGCTTCGTGGATCGCTTCGCGCGGCGTCTTGCCGTGCGAGCGCTGCGCCTCGACCGCGAAGTCCACCATCATGATGCCGTTCTTCTTGACCAGCCCGACCAGCATGATCACGCCGACGAAAGCATACAGGCTCAGCTCGGTCTTGAAGATCAAGAGCGTGAGCAGCGCGCCGAAGCCGGCCGCGGGCAGGCCCGAGAGAATCGTCAGCGGATGCGTGAAGCTTTCGTAAAGGATGCCGAGGACGATGTAGATGACGACGATCGCCATCAGGAGAATCAGGCCGAGGCCCTGCAGCGAATCCTGGAAGGCCTGCGCCGTGCCCTGGAAGGTGGTCGAGATCGTCGACGGGATGGTCGCCGCCGCCGTCTGCCTGATCATCTCGACGGCGTCGCCGAGCGCGTAGCCGGGCTTCAGGTTGAACGAGATCGTCACCGACGGCAGCTGGCCGGTGTGCGCGATCACCGAGGGGCCGACGTTGGTGCGGACGCTGGCGACGGTGTTGAGCGGAATCAGCCGCCCGCCGCTCGATCGCACGTAGAGCATCGACAGCGCCGACGGGTCGCTCTGGAACTGCGGCGCCACCTGCATGATCACCTGGTACTGGTTGTTGGGCGCGAAGATCTGCGACACCTGGCGCGTGCCGTAGGCGTTGTAGAGCGCCGTCTCCACCTGGTTGACCGTCAGCCCGAGCGCGGAGATCTTGTCGCGATCCATGTCGATGCGGATCTGCGGGTTCTTGATCTGCATGTCGCTGCTGACGTCCTCGAGGCCCGGCGCCTCGCGCAGCTTCGCTTCGAGCACCGGCGCCCACTGATACAGTTCGTCGGTGTCGGTGTCCTGCAGCGTGAACTGATAGAGGGCGCGCTGCGGTCCCTGGTTGCCGAGGTTGATCGGCGGCCGGTTGACCATGAACACGCGCACGCCGGGGACCTGCGAGAGCCGGGGACGCAGATCCGCGATCACCTGATCGACGCTGCGTTTGCGCTGCGAGCGCGGCTTGAGGTCGACCGAGATCTGGCCGGTGTTCAAGTCGCCGCCGCGCGGCCCGCCGCCGACGTTGTTGCTGAACGCGAGGACATCGGGATCCTTGGCGACGATCGCCGCCACCTCGAGCTGGTGGCGCGCCATCTCGTCGAAGCTGATGCCCTGCTTCGCCTCGGTGCTGATGTTGAACCGACCTTGGTCCTCGCTCGGCAGGAAGCCCTTCGGCACCTGGCCGAACAGATACACGGTGCCGACGAGCAGCGCAATCGACACCGCCATCGTCACGACGTGGACGCGCAGCGCGCCGCGCAGCGTCACGTCGTAGAGCTTCAGCCACAGACCGAACATCCGCTCGGTGGCGTTGTAGAAAACTCCGTGCTTCTGGGTGTGCGGCGGCTTCAGGAAGCGGCTGCACAGCATCGGCGTCAGGCTGATCGAGACGAAGCCCGAGACCAGAATCGCGACGCTGATGGTGACCGCGAACTCGTGCAGCAGCCGGCCGACGACGCCGCCCATGAACAGCACCGGGATGAACACCGCCGCCAGCGACACGGTCATCGACAGAATCGTGAAGGCGACCTCTTTCGATCCATCGAACGCCGCCCGCATCGGCGGCTTGCCCATCTCCATGTGCCGGACGATGTTCTCCAGCATCACGATCGCGTCGTCGACGACGAAGCCGACGCACAAGGTCAACGCCATCAGCGAGAGGTTGTCGAGGCTGTAGTCGAGGAGATACATCACCCCGAAGGTGGCGATGATCGACGCGGGCAGCGCGAGGCTGGGGATGACGGTTGCCGAGAGGTTCCGCAGGAACAGGAAGATCACCATGATCACCAGCGTCACGGTGATCAGCATCGTCACCTTGACGTCGTGGATCGACTCGCGGATCGACTCGGAGCGGTCGTTGCGGATGTCGAGCGAGGCGGCCGCCGGCATCTGCTCGCGGAAGCCCGGCAGCAGCTTCTTCACGGCGTCGACGACGGCGACGACGTTGGTCCCGGGCTGCTTCTGAATCGCGAGATAGATCGTCCGCTCGCCCTGGTACCACGCCGCCGTCTTGTCGTTCTCGATGCCGTCGTAGACGTGCGCGACTTCCTCCAGCCGCACCGGGTTGCCGTTGCGGTAGGCGATGATCATCGGGCCGTACTTCTCGGCCCGCAGCAGCTGGCCGTTGGCCAGCACGGTGAAGGTCTGCTGGGCGCCGTACATGGTGCCGGTCGGCAGCGAGACGTTTGAGTTCTGGATCGCGCTGGCCACCTCGTCGACGCCGATCGCGTGGGCTGACAGCTTGCGCGGGTCGAGGTCGACGCGCACGGCGTACTTCGCGGCGCCGAACACCTGCACCTGCGCGACGCCGTTGACCATCGAGATCCGCTGGGCGATCGTCGACTCGGCGTACTCGTTGAGCACCGGCAGCGGCAGCGTCGCCGACCGCAGGACCAGGAACAGCACCGGCTGATCGCCCGGGTTGACCTTCTGGTAGGAGGGCGGCGCCGGCATCTGCGGCGGCAGCTGGCGCGCGGCGCGGGCGATCATCGCCTGCACGTCCTGCGCGGCGGCGTCGATATTGCGGCTCAACTCGAACTGCAGGGTGATGTTGGTGCTGCCCTGCGAGCTGGTCGAGTTGATCGAGGTCACGCCGGCGATGGTGGCGAACTGCTTCTCGAGCGGCAGCGCGACCGCCGACGCCAGCGTCTCCGGGCTCGCGCCCGGCAGGCTCGCGTTCACCTGAATGGTGGGGAAGTCGACCGTCGGCAGGTCGCTGACCGGCAGCTGCTGGTAGGCCATCAACCCGAAGACGACGATGCCGAGCATGATCAGCGTCGTCGTGATCGGCCGCTTGATGAACATCGAGGAAATATTCATGGTGCCGCCTGCGCTCCCGCGCCCGCCTTGATGCTGACCCGGCTGCCGGCGGTGAGCCGCAGGTGGCCGTCGGTGACCACCGTCTCGCCCGCCTTGAGCCCGTCCTTGATCACCGACTCGTTGTCGACGGCGCGCACCACCATCACGTTGCGCAGCTCCACCGTCTGGTCAGGCTTGACCACGAAGACGTACTGGCCCTGCTGCCCGGCCTGCACGGCGACGGTGGGCACGACGATCGCGCGCGGGTCGGTCTTCAGCGTCACGCTGACGTTGACGAACTGACCCGGCCACAGATGGCGGCTCTCGTTCTGGAACGTGCCCTTGATCCTGATCGTGCCGGTGGTCGGGTCGACGGCGTTGTCGACGAAGGTGATGCGGCCGACCGACGGCGCGCCGGTGTCGTTCGGCGCCAGCGCCTCGACCTTCACCGAGCCCTGCGCCATGTACTGCTTCAACTCCGGCAGCCGCGCTTCGGGGATGCCGAAGGAGACGTAAATCGGCGCCACCTGGTTGATCACCACCAGCGGCGTCGCGTCGTTGGCGCGCACCAGGTTGCCCTCGTGCACCTGCAGCGCCCCGGTGCGGCCGGAGAGTGGCGACACGATGGTGGCGTACTGCAGCTGCACCTCGGCGTTCTCGACCGCGGCGCGGTCGGCCTCGAGCGTCGCTTCGAGGGCGGTGGCCGCTGTCCGGCTGGTATCGAGCTGCTCCTTGGTGGCGATGCCGCGCTCGGCGAGATCCTGATAGCGCTGCGCCTGCGACTTGGCGTTTGCCGCCTGCGCCATGTCTTTCTGCAGGTTCGCCTTTGCCTGCTCGAGCGCGGCCTCGAGCGGCCGGCGATCGAGCGTGAACAGCATCTGGCCCTTGCGGACGTCGTCGCCTTCCTGAAAACCGACCGAGTTGAGCGCGCCGGTGATTTGCGCGCGCACAGCGACGGTGGAGTACGCCTCGGCGCTGCCGATCACGTTGAGCTCGAGCGGCAACGGCTTCTCGACGACCTTTGCCGTGGTGACCGGGACGGCCGCGCCACCGCCTCCACCGCCGCCGCCGCGTCCGGCGGCGGGAGGAGTCGATTGCACCGCTTCGCTGCCCGAACAGCCGGCCGCGGCGAGTGAAGCCGCGAGCGCGGCGGGAGCGAACCAGGAGGAGAATCTCAAAGGCATCATTCGAATCGCAATGCGTCGATGGGATCGAGCGCGGCCGCTTTCCGCGCCGGATAGAAACCAAAGAACACGCCGGTGATCGCGGCAAAGCCGAAGGCGACGACCACCGCGTCGGGGGACACTGCGGTCGGCCATCCCTGCACCAGCGTGACGCCGCGCGCCAGCCCGAAGCCGAGCGCGATGCCGATGCCGCCGCCAAACAGGCTCAGGACCACCGCTTCGACCAGGAACTGCAGCAGCACGTCGCGGCCGCGGGCGCCAATCGCCATCCGCAGCCCGATCTCGCGCGTCCGTTCGGTCACCGACACCAGCATGATGTTCATGATGCCGATGCCGCCGACCAGCAGCGAGACGCCGGCGATGCTCGCCAGCAGCGCCGTCATCGTCTGCGTCGCTTCCTTGCGGACGCTGGCCATCTCCTCCATCGTGCGGACCATGAAGTCGTCCGGCTCGCCCGGCTGGATCTTATGGCGGGTGCGCAGCAGGGTGGCGATATTATCCGCCACGCGCGAGGTCTCGCCGGCGGAGAACGCCGACACGCTCACCATCTGGATATTGGTGATGCCACGCAACTTCTTTAGGACCGTGGTGTAGGGGACGAAGATCGTGTCGTCCTGATCCTGGCCCATCCCCGACTGCCCCTTGCTCGCCATCACCCCGACGACCGTGAACGGCTGGTTCGAGACGCGGATGATCTGGCCGAGCGGGCTGACATCCGGGCCGAACAGCTGATCGCGCGTCACCGTTCCGAGGACTGCGACCTTCGCCGCCGTGGCAACGTCCTGCGGCGTGAAGAACTGACCCTCGCGCACCGGCCACGAGCGGATCAGCGGCAGGTCGACGCCGGTGCCCTGGATCTGCGTGTTCCAGTTCAGATGGCCGGCGACGACCTGCGCCCGCGTGTTCGAACCGGCGGCCACATACTGCACGCCTGGCAGCTGGGCGATGGCCGCGGCGTCTTCGGGCACGAGCGTGGCAGCGTTGCCCTGGCCCATGCGCACGCCGCCGGCCATGAAGTTGCCCGCCGAGACCATGACCATATTGGTGCCGGCCGACTGGATCTGCGCCTCGATCGAGCTCTGCGCGCCGGTGCCGAGCGCGACCATCGTGATCACGGCAGCGACGCCGATGATCATGCCGAGCATGGTCAATGCCGTGCGCATCTTGTTGCGCCCCAGCGCCTTCAACGCGATGCGCAGAATCATCAGGAAGGACATGCGCCTCCTACACGACCTCGGCGGCGGGCAGCGCCGCCAGCTCGTTTTCGGCAGCGCGCCGGCGCGTCACCGCGCGATCGGCGACCACCTGCCCGTCGCGGAACGACACCATGCGGGTGCCATATTCGGCGATGTCCATCTCGTGCGTGATCAGAACGATGGTGATGCCGCGCTCGCGGTTGAGGCGCTGGAAGATCCCCATCACTTCGATGCTGGTGCGGGTGTCGAGGTTCCCGGTCGGCTCGTCCGCCAGCAGGATCGACGGGTTGTTGATCAGCGCGCGCGCGATCGCCACGCGCTGCTGTTGACCGCCGGACAGCTGATTGGGATGGTGGTCGGCGCGGTTGCCGAG
>Ga0111539_10011593_pt1 | contig 11061 bp, 7 predicted proteins | sample RhiMethybrSRZTD1_FD_79667 | JGI IMG/M metagenome (GOLD analysis project Ga0111539, IMG submission 79667) | Populus rhizosphere microbial communities from Tennessee, USA - Rhizosphere MetaG P. TD hybrid SRZTD1 (version 2) (version 2) | ecosystem: Host-associated > Plants > Roots > Rhizosphere >... | reverse complement strand
GATTCTCTCCAGCTATTTATTGAGAATGAGATGGTTTGGCGGAAAAGCGAGAAGTATTGAAAGTATCCACATCGTTAAGCACGCAAGGATACCGTTGAAGGACGACGACGCGGTTATTTTCTTGATCGAAGTCCATTATACCAGTGGGCTGCCGGAGATGTACCAGCTTCCGGTAGCTTTTGGAAAAGGCGAATTTGCTTCAAAGGTCATGGAAAACTCCCCGCAGGCCGTTATTTGTAGACTGAACATAAAAGACGAGGAAGGGATACTTTATGACGCAATTTATGGTGAAGAATTTCAGCAGGGAGTCATTCGCAAAATGTCCCTTAACCAGAGTATTACACTAAAAAATAGCGAGATCGAATTTTACGGGAGTAAAGCCTTAAAGAAACATGTACAGATTCAGGAAAAAATTGTTCCTAAAATTATTGAAGGTGAACAAAGCAATAGTTCCGTAATCTATGACAATCATTTTTTTCTAAAATTTTTCCGTAAAGTTGATCGGGGCGTTAACCCGGATCTTGAGATAAATCAATTCCTGACAAAGCAAGGTCAGTTTAACAACGTGCCGGCATTTGTGGGCGCTATTGAGTGGAAATATGAAGATGGCGGAATGGTATTGGCCATGATGCAGGAAGTTATTGAAAACAGCAGTGATGCGTGGACTTACATGCTTGACAGGCTGGATGGTTTTAACGAGCGAATTCTTTCTCAGGAGGAGATCAAGGAACTTCCGGAGCTAAGGGGAAGCATTCTTGATCCGGTAAACTATGAGGATATGCCACCGGAGATGAAGGAATTACTGGAGGGTCCGGTGGCCGAACGCGCACGCGTGTTGGGTCAACGCACCGGCGAAATGCACCTGGCGTTGGCAGCAGGAGTAGACAACCCTAATTTCAAACCAGAACCTTATTCGCTGCATTACCAACGATCGCTTTTCGCGGGACTTCAGTCGCTTGTGCGAGGAACATTTGACAACCAGGATCGGAACTTGAAAAACCTTTCGCCTGAAGTGCGCCGTGAAGCTGAGGATGTGTTGGTGATGAAGGAAGACATACTCAAATTATTCCGAAATATATATCAGAAAAAAATTGACGTGGTTAAGATCCGTATACACGGTGACTTTCATTTGGGACAAGTATTATTTACCGGTAAAGATTTTATGATCACGGATTTTGAAGGTGAACCTGCCCGTAGCTACAGCGAGCGAAGGCTGAAACGTTCTCCACTGCGCGACGTGGCCGGCATGATTCGGTCTTTTCATTACGCCGCTTATGGCGGATTGTTTTTGGACAACCAAATCCGTAAAGAAGATATCGGCAAGCTGGTCCCTTATGCAGAGCAATGGCACCATTACATGAGCGGATTTTTTATGAAAGCTTATCTCGAAACAGTAAAAGGGAGTGGATTTATTCCACGGTCAAGAGACGATATGCAGACATTAATGTCCACGTTCCTTTTGGAAAAGGCGATCTACGAATTGAACTATGAATTAAACAATCGTCCCGATTGGGTAGTTATACCGTTGCGAGGTATTAAGGCGCTACTACGGAATTCAACCAAAGCTGTGCAGCTGTCGATAGACTAAATTAAACCCATTTATTTATAAACCGCAGAGTCGCTAAGACGCAAAGAATTTTAAAATTAGACGTTGAACCACATAACATTTTTTTATTCTTTGCGCCTTTGCGGCTTTGCGGTTCATTTTTCAATACTGGTCTAGCACCGCGCATAAGTCTAAAATTATGAATCTAAAATCTTCCAGTCTCTCCGCGACTCCGCGTTTCCATGGTTAAGTATTTTTTCCATCCCTAATCGATCTTAAACCACTTCATGGCATTCTCCCGATAAATTTTGTCAACGGCTTCTTTCGGAAGTTTCAGCCCCTGGAATTCTCCATTTACAAGAGGTGATGTTAAGATTTCGTCGGTAACGAAATATTTCCAATCGTTGATCCACGTATCATGCAAATCTTTTTTCTCGTTTTCTGGATTTGAATCCGGCGATATTCCTGAATCTGTTGCATAAATTATCCGATCCTGATAACGAATAAAAAACTCCCGTACCTTTTGACGATTTAATTTTGTTTGATGCTGTAAATGTGAAATACGCGCAGCCATGTCGACAGCCATGTTAGGAAATTTATCCAGGCGTTTCGCAAGCTCGTCAACATCCCATTCCAGACTTCCCAAGTGAGCACCAACAAAACGCATATCCGGATGTTTTTCCACGAAGCGGTCCCGGGCATTGATCTGATCATCGTAACTGGGATATTCTGGATGCAAATACATGTGGTACTCAGGATGGTTTTTAAAATAATTACGGTCATTATTGACGGTCATTTGATCCAGGGGAAGCCAGCAATTTTTTGGCTCACCCAAATGCGCCATTACCGTTTTGTCCTGATCGATGATGAATTGTATTACGGGATCAAATTTTGGATTGTCGATCATTATAAATTGACCCGCCGAGTCTTTGTAGGTCATGCCGATATTTTTCCATAGTTTGATTCCTAGTGCTCCATTATCAAATGACTTTTTTAACCTGGAAATAGTCTGATCTGCCCAATCTCCAGAATCCCAGCGGGTCAATGTAAAAGCGGTAAGAAAATCTATACGATCGGGAAATGCCTTTATCTGGTGCAGCGCGAAACGTTCCTGATCTTCAACTGTGGGGTAGTCATTTACGTCCACATTTACTGTCAGCAGTTTAAAATTATCCGCTTCGGCTAGCTGTGCGAGTGCCAACTGTTCCGCGTTCAAATGCATATGCGTGTCAATTTTTTTGACATTCTTGAAATCTTCTATTGTATAATAATCCGAAGAACAGGAACCCAGGATTGACAGCAATAAAATGATGTGCAGGAATTTCATGGTTCGGTTGGTTGTTTTTTGAAAATACACATTGCGTGGTTCTATTTCAAATATTTATTGAGGAACGGATTAGGTTGCTCATAATTTAAGCGCAGGGGGAATACAAGAGGCTAGGCTGAGAAGCGCTGAGGGTAACTGCATTTTTATTCGATCACGCTTGCGGATCCCTTGTACTTGGCTAGGGGATTTCCCTCAGCGTAAAAAATCGAGGACGTGGCACGCGAGTTAAATACAGCTTGTATTTGTCTCCCAATAATTGTAATTAGAAATCCCTTACCATTTTACCCCTAAGCTATGACCCAGGATCTCACTAAAAGCAGACTCCTTTCACTTGATTTCATGCGCGGACTGATCATGGTGTTGTTGATGCTTGAGAGTGTAGGATTATATGAAAACCTTCATCGTGTCACAGAGGGCATTAGTCTTCAGCTTTTTTTTAACCAATTCTTCCATCATCCCTGGAATGGACTACGGTTTTGGGATCTGATACAACCTGGGTTTATGTTCATGGCAGGGACGGCGATGGCATACTCGTTGCACCGCCAGCAAGTACAGGGAGTGCCATGGCGTGAGTCATTTATCAAGGTATTAAAACGGTCATGTTGGTTATTTTTCTGGGGTGTGTTGGACTATGCTGTACGTCCAGGCGGTTTATCATTTGAGTTGTGGGATGTTCTCACGCAGCTTTCGGTCACCACGCTAATTGCGTTTTTTATTTTCAGGTGGTCCTACTCAGCACAAATTGCGTTCAGCCTGGGTTTATTGGTGTTGACGGAAATTCTCTACCGATATACTAACATCCCGAATTTTGATCAGCCTTTTACCGACCAGCATAACTTTGGTAACTACATGGACCTGGTGCTCATGAACAAAATCAACGAAGGGGGATGGGTCGCAATCAACTGCATTCCCACTGCTGTACATACGATATGGGGTGCGTTGGTTGGTAAACTACTTCTTTCATCAGTGACGGCCTCCGAAAAAATCAAATGGCTTTTAATTACAGGGTGCATCGCATTGGCAACGGGTTATATAATGGATGTTACCATGACACCTATTATCAAACGCATTTCCACGTCATCCTTTGTACTCGCTTCGGGTGGCTGGTGCTTGCTTGCTTTATGTTTTTTCTATTGGTGGATAGACTTACGGAATCACAAAAAGTATGTACAATTTTTTATCGTAGTAGGAATGAACTCTTTGTTCATCTACCTATTCATTGAAATTGTGGGAAGTCGGTGGTTTAACGGATATATTGGTGCGATATCCAACGGTTTGATGAGCATCATTCACGTACCGCTCGGCCTGATGGGTATTCTTACCTCACTGGTCATTTTTTCTTTGGAGTGGGGGATGTGCCGGTTCCTCTATCGAAAGGGAATATTCTTTAAGATCTGATCAGTCGAAGGAAACGAAGTCTTCTTACTCACAAATGTTCCTTTAACCAAACCTCAAGCAATTTAGGCCAGGTTTCCGCGGCTTTATTGCCCGGATACATACCGTACCCGTGCCCACCCTGGGGAAGCATATGGAGTTCTACATTGGCCTTGGCATCTCGCAACGCAGTGGCCAGCGCAAATGAGCTGTAAGCGCTTCCATCATCCATGGTCTGAAAGATAAAAGTATCGACGGTATTAGCTTTGGCTTTTAGGCCTGGTGTTAGTGAATGATTAGGGCCTCCATCGAGATATCCAGGGTAAATGATAATCATCCTGTCAGGAGTGCCAGATTGTTTGTCAGCAGCATCTTGCGTAGGATAGGTTTGCGATGGTTCTGTCATTCCCGCCCGTGCGACAAGATGAGCGCCTGCTGAAAAACCTATTGCACTAATTTTACTGGCATCTATTCCATAAAGTTTCGCCTCGCTCCGGACTATTTTCAATGCCCTTTGTAAATCTTGTAAGGCACCATCTCGTTTGTTGGGTACCCGATAATGAAGTACAAAGACGGTGTAGCCCAACCTTCTAAGCCATTCGGCTGTAGTATACCCTTCCTTGTGAACAGCAAGTCGCACGTACGCCCCACCCGGGCAAACGACGATACCCTTACCATTCTTGACAGCGGGATCAGGTTTGAAAACAGCAAGAAAGGGATTGGTCACTTCAATGACACGGATGCTGCCATCATCCAACGTAGTGGGTACTGGCTCTTTTTTGGGACTGGATTCACCGGGCACGGCGTTTGGCCAAAGGTATAGTGAATCCGTTTGAGCGGAAAGTTGAAGGCTGATGGCTATTAGGAATAATGTAACGGCATTCTTCAGATTCATCTTCGACAGAGATTGGTTGTTGGAATAGATCAGGGAAGTTGATTATTAGTTACTACTTAATTTGTTCCCTCAGTTTCTTGGGTAACTTCGCCTTTACCAACTCGTACGACTGCTTAACAAATTTTTCGAGTTCTTTCTTTGAAATTTTTCTCACGTCTTCAACAGTTACCCATTTATAACGTGCAACATAATCAGCAGGACGGAACCCTGGACGCGCTGATACCTCTTCAAACTCTTCATCGGTAACTTTAAACGAAACCCCTACCGGTATTTGTTCAAGCCCTGTTACACAAAACATTTTTGCCCCCACGCAAAAGCACAGGTCCGCTCCCCATTTTACATCCTCTGTTACAGCCGGAAGCTTCTTGCAGATCGATTTAATGTCATCTATTCCCATAGTCAATGTTCGAGGTTCGAAGTTTGAGGTTCGAAGTTTGAGGTTCGAAGTTATGCGTACGACTTCTAACTTCAAACCACGAACTTAAAACTTATAACGATAACACCACGATGCCGGCGATCGCTAGCGACCCGCCAGCTAAAGCCAGGAGCGGGATTCTTTCCTTGTAAAGAAAGTATGCCATAATAGTCGTGAGCACCGGATAGCAGGAGGAGAGTGCGACGATTATCGAGCCTCCCGTCTCATCGCCGCTCAGACCGATGTTTAGCAAAACGGCGCCTCCTTGTTGTGTGATTGCAGATCCAAGAATGAAAGGATTTTTGATTGATGCTTTCATTGCTGAAAAATCTATTTCGTAACGCTTCCGTGTAAATAAGATCAACAGTAAACAGCAGACCGCGAGTACGCTAAATTGCACTAGACTTGCCGCTTGCCAGCCTAGTAATTTTACCCCTTCAGCAAGAAGGCCGTAACCGATTCCCCATGTGAGGGCGGCCAGGAGGGCCATCAAGGTTCCCGTCGAGCCTGATTTTGTTTTATTGGGAGCCGATGCATGAAACCCAGCTGCGGCGACTACGCCTACAATGACCATAGCAAAACCGACACTTTGCCGCGAAGTTAACGTCGCGCTAAATATTGAAATGGCCAAGACAAGTGTGACAGCGGGATAGGTGCTGGAAAGCGCGCTGACCAAACCGATCGGGCCCTGGTGTATGGCCTTGAAAAAAAATACCGCCGCAATAGAAATAAAAAAACCAGCCAACCCGCTCCACACAACGCCCTGAATATTGGCAGGAACGGGTATTCGGATGAATAACAAGTAATAGATCACGAAACCCGTTGCTCCGAGCAAGCTTACCAGTGCCGCTGCATAAACGGGCTTGATGGTCTTAGTGGACTGCGCGATAAAAATATCAGCGACGGCCCAGCTGATCGCAGTTGTGATTCCGAATATGGATGTCTGCATCTAAATGGTTCGAGGTTTGAAGTTCGAGGTTCGAAGTTACAGTCGAGGATAACTCTTCGTGCTTAGCTACCGGCGCAACTTCGAACTTCGAACCTCGAAGTTCAAACTATTTAAGAGATTTCAAATAGGCTACACTCGCAGGCACTTGTTCGAGCGCACGAGAGGATTCATCTTCGATGAAATAGTGTTTTATTCCAATTTTCTTAGCAGTTTTCATGATTTCGGCAATACCGACATCGCCAGTACCGAGCACTACGTTGGTTTCTTTATCTTGTCGGCCATTGGGATTATTGGGTGTGCCGACTCTTCTGTCTTTTAAGTGTAAACTCTTCCAACGTGTCGGATATTTCTTCAGCAACGCAACAGGATCCTGTCCGGGATTCTTCATCCAAAAAACGTCCATTTGAAAATTAACATATTCTGGGTTGGTCTTTTCCATCATGTATTCAAACAGAGTCCCCTTTCCTTCCGGGTAGTCCCTGAATTCATAACCGTGGGCATGGTACCAAAAGGATAGACCATTTTCTTTCAATGTTTTGCCTGCGGCATTAAATACTTCCACACCTTTTTGCATGTTCGCGTATGTGAAATTATCACCATCATGGGGTATCCAATAACAAATGATATTTTGTGCTCCGAGTTCTTTCGCGTTGGTGATGATCTTCTGTAGGCTGTCTTTGTTCTGAAGATTATCAAAGTTGGCTCCCGTAGCAATGATCTTCAATCCATTCTCTTCAGCAAGTTTTCTAAATGATGCTCTGTCCATACTACGGCCACCGCCACCTTCCATTTCGGTGATTCCCAACTCTTTTAGCTTTGCAATTACAGCAGGCATTCCTTCTGCGTACATTTTCCGCATGCTTCCCATCTGTATTCCAAGTTCCTGAGCGGTCAGACTAGAAATCGGAACGAGCATTGAAAGTATTAATAAACATGTTACTGTTAGTTTCATCATGGTGTTTTTTGGTTAATTCATTCTGACGAAAGCTAATTAATGTAAATCCGTCAAATGTCAAACAGGTTTTTTGTGACCGTTGTCAGTTAATCGTTATCCGTTATCCGTGCCGCCGCTTCGGGAGCTATAATCGTCAATATATAATCAACAATGCCACAAAGGCGCCAGACCCAAAGTTTCACAAAGATCATAATCGGTCTAGGTACAATCTCCGAATTTTGCGCGTCTTAAATTCAATCCTTGCGTCCTTTGCCTGAAACGAAATGCTCCAGAAGCTTCCTTATGTTACCCAATCTCAGCGTTGTTTCACGTTATCAGTTAATCGTCGCAAAACGAATGAGCAAAACCAAATCAAGCAGCGTGAGAGCAGCCTCTGCGTCAGTTAACGGATAACCTTGCTGAAATAGGAAGCGACGGAACTGATAACTGACAGCTGACAGCTGATACATTACGTGAGCGGCTATGATATTCACATTCTACCTGATATTTTGCAGGATATCATCTTATGACAATTATGAAAAGATTGGAGATAGCAGCGATTTATTTTTTTGCAGGACTCCCATTGCTTTTTTGTTCCTGTTCAAAGCCGAACACGGCAGCGGACAAAAGCACGTGGCCTGTTATCAAGTTGCCTGAAGGGGCAGACACTACAATTGAATATTGGAAAGGTATTGACCTTACGCCGAAACCCCCTGTTCTTCCATTACCTGTGGAAGAAGAAAGAGAAAAAATTCTGCTTCCTCCCGGTTATTCGTTGGACGCTGTTTTGACTGAGCCGAAAATCGAGCAGCCAGCCGCCATCACCTTCGATGGAAATGGACGAATGTACGTACTGGAGCTGCGGTCCTATATGCTTACCGCAGATTCAAAGGGAACGCTTGAGCCTGTAAGTGGAATTTCGAGGTGGGAGGATAAGGACGATGATGGCGTCTATGAAAGCGGTGTCATGTTTGTCGACAGTTTGGTCTTTCCGCGGTTTGTCTTGCCCGTTGGGCCCAACAGCATTCTTACGATGGAATCCAACGCTGACATTGTTTATAAATACACAGACACCGACAACGACGGCCAAGCGGATAAAAAAGAATTTTTCACCGACAATTTTGGAAGGGCAGGAAACGTAGAACACCAGCAGGCATTTTTGTATTGGGGTATGGACAACTGGTTGTACAGCACCGTCAATCCTTTTCGCGTTCGCGAAACGCCTCAGGGAGTGATTCGTGAATCGACGGCATCTAACCATGCGCAGTGGGGCATTACCCATGACGACGATGGAAAGCTTTGGTTTCAAGGTGGATCCAATGGATTACCTTCTTATTTTCAGTTTCCCGTTCACTATGGCGATTATATCGTCGAGAAGAATTTTGAAGAGGGGTTCGATGTTCCCTGGGGAGCCCCGGTTCTCGTAGCCGATATGCAAGGTGGGATGGGCGCTGTTAGAATGCCCGAGGGAACGCTCAACCGCGTTACTGGAGCCTCCGGGAATGATGTATACAGGGGACATCGTCTACCCAAAACGTTGGTTGGCCAGTACTTTTATGGCGAGCCAGTCGCGCGCATCGTGAGACAGATCGATGCGAAAGTAAAAGATGGATTGACGACACTTTACAATGTATATCAGCCACAGAAATCCGAATTTATTCGCTCAACCGATCCGTTGTTTCGCCCCGTCGACATGGCTACTGCACCGGATGGGACGATGTATATCGTGGACATGTATCATGGTATTATCCAGGAAGGCGAATGGGCACCCGTGGGCTCATATCTCCGGGCGAAAATAGAGCAATACCAGCTTGATAAGGTAGTAGGATTGGGCCGTATCTGGCGCCTTACGCATGAGAGCCTGGAGCGCGACAAAACCAAGCCAAGAATGTACGAGGAGACGTCGCAGGAACTATTGGGTCACTTAGGACATACCAATGGCTGGTGGCGCGATATGGCGCAACAAATTCTTGTGCAACGTCAGGACAAATCTTTAGCTCCTGCGTTGTTAAACCTTGTTAAAACGAGTGACAATATTCTTACAAAATTCCATGCGCTTTGGGTCCTGGAAGGAATTGGCGCGCTTGAATCTTCAGTGGTTAAAGAACTAATGAATGATTCGAATCCTCGAATGCGGATCATGGCGCTTTGGGTGAGCGAATCTTTGTACAAGGCTGGCGACAAGTCTTTTGATGAAATATACCTGAATCTGATGTCGGACAAGGACACGCAAGTCAAGATGCGCGCAATGATGACCGGAAGACTTTTAAAAATTCCTGGAACCAACGAGAAAGTAAAGGCCGTGATGGCTGGTGATACCACTGCAGGGGTAGTGTTGGTTGCTAAACAAGTTTTGAATCCTCCCGTGGTTAATGCATTTTTTGGACGGACAAATCCTAATTTCACCAAGGAAGAACAGGCACTGGTGGATGCAGGCGGGAAAATATTCAATAGCCTTTGCGCTACGTGTCATGGGCCGCTAGGAATGGGTACACCGGCGGGTCCGGGAAAGTTATTGGCGCCGTCGTTGGTTGGGTCATCGCGAGTCCAGGCGCATTCGGACTATGTAATTAAAACCCTTCTGCGCGGTCTGACCGGTAATATTCGTCAGGAATCTTATGCTGGAATCATGATGGCGCCCATGGGCAATAATACGGATGAGTGGATTGCCGCTGTGGCATCGTTTATCCGCGCTAATTTTGAAAACGAATCGTCATTGGTGACTGCAGCCGACGTCGCACGGGTACGAAAAGAGACGGCAAGTCAGACCACACTTTATACATTTGATGCCCTTTGGTCTTCTATTCCAAAAGTCCTGGTATCGAATCAAAACTGGAAAATGACAGCAAGTAATACTGCAGAAGTGCGTAAAGGAAGTACTGCCTCACCACTCGGCGCGCTTACGTTCGAAGGATGGACCACCGGTATCACACAGCAAAAAGGGATGTGGTTTCAGGTCGAACTTCCGCAACCATCTACCGTTTCAGAAATCCAATTCAAATCACCGCCGATCAGCCGAGGATGGAGGGAAGGATCGCCGCCGCCAATACATACCTATCCTCGGGGATATGATCTGGAGATTTCCACGGATGGTCGGCAATGGACCAAGATTATTACTAACGGGGAAGGTACCGGCGCAAATAACACCATTCGCTTCAAGCCAGTTCAAACTAAATTCCTGCGAATCACCTTAACAAAATCTGAATCCATTGTTCATGGCGAACGACGTGGACAGCCTTTTGATTTCGAAGTAGCCTGGACGATGCGGGAATTCAAGGTGCTTGGATTTGGGGGGTGAGTTGATTGTAGATTTTAGATTGACGATTGTAGATTGGGAAGCACAAGGACTTTCGTCCGCCAATTCAAACCGCAGAGAGGCGCTAAGGCGCAAAGGAAAATTGAAAACTAGCGTGAAGCCACATCCTTTTACTATTCTTTGCGCCTTTGCGTCTTTGCGGTTTAATTTCAATACCGCGTCTGGCGGCAGGGCGCAAATCTAAAATCTAAAATTTTCATCTAAAATTCCCCACTCGCACTAACTTTAATACGCACTGTTTCATCCAACGTAAGACTTTGTTCGCCGACGTTAAAATCAAGTCGGTTGATTTCGAAGTCACCCTC
>Ga0111539_10011591_pt1 | contig 11062 bp, 8 predicted proteins | sample RhiMethybrSRZTD1_FD_79667 | JGI IMG/M metagenome (GOLD analysis project Ga0111539, IMG submission 79667) | Populus rhizosphere microbial communities from Tennessee, USA - Rhizosphere MetaG P. TD hybrid SRZTD1 (version 2) (version 2) | ecosystem: Host-associated > Plants > Roots > Rhizosphere >... | reverse complement strand
GTCAATCCGATGCAGGCGCTCCGCTACGAATGACCGCGGTCGACTTCAACGAACAGCCTTTTCGTCGGCACGAGCCGCGGCCAGAATGTCTTCAATCACCCGCTGGTTCCCTTCGTGACATGCGTCCTCATACATCTTGTTGTCTGTCCGTTTGAGGCGAACCATCGCCGTCCATGGCGTCGCCCAGGTCGTGGGATCCGTGAGCGTGATTTCGTAGCTGATCCTGTCAACCGCGGTGCGTGTGAACCGCTCGACCACGTGCAGGTTCTCCGCCGATCCGAGAAGGCTGCTCTTCGGAGAATAATTCGTCGTCTCGACGACCAGCGTGCGGCCCTCCCATCGACCGCGCGAATCCCCGAGCCAGCGGCGGATGTTCTGTGCCAGGTGCGGGCGGCCGTCGAGCGGAATGATGCGAGCGTCGTGCATCGCCTCCGAAAGCAACATGACGTAGCCGGGAGTCTGCACAATCTGGTAGTAGTTGTGGTAGCTCGCAGCGGCGCCACCGAGCCTCGGCGCTCCATACGTGAGGCACCGGATGAAGTTGCTGAGATCTTCAGGGCCAGACGGCGGGCTCGGCCTGGGCACCGCGAACGCCGCGGCGTCTGCCGCGAACCGTCTCTGGCGTCCATCCGGTGTCATGAGAGGAATCTTCCCGTCAGGCGGATCCACGATCAGCGACGTTCGGTTGTCGATCTCTCTGTCCGCGCCAACGCCGCTGCCCGTGGCGTTTCTGTTCTTATAGACCTCGGGATTTGCCAGCGCGGCGAGAAAGAAATTGTCTCCTCCAGCGGCATCGCTGTTGACGTCGCCCCCGAAGAGCCGCGCGGCGTTCTTCCTCAGCGCGGCCACTTCCTCGGGTGTTAGGAATCGTTTGCCTTCGAGCGCCTTCGGACGTTCCAGCGGAGTGGCGTCGTTGTTCAACCAGATGCCTTGAAGGTCTGGCCGGCCGGCCGGCGTCAAAGGGGGAGTCCAAGGTTTCGCCGCCTCGGGTTTCACGTTCGCTCCGGCCGCTCGAGACTGGCCGGAGATGAAGACCGGCGTGAGCCACACGAACACGATCGTCAGCGCAGCGAGCGACACGAAAGATCGAAGACGCATCGTGAACTCCTTTCTTCGACCCAAAACGAGCTTTCGACGCGGGACTCGAGTCTATGCTTCTTCTCCTTCTCGAGGTATGGAGATTCGATCGGCGAGCGTGTCAGCCCCGGTAGGATTCCCGCAGCCCCGCAGGGGCGTCGGCGGACTTCCTCTCCGTTTCGATCCACCCCGAGAGTATTCGACGTGGCGATTAGGTTTATGCTGCGAGCGCCGTCTTCGTGGTCAAAGGAGCTGGCAATGAAGATCCTGGTCAGCAGCCTGGGTGCGTTTCTAATCGCTGCCTTGATGGGCGGGCAGACCCTCAACGCCACCACGTCATGTGAGGGGTTGGCATCGCTGACGCTCCTGGACACGACGATCACGCGGGCCGAGGTTGTGCCGGCGGGCGCATGCTCGCGATCGGCCGTTGGACGGGGCAGCGCCGGACAGGCCTTCAGCAATCCAGTTCCGTTCTGCCGTGTCGCGGCGACGCTCAAGCCATCCTCAGACTCCGACATCAAGATCGAAGTCTGGCTGCCCGTGTCGGGGTGGAACGGCAAGTTCCAGGCGGTCGGCAACGGCGGATGGGCGGGGACGATCAGCTACCCGGCGATGGCGGAGGCACTTCGGCGCGGCTACGCGACCGCGTCGACCGACACGGGACATGCAACCGAGGGCGGTTCGTTCGCGCTCGGCCATCCCGAGAAGTTCATCGACTTCGCGTACCGGGCCGTGCACGAGATGACGGTCAAGGCGAAGGCGATCGTCCAGGCCTTCTACGGCACTCCTCCGAGGTATGCGTACTGGAATGGCTGCTCGACGGGTGGACGCCAGGGTCTCGCCGAAGTCCAGCGCTACCCTGACGACTTCGACGGCGTGATCGCCGGCGCACAGGCAAATCCGAGAACACGTCTGAACGCCTGGCAGCTTTCGATTGGACAGGCGGCCCTGAAAGATCCCGCGGCCTTCATTCCGAGCAGCAAGTATCCGGCGATCCACAAGGCCGTCGTCGACGCCTGCGATGCGCTCGACGGCCTGAAGGACGGATTGATCAGCGACCCGCCGCGCTGCCGCTTCGATCCACAGGTTCTGGCCTGCAGGGGCGGCGATGGTCCGGAGTGCCTGACGATGCGGCAGGTCGAGACGGCCAGGACGATTATGAGTCCCGCGCGAACCAGCCGCGGCGAAGAGGTGTTTCCGGGCTATGCGCCCGGAACGGAACTCGGCTGGGGTCCGCTGGTGGGTGGGTCCGAACCAACCTCACTGGCCATCGACCAATACAGGTTCGTCGTGTTCAAGGATCCGAACTGGGATTGGCGAACGTTCAATCTCGATCGCGACCTGGCGCTCGCCGACAAGGTCGATCGTGGAACGATCAACGCAATCGACCCCAACATCCGGCCGTTCACGCAGCGTGGCGGCAAGCTGCTCATGTATCACGGCTGGGCCGATCAGCTCGTGGGCCCTGGGACGAGCATCACCTACTACAACAGCGTAGTGAAGGCTCTTGGCGGCGAGTCGGCAACGACCGGTGCAGTGCGGCTCTTCATGGCGCCCGGCATGGGCCACTGCGGCGGCGGCGAGGGCCCGAACACATTCGACACAATCAAGGCGCTCGAGCAATGGGTCGAGCACGGCAAGGCGCCAGACGAGATCATTGCGTCTCACGCGACGAACGGCGTCGTCGATCGAACGCGGCCGCTCTGTCCATACCCCCAGCTCGCGACGTACAAGGGAACAGGACGCACGGAAGAAGCGGCCAACTTCGTCTGCAAAGCGCGGTAGGGTCGCGACGCGGCGAGCCGACTCAGGTCGATTCTCGCGCCGGCGTGGCCACGCCTCAACCGTATCGCGCATCAGCTTGAGAAATCCAGTAGGCGCGACTAGCATTGATGCCGCGCGAGTTCTCGCGCATTCCGTTCACAGCTGGACCGTAATCAAGCGTTGCCGGGCGAGCGATACCGCTGCGCGCGCCCCGGGGGTCAAGTGAGTCGCTGCGCCTTCCTGTTCCTCGTGTGTCTCTCGACTGTCGTCGCCGTCTCAGTGCCGCACGCGCAGGAGCGCAGCCGCGACGGCAAAGTCCGCCGCGTGCGCGGCGCCATCGCCGGCCGCTACATCGTCAAGCTGCGGACCGGCGACGATCCGGAAGCGGTCGGCTTCGAAAGCGCCTTGATCCACCGCGGGCGGCTGCGGCATGCCTACCGCCACGCGCTGCGCGGCTTCGCGATCGAGCTGCCCGAGGCCGCGGCGCAGGCGCTCGCGAACGACCCGCGCGTCGAGTACATCGAGGAAGACGGCGTCACCACCGGTGACGGCGTGTCGGTGCGGACGCCGGTGACGCCGTGGGGCATCGACCGGATCGATCAGCGGCTGCTGCCGCTCGACGGGTCGTATCGTTACAGCAGCGACGGCGCCGGCGTCAACGTTTACGTCGTCGACACCGGGATCAGAATCACCCACCAGACGTTTCGGGGACGCGCGTTCGGCGCCTACAACGCGGTCGGCGACGGCGTTCCGCCAGACGTGGACTGCGCCGGCCACGGCACGCACGTCGCCGGCATCGTCGGCGGGGCCGATCTCGGCGTCGCCGGGGGCGTGACGCTCTATTCGGTGAAGGCGCTCGGCTGCAGCGGCACCGGCAGCTGGTCGGGCTACATCGACGCCATCGACTGGGTGATCGCGAACCACCGCAAGCCGGCGGTGATCAACGCCAGCATCGGCGGCGGTTACGTCACCGCCGCCGCCGAGGCGATCGACCGCGCCGTGGCCGCCGGCGTCACCTTCGTCGGCGCCGCCGGCAACAACAACGCCGACGCCTGCCTGTCGATTCCCGGCGCAGCCGCGAGCTCGATCACCGTCGGCAACGCGACGCAGCTGGACGAGCGCGCAAGCGATTCGAACTACGGCGACTGCGTCGCCTTGTTCGCGCCAGGCGCCAGCATCGAGTCGGCGTCCAACGCCGACGACACCAGCACGATCTCGATGTGGGGCACGTCGATGGCGGCGCCGCACGTGGCGGCGGCGTCCGCCCTGTACCTGCAGCGTCATCCGGCCGCGACGCCAGCAGAGGTGCGCGCCGCTCTCCTCAACACGGCGACGTCCGGCGCGCTGTCGAACATGGCGCCAACCGGCCGCAACCTGCTGCTGTTTTCGCTGCCCCTCGGCGACTCGGTCGCGCCGGCGCTCTCGATCATCGCGCCGGCCCCCGGCGCCGTCGTAACGGGTACGGTCAAGGTGCGGGCGACGGCGACAGACGATGTGGAGCTTGCGTCGGTGCGCTTCCTGGTGGATGGAACGACGCTGGGCGTCGTCTCGCTGCCGCCGTTCGAGATCCCCTGGGACACCACCAGCAGCACTGACACCGGCCACACGCTGACCGTCGAGGCCAGGGATCGGGCCGGCAACCTCACGCGCAAGTCGATCGCGACCTTCGTCGACAACGACAACGGCAGCGGCGCGAGCGGCTCGTGGAGCAGCGGATCGGTGGGCCCGACGGCCAGCGCCGGCGGATCGAGCTTTGCCGCCGGCGTGTTGACCGTGGAAGGCGCCGGCGCCGACGTCTACGGCACCGCCGACGACTTCTACTTTGCCCACCGCGCGTGGACCGGCGACGGCGATTTCGTGGCGCGGGTGGCGTCGCTGGCGCGTCCCGCCGACGCGCAATTCGCGATGGCCGGCCTGATGTTCCGCGAGTCGGCAGCGGCCGGAGCGCGGCATGCATCGCTCGTCCTCGGCAGCGACGGCAAGGTGAAGTTCAGGCGCCGCACCGCGGCGGACGCGGCGACGTTGAGCGACGGCCCGTCTGCGGGCGCGGCGTCCACACCTGCCTGGTTGAAGCTGTCGCGGCGCGGCAGCGTCTTCACCGCGTCGTTCTCGGCGGACGGCGTCGTGTGGAAAGCCGTCGGTGGCGCGACGACGATTGCCATGCCCTCGACCGTGGAAGTCGGGATGCTGGCGTTCCGCAACGGCGGCAGCGGCCTCGCGCGCGCGAGCTTCGATCGCATCGGGCTCGGACGCGTGCCCGATGGCTGGCGCGTCGCGGACGTCGGCGCGGTCGGCGGCATCGGCACGACGACGGCGTATGGCGGCGCCTTCGCGCTCGAAGCCACCGGCACGGATCTCTGGTCGACTGCTGATGCCTTCCAGTTCGCCTGCACGCCGTGGACCGGCGACGGCGAGCTGACGGCAATGGTCGACGGGCTGACCGCGCCCGCCGGCGCCAGCTTCGCGCTGGCGGGGATCACGTTACGAGAATCACTCGACGCCGCGTCGCCGCACGCGTCGCTGGCAGTCACGACCGACGGCAAGGCGAAGTTCCGCCGCCGGACGAGCGCCGGCGGCGCGACCGCGAGCGACGGACCATCGGCCGGTTCGATCACGTTGCCGCTCTGGATCCGGTTGACGCGCCGTGGCCAGGAGATCACCGCATCGATGTCGGCCGACGGCGTTCAGTGGCAGCCCGTGCACACCACGCAGACCGTGACGATGCCCTCGTCGATTTACGTCGGCGTGCTGGGGCTTCGCAATGGCGGCGCCGGGATGGCCTCCATCCACTTCAGCCACGTCGCGATCAAGCCCGGCGGGATGACGCCGTAACCTCGGCTCTAAAGGGCTGCGCTACGAGTAAATTTTGAAACCCACTCTACGCGCCAAACAAAAACCGCGCGGCCGGTGTCTAAACGACGAAGCTGCGCATGTTGCGAGCATGCCTTTGCGTCGCGACTGTCCTGGCCCTGCATGAGCCGGCTGCCAGTCAGCCTCCGGCTCGCGACAACCCACCACCCCGCACCGGCACCGCCAGCGTGAGCGGCCGCGTCGTCGACGCGTCGACCGGGCGCGCGCTGCCGCGCGTCGAGGTGCTGGCAGAGTCGGGCGGCGCGATGCCGCACAGCACCCTTACAGAGGGCGACGGTCGCTATCACTTCATCGGGCTGCCAGCCGGCGCATACGTCATCATCGCAACCAGACCCAACTACATCCGCGCAGCCTGGGGCGAGACGCGGCCCGAAGGACCCGGGCAGCGAATCACGCTTTCCGAAGGCCAGCAGATTGGCGATCTGAACCTGGCGATCAAGCGCGGCGGCGTCATCACCGGACGCATCGTCGACGAGGTTGGCGATCCGCTCCCCGAAGTGCAGGTCAGCGCGCTGCGATACCAGTACATCGAGGGCTCGCGCCGGCTGATCCATTCGGGCCGCGGCGGCCAGTCGAACGACCTCGGCGAATTCCGCGTCTATGGGCTGCCGCCAGGGCAGTACTACGTGTCGGCGGCGTCGCGCGACTTTCGGTCGGCCCCTGATGGTGGCAGCGGATATGCACCGACGCTCTATCCGGGCACGGGCAACGTCGCTGAAGCGCAGCGCCTCACGGTTGTTCCCGGGCAGACGATCGCAGGCATCAGCTTGATGCTGGTGCCGGTGCGCACCGCGAAAGTCAGCGGCATCGTGATCGATGCGAGCGGCCGGCCGCTGGACCGGCCCAGGATCAGCGTCTCGCAGCGCGTCGGCGGCGCACCGATCGGCGGGTTCTCCTTCTCGATTCACTCCGACGGTACTTTCAGCGTGCCCAACCTGGCGCCCGGTGACTACACCGTTCGCGCGTCCGGACCCGAGGGCGAGTCGGCGCGCGCCGACATCACCGTGGCCGGCGGCGACATCAACGGCCTGCAGCTGGTCGTCGCGAAGCCATCGGCGATCCGCGGCCGCGTCGTCTTTACGCCGAGCGCAACCGATCAGCCGCCGCCGAAGCCAACCGCGATCGATATCGGCGCGTGGCGCGAGTGGGCGTTCGGCGAGCAGGTGCGAGTCAGCGGCAAAGTCCACGACGACGCGACGTTCGAGATTTCGCTCGCGGCGGGTCGCGTGCATCTGCGGGCCGGCGCCCGGGGTCCTGCTCCCGCCGGCGCGGTGCCCTGGCGCCTCAACCGCGTCGTGGTCAACGATGTCGACGTCGCCGACAGCGGCATCGACGTGCCGTCGAACGGTGCGATCGAAAACGTCGTCGTCGAGATCACCGATCGCATGGGCGAGCTGTCTGGCCGCGTCATCGTCGACAACGGCGGACAGGTCAACGACTGCATGGTGATCGTCTTCGCAAAGGACGCCGCGCACTGGTCGGTGCAGTCGCGTCATGTCATCGTGGCGCGGCCGGGCCCGGACGCCGTCTATCGCGCCCGGCTGCTCCCAGGCGACTACTACGTCGTGGCGATGAAGGAGCTCGAGCCCGGTATCTGGACCAACGCCGAATTCCTGGCCGCGGCGCGGGAGCAGGCGACGAAGCTGTCGATTGCCGCCGGCGAGAAAACGAGCATCGATCTGCGCCTGTCGCCGGTGCCGGTGCTCTAGCATCGTCGAGGAGCCATGCTGCATCTGGCTGTCCCGCTTATAGTAATTGCGTCGGCGGCTGCAACCGCAGCCGGCGCACAGAAGCCGGCGAGCGCGGCGGTGCCGGCAGGCACTGCCACGCTGCGCGGACACGTCGTCGCCGCCGACACAGGTCGGCCGCTGCGGAAGGCGCGGGTGCTCCTGTTCCTGCGCGAGGGCAACGAGCGCCGCGAGACGACCACCGACGATGCCGGGGCCTACGAGTTCAAGCAACTGCGCGCCGGGCGCTACAACGTGTCCGCCAGCAGGGTGAACTACTTGTACGGCATTTACGGCGTTGGTGCCGATCACGCGGTCGAAGCCGTCGAGCTTCGCGACGGCCAGACGGTCGATGGCATCGATTTCACGCTCCGCCGCGGCGGCGTGGTGACCGGCGTCATCCTCGACGAGTTCGGCGAACCTGCGTCCGACGTCGAGGTCGCGCTCGAGCGGTTCGAAACGAGCCAGGGGCAGCGCCGCCTTGCCCCCGCGACCGGCACCGTCATCACCAACGACATCGGCGAGTTTCGTCTCTACGGCATCAATCCGGGCCAGTACTACCTGTCGGCAAGGTGGCGCAACCCGGCGCAGCCGTTCCTCCGCGACAGCGCCGCGGCGCGAACGGCGTACGCGCCGATCTACTTTCCGGGCACGGTTGTCGAGAGCGAGGCTCAGCGTCTGACGCTGCGCGCGGGTCAGGTGATTGAAGGCATCGTGATGACGCTGCAACCGATCAAGGCGTGGCGCGTCAGCGGCACGGTCACCGGCTCCGATGGCAAGCCGCTCGACTCGGCGATGATCCTCGTCAGCTCGGTGGAGGTCTCTCCCAACGCGTCGCGCGGCTTCACCGCGCCCGTTCGGCCCGATGGCGCGTTCACGATCAACGGCCTGGCGCCAGGCTCGTATACAGTACGAGCGCAGCGGGGAATGATGATGCCGGGCGACGTTCCAGAGGAGGCGTCCACGACCGTTACTGTGATCGACGCCGACGTCGACGACGTGCGTCTCGCCGCCGTGAAGCCGTCGACGCTGAGCGGCCGCATCGTCGTCGATCCCGCCGCGGCGCCGTCGCTGCCGAAGGACCTGACGCTGAGCGCCAGGCCAATCAGCTCAGTCGGATCGGCGGTCATATTCGTGCCGCCGACGCGCGTCGGCGACGATTTCGCCTTCGAGCTCAAGTCGTATCCGGGTTCGACGCGCATCGCCCTCGGCGCAGGGTTTGATCAGACCGTCGCCGGATGGGCGGTGCGCGCGATCCGCGTCAACGGCATCGACGTCACCGACGCCATCGAGGTGAAGCCGAACCAGAACATCAGCGGCATCGACGTCGAGCTGACCAACAAGCTGACGGCGGTGGCCGGCGTTGTGAAAGACACTCGCGGCGACGCCGTGAAACGCTATACGGCCGTCGCCTTCGCACAAGACAGGAACAAGTGGGCCAGCCCGCGGTACGCGTCGAGCGGGCATCCTGGCGCTGATGGCCGGTTCACCATCCGTGGACTGCCGGCCGGCGAGTACTACATCGCCGCGGTCGATGCGCTGGAGCCGGGACAGGAGCGCGACGCCGCTTTCTTCGAGCGCCTTCGCGCGAGCGCGACGGCGATTTCGCTCAACGACGCCGAGACGAAGGACCTGCAGCTGCGCGTGGTCGTCGCTTCCGCTTTGCCCGCGCGCTGACGAACCGGTGCGCGCCGGCGACCAGGTCGCGCAGCGCGACGGCATCGACGCGCGACAGCCGCACCAGCACGCACGGATAATTCAGGTAGTGGTTCTTCAGGTAGTAGGTGGCCGGGTCTTCTTCGATCAGCGCGTCGCGATCGGGAAAATCCATCATCACCACCAGCGTGTTCGGCTCGGCGGCCTTGTTGGTCGCGATGCACACGAACATATTGCCATTCACCTTCAACGCCGGTGCGCCATAGGCGGTGGTGACCGTGACGTCTGGCAAGGTGCGGCCGATCGATTCGACGGTCTTGAAGCTGATGCTGCGCGCCATCGCGGGTGATGGTAACGCGTGACGGCCGGCGCGCGCCTCAAAACCTGAACAGCGGCCTTCCGTTCGCCAGCCCCGGCCACGGCACGCCGGCGACCATCGCCGCCACGGCGACGGCGAAGCAGACGTAGCGTCCTTTGCGCCGCGCCGGCGAGGTCGCGCTCAACGCCAGCACGCGTCCGGCGCGGACCGCGACGAGCGCCACCACCATCGTCACGACGTGCGTAATCGCCCAGAAGCGCAGGCCGGGATCGCGCACCGCCAGCCCGATGTTGGAGAGGGCCTCCCGAGTGAACGGGCTGAACCCGAAGTACAGCATCAGCCCGAAGAGCGCCTGCAGATCGAGCGCGAGCATGAAGAACCAGTCCCAGCGCTGGCCGGGGAGGTGCTCGCCGGTATGGGCGCGATGCCGGAACGCGTTCAATGTCGCGGCGACGCCGACCAGAAGCGCCGCCCATCGCAACCAGGAATGAAGAATCAGCACGAATGAATACACACGGACCTTTCAGCGAATCATCGACCATCCCCGCACGACCGGCGCCGCTGCCAACCGCAGGCCGCGCCAGGCGAAGAGGCAGGCGGCAAACAGCATCATCAGCAGCGAAACGATCAGCGAGTCGATCGCCACCGTCCAGCGCCGGATGCTCGAGAACAGCGGCGCGCACCCGATCGCGCCGGCCACCAGCACCAGCCACGTGTCGACGCCGATCGGCGGCGGCACGCGCGCGGGCGGCGGGTTCAGGCCCGCAAGCGCCGCCAGGAACTGCAGCGCGCCGGCGACTGTCTGGCTGCGAAGGATTACCCAGCCGAGCAGCACCACCGCAACCAGATAGAGATGCCGCATCGGCGACGGCAGCCGCCTGACCGCCGCCTCGAGCCCGGCCCACTCGAGCGCAATCAACGCCGCGTGATAGAGGCCCCAGACCATGAAGGTCGAGCCGACGCCGTACCAGACGGCGCAGAGCAGAACGACGAGCGCTTCGCGGGCGGCGGACGGCGGCGGGATGCGATCGGCCTCGAGCGGGAGGTCCGCGTACTCGCGGAACCATCCCGACAACCCGATATGCCAGCGGCGCCAGAACTCGCGCACCGTCTCGCCGACGTACGGCCACCTGAAGTTCTCGGGCAAACGGAGGCCGACCATGCGCGCGAGGCCGATGCCCATGTCGGAGTAGCCGGAGAACGCGTAGTAGATCTGCACGGTGAAGCTGACGAGGCCGAGCCACGCCTGGAACGTGGTCAGGCTGGCCGGGCGCAGCGCGAAGATCGCGTCCGCCTGCCTGCCCGACAGGTTCGCCATCACCAGCACCTTCCACGCGCCGATCACCAGCCGGCGCACGCCGTACGAGTAGTCGCTGAGGCTGGGCAGGTGGTCAGGCTTGGACAGAACGTGATTCAACGCCTGAATACTTTTGTTGGCCTCTTCCGCCGACATTTCCAGCAAGGAAAAGAGCTTATCGTCTTTGCTTAGGAGTTTTTGAAATGAAAACATAAGACAGTAACGGCCAATCGCGGTGAATCGCTGCCATTGATCGGCAAAATCCTAAGTGAAGCGGCAGAGCGAGTCTTTAAGATGACAACATTTTAATGAAACATTAATCAAATTTTAATGTTTCAAGGGCGTGAAACG
>Ga0111539_10011590_pt1 | contig 11064 bp, 10 predicted proteins | sample RhiMethybrSRZTD1_FD_79667 | JGI IMG/M metagenome (GOLD analysis project Ga0111539, IMG submission 79667) | Populus rhizosphere microbial communities from Tennessee, USA - Rhizosphere MetaG P. TD hybrid SRZTD1 (version 2) (version 2) | ecosystem: Host-associated > Plants > Roots > Rhizosphere >... | reverse complement strand
CGACCTTCGCCAGCGGATCGAACAGGCACACGGCGATGCAGCTGCCGAGCGCATGCGTCACGACGATGTCGGCCGGGTTGTCCGACACGGCGAAGTCGCCGATGCCGACCACGAGCCGCCGTCCGATCCCCATGCCAGCCGCTTCCGTCTCGACACGAGACGGTCCCATTCCTATCTGGATGCTCACTGGCGCCTCCACTCATAGATCGAGGGAGCCACCCAGTGCAGCCCGTGTGAAACGCCGTTGAGGCTCTCGGAGTGCGAGATGAAGAGGAATCCGCCGGGCCGGAGATGCCGTTCCAGCATCGAGACCACACGCTGCTGCACGGATTTGTCGAAGTAGATCATCACGTTGCGACAGAAGATGGCGTCGAAGCGCTGACCGAGATCCGTAATCTCGAGCAGGTTCAACTGCTCGAACTGCACGGCCTGCCGGACGTGCGGCTGCACGCGGACGGTTCCCGCCTGCGTGCCGACGCCCTTTTCGAAGTACCGGCGCAGGACGTCGATCGGGAGCGGCTGCACCTTGTCCATGGAATACACACCCGCGCGGGCTCGGGCGAGCGCTTTCGAAGAGAGATCGGAGGCGAGCACCTGCACCCGTCCGGTGTTCATCGCGCCGGAATCCAAGACCGTCATCACGATCGTGTAGGGTTCTTCGCCCGTCGAGCAGGCCGCGCTCCAGATCTGCAGCGGCCGTCCGATCGACGCACGCCAGCGCGGGACGACGGTGTCGCGCAGGAAGGTGAAGTGCTGCGGCTCACGATAGAAGCTCGTGTGGTTGGTCGCAATCGCATCGAGCAGCAGACCGAGCTCGCGACCGGATCGATCCGAGCGCACGGCCTTCAGGTACTCGCTGAAGCTCCGGAATCCGCCCGTGCGAACGCGGCTGTGCAGCCGCGCCACGATCAACGCGCGTTTGCCCGCGTGAAGCGTGATGCCGCTCTTCTCGTACACGAGTCGTACGATGCCCGCCAGCTCGCCATCGGTGAGCGTAGGGGTCGACTCGACGAGCATCGTTACGCAGCCTTGAGAGAGATCGTGCCGTCGGCGCCGAGGACGCGATCCAGGTCGAGCAGGATCTTGACCTTGCCCTTTACCTTCGCGACGCCCGTCATGTAGTCCGTATCGACGCGCTCGCCGAAGTCCGGCGTCCGCTCGATGTCCTCGCCCGCCAGGTTGAGCACCTCCGACACGGCGTCGACGACGATGCCCATCAGGACCCTGCCGGTCGCGATGACGACTTCCACGACGATCACACAGGTGCGCTCGTTGTAGTCCTGCGGCGCAAACCCGAACTTCAACCGCAGATCGACGACGGGGATGACCTTGCCGCGCAGGTTGATCACGCCCTTCACGTGCGCAGGCATCTGCGGCACCTGGGTGATGTCGAGCATCTTGATGATCTCGCGCACCTTGAGCACCGGCAGCCCGTATTCTTCGGTGCCCAGGGCAAACGTGAGGTACTTGCCGGCCAGGCCCGCCACTGTCTTGACCGCGCCCGCGTTCTGTGTCGTGTTCATTGCTGCTCCCTTACGCTGCCTTTGACTCGCGTCCCTGCATCATCGCCACGATGCCGTGCGCGTCGAGAATGAGGCCGACGCGACCGTCGCCGAGAATCGCGCCGCCGGCCACACCGGGCACGTTGCCGAAGGCGTCGCCGAGCGACTTGATCACCACTTCCTGCTTGCCGACCAGCTCGTCGATCACGAGCGCCACGTGATCGTCCTCGTCCTCGAGCACGACGACCGTTCCTTCCCACGCGTGCTCGACCGCGTCCTCGATCGCGAACAGCTCGGCGAGCCGCACCAGCGGGATGAGCGAGTTGCGCACCTGCACCATGCGCGGCTGCCCGTGCACCGTGTGCACGTGTTCCGGCAGCGGACGCAGCGACTCGCGGACCGCGAACGTGGGCAGCACGAACCGCTGCGCACCAGTGCGAAGCACGAGGCCATCGACAATCGCCAGCGTCAACGGCAGGCGGATCAGAAACGTGGTTCCCTCGCCGGGCCGGCTGTGAATTTCGATTCGCCCCCGCAGCGCTTCGATGTTCCGCCGCACCACGTCCATGCCGACGCCGCGACCCGAAATCTCGGTCACCTGCTGCGCCGTCGAGAAGCCTGGCCGGAAAATCATCTGGTGGATGACTGACGGATCGAGCTGCGCGTCTGCGTCAATCAGCCCCTGCGCGATCGCCTTCTGCCGGATGCGCTCCGTATTCAGCCCGCCACCGTCGTCCTCGATCTCGATGACGATGCTGCCGCCCTGGTGGTACGCCTTGAGCGACAGGCGGCCGGTTGCCGACTTGCCGCGCGACTGCCGCGTGGCGGCGTCCTCGATGCCGTGGTCGATGCTGTTGCGGACCATGTGCATCAGCGGGTCGTTGATGTCTTCGACCACCTTGCGATCGAGCTCGGTGTCCTCGCCCGACAGCACGAGGTCGACCTGTTTGCCCGAATGCTTTGACAGGTCACGAACCAGGCGCGCCATCTTCTGGAAGGTCTGGCGAATCGGCACCATGCGCATCGCCATGGCGTTGCGCTGGAGATCGCTGGTGATGCGGCACAGCTGCGCGAGGTTCCGCGTGAGGCGCTCGTCGACCGCCTGCAGTGCCGGATCGTCGCGAATGATCGACTGGACGATCACGAGCTCGCCGACCATGTCCACGAGGCTGTCCAGCTTGCGCGTGTCGATCTTGACCGAGGCACCCGTGTCGTCGGCGCGACGCTTGAGCGGCGATGCCTTGGCCGCTTGGACGGCAGCGCTTTCCTCGGCAACGATCGGTGCAATCAGCTGTGGGTCGAGCGCTTCCTGCGCGATGACGCTGTCGACGAGAGTCATCAGGTCGAGTCGCGCGCCCTCGAGGTCCTGACCCGGATCGCCATTGAGGCGACGCTGCAGGTCGGTGATCATCGCGGTCAGCAGGTCGACCGCCTTCAGGATCACGTCGGTCTCGCGTGGTCCGATTGCGAGCTTTCCCGATCGGCCAAGATCGAGCAGGTTCTCGACGCGATGCGCGAGCTCCTGGACCGTTCGCACCCCGAGCGCGCCAGAATTGCCCTTGACGGTGTGGAACGGGCGGAAGATGTCGTTGAGCAACTTGGTGTCGCCAGGCGCGGCTTCGAGGGCGAGCACCGAGGTCTCGATCGTTCCAAGGTGGTCGAGCGCTTCGACGATGAACATCCCCGACAGCTCGGGATCCATGCGCAACGCCTCGACGTCGTCTTCGACGCGAGCGTCGGTGCCGTTCGACGCGGTTTCGATCGATGCGCTCGGTTTATTCGCGCCTTCGACTTCGGCCTTCCACGCGCTCCATACCGCGTCGACCGCTGCGAGCGTCTCCTGCTCGTTGCCCGCCTCGGCGAGATCGGCCGCTCGCACCATCGTGTCGATGACGGCCGCCAGGCCGTCGAACGGCGCCGTCGCGAGCACACTGGCCAGCTGGCGCAGGCCTGTCTTCAGCGCATCGGCGGCGGCATTGCCGCCTACCATCACGCTGCACGCGACGCGGCTCAGATCGGCATCGACTTGCAGAATGAACTCTGGACGCATCCTGTCTTCCTAGAATCTTCCGTAAGTACCCGTGGCTTTGAGCGGGATGAGATCCTCGGCGGCCGGCGCCGGTTGCACGCGCGGGGTTCGCTTCGGCATCGGCACGACCTTCGTCTTGTTCACGGGGGCTGCCCGACGAATCGAGGGAATCCGCTTTTGCGAGGGCTTCGGAGAAATCTTCCTCCGCTGCAGCTCCGGCGAGACGGGCTCGTCAACGCATGGCTCGCCTGCGAACTGCGCGAGCACTCGCTTCGTCCTGTCGGCCTGCGCGGTGAGTTGATCCGTCGCAGCGGCGCTCTGCTGCACGGTCGCCGCGGTCGCCTGGGTTGCGCGTTCCATATCAGCCAGCGCCTGCGAGACCTGATCGAGTCCCTGGGTCTGCTGGCGGCTTGCGTCGCTCACTTTCGTGACGAGCCGCTTGACCTTTGCCGTGCCGTCGGTGATCTCCTGAATGGATCCCGCCACCGCGGCGAGCGTACGACTGCCCGTCTCGGTTTTCGCGATCGACTCCTCGATCAGCGACGCAGTGTCCTTCGCCGCTTGCGCGGATCGCTGCGCGAGGCTGCGGACCTCCTCGGCGACGACCGCGAAACCCATTCCGGCCTGACCGGCTCTCGCGGCCTCCACTGCCGCGTTGAGCGCGAGCAGGTTGGTCTGAAACGCGATCGAGTCAATCGTCTTGATGATCCGCGACACCTTGTTGCTCGACTCCTGGATCGCCGTCATCGAACTGACCATCGCTGCCAGCGCCGTGTTCGACTCGGCCACGCGCGCATCGACGGCGGTCACGAGCGACGCGGCCTCGTGCGCGTGCTCCGCGTTCTGTCGCGTCATTGATGCCATCTGCTTCATCGACGAGGACGTCTGCTCGATCGAGGCAGCTTGCGCGGACGTGCCGCGCGACAGCGACTGCGACGCGCCTGCGATCCGGGCGGCGGCGGAGGTCACCTGCTGATTCCCTTGCCACAGCTGCTGCACGACGCGCCGAATCTCACGGTCGATCGAGCGACGGAGGACGAACGCGATGGCGAGCACCGCAACGAGGGCCGCTGTCGTGACGGCGAGCGCGAGACTCGGAGCGACGGCGCGGGTCGACGCCTGCTCGCTCGCCGCAGGCTGCTGTTGTTCGACGCGCGTGTCGGCGATGAGCCTCGCCATCAGATCGCGCACCTTGCCGGACGACTTCGAATCGGCGACAAGTCCCTGTTGGGTCATCCGCCGGTAGCCAGCCCGCGTCGGACGGTTGTGGTAGGCGTCGAAGAGCGCTCGGAACTGTTTCTGATCGGCGGACCACAGATCCCACGCGGCAACGAGCTCGTTCCACGTTCGCGAGGTCGCGGTCGACATCGTCAATCGCGCGGATGCGGCCTTCGCGTCCGCGAATGCTTTGCTTGCCACCTCGAAACGCTGCACCTTCTCGGCGCGCAGACTGTCTGGAACGTTTCTGGCAAGCAGCGCGTGCTCGGCGCTGTCGACCTCAGCCTGGGCGCGTGCGAGTGTGAGGAGCGCCTCGGTGCTGGACGTCGTGGCGGCTGGTCGAAGCGTCGTGACCGCTGCATCAACGCGTCGAGAGTCACGCACCGCGGTCCAGTACGCAAAGACACCCGGCAACAGGGTGACGATCGACAGCGCAATCGACGCGATCAGTAATTGTTGGCGTATGGTCCGCTTGCGCATCGTCAATTTCTTACGACTTTGTCATCGACGGCAATGGCGGTAACTTGAGCGTGGACAACACCTGAGCTCGGGGGGTATATAAGGGCGCGAGTGGCACCTTCGTCGAACTGCTCGCACTTGCCTACGCTGGCGAAGAAGAGAGGGCCGCATGTCCGAGCGCCGCGACATCGAGAAACGCGCTGAGCTCGTCCGGTGGGTCGTGACCCAAATCGTCCACAATCCGGGCGTTCAAGTCACCACCGACATGATGTCGAAGTGGCTGGAGGTCCAGGACGACGTGGCCGAGAGAATAGTCGATCACCTGGTCGAGGCTGGACTGTTGCGGGAGGTTCGACGCGGAGTTTGGATGCGGACTTCAGATGTGTGATCGGCGGCACCCGCTCTGCATGAAATTTCATCGTGGCTGCCGTGGATCGCAAAAAGCACCAGTGGGATGTGATCGAGCACGTACTTGGTGGCGTGCGCCTCTCAATTGAGGACAAGCCGTTGCCCAGCAAGGAAGCTGAGCGCCATCACGAGTACGAGTCCGATCGCCGCGGAGAGCACAAATACCCGCCCAACGCTCAGGATGAGGCCGACCGGCCCTCACAGCGCGAGCGAGACGATCTCAAAAGAAGGTTGGAAGATTAAGGCTTAGCTGGCCACGGGCCGCGCACACAGACGCCGCGGATTTCCGTCCGACCCGAGCCGCTCGGCGCCGATGTGATCCGTTCCACTTCGTTCAACAGCGACTGCACCGCATCGTCGAGCAGGGCCGGAGGATGGCCATCGAGGCGGCGGCTGGCATCGCGTGCGAGCAGCTCGAGCAGATCCACGCCTCGAGCGACCGTTTCCGCTATCAATTCCCGCTCGCGACCTTCGCGTCGCGCGGGAGAGTCGAGCAACCGTTCGAGCGCGCCAGTGACCATCCGGACACGGCGCAGTTCGACCGCCTGAGAGACGTCGGGGACCGTTTGAAACGCACGGGCAACAGCAGTGTTCACGTGAAGGAAATCGACGGGCGGGCCCGGTAACTTGAGTTCCGGGTTCCCCGTCCGGGTTCCCGGTCCGCCGTCGATCCGCGTTGCGCGTTCGCGCGTCAGCCCAGGATTTCGCGCACCTTCTCGAGCAACAGATCGCGCGTAAAGGGCTTCTGCAGGAAGGGAACCCCGGCGTCGAGGACCGATCCATTGGCCGATGACCCGTGCTCGGGATACCCCGAGATGAACAGGATCTTCAGACCCGGTCGTACGGCGGTGAGTCGTCGCGCCAGATCCGGACCTGTCCCACCTGGCATGACCACATCGGTCAACAGCAGGTCGATCGGCTTCGTGTACTTCGACGCGGCTGCGTAGGCATCATCAGGGCCATTGGCCGCGACGACGGAGTATCCCTGCGCTTCGAGTACATCCGTCAGCAACTCACGGACGTCGTCTTCATCCTCCGTCAGGAGAATGGTCGCCGCGCGCACCGGTCCATGACGATGATGGCGTGGAGGCTCTTCGACGACGGGACGCCAGGTCGGCTGCATGTAGACGTCGAACGTCGTACCCACACCTTGTTCGCTGTCGATGTAGACGTAGCCGCCACTCTGTTTGATGATCCCGTAAACGGTCGACAGGCCGAGGCCGGTGCCGTGCACGGGATCCTTCGTCGTGAAGAACGGTTCGAACGCGTGCGCCTTGGTCTCGGCCGTCATGCCGCAGCCGGTATCGGAGACCATCAGGTGCACGAACGGACCGAGCGGCATCGGCGCATGCGTGCGCGCGAAGTCCTCGCTGACGTCCATGTTGCGCACCAGGACACGCAGCGATCCACCCGCCGGCATCGCGTCGCGCGCGTTGATGGCCAGGTTCATCAGCACCTGTTCCATCTGCACCGGGTCGGCCTCGATCGGTCGCACATCGGGAGCGACGTCGATCGAGAGACGAATGTGCTCGCCGATCAACTGCGTCAGCAGCTGACCGGTGTTCTTCACGAGCGATCCGAGATCGATCGGGCGCGGTGCGAGGGTCTGCTGGCGGCTGAAGGCGAGCAGCTGCCGTGTCAACGAGGCCGCGCGCTGGCAGTTCTTGAGAATCGTGTCGATGTCATGGCGCGCCGCCGACGAGGGGCCCTGCAGGTCGCGCAACCGCTCCGATGCACCCGTGATCACCGTGAGCACGTTGCTGAAGTCGTGCGCGATGCCGCCGGCCAGACGCCCGACCGCTTCCATCTTCTGCGCCTGACGAAGCTGCTGATCCCGCTGGCGCAGCGTCTCGGCGGCGCGGCGGCGCTCGGTCACGTCACGCGAATTCAGCACCACGCGGCGGGTCTCGCCAGGGGCCGCGATGCGGGACGCCACGGTCTCCACGGTTCGAAACGTTCCGTCGGCGTGCCTGATGTTGAACTCGCCCGCCGGCGGCGTTTCCCCGCCGGCGAACGATGCGGCGAGCAGGTGGCGCACGCGCGGCGCGTCGTGCAGCTCGACGAAGTCGAGAAGTGGACGACCGACGAACGCGTCGGGTGGAAGGCCCAGCATGACGGTACATGCGGGACTCTGATAGACGATGACTCCCTGCTCGTCGACGACGGTGATGAGATCGCGCGCCTGATCGATCAGCGACTGGAAATACTCGCGACTGCGGAGCAGCTGTTGCCGCACACGCTCGCGATCGGCCGCATACCGGACCGCACGCACGAGATGGGCCGGCTCGACTTCCCACTTGACCATGAAGTCCTGCGCCACATCGAGCTCGGCCTCGCGGTTGTATTCCGCATGGCCGGTCAGCACGATCACCGCGGACTCGAGCCTGCTGCGGTTCTGACGCAGCCATTCGAGACCGTTGCCGTCGGGCAGCTCGACGTCGAGGAGGACGACCGAGATGGCTGTCGCACGGAGCACGCGCCAGATCTCCGACAGCCGCCGGACGTGAATCAGCTGGATGCGGGAGTCGGTGTTCGTTTCGAACGCCTGACTCACGAACGAGACATATCGCTCGTCGTCGTCAACGATCAGCACCGAAACGGGAGCGGGAACGGGAACCGTGGTGACCGCCGTATCGACGGCAGGACGTCCAAGGGCACTGTGGTGGGACACGTCCGTCATGGATTGGCGCGATTATTATCGACGCGGCGCGCGTCGCACGTTAGAGAAGATCGTGAGATTTCGGAAGAATTTCAGCGCCGGACGAGGATCGAGATGCGCCGGTTGCTGGCGTCGAGCGGACTGTCATGAACGCGCAGTTTGGTATCGGCGAAGCCACGAACGGATTCCAGTTGCTCGCTCCCGAGACCGGCGGTTTGAAGAACGCGCCTCGCCGCGTTGGCGCGATCCGCTGACAGCTCCCAGTTCGTGTAGGCATTGACCGCCGAGTAGGGCTGCGCATCGGTGTGGCCGTCGATGACGAGCTTGTGCCCGAGCTGCGTGAGCTCCTGTCCCATGACTTTCAACAGCTCCACCGTCTCCGGTCGAGGCACGGCACTGCCCGTGTCGAAGAAGCCCTCACGCTGACCGTCGAGCAGCTCAATCAGGAGACCATCCTGCGTCATGCTGATCTCGATCCGGTCCTTGAGGTTTTCGAACGCCGGGATCTGTTGGAGCCTTTCACGCAGGCGCTCGGCGGCTTTCTGCAGCGCGGCCTCGGCGTCCTTGACCTTGATCGACTCCACGTTTGGTGCCGCGCCGATCTGCTCTCCCGTGGTTCCTTGTCGAGCCCCCGGCAGCACGCCCTTGCCGCCCGTAAACGCCGCTGGATCGCGGAAATAGCCGGCGATGCCTTTGCGCACGTCCTGGTTCTGCCCGACGATCCACATCACCAGGAAGAACGACATCATCGCGGTCACGAAGTCCGCGTAGGCCACCTTCCAGGCGCCGCCATGATGTAAATGCTTCCCATGGCGCGCCTTCTTGATGATGACGATCGCGTCTTTCGTTCCCATTACGCAGCAGCCGCCTGCGGCGTCTCACGGTGCATAGCTGCCCGGCAGAATTCTTCGGTCTCGTTGAACGTCGGCCGCACCTCGTGCGGCAGCACGCGGCGCGCGAACTCCACGGCAATGGCAGGCGGATTTCCCTTGTAGATGGCCAGCAGCCCCGCCTTGATGCACAGGCAGTAGTACGCGTCCTGCGCCACTGCGCCTTCGAGCAGCGTGGCGATCGGCTGCACGAACCCGTATGACATCAGAATGCCGAGGAACGTGCCGATCAGCGCGGCACCGACACGCTCGCCGATCTCTGCCGGCGGACCGTCGATGTGTCCCATCGTGATCACGACGCCAAGAACTGCGGCCACGATGCCGAGCCCCGGCAACGCATCGCCGATCTTGGCCAGCGAAGCCGCGGGCCGCAAGGCGGCGTCGTGGTGCGCCTTGAGATCCTCGTCCATCAACGCTTCGAGGTCGTGCGCGGCGATGCCACCAACGATGATGATCTTCACGGAGTCGGCGAGAAAGTCGACCGCGTCGTGTCTCGACATGAAGCTCGGATACTTGTTCAGCAGCGCGCTCTTGGTCGCATCCTCGAAATGCGGTTCGAGCGACATCACGCCCGACTGCTGGACCTGCTTGAAGATCTGATACAGCAACGACAGCAGGTCGATGTAGTCCTGTCGCTTCTGTCCTCCACCCATCGCACCTTTGATCTGCGACAGGGTGAGCTTGAGCACCGACATCGGCGTGCTGACCAGCAGCGTGCCGAACGCGCAGCCGCCGATGATCAGGAACTCGGCCGGCTGGTTCAGCACCAGCAGCGCGCCGCCCTCCATCATGTAGCCGGCGATGACGGCGCCGATGACGACGACGAGGCCGACGATCAGCAGCATCGCGCCCGCTCCGTCAGTTCGAGCCACGCGCCCACGACGTCCGGGTCGAACTGCGCCCCGGCACGACGCACGAGCTCCGCGTTGGCACCGTCGTGAGAGAGCGGGTCAGGACAGGTCCGCGGCGACGTCAACGTGTCGTACGCGTCGGCGACAGCGATGATTCGAGCGCCGAGCGGAATGGCGGCTCCGCGTCGTCCGGCAGGATAGCCGCCGCCATCGAACCATTCCCGTGAGGCGGCAACGAGGTCGGCTACGCTTTCGAGCCCGGAAATGCCGCGCAGGACTTCGGCGGCAATCGCGACGTGCGACCGCATCACCCTCATCTCGTCGTCGTTCAACGGACGGTTGCCGTTGAGCAGCGACGCGGGCAGCGCCAGCTTGCCGAGATCCTCGAGCAGCGCGGCGGTGCGGATTGTGCGCACGTCTCCGCGTGACAGACCCAGGGCCTCGCTCAGTGCGGCCGACGACCGCGCGACGCGGTAAGCGTGTTCAGCGAGATCGGCGGATTGCTCCTCGACGCTGGCCACCAGCGTCTGCGTGGCGACGTAAGCGGAAAGATTGCGCACCGATTCCTGGAGACGTGCCTGACCACGAGCGACCTCTGCGCGGAGCACGTCCAGGCGATGCTGCGCGTCACGCACGCGCACACGCCAGGCCAACGCGCGCTGCACGGAGTCGAGCACCCGCGTTCGAGGCGAGGGCCACGGGAGGCAATCGATCGCGCCGAGGCGGCGCGCCTCGAGGGCAAGATCGAGATGGAGCTGACGGGTGAGGGCCAGCGTCGCGGCCCCATCGGGCTGTGCGTTCAATGCGCGCAACGTCCACAGACTGCCGTCGTCTGCGGCGCCGATCGAGATGAGGACGGCGTCGGGGGCATGCTCGCGCGCGCACGTCAGCGCGTCGGCAGTCCCAGTCGTCTCGCAGACGTAGCCTGCCTCTCCGAGCCAACCGGCCAGCAGACCGCGCGCGGCTGGATCGTTCTCGGCGATGAGGATGGATGACACTGCGGAAGGAATCGGCAGAAATTCTGGGCGCCTTGAGACGCGACGTCGTG
>Ga0111539_10011589_pt1 | contig 11064 bp, 8 predicted proteins | sample RhiMethybrSRZTD1_FD_79667 | JGI IMG/M metagenome (GOLD analysis project Ga0111539, IMG submission 79667) | Populus rhizosphere microbial communities from Tennessee, USA - Rhizosphere MetaG P. TD hybrid SRZTD1 (version 2) (version 2) | ecosystem: Host-associated > Plants > Roots > Rhizosphere >... | reverse complement strand
GGCGTCACAAAGACTGGAAGGCAACAAGGCGGCGTGCGTTAGCGCGAGTGCGTCACCACCCTGCGGAGTCAGAGACCCCATGCATGCATAGAAACTCCACGCGCGAGAACCGAGAGGCCCAGTCACTGTCCGCCGAAACGAACGGCGACGGACCAGTGGGAGAAAGCGATGAGCAATAAGTCCCACCTGCACGGTGACGGGGAGTCGTACAGCGTCATAGTACCTGCGAAGCCGCCGAACAAAAGCGGGGAAGCGCCAGCGGAGGCGGTGGAGGGAAGGACGCTGACCAAGGAGAACATGGACCAACCCCACCAGTACCGGACGCAGAAACGGAAAAGCTGGTCAAGCAAGTTGGCCCATGTGCGGGAAGCAGCAAAGAAGGATAAGAAATTAAAGTTCACCGCTCTGCTGCACCACGTGACGGTTGATTTGCTGCGGGATAGCTACGGCGCCCTGAAGCGCGGAGCGGCCCCGGGAGTGGATGGCGTCAGGTGGCAAGAATATGGAGCAGATTTGGAGGAGCGATTAAGAAACCTCCATGGTCGCCTCCATCGCGGGGCCTACCGAGCGTTACCGTCATTGAGAACCTGGATACCCAAAGCTGATGGCCGCCAACGGCCATTGGGTCTGGCGGCGCTGGAAGACAAGATCGTCCAGCACGCAGTAGGGAAAATCCTCAATCAGATATGGGAGGAGGACTTTCTGGGTTTCTCATACGGGTTCCGGCCGGGGCGCAGTCAGCACGATGCGCTGGATGCCTTGTGGGTTGGAATAACACGTAAGAAAGTGAACTGGATTTTAGATCTCGACATCCGATCATTTTTCGATAAGTGCGACATGATTGGATGATTAAGTTCGTCGAGCATCGGGTAGGAGACAAACGAATCGTCCGTCTCATCCAGAAATGGTTGAAAGCGGGGGTGATGGAGCAAGGCCGGTGGTTCGAGACGGTGGAAGGGACTCCGCAAGGATCGGTGATCTCACCGGTACTGGCTAACCTCTATCTACATTACGTTCTCGATCTCTGGGTGCACCAGTGGCGCAGGCGGAAGGCGAAGGGCGATGTAATCGTCTGTCGCTATGCCGACGACGCCGTGCTAGGGTTCCAGCATCGGGAAGAAGCCGAGCAGTTTCTGGAGCAGTTGCGGGAACGGCTGGCCCAATTCGGTCTGGAACTGCATCCGGAGAAGACACGTCTGATTGAATTCGGACGTTATGCTACTGAACGACGGAAAAGACTTGGGCTAGGAAAACCGGAGACCTTTGCCTTTTTAGGTTTCACCCACATCAGTGGGACCACACGTAAGGCGGGCCGCTTCACCGTCCGGCGTCAGACTAATGGCCAGCGCATGACAGCCAAGCTGAAGGAAATTAGAGCGCAGCTGAAAGTGCGTCGGCATGAGTCGCACGTGAAGACGGTGAAATGGCTACAGTCCGTGGTGCGGGGGCATTTCCAATACTACGCGATTCCGGATAATCAGGCGCGGCTGGAAGCGTTTCGACAGGAGGTGCTACGTATGTGGCTGGACCAGCTGCGGCGGCGCAGTCAGCGTAGTTGCTGGAACTGGGAACGCTTCATGAAGCGTCTGGGCCACTTGCTTCCTGAGATTCGTGTTCTCCACCCCTATCCCACTGTGCGCTTCGACGCCAAATATCCAAGGTAAGAACCGTGTGCGTGAGTAGCGCTCGCACGGGTCTGTGCGGGGGGTGTCGAGCAATCGACATTCCTACCGCGACTTGACGCACAAGGTCGGCCCGCTTCGTTTTGTGATGGGTCTCCGCACTATACCGCCGCGATTTTCGCTTGTCACTAATTAATACGACCTATCGGTGTTTTCAGGTACCACGAACGGTGCGGATCGTCGACTTAAGCAAAGAAGTCCACCGACGGTCGGTGACGTTTTCAATTAGGGGAAGCAATTGGAATTCTGTCCAGGCTGTCAGAACTCAAAAATAAACTATTTCCTTATTTGTTTCATTGATGCAAAATACACTACGAAAGACTATCGTTTCCTCTAGATGCCAGAAGCACAACGAACTCTAAGATTTATTGATTTATTTGCCGGCCTGGGTGGTTTTCATCTCGCTCTCACGAGACTGGGACACGAGTGTGTCTTCGCATCTGAGATCGACAAGGAGTTGCGAGATCTCTACGAAATTAATTTCGGCATACAACCAAATGGGAACCTTAGGCTAATCGACGAAAATCTTGTTCCGCAACATGACATCCTTTGTGCCGGTTTTCCCTGCCAACCATTCTCGAAAGCAGGAGAACAGCTTGGAACGAAATGTCGGCTATGGGGCGACTTGTTCTCGAAACACGTTTTGAGATTGGTTCGTCACCACCTGCCTACGTACCTAATCATGGAGAATGTCGCTAACCTGGAACGCCACAAAGGTGGTAAAACCTGGAAGAGTATGCGCCGGCAACTCGAAGATTGTGGATACGTCGTGGACACGAAAATCTTGTCACCTCATTTCTTCGGAATCCCGCAGATTCGGGAAAGGCTCTTCATTGTCGGAAGTCGTGTAGGACTAGAACATTTTTCGTGGCCTTCGACCGAGAGTTTGGCTCCTAACATCAATTCGATTCTCGATATTAATCCACCCGACGCAAAGGAGCTTCCCGATCAAGTTGTTCGCTGCTTAGAAGTCTGGCAGGATTTTTTAGATCGGTCTCCTAAGGGAGAGGAATTACCGTCCTTTCCAATCTGGACAATGGAGTTCGGTGCTACTTACCCTTTCACTAAGTACGATTCGCTTTATGATCTTAAATTGAAGACGCTTCGCAACTATAAAGGGAGTTTTGGTCAAACTCTCGACCGTTATCTTCGCACAGATGTGCTCGCTCGGTTACCGTCGTATGCGCGTGGCCAGGAAAATGTGTTTCCCCGGTGGAAACAACTGTTTATTCGGCAGAATAGGGAGTTTTATGAACGTAACAAAAGTTGGATTAAGCCGTGGCTGCCGTTGATTCGGTCATTTCCATCAAGCCTTCAGAAGTTTGAGTGGAACTGCAAAGGTGAAGACCGCGAGATATGGAAGTACGTGATTCAGTTTCGCGCTTCGGGTGTCCGTGTAAAGAGACCGACGACAGCACCCTCTCTAGTGGCTATGACAACAACTCAAGTTCCTATCATTGCCTGGGAGCGACGTTACATGACACCTCTGGAGTGTAGCAGGCTGCAAAGCATGGACGATCTTTCTCATCTGCCAGCGGCAGAAACGAGTGTTCACAAAGCGCTCGGAAACGCTGTGAACGTCGAAGTTGTAAGACGGTTAGCGCAACAATTGTGTAGTCCAGTTGTGCAACAGGAACCTCTAGCTGCCTGATCTCAGGTCCATCCTCATTGCACGATTGGAAGATCCCACGTGGCTAAACAGAAGATCGATCGCGTTAGCATTCGGCCAGGCGTCAGCATTCTATCCGTTCTCGCCCACTTGAACTATCGACCTTGGTTCGCCTTAGCCGAGTTTGTCGACAACGCAATTCAAAGCCATCTAACGCATCATACAGCGCTGACTGCCATTGATGGTCCATCCAGTCTAAAGGTTTCAATTGAAATCGAATCCAAGGACGGAGGCCGAATTGCCATACGTGACAATGCGGCTGGAATTTCAGCAGAAGATTTTCCCCGTGCATTTCGTCCGGCTCAGTTGCCGCCGGATCGCACTGGTCTATCTGAATTCGGAATGGGCATGAAAAGCGCGGCTTGCTGGTTTGCTCCCCGCTGGCAGGTTAGAACATCAGCACTGGGCGAATCGGTTGAACGAACAGTCGTATTCAATATTGAGCAGATCATTCAAGACTCACTCGATGAACTGCAAGTGCAATCGTCAGCCTGTCCCTCGGAGTCTCACTTTACCGAAATAGTTCTAGTGGGGCTGCACCAATCACCGATAGGTAGAACGCTGGGTAAGATTCGATCACATCTAACGGAGATTTATCGCATTTTTGTTCGAGAAGGCTTACTAGAATTGCGACTCAATGGCGAGGAATTACGCTACGAGGAGCCTGAAATACTGGTGGCTCCATCGTATCGTGAAGAAGCTGGTTCTGCGATTCAGTGGCGCAAAGAATTCGCGTTCGACTTTGGGGTGGGCCTACGAGCACATGGCTTTGCGGCGATTCGCAAGCGAGCGAGCGTTTCTGGCGCCGGGTTCGCGCTCTTTCGGCGAAATCGATTGATTCAAGGCAGTGGAGACGAGGGATACCGACCAGAGTACATCTTTGGGAAGCCGAACACGTTCCCGTATCAACGGGTATTCGGCGAGATCCATCTCGAGGGTTTCGAAGTCAGTCATACCAAAGACGGCTTTCAATGGGACGAGAATGAACAACCCTTCCTTGAGTTGCTGAAGGAGGAGCTGACAAGTGATGAAGTGCCTCTCCTCCAGCAGGCACGTGAATATAGGGTCGAGAGAAGTCGTGATGATTTCCGAAAGGGCGCAACACAAGCGGCCCAACGTACATCGCAGGCTATTCATGATCACGTACCGGAAGTCCTGCCAGACCTTGTCTCTGACCCTGCTGCACCTCCACCGGTGCCCACATTAAGAACTGCAGATTTGGCATCGAACAGAATTATCGATGTTGACCTCTCTGGTCTGGCATGGCGGATTGTTCTTGAATTGTCGGTTGATCCTGCTGTGGGCGATTGGTTAGAGGTTAGCGACAAGATTGAATCGGAAACTGACGCTCAAACGAAGGTCACACGACGAGTTGTAGGTCTTCGTTTGTCGCTCGTTCATCCCTTTATGCAAAGGTTCTGCGGAACAGATTGCGAGGAGATAGAGCCAATGCTGCGAATCGCTGCCGCAATCGGTTTGGCTGAGGTTGCTGCTCGCGATAGCGGAACTAAGAGGGCGGGCGCGGTACGTAGGAATATTAACGAACTTCTACGCAACGCTTTTTCACGGACTGAATACTAGGACTACTACGAAAGAGAGACCCATGCAGGATCCAGAACAAATCGAGATCATTCCTGAATCCTCGACAGAGTGGAATGTTTCCGTTGGATCTGAAACATTAGCTCTGCTGGAGCGTTTGGGACTGACAGAAAGCGGCCCGATGGTAAGGGACGAAGCCGTATCTGTTCTCAGAAAATGCGTGCCGCCGACGTCAGGATCCGGACAAGAAACCGGTCTAGTCGTAGGATACATACAAAGTGGCAAGACTTTGTCGTTCACAACTGTGACGGCGCTCGCTCGCGATAACGGATACCCGATAGTTATCGTCATTGCGGGAACGTCGGTACCTTTGACCGAACAATCACACGAGCGACTAAGACAGGATTTGCGCTTTGATGAGCGAAACGATCATTCGTGGCGACACCTGCATAACCCCCGTATAGATCATCAGCATCACACTCGAATCGAAACAACTCTCTCTGACTGGCGCGACCCAGATGTCCCGAGTTCCGAGAAGAGCACCATTCTGATTACCGTGATGAAAAACCACATTCATCTCGCTCACTTAATCCAAGTGCTCGGGCAGGTAAGCTTGGAAGGCATTCCGGTGCTCATCGTGGATGACGAAGCGGATCAGGCTGGCTTGAATAATTTAATAAATCAAGGCGATGAAAGCACAACATATCAACGGTTGTGCGCCCTCAAGGCTATGATTCCTCACCATACATTTTTGCAGTATACAGCTACTCCCCAAGGTCCGTTGCTAATCAATCTGATCGATGTTTTATCACCCGGATTCGCTTCAACGTTGACTCCTGGACCAGATTACACAGGAGGCAGGGAATTTTTTTTAGAGGGCGACCAGTTTGTTCGAATCATTCCACCCACGGAGATTCCCTCAAATGCAAATGTCCTCACTGAGCCACCTGACTCATTGCTTGAAGCCGCTCGTCTCTACTTTCTCGGAGTAGCCTCAGGCCTTATCCGGAATCAAGGTCAAGGTAATCGATCGATGATGGTGCATCCATCGCAGCGAACAGGTGGGCATCGCCAGTACTTCGACTGGATGACAGCATTGCAAAATGATTGGAAGCAGATTTTAGAGAATCCTCAGGATCCTGACTATTCAGAGCTCGTAGAAGAGTTTCAGCTCTCCTACAATGACCTTGCTCAAACAGTTTTAGATCTTGAACCATTTGAGGAGTTATTGCCTCGCCTTCTGCGTGCAATACGCCGAACCGATATTCATCTCGTAAATGCGGCACGAGGCCGAACACCGGAAATCGATTGGAGAGGATCCTACTCGCACATCCTCGTTGGGGGGCAGGCGTTGGATCGAGGTTTTACCGTTGAAGGTCTGACGGTAACTTATATGCCTCGCGGCGTAGGAACACGTCGTGCGGATACGATCCAGCAGCGCGCGCGGTTTTTTGGATATAAGCGGCCGTATTTGGCTTATTGCCGCGTCTATCTCGAGCAGCAGGTTGCGGACTCATTTCAAAAGTACGTTAGGCATGAAGAGAATATTCGGCAGCAGTTAGAGCGGATCGCGATTGAAAATCGCTCCCTCGATGAGCTACGTCGCGTATTTTTGCTGCCGCAAGGGCTTTACGCAACGCGGGATAGCATTATCGACATCGATTACGTTCGTGCCAGAGTAAACGAAGGATGGTTTTATCCGCGGGCACCACAAGAGTCTCCCGAGCAAGGCGCTTCTAACTCCGAAATCGTTGTCTCATTCCTCAACACTCTCGAATTAGACGATGACGAAGGCAGTGATCAGCGCACTGATATTCAGCGACATGCAATAGCGCGGGATGTGCCGCTCCAAACGGCATATGAGCAACTGTTGCTTCGGCTACGCTTTTCACGTTTGAGCGATGCTCAGGACTTCTTAGGTGTCTTGGTCATTCTTCGGGATCACCTGGTTCGAAATCCAGATTCAGTATGCACAATCTATGAAATGAGTCATGGTTTATCGCGTCTCCGCACTCTTGATCTCAATGGGGAGATCCCCAACTTGTTTCAGGGCGCTGCGCCAGTGACTCCACGAGAAAGGCGCGGTGAGGTGTATCCCGGTGACCGGGAGATTCGTTCGGCGAGCGACGTTACGATTCAAATTCATACCCTAGACCTTGCAGATCGGGTGAGCGGTAACGTGATTCACGAGGACGTTCCGAATGTCGCAATCTGGATACCCGCCGGCATTGCCGGAGACGTTTTGATTCAAGATCAAGGTGGCCCGCAAGAGGCGACCGATGATTAATCTATTGAATCTGTATAACTTTCTCTCCGGTCCTGCTACGTACTCTGTTTCAGCATCGCAGTTCACGGGAACAGCGATTCCCAATTCGCTGCATCACATCGCAAGGGATACGGACGGACAGCCAGTTGTTCTTTTTAGAGCGCGGCAGTCAACTGTTCGTCCACCATCCATTCTTCTGCGCAACGTTCAGATTGACCACGAGTTGCGATGTCGAGTCCGACGCAGTGATGGAACAGAAACGGTAAATACATTCTCAATCATACGCTGCTTGAGCAGAGCCGAGCCGCTGCAGAAGACTTTTTTTGATCTCGTCTCCGTTTTGCTCCTTCAACTCACTAATGAACCTACCTCGCGCGAGTTATCAGAGGCGTTCAATCGAGTTTCCGCGCTATTTCTTGCGCTTGAACGCCCAGCGTCCCGTTCGGTGCAAGGGCTTTGGGGCGAACTTTTTTTGATCAGTCGTTCTAAGGACGCTCGTCTTCTCGTGGAGTCATGGCACATTGAGGCTGCTGAGCGTTACGATTTTGCCCGTGAGCATCATCGACTCGAAGTAAAGACCTGTGGAGATCGTTCCCGCACACATCATTTTTCATATGAGCAGGTTTATCCACCACCTGGTACTACGGTGGTTGTTGCTTCCATGTTCGCCGAAAAAACTGCAGCAGGTGCAAGTCTCGGTGAGTTGTGGGACCACGTGCGGAGCTTAGTATCGAATAATTTCGACTTGAGATTAAAGATAGATCAAGTCTGCATTCAGTCTTTGGGCGATTCTTGGGAAGATGCACGGGCAGTGCGTTTTGACTCCAATCTAGCCGCGCAATCGTTAGCGTTCTATGATATTGAAGATATTCCTCGAATAACATTTCATCTTCCAGTTGGAATAAGCAAAGTGCGGTTTAGTTCAAATCTGTCTTTAAGCAAAACTCTTGAACTCAACTCGGCCGGTCCGTTGGTAGGCAGCTTTACTACTTAGCCACTCTCACGCCTTCGTGATCGTTTCAAGCGGGAAACGATCAACTTACGCACAGACAACCTGTCAAGTGCCTCACATTCCCAGATTGTGACCACCCTCCAACCCAGGTCGCTGAGAGTTCTCTCCGCGATAAGGTCGCGTTCTTGGTTTCTGCGCAGCTTCGGAAACCAATAGGATTGATTAGACTTGGGCAATTTCCCGAGGTGACAGTCGTGCTGGTGCCAAAAGCACCCATGAACAAAAACCACAGTGTCATGTCTAGGCAATACAATATCAGGCGTCCCAGCGAGATCCTTTCGATGTAAGCGGAACCTATAGCCGAGTTCGTGTAGCACAGATCTCACTAATATTTCAGGCTTTGTATTCGTCTTGCGAATGCGCTGCATGACGCGGCGCCTAGTGTCTTGATCGTAAACATCTCGCATAACTCATTGAACAAAGATAGTCTTGTTATGCCATTCTAACAAGACCACGTCTGGCAAGAAGCGACGGGGAAGTCGGGCGAGTTGATTGTTATATCGTTCGAACAAGATGTTGTTTGGATCGTCGCTGCCTGAGGTTGCGAGTGATGTCGAGACGCGGACACGAAAGTCTGGTGTGATGGTGATGAGGCCTTCATCGAAGGCTTTATGGTGAAGAAGATTTAGACACAGTCCATTTCGCGGATTCATCCGATTGTTTGGATTCTTTGCCCATGGTGCGATGTGACTGGCAGCCAACAGAGTTGGGATTGCGAGACCAGTTATGCAACATCGAGACTCATATGAGGTTAATACCGTTGAGCGAAAGAATCTTTGATTGACTCGGACCTTAACGAGTCGTTCGCGCTCCAGTCCCTCTTTCGGCAGTTCGTCTTCGTTCAGACCGTTCATCTCCTCCACTGATTGATGAATCAGATTGGCAAGTAGCCGCTCACTTTCAAATGCTAATGAATCCCAGTTGTTATTGAACTCTTCCCAAACCTCAACTTCGCCTTTGCTGCCGTGAGATGCTCCTTTGATTCCTCGCGCCTGAAGTGTGGGATCGAGGCGCGCGAAGTTCGCGAGTTTCCACGCCAGTGATGCAGGAGTGCGACCAAGGACATTTGCGAGCGCGATAATTGCGGGATTTCTCTGATCGATTTGGCCGAACAGAGTTTTGCAGTACAGATTGAAGGCGATTATCAATTCGTCGCGAGTCCATAAACGGTTTGTGTTCGGTGCCATTGGTGTCGACAATCACCTCTTAACACAGTCATTAACGCATTGGGAAATCGCTTGGCCCAGTCTGCTTCGGAGTGTTTAGCGGTGGGGTCGCGAATGAAGACGAAATCCTTTCCTTCCACATAACCCTTTGCTTTTAGTGCGGTGAGTATGTCGTCGATGCCGGGTTGGAGTTGGGAGTCGAGACCGATGGCGCCGTTGTCGAGGTAGAGGAAGAGGAAGAGGGGTTTCTTTTTGCCGGTTGATTCACGGACGGTGCGAGTGTAGTCCCAGCCGCCCGGAGATAGGGATTTGAAGGCGGGGGACATGCAGATGGCTTTGGAGAAGATGTCGGGGTGTTCCCATACCAGCATGAAGGAGATGATGCCGCCGGCGGAGGAGCCCCCGACGATTGTGTGGTTCCGGTCGGGCCGAGTACGGTAGGTTGAGTCGATGAGGGGTTTCACGACCTTCACCACGAAGTCCATGTACGCGGTGCCTTTCTCGCCGGGCGTGTACTCCTTCATTCGGTCGCTCGTGTTGTAGATGCCCACCACGATCAAAGGTTCGATGGATTTCTTTTTGATCAAGTCGTCGGCGGTTTCATCGATTGACCAGTCCACGCCGAAAGCGCTCGTGACCGGATCGAAGATGTTCTGACCGTCGTGCATGTAAAGAACGGGATAGCGACGCCTCTTATCAACCGAGTAACCAGGAGGGAGCCAGACGACGAGATCGCGATCCTGAAGGCCAACACCCCTCACGCCGCGGTGATAGCGTACCGTTCCCGTAATCTGACCGTGGTTGACTCTTTGACGCGGCCCCTTGGTCCAGAAGAGCACGGTGTCGCGAACGGTCTTGTCCTCCGACGCGTCGACGACAAGATTCGAAAGCGGAGACCCATTCGCATCGGCGCCTTCGCGCTCCCAGCTACCCAAAGTGTATTTGTATTCGATTGAGAGCGGGCCGTTGAGTGTGATCTCTTTGGTCCACGTGTGATTTCCCTGGCTGTCCATTTTCACTTTAGAAGGATTCCACGATCCGAGTTGTTCGACGCTTCCAGTGATGAAGACTGGTGTATCACTCGGCAAGTCTGGTGACGTAAGGATGAAAGTAAGTCGGACAAGCAGGAAGATGAAGGCAAGCGTATTCATGGCTAATCCACAGATTACACAGATTATGAATCAATCTGCGTAATCTGTGGATATAAAACCTGACTATTGCTTCTGGAGCACGCCCTCGAACCAGACTTGTGACGGCGGTGTCAGACCGTTGCACGGAGTGAGGTTGCTGGTGATGTGGAAGCGTCCGTTGCCGGTTGCGCCCGCGTATTGCCCCGTGCCACCAGCGATGCGGAAGGGAACTCCGTGCGCGTTCGCGGCGGCGCAGATGGCTGGGTTGGGAACGAGCACGAAAGGATCGCCTTCGATGTTGACCGAGTCTCCGGATCCCGCATATGTGTCGGTCGCCTTCAGGTCGAAGACGAGATTGGTTGTCGTGTTAGTGCAGGCCGAGAAGACTGCCGTGTTGTAGCCGCCCTCTGTATCGATTCCACCCCCTGTGAAGCTCAGTTCGACGTTTTCCGGAAAGGCGCCGCAACGAGCCACGTTTGGTCCGGCTCCGGCAAGATTGAATGATGAGCCGCCTTTGTAGTGTGGGTTGACTTTATCGTCTACCAGCGCTGCTGCTGCCGAATTCCCGCTAAGGGCGTAGCCTGCGGATACGATTAGTGC